>Ga0194127_10003244_pt1 | contig 21079 bp, 16 predicted proteins | sample TA2KigC100mmetaG_FD_148624 | JGI IMG/M metagenome (GOLD analysis project Ga0194127, IMG submission 148624) | Freshwater microbial communities from Lake Tanganyika, Tanzania - TA2015036 Kigoma Deep Cast 100m | ecosystem: Environmental > Aquatic > Freshwater > Lake | place: Tanzania: Lake...
TCCGATCGAACCGGGTCGCAGGTCCGGCAACGGGGGCGTGGTTCCTGTGGCTCCTGCGCAAGCCGCAGATAGAATCAAGATGGTTAAGAACCAGTGTGCATTCATTGTGTACCTTTGTACTACCGGTTACAAAGCTGGCACATATCGTCTAACAAGCGACGCAACAATAAAACATCTGCTCGCAATCATGTTCATTCCTATCGCACCTCGAATTATCAATGCTACGGAGTTCTTCAATGAGTCGTTACATGTCTTTCAGATTGAGAGAAGTGGCGTGAGCCTGTACGCAAAAAAGGTAGACGCAAGCCGCATCAATTAATTTATCCGCGTTTCTAGGGAATGGTCGAGGGGGGTCACTTCACAGGTTATGAAATGACCCCCCCTGCCGTTTGCAACTAGATCTCCACCGTAAAGCGACTGATCACCCAGTCATTTGTCTTAGGCCTTGAAAAGCCGCACACCCTTCACGAATGGGTGTACATCACAATCATGTATCATGAGTCAATATTAACCTTTCCCTTTGACCACGAGGCTATCTCGGAATGATCCCGAGCTGGCGCATGAACTCTAGATTGTCCATAAAATCCTGCTCCTCCGCGATCTTCCCGTCTCGCATCGTCACGAGGGTAGCGCCGATCACATCAACATCTTTGCCAGTCGCGGGTATGCCAAAAAATGTGCCGGTATGTGTTCCCTTGAACTGCCAATACTTTACGAGACGATCACCATCTCCGAAGCTCTCCTTCACCACGAAGGTTCGGTTCGAAAAGCCATCAACAAAGTTCTGATAGTACGCCTTGACATTGGCTTTGCCTGTAATTTCAGGGACGGTATGTAGAACCGCATCATCCATATAGGCAGAATCCAAGATGGCGGTATTGCCTTGGTTGATTGCCACATCCCAGACACGAGCATAGTAATCGATGTTGGCCTTCCCAAGCGCGGCGCGCGTATCGCTTTCCGATTGGCAGGCGGCAGACAACAGGGAAAGAGCAAGGAGCAGCTGGCAGCCAAATAGTCGTGCTTTCATGGGAATGCCTCGTGTTAGTTGTGTTCAAGGGACGTTCCATCACACCACACCATCTCTTTCTCGCCAGGCAGACTTAGAATGCCTTCGGCATGCAGACGATCGCCTGTGAGGTTACCTTCGACACATCCGCGTACATCTTTGTAAAGGCTTCCCAGGCGGCATCACGCGGCGGGTTGGTTACAGGTGGGCTCGTGTGAATTGTCATCACCTGGGCCGCATCGACCACAATTGTGCTGTCCGCCATCTTGTAGATCGGGACCGTACGCTGCTGGTTAAAATTGATGCCACGATCGCGATACCACTTCCGGTGCGCCGTGACGGCCGCCTCGAACTGCGCCATCGAACCGGTGAGTGTCGAGATCCGAACGATGGCGGTGATCCCGCTGCATCCCGGCAACTGCCGTGCAACCGATTGGGCGCGAGCGACCACAGGAGCGAGCACCAGCGCGGCGGCGAGCACGAATATGATACGATCCTTCATCAAATCCCCCCGTTGAGGTGCGTGGGAGAAGGTGCAGCTCACCAATGAGGTGAGCAAGGGCGCCTGGCTCCGAATATCTGCGTGTCACCAGTTCGGTTCTTGCCTAAATCGTTGCGAATCAATGACTTATATAATTCCCGGTCGTTACAATTTGTACTACATTCAGACTGCATGGGTAGGAGACGGGGGTTCCGTCTCCCCTCTGTCGTTAGAAACGTGAAGTCGATGTGGCACACGATGTACTACAAACACCGTGGGGAGTCCGCGTGTCGGGGAGGGGCTGGGAGGTAGGAGTGGTAAGGTGACCCTCCTCAGCGAGGAATTCCCCGCGTCACTAACCGATCGGGACTCCCTGAACTGACCAGTCATCTACCCTGGAACGCTCGCACAGTGGAGAAGCGAATTAGGGCACGATCGCCGGTGCCCCACCCACATGTGAGATCCCCTTTTGCCGCAGCAGCGTATTCAACGTGCTTAGATCCGACCCGAGCACAGCCGCGAGTGCGGTCAGCTGTACTTGCAACTGCTGCCGGAGGATCCCCTGTACTTCCACCTGCTGGTCGGTCGGCGGGAAATCGGCGTTCCCAAGCCCATTCGCCAGATAGCCGAGCTTGCCAATGAGCTTGCTGCCGAAGCGGACCCCGTCCTGCCCGTTACCAGTGAGCCGGAGGTCGACCAGTGCCATCTCAATCTCGACGAGCTTGCCGCCGAGTGCCTGCGCAGCCCGCTGGACCTCGGCGTCCGTCACCGCGCGGCCGAGGGCTTCGAGCTGCACCCGAACCGACTCGATGCGCGCCACCGCGTCGGCCGCGCGATCCATCTCCGTGCGGATCGCCGCTGTCATCCGGAGCTGCTGCTCGATCTCGGCCACCGTCCCCGAGGAGTTTGGGTCCTTCCGGACTTCGAGGGCTCGGGCTTGGGTCGCGCCGCCGACGGTGAGGCGGACGGTGTAGGTCCCCGGCGCCATTAGGAGGGAGACGCGCGCCGTTCCAGGGGCGTCGCGCCCTGCGGGCGGCACGACGACATCGGGGACATACATCGGCGGGGTGAGCAGACGGACCGCCTTGCCGGGCTCGTCACGCAGATCCCACTGGAGGCGGTTGATCCCGGCCGTGTTCGGGCCGCGCAGCGTCCGGACGACCCGACCAGCCGCATCGGTGATTTCGACTTTTGGCGCCTCGGCCGCCGGCGTCTTGAGCCAGTAGTTGATCGAGGCTCCGTACTCCGGGTCTTCCCCGGTCGTCGGGTCGTCATACGTGCTCGACGGCGCGGTAATGTTGCGGAAGCGGTAGGCCGCCCGCGGCTGGAAAAGATGCGCCGTGGCCGCCATTACCTCGGGGGTGAGCTGCTGCAGCGGCGTCACGTCATCGAGGATGTAGAAGCCGCGCCCGTAGGTGGAAATCACCAGGTCGTTGAAGTGCGTCTGGACCTGGATCCCGGAGACCGGGGCCGCCGGGAGGTCGTTCTGCAACGAGAGCCACGTCTCCCCTGCATCAAACGACACATAGATGCCGTTCTCGAGGCCGAGGTAGAGCAGGCCGCGACGGACCGGATCCTCGAGGATGACCTTCGCATAGCTCAGGTTGTTCCGCGGGAGCCCGTTGGTGATTGCTTTCCAGGTGCGCCCATAGTCCGTAGTGCGATAGACGAAGGGGTCGCGGTTGTTCACCTGATGGAAGTCGACCGTCAGGAACGCCGTCGCCGCGTCGTACTTAGAGGGATGGATGCTCCGCACGGACCCCCAGACCGGGAGGTTTGGTAGGTTCTTTGTCAAGTTGGTCCACGTCTTCCCGTCGTCGCGCGTGATCTGTACGAGGCCGTCGTTGGTCCCGGCCCAGATCGTCCCCTTGTCGATCGGAGATTCGGCGATCGCAAAGACAGTGCCAGCGTATTCGACGCCAATATTATCCGGAGTAAGGCCGCCGGAGCTTCCCATCCGCGAGCGGTCGTTGAGCGTTAGATCGGGCGAGATAACTTCCCAGCTCTGCCCACCGTTCCGCGTGCGGTGCACGTGCTGACTCCCTGTGTAGATCGTGTTGTGATCGTGCGGGGAGATAGTGAGCGGGGCATCCCAGATGAAGCGGTACTTCACGCCATCGGCGGGGCCGTTCGACTGCTGCGGCCATACTTCGACAGTGCGGAACTGCCGGCGGTCCTCTTCGAAGCGGACGACGATGCCGCCCACCATCCCTGAGCCCGAGGCAGTGGACCAGATGATATTTGGATCGACGGGGTCGGGAGTGGCCCAGCCGCTTTCGCCACCACCCACTGCATGCCACATTCCGCGCAGAATTCGCCCGCCGGCGAGTCGTGAGTTGCTTGGGCCACGATAGGTAGGCTCGTCCTGTTTGTTGCCGAGCACGTTGTACGGGATATTGTTGTCCACGGTGACGTGATAGATCTGCGCGTTGCTGAGGCGTTGCCGGTACCAGCTGCGCCCGCGGTTCTGCGTGATCGAGAGCCCCTGGTCGTGCGCGACGATCTGTCGGTCGGCGTTCGTGGGATCGATCCAAATATCGTGGTGGTCGCCGCCGGGAGCCTGGCCGCGCTCAATGATCGCGACCGTGCGCCCACCGTCGATCGTCTTCGCGTATGATGCGGTCAGAAAGTACGCCTCGTCGGGATTATCGGGCGCGACCGCCATCCGCGAGTAATAGTGGGCGCGACCCATCACATTCCGGTCGCGGCTCACAAGCGCCCAGCGCCGCCCGCCGTCCTCAGAACGCCAAAGCTGTCCGCTCTCTGTCTCCTGACCCTCCCACGGGATCCCATCGCCGGTCTCGATCATCACGTAGACACGGTTCGCATCGGAGGGGGAGAGGCCGAGCGCCACCTTGCCGTGCGGTTTGGTGGGAAGGCCATTGCCGCGGAGGCGCGTCCACGTCACGCCACCGTCGCGCGAGGTGAAGAGACCGCTTCCGGGGCCGCCGCTCGTGCGCCCCCAGGTGTGGATCTCGATCTGCCACATCCCGGCGAAGAGGACGCGCGGATTCATCGTGTCCATCGCGAGGTCGGAGCAGCCGGTGCTCTCGTCGACGAAGAGCACACGCGACCAGGTCGCCCCGCCGTCGGTGGTACGATAGACGCCGCGCTCTTGCTGTGGCCCATACGCGTGGCCCAGAGCGCAGGCGAGGACGACGTCGGAATTGGTGGGATGGATGACGATGCGCGCGATGCGCGCCGTTTTTTCGAGCCCCATCAGCTGCCAGCTCTCGCCACCATCGGTCGACTTGTATATCCCCTGCCCGATCGAGATATGGCTGCGGATGTGCGCTTCCCCTGTCCCGGCCCAGACGACATTCCGGTCGGAGCGCGCCACCGCGAGCGATCCAATTGACTGCACCGGATGCGCGTCGAAGATCGGGCGCCAGTTCACGCCGCCGTCGGTGGTCTTCCACACGCCGCCCGAGGCGGAGCCGACGAAGTAGGTGAGCGGGTCACCGGCGATACCTGCTGCGGCGGAGAAGCGGTTCCCCTCGGGGCCGATGTTACGCCAGTGGAGGCCACGCCAGTGATCGGCGGCGGGGCGTACCTGGGCGGTGGGGGTCGGCTGCGCGGCCAGCCCGGAGGCGCTGGCGAGCAGGAGGAGGGCAATTACGGGGGGACACACGGATCGCATAGCAGGCCTCGGGGGAGGTGGAATCAATCAGACGCTACCACGGCCGCAGCGGAATGGTAAGAGGGTGAGGCCGGTCGAGCTGGACGGCATTTGGTGGATGCAGGTTGCCGGCACGCCGGACGTGCTGGAAACCGACAGACATGCGTGTGACCCCTGAGATATTCAGCAATCTGCTAAAGTGTTAAGTACTATACGCTTATGTGAACAGAACTCAGCAATATTGAAGATTTCTTGATGGGAAATATGGCGGACTCATAATTTCAGACTTGCTTTGCTAAGAGGATGCGGTGGAGTTATAGAGGGAGGGAGAGGTGTCTTCCTCATTCCACCTTGATGGTTTCTGGACAAACGGAGGCAAGGGTATGACGAAACCCGAAAATACAGATGAGTTGCTTACGTACCGCGGTTTAGGTGTTTTCCTACTAACCGACCCAATCTTGCTGCAGATTCAGGTTCACTTGACCTGTGCTGACAGTATCCAGGTATTTCAGTGGAGCTGAGGGTCCCTGAGCGCATCGTCTCTCTCCTCCCTGCTGCTACGGAGATGGTCGATGTACTTGGCGCACGGGCCTCGCTGGTTGGTGTGACACATGAGTGTGACTACCCCGCGGCAGTGCGTGTGTGTCCGCGGATGACGAGAACAGCGATCGACACAACGGCGGATGCTGTGACAGTTGATGCCCAGGTGCGCCGCGTAGCTGCAGCGGGGCAGCCCCTCTTCACGCTCGATGTGGTCGCGCTACGCGCGGCGCGCCCTGATGTGATTCTTACGCAGGCTTTGTGTGATGTCTGCGCTGTCTCGGAGGATGATGTGCGGCGCGTCGCGGCAGAGTGCGACCCGATCCCGCGCCTCGTTACCCTCAAGGCTACTACGCTTGATGGTATGCTTTCCGACTTAGTATACGTTGGGGAGATGCTCAGCCGGCCAAAGGCCGCCGCCGCTTGGCGGGAGGTCGCGATAGCGCGGATGTATCGGGTTCATGAGACACTCAAAGCTGCGGGCGCACCGCGGCCCCGTGTTGCCGTTATTGAGTGGAGCGATCCCTTGTATGCTGCCGGGCACTGGGTGCCTGAGATGGTGCGCCGTGCAGGCGGAATTGACATGCTCGCCATGCCTGGTGCCCACTCTGTACCTGTGTCGTTCGATGCAGTCCAGAGCGCCGACCCCGAACTGATCCTCATTGCACCGTGCGGGTACGACCTGCCGCGCGCAGTAGCGGAGGCGCAGCGGCTCCGAATGCATCCCGACTGGGCGTGGGCGCGCAGCCGTCGGTGGGCCGCACTCGATGCCAATGCCCTGCTCAGCCGCCCAGGACCACGCCTGATCGATGGGATTGAGGCTATCGCGTATGCCGTGGCTCCGAAACTCTTCCCACTACCATCAAGTGATCATCTCGCTCTCCTCACCTGATCTGGCCGATGGTTACATCTGCCTCAACCACTGCTCGTAAGCGCGTCCCTGCCATACCCGGTTTCCCTCGCTTTGACGCTACTGCCAAAGCTGAGTGTGGTACCACAGTGATCTTCGCTTCCGAGATGACTGCGGATGTATTATGGTAATTTGAAAGCCTTTGAAAATCCTGACCAGGGATCAATAGTAATGCTCACATCCATCGCTTTTCGCTAAGCACTCTCGCGATCTATGATCCAATATCTGCTGATTCTCATGTCAAGTATCGCCCTTGTGCTCCCGGTTGCCGCCCAGCGGAGTAGCAGCCAAGCGACGCTGACAACGCAAGCTGATCGAATCTTCGCTCAGTACAACTCTACGCACACCCCTGGTTGTGCAGTTGGGGTACGTCAGGAGGGGCGTGATCTTCTGCTCCGCGGGTATGGAATGGCCGAGCTCGAAACACAGACACCGATTACGGTAAATACCATCTTTGAGTCAGGATCGGTTGCAAAACAATTTACTGCGATGGCGATTCTCCTGCTTGTGCAGGATGGGCGGCTGCACCTTGACGATTCGGTTCGCCGCTACATCCCAGAGCTTCCTGAGTATCCCAAACCAGTACTCGTACGACACCTACTCTCGCATACCAGTGGTCTGCGCGAGTGGAGCAGCCTCGTGGCTCTTGCGGGCTGGCCGCGTGGTTCTCGCGTGCATACGCAGCAGGACCTGCTTGAGATAATCACCGCACAGCGCAGGCTTAATCACCCTGTTGGCGATGCGTACTCATACACAAACTCTGGATTTGCCCTTCTGCCTGCCATTGTCGAACGGGTAAGCGGAATGTCGTTTGCTCAGTTTTCTGAGGACCGCATCTTCGCCCCTCTCGGCCTGATGTCCACGCGGTGGCGGACGAACTTCCGCACTATCGTTCCTGGCCGCGCGCAGGCGTACAGCCGAAGTGGTGATGGGTGGGAACTCGAGATGCCTTTTGAAAATGTCCACGGGCCCGGTGGAATGCTTACCACGGTAGGTGATTGGCTCCGCTGGAATGACCATCTAACCGCAAAGACACTGGGTGTTGCCGCAGTCGATGCGCTTCAGTCACGTGCAGTGCTTACGAGTGGCCGGACGATTGCCTACGCAGCGGGCATCATTGTCGGAAGCTACCGAGGTACTCCGGAGATTGCTCATTCTGGGGCAACGGCTGGGTATAGCACGTATCTCGCGCGATATCCGGCACACGCGCTCTCGATCGCAGTTCTTTGTAACGCAGCAGGCGCACCTGCTGCTCAGCTCACGCGGCAATTAGCGGACGCACTCCTCCCAGGCCTCATTGTGCCGGCAGCGCCTGATACCGTGCCTGTTGACCCAGCTCTTCGTGCACGCCTTACAGGGGTTTATCGTAGCCTCCGCACACATGAACCACTCATTGTAGGCACTGTGCAAGGTCTGACAGGTGCTGCGCTCCGGGCTACTCGCGATGAGGGGGTAATGGTTGGGCCAAATCGAGGACTCTTTGAAATGGGACCAGATGGCACCCCACGGAGCCTCCGTGTGATTGGCACTGATGCGGATACTGTTGCCTATATGTTTGCCAGCGCTGCGCGATGGGCTCCGATCAGTGATCAGCTAATCTCTTTTGTTGGGCGGTACCGCTCTGATGAGATCGCTGCCACCTGGACACTGGTGCTTGAGAAGGGCCAGCTGGTCGCATCGGTCCGCAAGGGTGTTCGCTCGATACTGACACCGATTTACCGAGATGCCTTTACCCTTGATGCCGGGCTTGGGACAATATGGTTCGTGCGAGATGCTCGAGGTACGGTAATTGAAATGCATATCGGGTCAGCGCGGGTCTGGGACCTTACTTTTAGCCGTGTTCCGTAGAGAGCCACATAATTTGCAGCTGCCTCGCATAAACGTCTTTGTAATTAGTGAGGTAGGGGATCGGAAATAATGGAAGCAGGTAGCTAGTTGGCATCGGAGAGCGGGGTAAGCGTAATTCTCGAGCCGTAATTCTGTGCGACATATCGAACCACATGTGGTTGGGGACTGTCAATTGAGTTACTTAATTGAAGCATAACGATCTCAAATCCATGTGTTCGGGAGTTTACGCAGGATGTATATTCTACCGAGTGCAACACCCTTGATGCAGGCGATTTCCACCTAAGCGTCTCACGCGCACTGGCGCCATCCCTATTTGTCGGAACGACCCACCCGCCGCACACCTGACCTTTCAGATGCGACACTCCACCTCCGTCCGCGCAGTCCTCGGCCTGCTCTGTGCTACCAGCGCTCTTCTCGGCGCGCAGCCGACCGCTGTAGATGAGACAACGCTCCGCCTCCCGGGACTCAAACAGCCGGTCGAGATCGTCCGTGACCACTGGGGAATCAATCATATCTACGCGAAGACGGAGCACGACCTCTTTTTCGCGCAGGGATGGGCCGCCGCGAAGGACCGGCTCTTCCAGTTCGAGGTCTGGCGACGGCAGGCGACGGGAACGGTGGCCGAGTGGCTCGGCCCGCGCGAACTGGACCGCGACATTGGTGCACGGCTCTTCCGTTTTCGCGGCGATCTTACCGCAGAACTGCAGCACTACCATCCGCGCGGGCGCGCAATCATCACGGCGTTCGTTGACGGCATCAACGCGTACGTAATCGAGGCGCGCCGCGATCCCGCACGCCTCCCAATTGAATTCAGGATCCTTAATATACTCCCCGGCCTCTGGACGCCTGAGGTCGTGATCTCACGGCACCAGGGTCTGCTTGGTAATATCACCGAAGAACTCGACTACGGGCGGATGGTTGCGGCGCTGGGACCGGCGCGCGTCAAGGCGCTGCAGGCGTTCCGGCCGGGTAATCCCGATCTGACCCTCGCACCCGGCATTGACTCCGGGCTGCTTGCCGCCGATATTCTCAAGCTCTACAATGCGTTCCGCGGGCCGCTACGATTCCGAGCGGAGGACATCGCGCCGGCGTACCGGATGGCGCATACGACCGGGCTGCATAATGTGGATCCGATGGTCCCCTCTGCGCGTCGCATGGCATCCGACGAGGCGGGTGTGACGGACGAGGCTGACCCCATCGACTGGTCCCGCGAACGCCTCGTCGGCGGGAGTAATAACTGGATTGTCAGCGGCCGACTGAGCCAGAGCGGCGCGCCGCTGCTTGCGAACGATCCGCACCGGGCAATCTCGGTCCCTTCGCTCCGTTACTTCGCACATCTCGTGGGGCCGGGGTGGAATGTAATCGGCGGCGGCGAGCCGGTGCTCCCGGGTATCTCGATCGGTCACAACCAGTACGGCGCCTGGGGGCTCACGATCTTCGAAACCGATGGCGAGGATCTCCTCGTCTACGAGACCGACCCCGCAAACGCCGACCGCTATCGTTATCGCGGGCAATGGGAGCCGATGCGAGTCATCGCCGACACGATCCAAGTGAAGGCCCAGCGTCCCGCGATTGTGCGGCACCGATATACGCGGCATGGGCCAGTAGTGTACCAGGATACTGTGCGGCATCGAGCGTTTGCAGTGCGAGCGGCGTGGCTCGAGCCCGGTGGGGCACCGTATTTGTCGAGCCTGCGGATCGACCAGGCGACGACGTGGGGAGAGTTCCGCGCGGCGAACCGCTACGGGCATATTCCGGGCGAGAACATGATCTGGGCAGACCGTACGGGCCACATTGGATGGCAGGCGGTGGGGATCGCACCGCGCCGTCCGAACTTCAGTGGGCTTGTCCCCGTTCCGGGTGATGGTCGCTACGAATGGAACGGGTTTCTCGACATCCTGCAGAAGCCGCATATACTGGACCCCGCCGAAGGGTTCCTCGCGACGGCTAATCAGGACAACGTTCCGCGCGGCTTTCCCGCAATGGATGCGATCGGCTTCACCTGGGCGAGTCCACACCGGTGGGCGCGCGCGACCGAGGTTCTTGGGAGCGGCCGGCGGTTCTCGCTCATGGATATGTCGCGCCTACAGACAGACGAGCTTTCGCTTCCCGCGCGGGAACTAACGCGACTGCTGCGTGATGTCGCCGTACTCACGCCGCGCCTCGATTCGCTCCGAAGGCGTCTACTCCTCTGGGACCACGTACTCGCCAAGGAGAGCGTAGAGGCGGGAATCTATGTAGCGTGGGAACGTCGGCTCACGCGCCTCGTCTATGAGCGCCTCGTGGCGCCGGCCGAGCGGGCGGTGATGCCGGAAATCCCGTTTGACGTGGTACTGCGCGCGGTGGCGGTCCCTGACGGCACGTGGGGGCCAGCGCCACTGATGTCACGTGATGCGCTGCTTGTGCAGGCGCTCTCAGACGCGGAGGCTTCACTGCGAGAGCGGTTCGGCGCGGAGGTGTCAGATTGGGCGTATGGCCGATCGGGTTACAAGCACGTAATGATCCGGCATGTGCTAAGCGGACTCGTGGCAGACTCGCTGCGCGTACGCCTCGACGTGGGCCCAGCACCGCGCGGCGGTTACGGCCTCACCCTCAATGCGAACGGGAGCGGCGACAACCAGACGAGTGGCGCCTCCTTCCGGATCGCGATCGACCTCGCGGACTGGGACCTTGCCCTCGGCACTAATACCCCGGGCCAGTCCGGGGACCCAGCGAGCCCGTTCTATCGCGATCTCTTCGGCGAGTGGGCACGGGACCGGTATTTCCCTGTGTTGTATACGCGACCGAAGATTGACGCGGCGACGGCGTCTCGCACACGGCTCACCCCGTACTGAGGCCTTTTGTCAGTCGGAACGCCATCGCTTCTCCAGCCTTCAGCTAGCAGCGACATCTGCGCGGAGGTTGCCCGGTGTTCCTCGTTTCTCTTACCTCGGATTCCGTGTGCAGGGTAAGGGGTAGCGAGAACGTGCCCCGCGCACGATTTGCGGCGTTCAGCGTAACAATATGGCGTCTTGGCATGTCGCAGAACGTGCTGAGCCAAGATGAGAGCGTACGGGTGAGGCTGCTTGCTACTAAGCTGCCCCAGTAGTCGATAAAAAGTAAAGCCTTTAAAACGCGGACCCCATGCGTAAGCATCAATAATTTGAGTAGATAAGGAATCGACCAATTAAGCAGATAATATTATCGGGCACTCGGGACTATATAATGGGTGATCAACGCGCAATGTAAGCAAATAGCGTAACAGTCGAGTGCATAGGGTAGCTATGAGGAAAGCTAGTACGTTTAGTCGAAGGAGCTAACGGTCTCACGCTGACCGGCCGAACTGCTACAATCACACTTGGTGACACGCTCATCGGACAGATACGGAATGGGTATCTAGTTACACGCCGGTATCTTACTCCGGAAACAAAGCGTACCACACTAATTGTCACAGCTGAAGGAAAAGCCGACACTGCGGCTGTAATTGTACGACCCTTTGCCGTTGCCAGAATTGGAGTCGTTCCATTCGACTCAGCGTTCTTCCCGCAGGAGCGCAAGCGTATACGCGCAGCAGCACTCTCCGTCAAAAATGACACAATGCAAAACTGTGCGATTACCCACGCCTCGTCATCCCAGTCCATTGCCAGAATCGTTGGAGATACTTTAATCGCCATCGACACCGGGCGCGCAGTAATTACGATTGCGGCAGACACCGCGAAATCTCTAGTGGTAGCACGCATCGACACCGCAACCACCTATACGATTCCAGTAAATCTAGGCGAAATCAGCTATCCGCAGAGCTACCTGACGCCTGCGACAAGTCATGCAGACATTGTGACCGACTCATGTGCGATAGCACCCCCTACTGGGGAGATTACGATACCTAAATCCTTCATGGGCACACGGCCCCTGCCGGAGCTATTAGCAACAGACAGACTTGTTTCCCAAGCAAGCCGAGGCATGCGAGTTAAGGGTGTATGGGATGTGAATAATGCAGCCTACGTAAGGGGCTGTGTATCAAGTATCAGAACTGCATTTGTTCAAACCGTTGAGTGGTTGAAGACGCTTGGAATAGACTATCTGACTCTTGCGCCTTGGACATTTGGACAGATTACTTCAACTGGTCAGTATAGGATAGGCAACCCATCAGAGCAGATGAGCTCTACAATCATCGATACCGATCTCCGTTGGGCGGTAATGGAGGCGAAGGCACACGGAGTCAAAGTTCATTGGCTAAACCAAGTCGGAGCGATTTGTCGAAACGGATTTGTTCCCTGCGATGTTATGCCGTATGAGTCCATTACCGCACAATCAGTGGCTCAGTTTATGGGCGCATACAGAGTATTCATGCTCAACCGAGCAGCACTGCTTGACTCAATTGGCGTCGACGTGATGCAGGTCGGTTGTATCTGCTATTTCCCTACCTGGACTGACGATGCAATAGGGCGCGTTTATCTCGACTCACTTCAGGCTCTGATTCCAGAAATCAAGCGCATCTATCGCGGCAAGCTCCGCATGGGTTGGAACTCAGCACTTGGCCGGTATCCAGAAATACTTAACAACATAGACTATATCGAACACGGAACTTGGTCGAATGAGCCACCAGAGGAATACAACTCCGCATCTGTCGAAGACTTATCGTCCGAATTCTACGACCGATGGGAATGTGGCTTCAAACGATGCAACCCTGAATTTACGGCGAAGCTTGCTACCATATCTGCAATATTCAACCTGGGACAGGCATCCCACGGAAAAACAACCCGAGGCACTTACGAAGAAACCTTCTGTACTGCAACAGTCGATCCAGGACCAGAAGACATAGCCGGATGTGTTCAGCGCAGTGTCAAAACCGACCTTTCCATCCAAGCCAATGTAATTCAGGCGCAATTGCGCGCTTTTCAAAACCAAACGGTAGTTCCTGTGTTTGCTTTTGAGTTTGGAGACTTCTGGCCAGTGGATAAACTCGATCCAACCACTTCATTTCCGAACATTGCGTACTCTCCACGCAACAAACCAGCTGAAGCTGTGCTGAAGCATTGGTTTAGGCGTTAGCTACAAGCCAAGCAGATGACCAACCCAAGAGACATCCACCCCATCGTGATGAAGGTCCTCGATGAACTCTCCGAGAGATACTTCATTCACAAACGACCGACAATAAAGAAGTCGGACAATCTTGAGATGGGATGGGGTGGAAATGGAGGTCGGAAAACGACCGTCAACTTCACCTTCGTCACCGAGAAACCCACTCGGCCAGAGATTGAACGTGAGGTGAAGGGGATATTGGAGGAGTTGTTCTAAATCTCGTCCAACGGGGTAATCGATGGTAACCCAAGAATTACGCGACCGAGCGGGTTGGTTGATGGGAACTCTCTACATCAACTATGACAGTCAAGAGTTGCGTGACCGTCACGGTACGTACCTGGGAAAATATGACCAAAGTGCCAACGAGACTCGCGACGGAACGGGTAGGTTGGTAGGGTCGGGAAATCTTTTGATGACCCTATTGAGTCGATAGGCGAGGACTTGCTAGGGAGTGGTCGAGGGGGGTCACTTCACGATTGGTGGGGTGACCCGTCCTCATATCGGGGACCAGAATTTTTCTACCGGTCGATATGTTAGAAGGGTTTTGGTCATCGGAATCGATAACCGATGGGGCGCAGCTACGAACTAGCATTCAGACTCCGTGGCAGGGGGACCCTCAGATCTATCAAGCACCAAAAACGAAAGGACTGGACGGTAGCCTTGGTGTATGGTAAGATTACAACTAGTGAATGACGAGATGCTGTCTCGTCCCACGCCTTAAAAACCGTGCTCCGTCGGTCATGATTGTGCGTCAGTACACCCGCGCTGAGATTCGTCGTGGCGCGCACAGGCACTACTTTGAGTGGAGAGTTATGCGCATGCCATCTGTTTCACTTCTTATGCTCGCTTTTCTAACCGGCGCTTCACTTTCCTTCACGTCAGCTCCCGCTATGCCTGTTACTCTCTTCACATTTAATCGCGTTGACGAAAGTAACTGGCAAGTAGTCAATGATGGCGTGATGGGTGGCCGCTCGTTTGGTGCAGTCGCTGTCGCAGATGGCCATTTGCGATTCAGCGGTGCGCTTGTTACGCAAGGTGGCGGATTCACCTCGATACGCACACCTCTTTCAGTAGATCTCCGCGGAGCAGAAGGGTTGGAACTCCGCGTGCGCGGAAGCGGCCGGCCTTTTGAGGTGGAAATTGGCGATGGTACGCAAAGTTTTAGACGCAACATATCACGACGCGCTGTGTTTCCAACGGCGGAAGATTGGACCGTCGTTTCTGTGCCTTTTACAGCGCTACGCAGCACGATTTTTGGCCGTACTGTGACCGCACCACCGCTTGATCTTACCCGCATCCGTAGTATCGGGCTATATATCATCGATGGGCGTGACGGGCCATTTTGGCTTGAGCTCGATTATATCAAAGCATACGGCCCTCAGAAGTAGTCTCAAACACTTCGATGCGGGCGGAAAAAACCTAGGAACAGATTGATGACAAGGTGCCATACGGTTAAACGCTCAATCAGTAAGAGCCCATCTGCTGCTAGCGTCAAAATCGTCGCGCGATAAAAGGTATCGAGTCTCGCAAAATCTTCTAGGCGAGTTGCGGGACATCCTGTGAAGGTGGATACTTAGTATATTGATGGTGCAATAGTGAGTGAATTTGCTTGTAGCAATGACGTTGACAGTTGTGCGAGGTGCCTGTCACTGTTAGCAAGTGCTTTGGTCGCTGACTGCTGGCGTACCAAAAGACCACCCGTGTATTGACTACGGTAGTGCCACGGCAAGGGTAAGAACCGTAAAACAGGATAGTAAAATGTTTTTCCGAATGATACCCGCATTTATCGTTTTTCTTGGCTGTTCAGAAATAAATACGCCAACGCCACCAATCGTCTCGCGACCACCAATTTCTAGCCCAACTGCACCGAATCATCCCCCAGCACTAACAAATAATGTACCAAAAGCTGCTGACCGCGACAGTTCGTGGTTAGAAGTTGGTCCGCAGGGATTTCATTTTTCTTTAAGCGTCCATTTTGCGACTGACCAAGATACGTCAGCTTTTCGCTATGGTTGGAAGTCGGAAAGATTTGTCGTGAGGCCAGGCGACTGTTTTGGTAGCGATTGTTCTAGAACGCCTGTTTACGAACGAAAAGAGTTCGGCGAAACGGACGAAGGTTTGGCGAAAGAAGGTGATAATGTTTGGTATGGTTGGTCGTTCTATGTGCCAATAGAATCACACCAATCGTGGGTATTTTTCGGTCAGATTATGCAGCCTCCTGCAATTGGTAACAGTCATGAACCACTTTGGATGTTTTTAAAGCGGCAAGGGCAGCCGTTTTGTATGATTTTCGACTTTATCCACACCTACTACTATAATCCTTGGGATTGTATTGGATCCAATATCAAATTGCTTGAGGATACAGAATTTAAAGGGAAATGGCATGATGTGGTTCTGCATATCAAGTACTCCAGTTCAAACGAAAACGGTCTCACCGAGGTATGGGTGAATGGACTGTTTAAGGGGAGATATCAAGGATATACTTTGCTGCCCAATCGGAAGGGAGCTGTGATGAAATATGGGATTTATCGAACAGCAAGTAATCAGACGACAATCGCTTTTTACGATGAACTGCGTAAAGGAAAAACCCGTGAAGAAGTAGATATTCGGCATCTCATTCAGAAATAATATTTGTTATAACATAAAGTATATAAGGTCATTCGTTTAGGAAAAACGTTCTAAAATGTTTGTGCCCTGTTTGCGCATACAGCAATTCCACCAAGCGGAGACAGATATTTCTGAGAAAACGTTAAGCACAACAACAGTAGACGCAGGACCAGCGGCTCACAGATTGGTTGCGATGGAAGCAGAGCAAACAAATAGCTGAGCCCGAATCTTATGAGGATGATGTGCTAAAGCTTCTTCGATTGCGTCTTCCTTTTAATCAGAATTGGACGATGCAAATGAAGCCGCATCCAGCGCTCTGACTTGATTGGGAATGGTCGAGGGAGGTCAGTTCACACGGCGGGTTGGTTGTAGGTGGGTTCGTGTGAATCGTCATCACCTGCGCACCATCGACCACCACCGTGCTGTCAACCATCTTGTAGATTGGGACCACACGCTGTCCGTTGAATGTGATACCAGGATCCCGGTACCACTGGCGGTGCGCCGTGACCGCTGCCTCAAACTGTGCCATCGAACCCATGAGTGACGAAACTCGCACCACCGCAGTGACACCGGTGCCGCCCGACAGTTTGCGCGCGGCCGCCTGCGCACGAGTGACACACGGAGTAGTCGCGAGGACGGAGGCCAGAACGAGCACGATGCGTAGTTTCATCAGTTCTCCTGGTAAGGTATGCTGGAAAATATGCAGGTGCAAGAAAACAAGAGCAAGCATCCGTCAACTCAATCGAAAAGGTTCTGCACGCGGGACTCCATAAACAAAGTCGTCTGCTCGTCGAAAAGTTAGATTGTCTTTCTCCTCCTCGTCACCAAGAAACCCCATACATCAGCGAGCGCCGTACATCATGATACGACTTGACCGTCCGCTGGTTCGCGTCCTCCTCGGTGCCGTCGTGCTCGGGATAAGCGCCTGCCAGGAGCCAATCACGGAGCCGATTGGTGTCGCCGAGATCGTGGTAAGTGGCGGAGGTGGGAATCTCCGTCCAGGGCAATCGGTACAATTGTCAACCACGCTCAAATCGACAGATGGACTCCTTCATCCACCCATCGGCCTCACGTGGTCAACCTCAGATCCTTCGATCGCGACCGTCTCCCCAGCGGGTCAAGTGACCGCGCGACGACGGGGATACGCGACCATTTCGGCTACTGCGTTTGGTGTTACGGGAACATCGACGGCGACGGTGATCGGCGTGCAGTCGGTCGCCTCCATCCCCGAATCCGCCTCGGTCATTGTCACGCAGTCCGTACAGTTAACGGCGTCGGTCATAGCCGATTCCGCTGTCACAGTCGCACCGTCGTGGAGCAGCTTGGACACCCTGCTCGCGACCGTCTCGCCAACTGGGCGCGTGACAGCGAAAGCATCACCCGGCACCGCGCGGATCGTAGTCTCGGCGGAGGATAAGCGCGACACGACCGTGGTCAGCATAGTTTCGGTTCCAGTCCGTCGAATCCAGCTTCACGTTGATTCCGTGTGGATATTTCCGGAACAGTCGCTCGGTGTCATTGCACAGGTTCTCGATAGCCTTGGCGGGGTACTCGCCGGGCGGGCCGTGGCGTGGTCTGTCAGTGATACGGGGATTGCTCGCGTGTCTTCCACTGGAACGGTGACCGCGATCAGGGCAGGGCGTACCACGCTCCTCGCGTCCTCAGAAGGCGTCGAGGGACGCGTCCCGGTGATTGTGCGAACGCTGCCGAGGCGCATCGTGGTCAACCCCGATTCTACCGTGCTTCGGATTGGGTCGGCTCAGCTGTTCACGGCAACGGCGCTCGATGACAGCAACCAGCCGATGAGCGGTGTCCCGTATGTTTGGAAAAGCAGTGATACGCTCATCGCTCGGGTGTTCCCGTCCGGCGTCGTGAATGCGAGGAACCCTGGTCAGGCGACTGTTACGGCATCGCTCGGTGCAATGGTAGGAACGGCGCTGGTTCGAGTCACGCCGGTTCCGGTGGCGACGATCGCCATCACAGGAGCAAACACCGTTGTGGTGAATGAGACGGCCCCGCTCGCCGCGACACTGAAAGATAGTTCCGGGATGGTCCTCACTGGCCGTGCGATCACCTGGACATCAGCAGATTCCACGATCCTGACCATCAACCAAGCAGGCATGGTGACAGGCCGCCAACCTGGAAGCAGTATCGTCACGGCGACGAGCGAGGGGGTGTCTTCCACGCTCCGAGTGCTCGTCACGTCCCAGCCCTCTGGTATGGCGGTCACCTTGACGGGCCCTGCAAACACCGGAGGTTTCTATATACGGGTGAGTGGCGGTGGGCTCTTGTTGCCCGGTCAAGTTGAACAATCCTTCTGGACCTATGTCCCCTCACCAACGGGGACTGGGACCGCATTCCTCGAATTGCCTCCGAGCCCCTCCGTCCCGTATTCCGTCAGGGCGATTTCGATCGATGCGCGCTCCATCACTGCTAGTGTGGGTCGACTCGTCGCCAATGGCATCACCGGTGCAGTGTCCACGTTAGGTGTCGGAGAACAGCGACAGCTAGTGATGGATGTGCCAGCCGTTCACGTCACCATGGTTCAAGCGCCGACATCGGCAGGGGCATTTGCGAGTGCACGATTTGTCTGGGAAATCAAAGATCCCTCGCGTTCCCTGCTTGAGATGGCACATATTGACGCCGGCCTGTTGATCTGCTCAGCGCCGTTGAGTAGCACGGGCACTAGTGGTCAAGGCGGCTGCGACACGGCTCGAAACACTACCCCATTCATCAATAGCGCAACCGGGGTGTATCAGTGGGTACTTGATCTTTCCGGGCGCGCCTCATCAACGGTGTACTGGACGACCTTACTCGTCTGGCATCCAATGAATATCAATGGGGGAAGGCAGTTCGGCTTTTTTTCACCGAATGTCCTCAATGGGGACGCTCAGGGGCGGTTGGTCATCGGGACGGGTGGGTGAGATACCACGCCCCACGTGGGACGCCGGAGGCATTGTGAATCGAGAACTTAAGCCGTTTGAGTCGTGCCGCTTCGCACGACGTGTATCTGAACTGGGGGGGGGGACGAGCGATCGTCTCCCCTTGGTCGTTTTCAAATTGATGCGACCCGCAGGGCAGGGGAGATAGGTTCTTGATAACGCTCCCAACTCCTAGGGTCTAACGAACAATCCACTCATCGTCCGCACCCACTCCCCCGGGCCGAGCTCGGCCACGTCTTCGTGACGTACACCACGACGGCCGATATCTGCCGGTGGAACGCCGCGTCCGATGACGGGCACACCCCTTCAGTTGTTCTTGAACTGCGGCCCGGCAGGCGACTCTGCTACTGGATGGAAGCGCGTGATGGGTCGATGGGCTTCGACCTCAAGGGGACGGTGGAGATCGTAACACCCCCGCATCGCCTGACGTATCGGATCGGTGATGGGCGCGCGGCCGATGTGACCTTCACCGAGGCGTCGGGCGGCGTCGACGTGGAGGTACAACTCGAAGCCGAACAGATGCACACTCGGGAGCTGCAGGCGCGGGGATGGCAGGCTATCGTCGACCGGTTTACCGTCGTCGCTGCGGAGCACGATCTCGCATGACTCAACCAGTGAAGGGCCCCGATTCCTATTTTCCGGCGATCGAGAAGGCGTACGGCAAGTAAATCGACACCCGGGTGAAAATCCTCAAGGCAGCCAAGATCGAGAAGCATATGGAGCTGGTCGCGTTCCTGAAGCGTGAGCAACGCGTGGACTACGCTCTTGCAAACGCACTCGTAGCACACTTTCGGGCGTATTCGTGACGACCGCCGCAGTCACTCGCGTGACGCGAGGGCCGATGATCAGGCTCGAGGTCATCGGGGCAGATGCCTCCGCATCACACATCGAGACGGCGCGCGTCCTGATGCGCGAGTACGCCGCACTCCCGCATGTCTGCGGTCGGTGGGACACCATCGACGCGGACATCGCCGCGCTCCCTGAGCCGTTCACTGCCCCACAGGGCGCCTTGCTCATCGCCTGGCAGGACGACGAGCCGCTTGCGTGTGTCGGCCTTAGTGCGCTCGAGCCGTCGATCGGTGAGGTGAAGCGGATGTATGTGCGACCCGCCGCGCGCCGGCCCGGCGTCGGTGCGGCGCTCCTCAAGGCGCTCCTCGAGGCGCTCCTCGACTAAGCTCGCCTCATCGGCTATCGGCACGTTCGGCTCGACAACGCGCCGGAACTGACGCCCGCCATCGTCCTGTACGAACAATCAGGGTTCCGGCCAATCGCGCCATACCGCGAGAGCCAGTGCCACGCCGCCCTCTATTTCGAGCGGCGGTCTAGCGAAGATGTGTCCTCACTACCCGATCGACCCGCGCTGAGGAAGCCACTAAGCACGGCGACGGGAAGCTTGCTTGGACGAGACCTCGTAACCTCCGGAAGCTAGGGAAGTCGGCGCCGCAGGCGCTGGAGGCAAAAGTGCTGGCAGGTCGTCGCGGAGCGTGTACCACGCGTGGGAGAGCATGTCGGGTCTCACGGCGAGCCGGTGCCGCTGTTCGCGCGGCCGTCGGCTGGCGCACTCCAGGCGCCACGCGGTCCCGAGCTGCGTGCAGATGCCGTCCTCGTAGGCCGCAATCCACTCGGCGAGTGCCACGAAGTGGCTACGCACTGTCTCGCGGCAATCGCGCTTGCAAGCAAGCTGACCGCGGGGCAGCGCGGTGGGCTTCCAGAGCGGCGTCGGGAAGCGCGTGGTGGGCACGATTCGCAGCGCGAAGCCGTGCCGCTTGAGGAGGAGGCACTGCCCGTCATCCACGAGCACGCCGACCGCAAAACCCCAGAGACACAGCGTGCGGCCGCCGGGCAGCGGCGTCTGGTACATCGTGCTGCCGTGCTCGCCCGCTGGCGGGCGCACGCGCATCAAGCCGGCTGCCAGGAGTTGATTACCCGCGTCGTGATGCACGTCCTGCCCCCAGCACCACATCTGGAAGTCGAGAAGTGCCGATGCGCCTCGTACGGACAACAGCGTACGGACCGACATCCGCTCAGGCTGTCCGCCCGGCGCGGTCGAGTGCGCGCCAGC
>Ga0194127_10003245_pt1 | contig 21079 bp, 17 predicted proteins | sample TA2KigC100mmetaG_FD_148624 | JGI IMG/M metagenome (GOLD analysis project Ga0194127, IMG submission 148624) | Freshwater microbial communities from Lake Tanganyika, Tanzania - TA2015036 Kigoma Deep Cast 100m | ecosystem: Environmental > Aquatic > Freshwater > Lake | place: Tanzania: Lake...
CCGGGCACTTGGCACCGGTCCCGCTGCCGGGGGCGGCGCACGCGAGGTCCGCGACGTCGCCGGGCGCGTCGCCGGGAGCCACGTCCACGGGGGCGGGCTCGTCACCGGTCGCCTCGTCGCCGGCCGTGTCCGCCGCCCCATCGGCCGCAGGCGCGTCGCCCGGTGAGGGGTCGGCCGGCGCGTCCGCGGTTCCCTCGGCGACGTCGATCGCGTCGGCGGTGGCCTCGACCGGGGCGTCGGCCGCGTCGCCGGCCGCATCGGGTCCGGCCTCCGGGACGTCCGCGCCCTCGCTCCCCGGGTCCGTCCCGGCCTGGCCGTCCGAGCCGCCTCCGCCGCCGCAGGCCATGACCGCGGCGCAGGCCGGCGCGAGCAGCGTTCGAAGCAACAGGCCACTCATCGAGTCCCTCTTCGCAGAAGTCGGTGAACCATATCAGGGAACGCGGCGCGGCGCTACCGCTTCGGCGCGGCCTCGGTGAACGTGCGGGCGTACGGCCTGCGGCGCAGCACGGCGGCGTGGGCCTTGAGTCGCAGCGCGTTGATGCGGATGAACCCGGCGGAGTCCGTCTGGTCGAACCCGCCCTCGATCTCCATGCTGGAGAGGTCCTGGTTGTAGAGCGAGGTGGGGGACTCGCGGCCCGTCACGATCACGTTGCCCTTGTACAGCGCGACGCGGACGCGGCCGTCGATCGCCTCCTGGCTCTTGTCGAAGGCGTTCATCAGGAAGTCCATCTCGGGGCTGTACCAGAAGCCGTTGTAGACCAGTTCCGCGAACTTCGGCACCAGCATGTCCCGCAGGTGCTGGACCTCGCGGTCCATCGCGATGCCCTCGAGGTCGCGGTGCGCGGCGATCAGGATCGTGCCGGCGGGGGTCTCGTAGACGCCGCGCGACTTGATGCCGACGAAGCGGTTCTCGACGATGTCGATGCGGCCGACGCCGTTCGCGCCAGCCTGCTCGTTCAGGTACTCGAACAGGCCGAGGGGGGTGTCGCGCACGGTCCCGTCGTCCAGGTTGGTCACCTTGATCGGCGTGCCGTCCCTGAACTCGATCTCCAGGTGCGTCTCGCGGTCCGGCGCCGCCTTCGGGGACACGGTCAGCTCGAACATGTCCTCCTCGGGCCGCCGCATCGGGTCCTCGAGCACGCCCGACTCGTAGCTCTTGTGCATCACGTTCTCGTCCTCGCTGTACGGCTTGTGGAGCGAGGCCTTGATCGGGATGCCGTTCTCCTGCGCGTAGGCCATCAGGTCGGAGCGGCCCTTGAACTTCGCGAGGAACGTCGGGTCCTTCCACGGCGCGATGACGCGCGCGGCCGGGTTCAGCGCCCAGTACGTCAGCTCGAAGCGGACCTGGTCGTTGCCCTTGCCCGTGGCGCCGTGCGCGACCCAGTCCGTGCCCTCGACGGCCGCGATCTCGACGTGGCGGTGCGCGATGAGCGGGCGCGCGAGCGACGTGCCGAGCAGGTAGCGGCCCTCGTAGACCGCGTTCGCGCGGATCGCGGGGAACACGAACCCGGTGACGAACTCCTCGCGCAGGTCTTCCACGTATACGCGCGAGGCTCCGATCGCGAGGGCCTTCCGGCGGACCTCGTCGAAGTCCTCGCGCTGCCCGACGTTGCCGACGTACGCCACCACCTCGTGCCCCAGGTCGAGCAGCCACTTCAGGATGCACGACGTGTCGAGGCCGCCGCTGTAGGCGAGCACCACCTTGGCCATGTCGAGCCCCCGCGGGTTCGAGAGGGGCGGACCATAGCAGAACGCGGGGGACTGCGCCAGCGCCACGAGCGCGCCGCGCCGTGGCGCGCCGCGCTCGCCGGCCGCAAGGCGGCCGCGCAAGGGGGGTGGCCCGAGCGCCGCCTTGCGGCGCTGCGGGCAGGGGGGCGAGCCGCGCCCCCCTCCGATCGATGCCCCTGGGGCCTGCCGGGTCGGGAAGGTGGGGTGCGTGTCTCGACTCTTCATGGGACCCCCACCGAGGCGGCTCGACCATCGGGGATCGGGCGGCACCGCGTCGATGGTGACGCCCATGCAAGAACCCCCAAACGGGCCGGAAACGGTGCGCGGGGGACAAATTGGCCCGTATGACTTCGCGGGGTTGCGTGCGCGTACCCCCCGCGAAATGGGCTTCCGGAGGCTTCTTGCGAGGGCGTCAATGGTGCGTCATCCGTGTCACGGGTGGTGTGGTCGGCGAGGGCCGCGGGTCGGATACAATCCCGGCGTTTCGGGTGGTTGCGCGTTGGCGCGCGTCTTGCTTCGCTCCCGGCGCGGGTAGCCGGAGGGGTGCGTGATGAGGCGGTTCGCGGTCGTTTTTGCGGTGTTCGGCTGGCTTGCGTGCGGCGAAAGAGGAGGGGGGACGCCGGACGTCGCGCCCGATGCGTCGCCGGACCTCTCGGCCGATTCGGGGTGGGAGGGCGCGCCGGACGCGGCCCCGGATCCGGGGGGCGAGGCGTTCGCGGACGTCGTGCCCGACCCCGCGGCGGACTTCGCGCCGGACGCCGAGGTGGCCGACCCCGGAATCGACGCGGCCGGCGACCCCGGCGGGGATGCGGATGTCCCCTCTCCGCACCGCTGCTGCATCCACGACTTCGAGTGCGGCAAGGGGAGCCGCTGTGTCGCGATCCCAGGTGCCATGGGCACTTGCGAGCCGGTCCCGGACGCGGGCAAGTGCTGGTCGGGCAAGGACTGCGCCCAGGACGAGGTCTGCATCGGGGCGCACCCGTGCCCGTGCGACGCGGCGGCCGGGGACGACTGCGACATCCCGGGCCAGTGCGTGGCCCAGCGCCAGGGTTGCTGCCAGACGGACTTCGACTGCCCCGCGAAGCACGTGTGCGGCGCGTGGGGCACCTGCCAGCCGGAGCCGGCGCCCGGGAAGTGCTGGGCCGACGCCCACTGCGCGCACGGGCAGACCTGCGAGGGCAGCACCGAGTGCCCGTGCGGCGCGGTCTGCGGGATCGCGTCCTTCCCGGGCAACTGCTCGCCGCTCCCGACCGGGTGCTGCAACGACGACGCGGGCTGCGCGGACGGGCAGGTCTGCCGCGGCTTCGGCGGGTTGAACCACCTGCCCGGCCGGTGCGTGCCGTCCCCGGCGGGGCCGGAGTGCCTCGGGGACGCGGCGTGCTGCTGGAACGACGCCGACTGCCCCGGCGGGTGGTGCAAGGACGCGATCGACTGCGGCTGCGAGACGCTGTGCCCCTGGTGCTGCTCCGGCTCGAAGATGGGCTTCTGCGCGTCCTACGGGATCCAGGTGCAGGTCGCGATCGGCGCGGCGCACTGCGAGGTCGACGGGCCGTGGTCGCGCCTTGTCGTGAAGCTCGCGTGGGACACGTCGATCCCGGCGAAGAGCCGGATCGAGTACGCGCTGAACGAGTTCCTTCCGGGCGGCGGGTACGTGCCGATCGACGAGGGCTTCGTGACGGACCACGCCTTCGACCTGGGCCTCGGTTCCATGGGCTTCTGGCGTGCCCCGAAGGCGGGCGACGAGATCCTGATCCGCATCCGCGTGGAAGGGCAGGGGGGGCAGGTGGGCCTGTCCGAGCCCGCGATCGTGCCCGTCACCGAGGAGGACGCGGACTGCCTGTTCGGGTTCGACGAGCAGTGCAGCGACGGGTTCCCTCCGCTCTGCCGGGCGGCCCCCGGCGACTGCGACGCGGGGCTGGTGATGGCGACGATCGAGGGCTGCGTGTCCTGCGTGTATCCGGCTACCTGCTCGTGCGACGACGGGTCTCCGGCCGTGTGCGCGGAGGAGCCGCCGGAGTGCGAGCCGTACCGGGTGCTCGCGGTCCAGGGCGGGTGCTTCGCGTGCGTTTCCCGGATGACGTGCAGGCCAAAGGTGTAGGAGGAGGAGATGGACGGGAGATTCGTGTTCGCGATCGTGACCCTGATTGTGGCGCCTGCGTCGGCATGCGGACAAGGGGGGGGCGGCGTTGCCGCGGACGAGGCGGCCGACGTTGCCGCGGACGGGGCGGCCGACGTTGCCGCGGAGGCCATCGCGGAGGGTGTCTCCGACCCCGCACCTGACCTTGCGCCCGACCCGACCCTCGACCCCGCACCGGACCCCGAGCCCGAGACCGCGCCCGACCCCGGTCCCGACCTCGCGCCGGACGTTCCCCCTCCCCCGGACTGCTGCACGTACGACTGGCAGTGCGGGACCGGGTGGCGGTGCGTGCCGGTCCCGGGCGAGTTCCAGGGCGCCTGCCTGCCCGCGCAGCCGGCGGGCATGTGCTGGACCGGCTCGGACTGCGGCCCCGGCAAGGTGTGCGTCGGCGCGATCCCGTGCCCGTGCGACTGGAACGGCGAGGGCGACGGCTGCGACATGCCGGGGACGTGCGTCGAGGACACGGGCGCGTGCTGCGACACCGACTTCGACTGCCCCGCTGCATTCGTCTGCGGGCCTGGGGCGCTCTGCGTGCCCGAGGCCGCCCCCGGGCGGTGCTGGTTCGAGTGGGACTGCTACGGGACGCAGACGTGCGAGGGCGTGAGCCTCAACTGCGGCTGCGGCGACCTGTGCAACGACGACGGGGCGGACCTCCCGGGCACCTGCACGCCCCTGCCGCACGGGTGCTGCAACTCCGGCTCCGACTGCTCGAAGAGCCACGTGTGCAAGGGCGCCGGCGGCCGGGACCACATGCCGGGCCGCTGCGTGCCGTGGCCGGGCGGGCCTGCGTGTCCCGAGGGCGAGGCATGCTGCTGGACCGACGACGACTGCACCGGCGGCTGGTGCAAGGACGCGTACTTCTGCGGGTGCATCGACCTCTGCTACGCGTGCGGCGCCTGTGCCGACGACCAGATCGGCCGGTGCGTGCCGTACGGGGTCGAGGTGGACCTGTCGGTGAAGTCCGCCGCCTGCGACGCGAGCGGCGCGCACCCGGCATTCACCTCGTACCGCGTGACCGTGGCGTGGCACACGTCCATCCCGGCGAAGACCTCCGTGACGTTCGCCCTGAACCAGTTCTCCGGCCAGCAGGGCTGGATCCCGTCCTACGAGTTCGTCCAGGACGGCGAGCAGGAGATCGCCCTGACCCACATGCACTTGGGCACGGCCGCGAAGCCGGGAGACAAGGTCCTGATCCGGGCGACGTCGGAAGGCGCTGGGGGCGAGAAGGGCGTGTCCGGGACGCTCGAGATCATCGTCGACGAGGCGATCGCGGACTGCATCTTCCCGTACGACGACGAGTGCAGCGACGGCGGGCCGGTCCTCTGCCGCGCCGTGCCTCCGCCGTGCGACGGCGACAAGGTCATGGCCGCGATCGACGGCTGCCAGCGCTGCGTCCACCCCTCGACCTGCTCCCCCGACGACGGCACCACCCCGACCTGCCTGGTGGACGCGCCGGTCTGCGACGAGACCGAGGTCCTGGCGGTCCAGCAGGGCTGCTGGGCGTGCGTCTCGCGCTTCACGTGCAAGCCCGCGGTGCCCGGCGCCCATACCGGTCACGCCTGAGGGGCCTCCCCCACGACTTGACCCCTCCCCGCACCTGCCTTAGACTCCGCCCGCCCGCGGGGCAGCCTGCGGGAGCGGCCAGGCAGGAGGAGCGGCATGTACGAGACTTCAGAGATCCGGAAGGGCTTGAAGATCAAGGTGGACGGCGACCCCTGGATCGTCGTCGACTTCGAGTTCGTCAAGCCCGGCAAGGGCACCGCCTTCACGCGCGTCCGGATCAAGAACCTGAAGACCGGCCGCGCGCTCGACCGGACCTACAAGACGGGCGAGCGCCTGGAGCCCGCGAACTTCGAGGAGCGCCCCTGCCAGTACCTGTACAGCGACGGCGAGCACGCCTACTTCATGGACCGGCAGAACTACGAGCAGATCGCGGTCGGCTCGGCGGCCCTCGGCGAGCAGGCCAGGTTCCTGACCGAGAACATGGATGTGAGCGTGCTCATCTACGAGGGCGAGCCGCTGTCGGTCGAGCTTCCGACCTTCATCGTGGCCCAGGTCACGTACTCCGAGCCCGGCAAGAAGGGCGACACCGCGACCGGCGCGACCAAGATGGCGACCGTCTCGACCGGCGCGCAGGTCCAGGTGCCCCTGTTCGTGAACGAGGGCGACTGGCTGAAGATCGACACGCGCAACGGGTCGTACGTCGAGCGCGCCAAGAAGTAGCCCGCGGGACCCCTTTTTCGATGTCCGACATCGTCCGATTCCAGGGTGACGGCGCCGCGCTGCTGCGGCGGCTGCGCGACCGTGCGCGCGTCACGGAGCTGCTGCGCGCCTTCTTCCGCGACCGCGGGTTCCTGGAGGTCGAGACCCCGATCGTGGTGTCGTCCCCGGGCGTCGAGGTCCACCTCGCCGCGCTCGAGACCAGCGTGTCGCGACGTCGCATGTACTTGACGACCAGCCCGGAATTCCACATGAAACGGCTGATCGCGGCCGGTGCCGGCGCCATCTTCCAGGCGACCCGCGCCTTCCGCGACGGCGAGGCGGGAGGGCGCCACAACCCCGAGTTCGGAATGGTCGAGTGGTACCGGACCGGGGTCGACTACGGCGCGATCATGGACGACTGCGAGGCCCTGCTCGCGCACCTCGCCCGGGGCCTGCTCGGGTCGAGCGTCGCGCCGGAGGTGCCGGGGCTCCGGCCCGCCGTGGACCTCTCGCCCCCGTGGCCGCGGGTCACCTTCCGCGAGGCGTTCGCGCGCGCGGGGGAGGGCGACCCGGCGGCGCTCGCAACCGACGACCGCACGCTGGTGCTCGCCGAGCGCGTGGAGCCCCTGGTCGGCACGACGCGCGGCGAGTTCCTGATCGAGTACCCGGCGGACGCCGCGTCGCTCGGGCGCTTGAAGCCGTCCGACCCTACCGTGGCCGAGCGCTTCGAGGCGTACGCCGGGGGGCTCGAGCTGGCCAACGGCTTCTCCGAGCTGACCGACGCCGACGCCTACGTCGCGCGCTGCGAGGCGGACCTCGCGGAGCGGCGGCGCCTGGGCCTCCCCGGATACCCCGTGGACGCGCGCTACGTGTCCATGCTGCGCGAGGGCCTGCCCCCGTGCGCTGGCGTGGCGCTCGGGCTGGACCGCGTCGTGATGCTGCTCACCGGCGCCGCGTCCATCCGCGACGTCATGGCGTTCCCGATCGATCTGGCGTGACCGCGGGCCGCACCCGATTCGTGCTAGAGTTCCGGCGTCGCAACGGAGGTCCGACCGTGCGCCGCATCACGCCGTTCGTCGTCCTCGCAATCGCCGCCCTCACCCTTGCCGGCTGCCAGCGCATCAGGACGCGGCTCGGCATCGGCGAGAGCATCACGAACCCCGAGGCCGGCACCCCGGAGAAGGTGATCCAGGACGTGCTCAAGACCGGCAAGGTCGCGGACGAGGAGGAGGGCTGGCAGCAGTTCGTCGCGCTGCTCCACTCCGAGGAGACCGAACTGCCGTCCTCGCTGAACAACTGGCGGGAGTTCAAGTACCGGGCGATCCGCAAGAAGGCCGACCTGCTCCTGACGGACAGGATCGCGTACCACTACAAGCTGATGGACCGCCGCGAGGAGGGCAAGTCGCTGATGCTGTTCGTCGCGAACTCCTCGAGCGACATGCCCACCCCGTGCCGCGTCAAGCAGGACCCTGCCCAGGGGAACGCGTGGCGGGTTTCGGGTGCCTGCTTCTGATCCCCCCTCCGCGTCCCGCCGCGTGCAGCTACTCCCCCGCCACGCGCACGTGGATCCTCGCCGCGGACTCCCTCGACGGCCCCCGCCCGACTGCGAGCACGTATGCCTCCCCGGTGCGCACCAGTCCCGCAGCGATCAGCGCGGCCTCCGCGTGCCGGAGCGCGTCGCCGGGGGCCTCGAAGGGCGGGCAGCGTGCGGCCCTGCACCCCCACAGAAGCGACGCGCGCCGCAGGGTGGACTCGTTCGGGCTGACGATCATCACCGGCGGCCGCGGCCGGGACGACGCCACGTACCTCGCCGTGTCCCCGCCGAGGCGAACCGGACTTCGACCACGCCGCCCGTCGCGGATTCGACGCGCGCCCCCAGCGCCCCGTCGTCGAACAGGATGCGGTCGCCGGGCCGGACGTCGTGCGCGAGCCGGTCGTACTCGACGGGCAGCGCGCCCGTGGTCACGCCGAACGCGAACCGCAGGACCTCGCCGTCGGCGATCTCCACGCCGCCGCCGGGCATCTCGCCGACGCGGACCTTCGGGCCGCACAGGTCCTGGAGCACGCCGACGGACCGCCCCTCCCGCGCGGCCGCCGCGGCGACGCGTCGCACCGCCGCGAGCGTCGCGCCGTGCGACTCGTGCGTGCCGTGGCTGAAGTTGAGCCGCGGGACGGCCATGCCCGCGCCGACCAGTCCCGCCAGGACCGCGTCGGACGACGAGGCCGGCCCGAGCGTGCACACGATCCGGGTTCGCCGACCCACCGCAACGCTCCGTTCCGTCCGGGGGGAATGTAGCCCCGCTGTCGCCTTCTTGGCGCGTTCGCGCGGGTCGCCCTACGATCCCGCCAGACCCGAAGGGATGGCTCCCATCGGTCGAAACGCGTGCGGGGCGACGAACGGTCGTCCCCGCACGCGCCCACCCCCCGGAGGACGCCTTGGCCCGCGTCGTCCACGTCGTCGCGCTCGTAGTCGTCACGCGCGCCGTCGCGCTCGCGGGGTGCGGTCCGTACGGCACCACGGTGCGGTCCGACACGGACACGCCGGACGCCGTGGAGGACGTGCCGGGGCCGGCCGACGTCGCCGGCGAGGCCATGCCCGACGCGCCCGACGCGACCCCGGACGCCGGCCCAGATGGTCCCTCCGCCCCCGACGCGCCCGACGCCCCCCCGCCGGGACCGGCCATCGGTGATGCGTGCAGGGACAACCCGGACTGCGGCCAGTTCCCCGCGATCTGCGCCCTGAACTTCCCGGGCGGCTACTGCACCACGCCGTGCGGCGGGACCGACTGCCCGTCGGGCTCGTTCTGCGCGCTGACCGCGTCGGGCCGCTACTGCTACGCGACGTGCGCGTCCGCGAGCGACTGCCGCCCCGGCTACGCCTGCGCCACGAAAAACCCGCGCCAGTGCCTGCCTACCGGCAACGTGCCGATGTACGGCGCGTGCCAGGACGCGGGCCAGTGCGCGTCGGCCCTCTGCGTGACGCCCCTGTGCGGCACCTCGCCGTGCGCGGGCGGCATCTGCACCGAGGCGTGCTCGCCGACCGGCGCCTTGACCTGCGAGCCCCCGGGCAGGTGCTTCCGGTTCGGATCGCAGCACTTCTGCGCGCGCGCCTGCACGTCGGCTGCGGACTGCGCGGAGCCCGGCGGCACGGGCGGCGCGCTCCAGACCTGCCGCCCAGGCGACCCCGGCTCGTTCTGCTCGCCGTAGGCGGGGAGCGCACGCGGACCGTCCGGCTACCCGGCCGCCGAGCGCTCAGCGCGGATCGCTCGTCGAAGAACGACGGGTGGCCGAACGAGAACGCCTACAATAGCGCCCGGGTCGGACGGGGAAGTCGGGCGTGACAACGGCGCTCAACCTGTTGTGGGTCGCGGTGTCCGGGGCGGCGCTGTTCGCGGTCCCGGGGCTCCTCGTCGCGTCCCGCGTCACCGGCGGGTTCCGCGATACGCCGCGTCTCGCCGGCGCGGCCGTGGCGCTCGGCGCGGCGGCGTTCGCGGTCCCTGCCGCGGTCTCGGTCGTCGCAGCGATCGTGCGCGTTCCGGTGTCCGTCTGGGTCGCCGCGGGCGTGGCGGTCGCGATAGCGGCCTCGCTCCGGTGCGAGGCGGGGCCCGCGTGGGCGTTCCTGCGCGGCCGCGGGGGGGAGGCGAGACCCGCGCGGGCCGCGGTGCTCGCCCACGCCGCGGTCGCGATGCTGTCCGCGGCCGCATTCGTGTGGCAGGTCCTGACGTTCGACACCACGATGAGCTTCCACTTCGAGTGCATCTACCTGCCGTGCGCGCTCGGCGCGGGCCTCGACGGCGGCGGGAACCCGACGCTCTCGTACAACGGGCACCAGCGGCTCGGGCCGACCCTCTTCATCACCCCGGGCTTCGCCATGTACGGGCTCGTGGGCATCCGCGTGTTCTGGGGCGCCGTGTTCGCGCTGCTCCCGCTCGCCGCGTACGTGGTGGCGCGCCGGACCGGGGTGTCGCGCGGGGGGGCCGTCGTCGCCGCGGTCGCGTCCGCCGGGCTGCCGGTCGTGGCGCTCGTGGCCGACCAGAACCGGCTCGTGCTGGCGCTGTCGGCGTGGCTCGCGGTGCTGATGGCGCTGCGGCGCGGGTCCGCGCTCGCGACGGGCGCGGCGGCGGGGCTCCTGTTCGCGTCGGAGCCGGTCGCGGCGCTCGGGTTCGGCGGCGTGGCGATCGCCGCGTCGCGAACCGTGCCGTGGCGCGAGGGGGGCAGGAGGGCATGGGCGCTCGCGGCCGCGGGGTTCGCGGTCGCGGCGGCGCCGGCGATCGCCCGCTACTGGATCGCGTTCGGCACGCCGTTCTTCCACGAGCACTTCTCGTACACCGCGCCGACACGCCACAGCTTCCTCGGGATCGAGTACACGCTCCGCGCGGTCCTCGGGTGGCCGTTCCACGACACGATCGGCCGGTCGCCGCACAACCCGTTCCCGACGTTCGCGCTGGTGCCGCTGTCCATGATCAGGCACCTCGGGGTGCCGGCGCTCGCGCTCGCGGCCCTCGGGGCGGCGGCGCACGCGCGGCGGGACCGCCGGTCGTTCCTGGCCGGCGCCGCGTTCCTGCTGCCGATCCTCGCGTTCCTGGCCTCGAACGGCGACTTCATCGAGAAGGACAAGTGGGCGATCCAGGTCATGGCCTACCTGCCGCTCCTCGTGTGGATCGGGTGGGGCGCGGACCGGGTCGTCGGTGGCTGGACCGGGCCTGCGTGGCTCGCCGTCGCGGCGGCCGCGGTGATCGCCGCGCAGTGGGGACTCGGCCGGATCGACGCGCCCCCGGACGACCGCGCCGTGGCGGGCCGCGCGCGCATCGGCCACTTCATCGGGCCGGAGAACCCCGCGTACCTCGCGATCGAGCGTGCGGACCTTGCCCGCATCCGGCTGCTGCCGGGCGCGGAGGAGGCCCCCGGGGACGGCGGCGTCGCCGAGGTCGTCGAGCGCGGGGCGGCCGCGCTGGCGCGCGAGGCGGAAAGCCTCGACGTCGCGGACCAGGGCCTGTCGCTCGCCGAGATGTGGTCGGTGATGATGTCCCCGCAGCTCCACCTGTTCCGGCGCGCCTCCGCGGACTCGCTGCGCGAGGAGTGGGCGCGGCGGCACGCGCACTGGCCCGCGGTCGTGCGGTTCGACGCGTCGCGGCCGCTGTCCGACGGGCTGGACCCGGCCGACCCGTCGCGGCCCCGGACCCGGCCGGCGTGCGACAGGGCGGGCGCGGTGGACGTGCACCCGTTCCGGCCTGTCCTCGTGCGGCTCCCGGGCCTCCCGGGCGCGGCCAGGGTCGTGCTGGTGGTGTCGCCGGACGAGCGGATCGCGACGATCGCGGCGGGGCCGGTGCACGACGATGCCGCGGAAGGCGGGGGACCGGTCGCGGACGACGCGGGGCCGGTGGCGGAATCCTCGTGCCTGCGGCTCCACTTCCCCCCCGGGGCCGGCCTCGGTGTCCCGGACCGGGTCGCGATGGTCCGGGAGTACCTGTACCTGGTCGAGCCGGGGGCGACCGAGGACGCGCCGGTGACGGTGCGGTTCGACGGATTGTGAGGGGGCGATGAGGGCGGCTGCGATCGTCGCGGCGACGGCGTGCCTGGGGTGCAATGCGTTCGTTGCCGCCGATGCGGAGGTGGCGGACACGGGCACGGGCACGGACACGGGCACGAGCACGGACACGGGGGCGGACACGGGGGCGGACACGGGCACGGACACGGGCACGGGCACGGACACGGACTTGGACACCGATTCGCAGGAAGGGGAGGGCGGAGAAGGCGTTCCCGCGTGGGCCGAAGCGAAGCCCTGGGGCGCGGTGGCCCACTGCCCGGGGCTGGACCTGAGGGTCGAGGCGGTCGCCGACGGCGTGGTGCGGCTGCGGTACCCGGCGCTCGGCGCGCCCGAGCGGCAGTCGTGGGCGGTCGTCGCGCCTCCGGATTTGTCCGCGGTCGAGGTCGGGGGGGAGGACGGGGCGCTCGTGGTGCGCGCCGGGGCGATCGGCGCGCGCGTCGACGCCGCGTGCCGGGTGCGCGTGACCGACGACTCGGGCGCGACGCTGCTGGAGGACGCGGAGGGTGGAGGCTGGTCCGCGGGCGAGGTCCCGGGGACGTCGCGGGTGGACCGGCGCGCGGAGCCGGGCGAGCGTTTCTACGGCCTCGGCGAGAAGACCGGCGGCCTCGACCGGCGCGGCCGGCGGCTCGTGATGCGGAACACCGACGCGTTCGACCCGGGGCTGGGGGGGTGGAAGCCGGACGCGGACCCGCTGTACGCCTCGATTCCGTTCCTGGTCGGCGTGCGCGGCGGCCGGGCTTGCGGGGTGCTGACCGACGTGACGTGGCGGACGGTGTTCGACCTCGCGGCGACGGACCCGGCCGCCTGGTCGGTCGAGGCGGACGGCGGCGGGATCGACCAGTACGTGGTGGCGGGTCCGCGCATTCCGGACGTGCTCGACCGCTACACGCGCCTGACCGGGCGGCCGGCCATGCCCCCCCGGTGGGCGCTCGGCTACCACCAGTCGCGCTGGGGGTATTCGCCCGCGTCGCGGGTCGAGGAGATCGCAAGGGGTTTCCGCGATCGCGCCATCCCGGCGGACGGGATCTGGCTCGACATCCAGCACATGGACGGCTTCCGCGTGTGGACGTTCGACCCGGTCGCGTTCGCGGATCCGGCCGGGCTGATCTCGCGGCTCGCGGCGGCGGGCTTCAAGACCACGCTCATCGCGGACCCGGGCGTCAAGGTCGATCCGGCGTGGGAAGTCTATTCGGACGGGCTCGCGGGCGGGCATTTCCTCGCCGGGACTGGGGGGGGACCGTGGATCGGGATGGTGTGGCCTGGTCCGTCGGCGTTCCCGGACTTCACGCGGGCCGCGACGCGCGCGTGGTGGGGCAAGCTCGCGGGTCGGGCGGTCGTCGCCGGGGCGCGCGGCGTGTGGCTCGACATGAACGAGCCGACCGCGTTCGACGGTCCGGGCGGGTCGGTCCCGGACGCGATCGCGACCGGCGGAGACGGCGTGCCCGGCACCATGGCCGAGGCGCACAACGCGTACGCGCTGCTGGAGGCGGGCGCGACGTTCGACGGGCTGCTCGCCGCGGCGCCCGACCGGCGGCCGTTCCTGCTGACGCGGGCCGGGTACGCGGGGATCCAGCGCCACGCGGCCATGTGGACCGGCGACGGGCCGAGCACCTGGGACACGCTGAGGGGGACCCTCCCGATGCTGCTCGGGATGGGGCTGTCCGGCCTCGCCAACTGCGGCAGCGACGTGGGGGGGTATTCGGGCAGGGCCAGCCCCGAGATGTTCGCGCGCTGGATGGCGCTCGGGTCGATCTCTCCCTTTTTCCGGGGGCATACGGCGACGGACGGCAACGACCAGGAACCGTGGGCGTTCGGGCCGGAGGTCGAGGCGATCTCGCGCGCCGTGATCCAGGACCGCTACCGGCTGCTGCCGTACCTCTACTCGCTCTTCCGGGAGGCCGCGACGCGCGGCGCGCCGGTGCTGCGACCGCTCGCCTGGGAGTTCCCGGACGACCCGGCGGCGGGCGCACTCGGGGACCAGGCGATGCTCGGGCCGTGGCTGATGGTCGCGCCCGTCGTCGAACAGGGCGCCGCGACGCGGACCGTGCACCTGCCACCCGGCCGGTGGTTCGAGTGGCGCTCCGGCGCGGCGCGCGACGGGCCGGCCGATTTCGTGCAGGGGCTGAGGCTCGCGGCGCTGCCCGCGTGGGTGCGAGAGGGCGCGATCGTGCCGTCGGGGCCTCTGGCGCAGTGGTCCGACGCGGCGCCGGTGTCGCCGCTGTACCTCGACGCGTGGCCCGGGCCCGCGGAGACCTCGTTCGCGGTGTACGAGGACGCGGGGGACGGCTTCGGGCCGTCGTCGACCGTGACGTACCGGACGGTGCGGACCGCGGACGGGGCGACGCTGTCGGCGGGGGGGCGCGAGGGGACGTTCGAGCCGCCGGAGCGGCCGCTGGTCGTGCGCCTCCACCGCGTGGACTCGCTCCCGGCGTCGGTGACGCTCGACGGCTCGGCGCTGTCGCGCATCGCGGACGTCGAGGCCGTGGGTGTGGGCGCGACCGGCTGGGCGTGGGACGCGCGCGACCTGTCGCTCGTGATCGCGTTCCGGGACCGGCCGGCGTTCACCCTCGCCTTGAAGTACGACACCGCGTTGTCCGACCTCGCGCCGCCGGTCGCCGTGCGCTTCCGGGTCCGGGTGCCTGCCGGGACTGCGCACGACCGGAAGGTCCACGTGGCCACGTCGGCGTCCGGGTGGTCGCACCAGGCGCTCGAGTGGGTTCCGGGGGTGCCCGACGTCGCCGAGGGCGAGACCCTGCTGCCGCGCGGCGAGTGGTTCGACTACAAGATCACGCGGGGCGACTGGGAGACCGTCGAGAAGTGGCCGGGGTGCCAGGAGGCCACGAACCGTTACGGCTTCGCGTCCGCGTGGCCGGTCCGCGACGACACGGTGTCGGGGTGGGCGGACTCGTGCCGGTGAACTGCGTGCGGTACGCGATGTACCGCCGGAACGCGCGCATCGCCCCGTCGGCGCTGCGGAAGCAGGGGAGGCCCGCGCGCAGGACCTCGTACGGCTCGGGCTCCGGCAGCGCGTCGCGGCCCTCGGCGGCGGCCGCGCGGCAGAGCGCCGGCACCACGTCATCGAAGGTGGTCGCGGTCACGCCGGCGCCGTCACCCTGCGGGCCGTCTCGGCCGATCCCACGCCCTGGTCGAGCAGCGCCTTGCACGCGGCGCCGATCCGGTATCCCGCCTCCAGGGCGGCCATGTTCGCGGCCACGACCTTCTCGCCCTTGGCGCCGAACATTGCGTTCACGATCGGGCGGAAGTCCTCCAGCTCGAACGGCAGGAACGGCGTCGCGGCGCCGACCATCGCCATGTTCTGGGCCTTGGGCACGCCCGCGGCCTCGGCGATCCCCTTCGCGTCGATGAGCACGGCGCGCGGCAGCGCGAGCACCGCGTCGAGCACGACCTGGTCCGCCGGGTAGTCCGGGATGTTCTTGTGGGGCTCGCGGTTCGCCACGACGACCCCCCCGGGGCGCAGGAAGGGCACGTAGCGCTGGACCTCGAGCGGCTCGACCGCCAGGATCATGTCCGCCTGCCCGAGCGGGACCATGTCGGACACGACCTCGCGGTCCGAGAAGCGCAGGTGCGAATAGACCGCGCCGCCGCGCTGCGCCATGCCGTGCACCTCGGCCTGCTTGAGCCGCCAGCCGCGCGCGACCGCCGCCGAGTCGAGCAGGAACGCCACGGTCAGGATGCCCTGGCCGCCGACGCCCGCGAGGATGATGTCCTGCTTCATGGGTGCGCCTCCACCGGTCTCGCGACGCCGATCACGCGACGCCGCGCCGCTTCGCCTGCACGCAGGGCCGCCGCGCGATCAGCACGGAAGTGCCCTTGTATTCGATCTCCTCCCGGATGATGCGGACGTTCTCCTCGCGCCTGCCGGCCAGCGGGGTGAACACCCGGACGTGCTCCGGCGGCACGCCGAGCCCGCGCACGATCGCGTCGAGTTCCTCGCCGGTCGCGAGCGTCTCCTGCGTGCCGGTCATCGCGACCGTGCCGTTGTCGAGGATGAAGACGTTGATGTCGGTGTTGCGACGCGCCGCTGTCAGGAGCGGCGTCATCCCCGAGTGCGCGAAGGTCGAGTCGCCGATCGCGCAGATGACCGGCCACTGGCCCGCGTGCGCGGCGCCCGCCGCCATGCTGATCGACGCCCCCATGCACACGCACGACTGGATCGCGCCGTGGGGGGGGTAGAAGCCGAGCGTGTAGCACCCGATGTCCGAGAACAGCCTGTGGCCGCCGTAGGGCGCCATCGCCTCCTTGATCACGGCGAAGGCGTCCGTGTGGCCGCACCCGGGGCAGAGCGTGGGCGGGCGGCCCGGGACGCGCTCGAGCGCGGGCGACATGAGCTGCGGCCTCGGGAAGCCGAGCCCGGCCGCGACGTTCGTCGGGTTCAGCTCGCCGGTGCGCGGGAAGGTGCCGTCGAGCTTGCCGAGGATGCGCTTGCCCGGGATGCCCGCGACGCCGCGCAGGGCCTCCTCGATCAGCGGGTAGCCCTCCTCGACCACGACGATCTCCGGGACCGCCTCGACGAGCCGCATCAGCTTCGCGGTCGGGATCGGGTAGCGGCCGATCTGCACGCAGGGGTGCGGGACCGCGCCGCCGAACGCCTCTCGCACGTAGTTCCACGCGATGCCGTGCGTCACGATGCCGCGCGACCGGTCGCCGTCGAGCGAGAGGAGGTTGAAGTGCGACACCTCGCTGCCTTCGAGCAGCGCGGGCTGCTTGTCGGTCAGGCGCGAGTAGAGCATGCGCGCGTTCGACGGCAGCAGCGTGAACTGGATCGGGTCGAGCGGCGCGCGCAGCGGGTTCTGGGGTCGCGGCGTGCCGGCGACGACGTCGGACCGCGAGTGCGCGAGCCGCGTGACGATGCGGACCATGACCGGCAGCCCGACCTCCTCGGAGAGGTCGAAGGCGGCCAGCGTCATGTCGTATGCCTCCTGCTGGTCGTGCGGCTCGAGGCAGGGGATGAGCGCGAACTTCGCGTAGTGGCGCGAGTCCTGCTCGTCCTGCGACGAGTGCATGCCCGGATCGTCCGCGACGCAGATCACCAGCCCGCCGTTCACGCCGGTCACGCCGGAGTTCACGAAGGGGTCCGCCGCGACGTTCAGGCCGACGTGCTTCATGGACACGATCGCGCGCCTGCCCGCGAAGGACATGCCGAGGGCCTCCTCGTAGGCCACCTTCTCGTTCGCGGACCACCTGGCGTAGATCCCGTGTTGTTCCCGAACGTTCTCGATGTACTCGAAAAGCTCGGTCGAGGGGGTCCCGGGGTAGCCGTAGGCGCCGCTGATGCCCGCGTGGATCGCGGCCAGCGCCACGGCCTCGTCACCCAACAACAGCTCGCGCCTGACCATTCGTCGCCTCCGGTGGCGGCACCAGGGGGCAGTTCTACCGGACACGCGCGGGGGAATGCAAGCGGGAAAGTGCGGGGGCCTGTCACCGGCGGAGATCGCACCGCAGCAGGAACCCGGGGCGGCAGGGGTCGTGGACGTTGACGCACGTCTGGTCGTCCCGGCAGTTGCAGCAGCACTCGAGCGTGCAGGTGCGGCCGGAGTGCTCCGGGCAGACCTCCTGCTCGCACGCGATCGTCTCGGTCGAGCAGGAGTCCGGCCGAGGGCGGTCCCCCGCTTGCCTGACCCGGCGGAGGGCAGGTCGAGCGCAGGCCCCGCGTCGCTGTCAGGTCCCGCGTCGCTGTCAGGCCCCGCGTCGCTGTCAGGCCCCGCGTCGCTTGACACGGTCACGCCGCGATGGTTGACTGCGCGACGGAGGCGGAAGGGGCACTGGTGGCCCCCGCGGACTTCAAATCCGTCAGCGCGGCGTGAATAGCGTCGCGGGTGGGTTCGATTCCCATGCGCCTCCGCCGGATGTAGCGGTTCCCGTTGGTTGCGCGGTTTCCGGGGCGGGCTGCCAACGCTCTGCCAGCAAGACCTCGGTGGACGGAACACTCAAACTCTCCGTTCCTTGGGCTCCCCGTCGCGGGCCTCGAAGTCGTACTGGAACACGCCAGCTTGAATCCGCCTGCTCGCGACCTCGAAGGCCGTGGCGTCGGTGGTCTCCAGAGACACCACTAGCGACTCGTACTACGTCGCCACGGATCGGTGGACCAGGCCCTGGCCCCATTTCGAGCGCACGTCGGGGTGGAGGAGCAGCACGGCGCGCAGCAGCGCGGGGGTGGGGATGACGTGCCCGTGCCGGGAGCGCGTCAGCTCCGCGTACAGGTGATCGTGGGACATGCCGCCGTCCTGCCGGGCCAGCCGGGCGACGCACCAGTCGATCGCCGCGGCGAGCCGGCCCGCCGGCACGGGGATACGGTCTTCGTGGACCCACTCGCCGTGGGAATACCGAAGCACCTTCGGCGTCTTGGCGAGGTAGTTCTCGAGCAGCGTCCACTGCTTCGACTCGGTGACGCGCGCGGCAAGCTCCGGCCGTCCGATCGCGGCGGCGAGCGCGGCAACGCCCATGGGACCGTCCGCGCGCGACAGGACCCTCGCGAGGGTGTGGTCGAGGCGCTTCGCGTCGCGTCGCCTCACGTGGCGGTCCCAGGCGTCGTCCCTCAGCGCCCTCGCCAGGAGGACGATGTCGTCGAGCGCCTCCCCCTCGGCCCGGACGCCGATCGCCTTCTCCACCCACTCGGCCGCCCTGGCCCGGGCTGCCTTTCCCCTGCCCGGGTCCGGCGGCCCGGGGACGCCGTTCTTCAGGCGGTACGTGTACCAGTCCCAGGTCCGGGTGTGGAGGAACGCGTCCTCGTGCCGGCGGACCGGCATCCCGCAGAGCCGCAGCATCAGGACCGCGTAGCCAGGGTCCACGTCGCCATAGACGCGCCGGTACGCCGAGCGGTGCACGAGCCCGTCCCTCCGCAGGGGGCCCAGCAGCGGCCACGACAGCATGGTGGCGGGCGTGGAGAGCGCCTCGACGAGCTTCCCCTCCCACCGCCTCAGGTGCTGCGCCATCGCCCCGTCGCTGAGGGCCGTCTCGTCGCCGACCTCGCGGGCGGTCCGGCCCCGCACGCGGTGCTCGTGGACCGCGAACCACTCGTACGGCCGCAGGATCTGCTGCGCGCACCCGACGATCCTCGCGAACTCGAGCACGGGCGAGCCGATCGGGACCGGCCGGAAGCCGGAGAGGTCCAGGGACTCCATTCGGGAGGCGTAGCCCACGGGTGGGATGATAGGGCGGGACGGCCATGGGGGCAACATGGACGTCAGGGCATGGACGTCAGGGCTCAACGGCGAGGTCCCAGGGCCATGCGGGTCCGGTTCCCCCCGAAACGCGGGCACGAGACCGTACGAGCCGGCGGCCCTGGCGGGAAGGAAGCTGCGTGCTCCGCCGACAGGGCCTACGGGCGGCCCCCCGGCGGAGGCGGCGGACGGAAGTCGGCCAGCCAATCCGTGACACGGAGGCCTTCGATCCGCTCGAAACGACGCACGTTCCCTGTCGCCAGCTCCGCCCCGTTGTGCAGGCAGATCGCAGCGATGCGAAGGTCGGGCTCGCCGACCGGGCAGCGGCGGCGCTCGAGGTCCGCGCGCAGCCGGCCGCAGATCGTGGCAGCCTCGGTCTCGAACGGGAGGACCCGGAAACAGGGGAACACGAAATCCCGCAGGGCCGAGAGGTAGTGGTCCGGCCGCGTGCTCCGGCAGGCGCCGAAGACCAGCTCCCCGACCGTGATGCTCGTGGTGGCCTGCTCGGCCGGGGGGATCGCGGCGATCCTGCGGACCAGGGCCGCGGGAGGCGCGGCCCTCATCACGAACGAGACGACGTCGGTGTCGAAGACGATCATCGCCCGCTCCGCCCTGCTCGCCGAACCCGAGCGTCCTGCCCGGCGCCGGGAAGCGGCTCGACCAGCCTGACACGCCGGATCGGGGCGACGTGCCTGTCACGCGCCCCCTCGCGGGCCCGGTAGACTGACGCTCGGCGAGCCGCACGTCGGGGCGGCTGAGCCGGGCCTTGTACGCGGGGTCCATCCCGATGTCGTCCGCCTCGGCCTCGCGCTGCTTGGTCTCGGCCAGCAGGCGCTGGCACCGGGCGCGGAGCCAGCCGAGTTCGGCCTCGACGTACTCGGCGTCGGACTGACCATCGAGGACCAGATCGTGGCGGCCTGCCGTGGCCAGGGGCTCACTGTGCCCGAGATCGCGACCCGCGTCGGGGTCTCCGGGATCACGGTTCGGAGGCGGCTGCCTGCCCTCGTGGCAGCGGGAAGGCTCCTTCGACGCTACCCCGAACAGGCCCGGCATCCCGGGCAGGCATACCGGGCAGCGGATGAAGGCGGGCCGGAGGGGAAGCCATGAGCAGCGGCCCTGAGCCGACCACCGCGGGTACCGCCCTGGATGGCCGCCAAGCCCGAGGCGTTCCGGCGCGACCATGCGAGGTCGATGCCGACGAAGCTCATGGGCGCTTCCACGCGGCCCCCCAGCACGAGCGTTCCGCCATCCGCGTTGGTGAACGCCGCCACGTACTCCGCGATCTAGTCCCGCACCTCGCGCCGATCCCGGGGCAACCGGCGGTCCGCCGGCCCGTGCCACATGAACTTGCGGTCGAAGTACTGATCCTCGGGTTGGGTGACCAGAACGGAGACATCCATCATGTCGATCACCCGGCCCCGGGCGGTCTGGTGCCGAGACTCACTCGTCGTCCCCCTGCACCGGCCTTGCTCGGGCCGCCTGCGCCGCGATGGCGTCCAGGACCTCCGCGACCTCGGGGGCGATCTCGGCCGCCGGCACCAGCCCGGCAAGCCGGTGGTAGTCGCTCTTCCTCATCAGGTTCGGAAGTCCCAGTTCCTTGAAGAACTCCTCGAAGACCGGGTCGAGGAAGTCGTCACTGGCCTTCACCGAGGACCACCACCTGTCGCCGCGATCACGGAAGGCGGCCGGGGGGATACGCTCCCGCGCGATCCGGTTCATCGTGTCGCGGAAGCGGTCCACCTCGGTATCAGCGAACAACGGCCCGGGGGCTCGAGCCGCCGCCAGGGACTCCGCGTAGGCGACCAGCACGTCCGGGAAGCAGAGGTAGTTCTCGATCTCGCGCCGCAGCCACTGCCGGACCGGCAGCTCCGGCCCCCCTTCTTCGAGATGGCCCAGGTTGTCGGTGAGGACGAAGCCCACCAGATCGGACTTGGCCACGCGCACGCCGTAGAAGTGGTCCCGGGCCTTCTTCGGCTGGTTCTCGATGTACTTGACGAACGGCCGCTCCAGCAGGGGCGCGGCACGGTGCCTGAGCGTCCGCGCGAAGGCCGCCAGGATGGCGAGGTCCGTCGCGCCCTCCAGGTACAGCACCCAGCCCGTCTCCTCGGCCTTCACGTAGTCCTCGAACCCAATCGATTTCAGCGATTTCGCGACCTGCGAGCCCCGGTCGTCGATCCGGTGCGGCGCGCCGACGAACGCCACGACGACGTCCCGGTCCGCGGCCTCGTTCAGGATCACCTCCGAGTGGCTGGCCGCGACGACCTGCGCCCCGGACGAGCGTGC
>Ga0194127_10003246_pt1 | contig 21079 bp, 14 predicted proteins | sample TA2KigC100mmetaG_FD_148624 | JGI IMG/M metagenome (GOLD analysis project Ga0194127, IMG submission 148624) | Freshwater microbial communities from Lake Tanganyika, Tanzania - TA2015036 Kigoma Deep Cast 100m | ecosystem: Environmental > Aquatic > Freshwater > Lake | place: Tanzania: Lake...
GGGGTCGACGGCTCGGAAGTCCCGTGGCTGGCTCGCGCCACCCCGGACGGCGAGATCCACGAGAGCTATGTCTACGCCCCCGCACTGTACGCGGAGGGCAGCTTCGTCGCTGCGAGTCAGCTCACCCCCGGAACCGTGTGGGGCGCGGGCACCCTCTATCTGCCCTCCTCCGATAACTGGGACGCGGTCGTCGTGAACATGTCCATCGACTGGGAATGCCCGGTGGAGTGATCCCGGCACCTGCGACGGACCGGACCGGCAAGGAGAAGGGGCGTTCCCCCTTTGCCCTCACCCAGGACCGGAATGGGAACTCGTGCGCCAACGAGCGACTACGGCGTCACGTCCGTCTCCGGGCCGATCCAGCCTGACCACGATGTGCCGTTCAGGGTGGACCACTGCATGCAGACCAGGTTCCAGGCCGACGGTTCCTTCAACTTGGAGTCGAGCGTCAGGCCAGCGTTGAACCGCCCGTTCTTGTCCGTGAGGGCAGAGATGTCCGTCCCCGGGTACTGCATTGCCAGCGCGGCCTTGCAGCACTCGAAGTACGGACCATCCGCGAGCCAGTTCGTCCGGTTGGCCACATACCCGTTGCAGCAGTAGAGATGGGGAAAACGAACCTGTCAGATCACGACCTGCGGACTACTTGGCGGTAGAGAACTCGATGGCATCGAGGGCAAAGACGCTGATGTAGATGGAATCGCCCTTGTCGGTCACGCTGACCTTGAGGGTCACCGGCTTGCCGGCAAATTCCGGAGGCAGTGGGAAGGCGAGCTTCTGCCAAGCCGTGCTCCACACGTCTCCCTGGTCGAAGGCGACGTCGGATTGGGCCAGCTCGCCGAAGAGGGTTCCGCACCCGTTGCACTCGCTTGCCGGGCAGACGTCGTCGATCGAGAAATCGAGCACCGTGACCGTCTGCTGTCCATCGCTCAGGGTGACCTCCACGGCATCCTGGTAGATGCTGCCGCACCATTCATTGAATTCCTCGGAGTAGAAGGCGAAGGTCATCTTCAGCCACTTCGCGTCGGCAGGGACGCAGAACCCGCGCTCGATGCTTCCGCCCTCGTGCTGTGCGGAGATCCCGTTGCCCACCAGGGCCATGTAACTGCCTTCCGGGGCCGGGGTCGCCCCGAGGTTGGAAACGACCTGCGCATCGCCGTCCACGGACCATCCGTCCAGGTCGCCAGACTCGAAGCCGTCAGCGAAGCAGGGGCTGCCCTGGCAGGTGCACGCGGGGAGGCACTGCCCCGTCTCGTGCGAGCAGGTCTGGCCGACGGGACACAGGTCACACCACCCCCGGCAGCCATCGGGACCACACGCCTTGCCCTCACACGAGGGGGTGCAGGGCTCGCACGCTCCCTGGTCGGAGCATGCGACCCCCTGGTTCTCCGGGCAGTTGCCACACCAGGTGCCGCAGCCGTCGGGCCCGCACTTCCCCTGGGGCTCGCACGCGGGCTCACAGGAGAGGTGGCACTGCCCGTCCGCTCCGCAGACGCCGGTGCCGCACTCTCCGCACTTGCCCCCACAGCCGTCGGGCCCGCACGCCTTGCCCTTGCAGTTGGGGTGGCAGGTCTCGCAGATCCCAACGCATTTCCCTTCCGAGCTGCACGTGCACCCGGCCTCGCACACGCCGCAACTCCCTCCGCAACCGTCATCTCCGCATTCTTTGTCCGTGCAGTCGGGCGTACAGGTTCCGCAGGAGCCCATGCATTGTCCGGTCAGCATCGAGCATTCGCATCCTGCGTCACAGGTTCCGCACGTTCCTCCGCAGCCATCATCGCCGCACTCCTTGCCGGCGCAATCCGGAGTGCACGGAGGCATGCACACAAAGACGAGGTCGCCGCCGGCCACCTCGATCCCCTGGCACACGAAGGGGGGCGGGCACTCCTCGAGGCAGTCGGCGGTGCAGATCTTGCCCGGCGCGCCGACGTCCACGCACTGCCCGGTCTCGCACTCGTCGTCCGACTGGCACGACTCGCCCATCTGCTTCTTGACGGGCGGCTCCTCGTCGAGGCAGATGGGTTCATCCTGGTTGGAGTGCGGCGGCGGGCACTCCGGGGATGAGAACGCCGGGAGGGGAACAGGGGCAGCAGCACACGCTCCGCCGGGCGGCCCGCAATAGTGGTATTCCCACTCGTCGCCCCCTTCCACCGGGCAGAACTCGCAGTCCGTGGTCCACCCGCACGGGACGCACGAGTCGGCGTAGACGCAGCACAGGGACAGGTCCTGGGTGCAGGCCACAGTCACCATCGTGGAGGCACCTTCCGAACAGTAGTTCTTTGGCGGGTCCCAGCAGGTGTCCCCCGGGACCTTCCAGTCGCTGAAGTAGCCGACGTTGGAGCAGCAGTCCGGGATCGGCGTGTGCACGCATCCCGCATCCCCGACGCACTTGTCCTCGGTGCAGACATCCCCGTCGTCGCAGTCCACGGGGGCATTGGAGCAGTTGCCCTCCTTGTCGCAGATGTCCGTGGTGCAGGGGTTGGCGTCGTCGCAGTCCTTCGGCTCGTTGGAGCAGTTGCCCACCTTGTCGCAGGAATCCACTGTGCAGGGGTCGTCGTCATCGCACCCTTCCTCGCAGGGCGGCGGAGGAAAGACGGGGTTGGGCAGCACGCCCCAAGTGCTGAGGTGGGTCGTCGTGCCGGCCACAGTCCCAGTGGCTCCAGAGCCGGCAGTGGCAACAGCTTCTTCGAGAACGGTCCACTTGCCGTCGTCACCGACCCAGGCTGGTGCGAGCTCTTCGAAACTGACTTCCTCCCCGACGAGGGACTTGTCCACCGTAAAGCCGAGGGTCACCGGCTTGAGCAGCGTGGCAGCGATTTCCACCTCGTATACCGGCCCGATGTTCCCGGACGGATGGTCCTGGGTGAGGCCGACGGAGACATCCACCTCCTTGTCCAGCGCGCCGGCCGGAATCTCGATCTTCAGCGTCTCGAACACCACCGTCTTGCCCTTCGGCCCGACGGTCTCGGTGTGGAACACGGACTTGCTCGACTGGAGGTCGCCGCAGCCGAGCGCAACGACCATGCCGGCAAGAAGCACCAGTGCCCGATCTCTTGCTTTCATTTCCCTACCTCCTCTTCTACAGGATCTTCTGAACGCCAAACACCGAATGCACGAAAACGGTTGTCCTTCCCCGGACCCCGGACCCTGTCTCTTGTCAGAAAGCATATCCGACTCCCAACAAGGCCCTTGGAACCGGCTCTGCAACCCAGTTCCCGTCCCTTCGCATGACCACTGCGGAAAGCTCCCACGCCAACAGCACATCCAGGTGCTCCAGCGGTACCAGGTTCGCTCCGGCCAGCAGGCCCGGGGCCACCGCCCATGCTGCCCGGCTCCCCTTCATGCTCGATTCCTGGGAGAACCTGGACACGGCGACCGTCGGTCCGAAGAGCAGGTCGAACCTGTGGAACGACAGAGCGAACGGGGAGGAGAAGGCCGCCTCCATTGCCCGGAAATCGTATGAGAACCCGTTGTCGGTCACGGCTGCCTGCCCGTATGCCAGGCGTGCCTGGAGGTCGAAGACCGCAACCCGTCGGCGCAGCAGAATCCCCGCCCCGTGCATGACTCCCATCTCGGGCATGATCCAGCCGGAGAGGGCATAGAAGCCCACCAGCGCGGTCCGCCCGCGGGGGCTGTCCCCGCGGACGTCGGCAAGCGTCAGGGTCGTGGGTGAGAAATCCCGCTCCGCCAGGTCCCGGCTTTCGCCTTCCCCCAGCTCGACACTGGCTGCGGACATGGATCCCGCCTCGCGTCTGAGCAGAGAGTAGCCTCCGCCGGCCAGAAACAGCCTGCGCTCCTGCGTCCCGTCCTGGGTGACCTGTGCAACCACCTCCCGCCCGGGCAATTCGAGCACGAAGAAATCGCCGGGCATGGTGACGGGAAAACGGAGCACGGCGGCCTTGCCTGTCACCATGGCCAGCACGACGTCCCCCTTGCCTTCCATCTCGTAGCCGTACGACGGGTGCTGCGGCCCCGCAAGCGTTCCCACCGTGGATCCCACCGTCCTGCCGTACACGTACCGGTAGAGCTCTCTCAGCGTCACGCGCAGGTCCCCGTCGTCGTCCGCCGCCCCGTACAGCCCGGAGACGAAGTGGCTCGTGAACACGCCCCCGCCCGCCTCGCTGCTTTCCTGGGCCATCTCCCTCGGGCCGGATGCGGTCAGCACCACGCTCCCCTCCGCTGCCAGGTCCCCCATCACCTCGATATCGAACTCCGGCACCTTGCGGACCCCTTTGAGCGCGGTCAGCCCGCCTCCGAAGCAGGAGTCCACCACGGCGATCCGCAGTGCGGCCCCCGACTCTTCCATCCACCTGCGCACCTGCTGGAACGGGACGCTGTCGCCCCCAAGCTCCAGCGCAGCGCCGTCGGAATGCCCCGAGAAGTAGAAAAAGAGGAGGACCCTGGCCCCATCCGGCCGCTTCGCGATGCGCTGCCGCACGGTCTGGAAGGACTCGGCCAGATCGGCCCTCCCCTTGCCCGCCAGGAGGTGAATGTCCCAAGCATCGAATCCGCCCACTTCGAGCAGCGCCTTGCGCACTCGGCCGATGTCCTCCTCCGCGTACCTCAGGGGGGCACGTTCCGAGCTTCCGGTGTCGTTCCCGACGAGGATCGCCAGCCGGACGGTGCCTTTCTCCTGCGCCCCGACAGCAGGTGCCATCAAGGCCGAGCATGCGACGATCGCTCCGAGCACGTGCAATGCCGCCTTCATGGGACCACCTTCTCGTAGCGTGCGACGACCACTTCGACCGGCACGCCCGACACGGCCTGCCGCCCCGCTTCCCCGACTCCGATGCCCCGCACCCTCTCGACCAGCGCCGCGGCCTGGACCGGGGTGTTGCTGAACACGGCGAACCATTCCTCGGTCCCGATCCGTTCGTCCAGCTCGAACGCGCCGGTCACCGGTTGACCCGCTTCAGGCATGGGCCCGCTGGCCTTCCCGTTCCAGGGATAGACCACCTGGACGTCGCCTGCAGCGTCCCGCAAGAGCAACAGGATGCAGGAGCGCTCCGGCGCCACCGGGACCACCCGCAGCACGTCCCCAGGCCGGAGCGGCGTGCCCGGCCGGTGGCGGAACACGTCCCGCCCCCGTTTCACATACAGTTCCAACGAGGAGGCTGCCTTGAGGCCAGTGTAGTCACGTTCGGCCAAAGGCATCCCCTGTCGGCCAGCGCTCCCGGACTCCGCCGTCTCCTTGCCCGCCGTACCGGACGGCTCCTCGCTGTCACCCGCCGCCCCATGCGGCTGCAGGGCCGAGGTGTCCGTCTCACGCCCGCCCATCTTGCCCAGAGGGTCCTTGCTGTCTTCACCGTGCGGAAGCACGAGGACCACCGCCAGGACTGCCGCCACAGCGGCCGCACCGGACACGCTCCATGCCAGGAGACGCTCGGTGCGCCGCCTTCGAAGCCGAGCGGCCAGGAGCCCAATCCCGTCGGGCATGACGATGTTGCGGAACTCGGCCTCGGCCGCCTGTGCATGCCGGACCTTCTCCGCACACAGCGGGCAGGTCTCGATGTGAATCAGTTGCTCTTGTGAAAGCGGCGTGGGCCACCCCTTCCCGCCCGCCGCCTTCTCGAGCGCATAGGAGCTCAGACACGGCACGGTGCGATCCATCCTACTCCTCCGACTTCTCCTGGAGCGGGTGGCTCAAGCAGTCTCTCCCGCCGTTCATTTTCCGTCTCCCCCCAGTGTGTCCTTCAGGCGCAACCGTTCTCTGAGCCTGGCCAGCAGGCGGACCACGGTGACCCGGTTGAGTCCGAGCACCTCGGCCACCTCGTCCTGGGTCAGCCCCTCTCCCCAGTACAGGTGCACTGCGAGCCGGTCCCGTTCGTCCAGGCCGGCGAGGCAGGCCTCGAGCCGGTCCCGCCATGCGACCTGCTGCTGAGGATCATCCCGCTCGGCACCGGCGACCTGGTCGCACTCCAGGCTCTCAGCGAGCTTCCTGCGGTCACGAAGCAGGTTCAGGCAGTGGTTCGTCGCCGCCCGGAACAGGTACGACCGGATGTTGCCGACCTCTTCTTCGTGAGCCAGCCGTCCCATGATCCTCAGGAATACCTCCTGTACCGCGCTGCGGGCTTCGTCCGGATCGCGAAGCAATGCCAGGCATCGACGGTACACCAGCCCGCCATGCTGCCGGTACAGCTCCTCCACGTGTCCGGCACCCATCGTTCCCCGCATCCTGCGGTCAGCCCGCAAGCCGACCTGTCGACCTGCGCACACAATCATGACACACCGGGGGCCCGAAATGTAGTGTAGTGGCGTTGTTTCCCCGCCTCACGACCAGACGCGGACCAGCGAAGTCGGATCCGCCTTGGAGGGCTTTGACGGAATCCCACACGAGGTGGGCATGCGGCTGATCCAGAGAGCGAAGTCAATCGTGGGCGATGACGTACTGAACACGATCCTGCCGACGGGCCGAGCTTTCCGTGGTCGCCGGAATCCGATGCTGTGCAGCGCGTCTTCCTACGTCCCCGCACACATCCAGCCGTGTTGCCCGGGGGACCCCTTCGGTCTGCCGTCTTCGAAATCGCCTCTGCCGGCGTCCCGGAGGCGTGGGAACGTGCCGGGCGGCCGAGATCCCCGGAGCGAATGGCCTTGCTCTGTGCGCCCCGACCTGGGATGATCCTGGTGCGGATGAGCGCACGAGTTCTGGGAGCCAAGGCATGCGCGTCGCCAAACCGAGATCTGCAGTGCCGACGACGAAGACGATGCGGAACAGAGGCATCGGGCGCACACTCGGGATTCTCGTCGCCGGGCTCGTCCTGTCTTCTTTGCCGGCCGTGGCGGAAGAGCCCGTCCCCGTCCCGGCGGGATACCACACGGGCAGCATGGGGGGGGTCCTGACTTTCGACGAGGTGGTGGCCGACCTCTACTGGCTCCACGAGACGTACCCCGACCTCGTGTCCGCTCCGTTCTCCATCGGCAAATCGTGGGAGGGCAGGTCGATCTGGGTGATCCGGGTCTCGGCCAACCCGGACGACGAGAACGGTGGTGCCGAGGTGTTCTACAACTCGTTGATCCATGCCCGGGAGGCCGCCACGATCATGGTACTCCACTTCTTCCTGTGGCACCTGGTCGAAAACTATGGGGTCGATCCGGAGGTCACCTGGGTGCTTGACCATCGCCAGCTCTGGTTCGCCCCGGTCCTCAACCCGGACGGGTATGTGTACAACGAGGTGACTGCTCCGAACGGTGGCGGGCAATGGAGGAAGAATCGGCGGGACAACGGTGACGGCACGTTCGGCGTAGACCTGAACCGCAACTTTCCCTACATGTGGGGCTTTGATGACATCGGGTCGAGTCCGCTTCCCGAGAAGAACACCTATCGGGGGCCGGCCCCGTTCTCGGAGCCGGAGACCCAGGCCTTCCGAGACTTCGTTTTCGGGCGCGACCTCCGGATGGTCCTGAACTTCCATTCCAAAGGCGAGGTTCTCCTCCATCCGTTCGGATACGCACCGGATGCCTGTCCGACGCCAGCGGATCTCGGCGCCTTTCTCACCCTCGGCCGGCGGATGACGTCGGAATCCGGGAACCCATGGGGCAATCCGATCCAGGCATCGGCGGACTTCACCAACGGGAGGGCCGAGGACTGGCTCTACGGGGACGTGTCGCAGAAGCCCGCGATCGTCTCCTTCAGCCCGGAGGTGGGTGTCGGGACCTGGTGGCCCGACGAGGGAACGACCCTGCTGCTGGCCCAGCAGTATGTCCACGTATGCATGGAAGCGGCGGTGGCAGCGCCCACACGGGTGTCGGGAATGGTGGTCGACGCTTCGGGCTCCCCGGTCGGAGAAGTCCTCGTGTCCGTCGAGGGCACGGACATCCACATCGAGACCGAAGAGAGCGGCAAGTTCTCACTGTTGCTGCCGGGGCCTGGAGACTACGGGCTGGAGACAGAGCACGTGCGCTACTTCCCGACCACGACCGTGATTTCGGTCGACGAACAGGGCACGAGCACAGGCGGCGTCGTGCTGCAGCTCGAGCCACGGCCGACCTGCACCCTGCGCGCGCACTTCGCCCGGGCGGAAGATGGCAGCCCTGCCAGCGGCGTCGTGCTGCGTTCGCGCACTCAGCCGATGCTGACTGCGGTCAGCGACGGAGTCGGGGAGATCCTCCTCGACGGGTTTCCCGCAGGCCAGGTGCTGCTTCTGGAGGCCGAGAAGTGGGGACGGCAGGGATTCGTGGTGGAGGCGATGCCCAAACCGGGGGTCGAGAACGTGCTGTTGGCCTCCCTCGCTCCCGCCGTGCTCCAGTGGAACATGGAGGACGAGGTCGACGGCTGGACCGCTGCCACGGACGCGGATTCGGCATCGGGCGGTGGCTGGGTGAGGGAGGTACCCATGCCGGTCTGGCACGACGGCCATCCCGCCCAGCCCCTGGAGGACCACACCTCTGACCCGGGCAAGCTCGCCTGGCTGACAGGAAACTGGTTCGCCGTCCAGAGCTCCAGCCTCGCTGACATCGACGGCGGAGAGGTATTCCTGGAGTCGCCGGACAACGACCTCTCCGGCTTGAAGAACCCTGCCCTGTCGTGGCACCGGTGGTTCTTCACGTCGGGCGACGACCTGTTGGATTCGCTGCGCGTGGAGGTCCGAAGACAGGGGGACCCGGCCTGGACGCTGGTCGCTGAGGTGGTCCGTCAGGATCTTCGCTGGGAACTCTCTGTCCACCGCCTGTGCGAGGTGCTTCCCTGCCCGTTGGAGACGGTCAGGCTGCGCTTCGTGGCTGCGGATCTGGGGGAGGAGGACGTGGTGGAGGCGGCGTTGGACGACGTCCAGATCTTTGATGCCGCAGCGCTTCCCGACCCGCTTCTTTGCATCCCGAACGGTGAGGGCGAGGAGGTGTGCGATGGCGTGGACGACGACTGCGACGGCGCCACGGACGAAGAAGCCGACTGTCAGATGCCCGAGCTGGAGCCTGCACACGCTGAGTCGATGGATCGGGCGGACATCTCCGAGGACTCCGGGCGGAATCCGGACCTTGCCGCGGACGTCGGCAACGAGTCGTTCCGGCCACTGGAACCGTCTGATGTGACCGACGTCGCGTTTGGCAGCGACAGTGTATGGCCGGAGGTGGGGGAGGCCCAGGCAACGGATGTCGAGGAGGGGAAGCGCCGGAGCCGCAGCGGATGCACTCTTGACCGGGGAGCCAGCGTCCCCAACTGGGAAGCCCTGATCCTTCTTGCGTTTCTGCTCTCGACGTTGAGCCTGGTTCGCTCCACGGGCATGTAGCAGGCCCGGGGGACTAGCATTCAGGAGGGAGGTGCCCGAGATGAGAAGAACGCTTGTGGCATCTGTGGCCGACTCGCTGGTGGCGCTGCATGCCGCGCTCGTGGAGTTGAAGGAGCTGCCGGGGGAGATCCTGGAGACCGACCGCATCCTCCTTGGCGGCTACCTGGCGACCGGCCCGGGGCTGCCGGAGAACTGCGATGGGACCAACGCGGTCGTGTGGCCCGTGGCCGTGGAGGTGATCGAGAAGAAGCCCCAGGAGTCGAAATGGGACGGGATCGGCCTGCCTGTAGATGCCACTGGCATCGTACGAGTGCTGGATCGATTCCGACTGCGAGCCGGACGAACAGTGGGTCGGTGCCGAGATCGATTCCACGCAGCGGTCTGCCTGTGCGCCAGTCCATCAAGGTAGTGCCTCGCAATCACCGCTGGCCGGTCTGGGCGAGCCAGTCGGTCCATTCCAGCAGGGAGGTGGCGATGTCCAGGAAATACGGCTTCCCACCATACTCGGAAGCGATTTCCAGGTGTGCATCGAGGAGGCAGGGGGAGAGCGGATCGCAGGGGGGCTGGGTGGGATCGCATCGGAAGCGGACGGTGCCTCCGGAAGCGTGCAGCACCTCGAACCCGTCACGATGGACGGACATGACGATACAGGGGGCGCAGTCACAGGTTCCCTTCTCGATGCAGTTCTCGAGGACGACGGGAAGCGGCTGTTCGAGGGGCACATCGTCGAAGCTCCCGCCCAGGACGAGCATCTCGAGCTTCAGCCCTGCGCAAGGCATGTCGATGGACATCCCGTCACCTGCTGACGACGTGAGGGTGAACTGGCCGGTTGCGCCGACGGGACCGAAGTAGTCCCCCGTGGCGCTGGCGACGAGGAGGTGTGGGCCCTCACCAGGGAAAAGGCCGGCATGGCAATCGCCCGCGGTCAGTACATCTGCGATGCCGATGTATTGCCACGGGTCGCAGGTGTCGAGCCATGCGCTGCACCAGCCGCTGCTGCAATTCAGGAGGAATGGGCAGTCCGAGGCAGCGTCGCACGACGTGCCGACGGGGCACCAGTTGAAAGGGGATGAGTCGGGGCCGGAGGGGAGCGAATCCGACATGCTGAGGGAGTAGAGAGTCCCCGCCTGGAATGCGAGGACCTGGTTGCACTCGGTAGCCTGCTGTTGCTGCGCAAACCACTGGGAGATCTGCTGTCCGAGCTGTCCTGGTACAGGAATGGCGTCGCACAGGGAGGCGGGCTGGTGGCCCAGGAGCGTCACAGTCTGAAACGGCCATTCGGGGTGCGTCTCCTGCTTGCAGGAAGCGCTGAGCGAGTCAGGCTCGACGGGGGTGGCCAGCAATTCCACGGTCGAGGCTGCGAGGGGCTGGCCGTCCACGGCCAGATCGCGCAGGCGCCTGGCGATCATGATGGCGTTGGGGGCAAGCGTCTCGAAGCCCGGCGAATTGCACTCCTGGTCGTCAACGTAGCCGTACATCGAGACGATTGCCTCGTCCGTGCCGAAGCGGAGGTACACTGAAGTGGAGCCCTGGTCGGTGCACTCGCTGAGCTGGATCGAGCCTGATTCCGCCTCGGAAAGGAAGCCTCCCAGGGAAATGGCGTCGAGCAAGGCGCAATACTGCGACTTGCCCAGGACGACCTCCTCGAACGTGAGGGGGCCGCCGACCGCGGCTCCGGGTTCCGACGGGTAGACGAGATGGCCGTTCGAATACAGGTACGACGCGTGGATTCCGTACTTGTACCACAGGTGGCCCTCGATCTCATCGAAGAAGCTGGAGCTTTCCTTCCAGGCGGCGACCAGGAACGGCTGGCCGGCGTTGGGCTCGTAGGGCCACGGGCATGGGTCTGCCTGGCATTCGTCGTTGTGGCAGACAAGGCCGGAGGCACAGTCCTTGTCGGCGACGCACGGGGGGCCCTTGCAGTCGATGAAGGGACTTGTCTTGTCGCCACCGGGAAGTGCATCGATCACGAACAGCCGGTATGGGAGTCCGTGGCTCCAGGCGACGGGGGCTGCGTAGAACTCGGTGCCCGATGCGTTCTCGATGAACCAGGCCCGGACATCCTTGGCGGTCTGATCGACAAGCGTTGCACCGCAGGGGATGGAGGATGCGGGGGCCTCGGAGAAGTAGTCGGTCCGGAGGGGGGAGGGCATGGCCAGGTCCAGTGCGGGAAAGGGCCATGTCAACCAGCCGGCGCTGGACGGGTTCGCAATGTCGAGGTTGGCCAGCTCCAGCGGCACGGCGTAGAAGTCCACCGCCAGCGGTTCCCACAGGGTTCCATCTCTGGAGGCGGATGCGAGGTTCTCGACCAGAGCGACGGCATTGGGGATGACTGAAGCGATGTTCGGGGGGCCCATGGCCTCATCCAGGGGATCGCCGTGCATCCACAGGAGCTGTGCGCCGTGCTGCGTGCGAAGGAAGATCTGGGTTCCGGGTCCATCCTCCAGGGCACCGTGCGTGCCGTCGGGCTCGGTCCATGCCAGCGGGTCATCCACGTACCCTTCCTGTGCCTCGGCCGAGAACGCGGTCGGGTCGACTCCCTCGAAAAGTGCGGCATACTCCTCCGGGCCAAGTTTCCTGGCCCAGAACGGCCTCATGGGGTTCTTGGATGCGTCGGTCAGCCACTTGTAGAGCAGGGTTCCGTCGGAAAAGAGGAATGCTGCGCGCCAACCCGCACCATACTTGGCGGGGAGCCCGAACTCGCCGGTCTCGCCCATGCCCATGGGGTTCTCGTTGACCTGGTAAGCGGCGACCAGCTTCGGGGACTGGTCATCGGGCTCGTACTCGGGAATCCAGGTCGAGGCATCGCCGACGGCATCCTGCGTCGAGGCGCCGTTCCCGCCGCACGCCGGTGGGGCGACCAGGCAAGCCGCCGCCAAGAGAAGTGGGGCCATCCTCCCCCTCACTCGATCCCTTGCATCGACCCTTCTCATTGGCAACCTCCCGACACATGCACGCATCCGGTCTGGGCATCGCAGGAATCCACGGTGCACGGATCGCCGTCGTCGCAGAACTCGGGGCCCTTTTCCATCCAGGCGCAGACACCTTGATCATTGTAGCAGTGCTGGCCCTTGCAGACGTGGCCTGTCGGGCACTGGGAATGGAAGTTGCACTCGGGCGGAACCTGACAATCCTGGTTCTCGCAGATCTGGCCTGCCGGGCAGCCGGCGTCGGTCTTGCACTCGGGCAGCTCCGGGGCGGGCAGGCAGACCTGGCCGCAGTATTCGCCGGGCTTGCACTGGCTGTCCAGCACACATGCCCCCTCCGGCTTGCACACACCCCCCTGGCACGTGTAACCCTCCCGCCAGGCGAGGCAGGGGGCATCATCCTTGCAGGTGAGGACTTCGTTGGGGCCGCCGCAGAAACCGGCGATGCAGAGCTTGCCGCTCGCGTCAGCGCAATCGGCCTCGGTCTGGCAGGTCGGCTCCAACGCTGCGCATCCGGGATGGCAGTGCTGGCCTTGCGCACACTCCGAATCCAGGATGCAGTCATTGCCGGGTGCGTTGCACCAGTTCCCCTGGCATTCCTTGCCCGGCGGGCAGTCGGAGTCGAACACGCACGGGGCGATGCACGTTCCGCAGGTCTGACCGTCGCACAGTGGCATGTCGCCCTCGGGCATGTCGCAGGCGGGCAGGTAGGGCGGGCAGCCGGGAGCATCGGGCAGGGAGCAGTTGTGGCCGAAGCACCAGTGGTCCGCTCCGCAGGTCCCTCCCGGGCAGTCCGAGTCTTCCCAGCAGTTGCCGTCCTCCATGCAGAAGCCGACATCCAGGTCGCAGTAGTGGGGCTTGTTCCAGGTCATGCAGTCCGCCCAGGTCTTGCACGAGGTCCGCTTGCGGCACTGGAGGAACGTGTCGCAGTAGTGCTCCGGGGCACCGCCGCAATCGTCGTCGGTCTTGCATTCCTGGTCCACGCACACACCGAACAGGCAGAGCTGCCCTTCCGGGCACGAGAACGGCTCGCACGTCGTCGTGCACCGGCGTCCGAACTTCGTGATCAGGCACTCGAGCCCCTCCTCGCACAATCCGCACGTGCCACCGCATCCGTCGTCGCCGCACTCGTCCCCCTCGCAGGAGGGGAGGCAACCGAGGCAACTGGTGTCCGAACAGTCGTTGCCGCAGTACGGGTCGCAACAGCCCCCGTCGTCGCAACTGGTATAGTCCTTGTCGCAGCAGGTTTCGCCACACTGGTGGAACTGACACTCGCACTGGCCCGTCGGCGCGCACACCTGGTTCTTGCCACAGTCACCGCACTCGCCTCCGCAGCCGTCGTCGCCGCACTCCTTGCCCTCGCACTGGGGCACACAGCAGGGTGCCTCCCCTCCCGCCGTATCCGTTGCACCACCGTCCGACGAGGTGCAGCCCGAGGCCCCCGACAGGAGCAGCAACAACGCCATGATTCTCAGCGTCCCCGTCTTCATCTCCAGCCTCCAGTCGCTCATTCCGGGCCCTCACCCAGCCCATCTGGAGCTCGGTACCGCCCTCACAGCCACACCGCCAGCGCCAGCCCCGCCATGAACGTCGGAGCGAATACGTCAACCTGGTCGATGATGATCGGGCCGTTGCCGATCATGGGATGCTCGTGCGTGTTGTTCTCGAGCTGCCCCCACTTCCAGCCCACGGACGCGAACACCTGGCAGCCGAGGTACCCCCCCATGAAGCCCCACGAGGCCGACAGCAGACCGTCGACGACCCCACCGGACATGTCGTTGCCCGGCTCGGCAACACCAAGGTCCGGCGTGAGCACACCGAGCGCCGCTCCGACCCTCCCCCCCCACGAGGCATGGGTCTTGAACCAGAAATCCCCATACGCGTGGAGCCCGGAAAGGGAGATGGGCGCGGCGCTCACGTCGTTGAGGACCTGCATGTCCTGGTGGATCACCCGAAGCGGGGAGTACGACACTCCGGCGGACCATCGTTCGGAGATTCTCCACCCGACCAGCACGGACCCCATCAGCCAGGGCGGCTTCGACAGGCCCACGTCCGTTCCCAGACGGACCTCGGCCATGGGACCGCCGTCGGCGCTGGCCGACGGTGAAGTCAGCACCAGCGGCACCAGCACCAGGACGGCGGCGAGAATGGCTGTTGTCTTCATGCTGCTTCCCTCCTGATCAGTCGCAGTACGAAGTCCCGTGCCGCTTCCGGTCAACCACGATGAACGACGCAGCCACGAGCAGGAGCATCACGCCCACCGCCGAGGCCGCTGCCGGCGGCCCGGCCGAGCACGATCCCCCGCCGCCGCCGGTGCCTCCGTCCTTGGGAGACGCCCCCTCGGAAGCCACGTCCCCCCCCAATGTGTTGGCATCGATGCCGCCGGCGGACGTTCCGAACACTCCTTCGAGTTCCGCCTCGCAGGCCGACTCGATGGCATCGCAATCCCCCTCCTTGTCCGCCATGCATTCGATGGCTGCACTCATGATTGCCTGCCTCTCGGGGTCCGACAGCAGGAAGGAGCACTCGTACTCGCACTCCAGGACCATGTCCGAGCCGTCGGTGAACGTGTCCTCCTTACCGGAAGAGCCGCTCTGCTTCGACACGGACCCCTTCTCGCCCTGGGCGTCGTCCTGCCAGCACGGGCCGATCTTCTCGCAGAAGGGATTACATTCGGGCTCAAGCTCGATCTTGGCCAGATCGATGTCGCACTTCCCCAGTTCGAGGATGCACTTGGCCCCCTCGAAGGTGCCGCCCTCTCCGTACTCGTACAGCACGCACTCGAGGGCGCAGCTCTCCATCTCGTGGCAGGCCGAGTCCGACTTGCACCACTCGTCCTCCGGACGACAGCGGTGGCGCACGCACACCTGGCCTTCGGGGCACTCGTCCGGAGCGTCGCACGATGCCGATTTCGCTCCGCCCTCGTGACCGACGCAGCCCCCCTTCACGCAGTCTTCCGACCCCGTGCAGTCGGCCCCGGTCGAGCAGCCGACCAGGTCGGTCCCGTCGCATGCGCAGGTCTCGTCGATGCACTCGCACCCTTCGGGGCACCCGCTGTCACCATCGCCGAATTCGCCGCCGGGAGCGCAGATCTGCGTTCCCGGCCCCTCGTCGTGGCATTTCCCCTGGATGCACTCTGCCCAGCCGCGACACTCCCAGTCGGATTCGCACGGTGTGGCGGCGTTGGCCTCGCCGCTGATCAGCAGAAACGCAGCATACGCAACAACGTGAGATCGGGTCACCATCTCGCTTCCTCCTCGGATTCGCCGCATCGGCCCCCCCGCAACCAGGTCGTTCGTCCGTGTCTTCATGGTCATTCTCCCTTTCCCGTCACAAGTCCTGAGATGGTCATGCATTCGGAACAGCAACACTCAGGGCCCGGGCTCGCATGGGTCGACCTCCGAGATCACCCAGCCGTCGGGGACGTACGAGTCGGAGAACACGAACTGAGATCGGCTGTCGCCCACGTCCGCGGGACTGCTCCCCGCAGAGGATGTGCAGGCAGAGAGCAGCGCCACAAACGGCAACGCCGCCAGAAGCCGTACCGACCGCAGCGTGTTCCTCCCGGTGTTCCTCCTCCCCAGCAGCGCCATCACCGCCAGGATTGCCAGCAGCAGTACTCCGGCGGAGGCAGAGGGGCCGGCCGAGACCCCGCACCCAGGATTTCCTTCGCTCTTCCCATCGACCGGCGTCCCTGCACCGTCGTCGGCGGCAACATCACTGCCTTCGATGTCAGCTCCGGCTGGCTCGCCACCCAAGGGCGGCTCCCCGATGCACATCTCGACCGGCTCCGTCGATTGCCCGGCTTCGTTGTAGGCCACGACGGAGAAGCAGGCACTCGCATTCGCCGGGTCGCACTCGTCGCTGTCCTCCGGGGCCGAACAGAAGGCGATGATCTGCACCGGGCAGTCGGCCGTCGAAATGAAGAACGGACTACCGGTCTTGTCTTCGCCCGCCCAGATGGCGTAGTGCGAGGTGTTGGGATCTGGCTTCACCTTGAACCTGTAATGGAGGAGCGGGAAAACGTCGTAGCACTCCTGGGCCAGAATCTGGTGATCGCAAGAGCCCTCGCCAGCCTCAGGAGAGAGTGATGCATCCGTCGGCTGGGCAGTGACCTCCACCAGTTCCGGCAAGGCCGGCGGTGCTGCCGGTTCGTCTCCGGCGGTGAAGGAGTATGGGCCGTAGTCGAATGTCTCCGGGCAGCCCTCGACCTGGCAGATGCTGACAGAGTAGCTGTAGACCTTGCCGGCCTGCAGCGAAGGCAGAGCGTAGCTCCGCCACGCCCAGCCCTCCTTCTTCTCCTCCAACGCTACCCCGTCCAAGGTGACCGTGACCTTCCCCTCGATCCCCACCAGCACCCAGAGTCGGGCATCGGTCGGCACGCCGGTTGCACCGTTTGCCGGGACTGTGAACAGTTCACCGCTCGGGGGTGCCCACGTGCACCATGCCCCTGCAGTGGTGGGGGCGAGCAGGCCCAAAGCCACCCCCAGCACCACCACAAACGCCCGAAGTGTGCTTCGTGTCATGGCCGTCCTCCGTGCTCCTTCAGCATCCGCATTCCTGGCGAGAATGTCAACGCGTACACACAATCACGTAAACAATATGTACAGCCCCCAATCATCCGCCTGGGAATTGCTCTGTCCCGTCCATCACCATGTTCCAGGCCTATCGCATGTCGCCGCGCCCCCCACCGGCACGGGCTCCCGGCTGGGGGGAGTTGCAACCCGTGTGCCAGGACCAAGTGGGAATCCGGTGTGGTCTCCTCCCGACAGGCATCCTGAGACCGCCTATGCAGGCAGCCTCCTTACCTCCTGGTCCAGCTTGCTCTTGTGCACGAGGCGCTCGAAGTCGAGCGTGTCCCCATCGTCCCGGTAGAGCAGCCGCCAGTCCTTCTGGATATGCAGTCGGCGGTACTCGGGCCGGTGTTCGAGCCTCACCTCCCCCAGGAACGCCGCCCCCTCGCCCGAGGACATGGCCCCGATCCTGCGGAGGCTGGCACGTACCACCCGAGCGGGGAGCCCCTCCAGGGAATCCCGGAAGTTCTTCGAGAACCGGGGCAGCCGGACTGGCCGGTCCCTCGGATCCCGGTTGGTGGTCCAGCCGTCGTCCTCGTCGTCATCGGAGTCGTCGGCCGCATGCGGTGGCGTCACCGGGGCCTGCTGCCGCTGCTGGTCCGCCAGATCCTGTGCTTCCCGAACGGTCTTTCGAAGCTCGGCACGTTCCTCCTGGGCCCTGCGGAGCAGCTCCTGCACGGCGTCCAGGTCCTCCCTGAGCTTTGCCACCCGTGCGTCCGGAAGGACGGGCCCCTGGCTGCCCACCTCGGCGGCAACCACGGGTGACGGCTGGCGCTTCGCCCGCTTCTCCGCCCGGGAGAGCTTCCCGGACAGCTCGGCCACCTGCTCCTTGAGCCTGCTTTCCGCAGCCTGGCTGCTCCTGAGCCGGTCCTCCAACTCTGCGTCGTCCCCGGAACCGTCCGCGGCGTCGACCTCGGCGAGCTTGTCCAGCACATCCTGCACCGGATCTCGAAACGCCTTCCCCTTCCGATCCCGGACCTTCAGGAGGTCGTGCAGGAGAAGCCTCTTGAACCCGGTCTCTGCGGTCGAGAGGATACCCGCTCGGGCTGCAATGATCCCGAGATTCGGCATCGGGCTCGACAACAGGGCGAACCCCAGCATGGCCAGGAGCTGATCTTCGTCGACGGCCTTCGATGCCAGGTCTTCGAGCAGCGCCAGGTACTGTTCGGCATCCGCCTCCGAGCCCAGGAGGCGCACCGATGCGGGCTTCTCGGCCTCCGGGATCGTCTTGCCTCCTTCCGTGGCAAGGAGGCGGTTCATGGCCTCGACGTTCCGCATGGATGCCGCCATGAACGTCGCATAGCGCAGCGTCTGTCCGAGCGTGTCCGTGTAGGGGACGGTCTCGAAGAAGCGTACCACAGCGTCGAGCTGCTCCGTCGCGCAGAGCCGGACCGCTAGAGCCTGGTGCAGCTCCGGGCGGACCCTGGCAGCGTCCAGGCGTCGAAGCTCTGCAGGCCCCATCTCCTCGAGTTCCCCGACCTTCAGCAGCGCCTCCCGGTTGGCATCGACTTCGGCCAGCGTGAGGCCGGCCTTGCCCGATGCCAGCACGTTGCGCTCCCGGTCCTTGTCGATGCAGCAGGCCTTGTACTTCTTTCCGCTGCCGCAGGGGCACGCCTCGTTGCGCCCCACCTTCCTCGAGGGCCGGCGGATAGTCGTGCCCCCTTCTCCGACCAGGTTCCACCGGTCGCCGAGCAGGTCGAGCACCGGCTTGTCCATGGTCTCGAACGCTGCGTCCACCCATTTGAGGGCATCGGACATGCAGACCTCCACCGACTTGTCCGCCTGCATCTTCGGGTACATCACATCGTCCTTCACGTACTGCACCAGGCCGGCCAGCAGGATACGTTCGAGCCGATCCTGGGGGGTAGAGTATCGGAACTCGAGCCTCATCCGGATGGCCACCTCGGACATGGGGTGCGTGGAGCCCCTCTCCTGGATCCAGCGGGCAGCGACCAGCAGGCAGGAGATCCTCAGTATCGTGGGCAGGAGGAGCTGGTCCACCAGGCCCAGGAGGATCCCCGGGACGTCTCCCCTTGAGCGCCAGGCCAGGGCCATGAGAGCGATGTCGGACTTGAGGTTGCCCAGGCCGACGGGCAGGTGCCGTGCGGGCAGTTCCCGCCCGGAATGGAGCACGGCGAACCCCACGGTCACGAACGTCATCCGGATCTGCGTCCTGGATGCCGCCTCGATCAGCTTGTCCAACTCCGCGGGATCAGCCGGGAGCCGCTCCGCCACGGCCAGCACTCCTTCCTTCGACGGTCCCAGTCGGGCCGCAAGGTCCAGCAGTTCCTGCATTTCGACCTCCTATCCCCGGTGCTCGTTGGAGCATCCGGTTTGTCGCCGATGGTCCGGCCTCTGTTTCCCCTCACCGCCCGAACCAGTCGATGACTTCGGTGCCGAACTGGGCGGGACTGAGGCTCATGGGTCTTCCTACCGCAGGGGCTCGGTGCCCTCGGCCAGTAGCTCGATGTAACGCTCATAGGCGTACACCCGATCCCGCTCCCGGCCGGTGATCTCACGGACGATGCCCAACTGCTCCAGTGCGGACAGACTCTTGGCCGCAGCCGGAAACGACAGGTTGAGCTTGACCGCTGTCGACGAGACCGTGCAGAACGGCTTGAGTCGAAGCTCCCGGTGCACCCGAAGGGCGTTCGGCCCCCGCCGGCCGAGCGAGAGGATCTTCTCCGTGTCCGTCTCGAGCAATGCCTTCAGCACTCTGGCTGCAATCACGGCCTGGTCAGCAGTCTCCTTGACTCCGTCCAGGAAGAAGCGCACCCACCCTTCCCAGTCTCCGTGCGTGCGTACCGCACCAAGTCTCTCGTAGTACTCTGGCCGGTTCCTCTTGAAGTAGAGGCTCAGGTAGAGCACGGGGTTGGACAACGCCCCTTCGGCCATGAGCACCAAGGCGATCAGCAATCGCCCGAGACGTCCGTTTCCGTCCAGGAACGGGTGGATCGTCTCGAACTGCACGTGGGCCAGGGCTGCCTTGAGCAGAGGGGAGGTGCGGGTCGGCTTGTCGTGCAGGAACGCTTCGAGTGCGCCGAGGCAGTCCTGGAGGTGCTCCGGCGGCGGAGGAACGAATCGGGCGTTGCCCGGACGAGTGCCCCCGATCCAGTTCTGCGAGCGACGGAACTCGCCTGGGGTGCAATGACTCCCTCGCCCCCTGGACAGCAGCACACCGTGCATCTCCCGAAGCAAGCGCAACGATAGCGGGAACCCCTCCCTCATCCGGGCAAGGCCGTGCTCCATCGCCTGGACATACAACGATGCCTCGACCACGTCCGCTTCCGGAACCCCCGGGACAAGGTCGTTCTCGTACATCAGCAGGTCCGAGAGCGACGACTGGGTTCCTTCGACCTGGGAGGAGAGCACGGCCTCTTTCCGGATGTACATGTACAGGAAGAGGGGGAGGTCAGGCAGCATTCCGGACAGGCCGTCGAGCTTTCCCAGCGAGCGACTGGCTCCCTCCAGGATTTCCCGATCCGAATCGTTGAGATCCAGAGGGGGCTCAGGAGGCAGGGGGCTCGGCACGAACGCTTTGACTCGCTCTCCGACCGTTGAGACCGTCACGTACCGCCCGGTGACCCGACCCGACATGTTGCCCTCCGACTTCGTTGTGAAACGAAAGTTGAATAGCGCCGAGCGTTATTTAACTTTCCGGCATCATGATTACATAGGCTGCCCGGACAGTCCAGCGCGGAATGTGCCGGCGGCGCGGGCAACCCGAAGGCATTCATGCTCGGCACGTCATCCTGAACGACCCGGCCCGCGGACCAGCGAAGTCGGATCCGCCTTGCTGCTGGGAGTGAAGGACCCCCGGATGTGTTCGAACGGCCGCGGGACCTGCGGCCGTGCGGAGGAACTGCCGCGGGACCTGCGGCCGTGCAGGGGCCCAGGCCGAGGTCCTTCCGCCTCCTCCAGAAGGGCACCGCCAGGGGAGCGGGCCGTGCGGAGGAACTGCCGCGGGACCTGCGGCCGTGCAGGGGCCCAGGCCGAGGTCCTTCCGCCTCCTCCAGAAGGGCACCGCCAGGGGAGCGGGCCGTGCGTCGGGGGCGTCAGGATGACGTGCCGAGTGCGGAGTCGGATGTGGCGAGGGGCCCCCCGCACCAACGGCCCGGGTAATGCATCGGCCGTCAGGTTGCCCGCACCAACGGCCCGGGTAATACATCGGCCGCCAGGTTGCCCGCAATCAGGGCTCATGCGGTGCCTGTGGATAGGAGTCAGGGGCCGAGAGTCACCGGTGCCCCCAGCCGCTACGGCAGGTTCACCCGCACCCTCCGGCGGCATGGGCACACCCCGTGACAGCATCGCAGGAATCCACGGTGCACGGATCGCCGTCGTCGCAGAACCCCGGGCC
>Ga0194127_10003252_pt1 | contig 21055 bp, 23 predicted proteins | sample TA2KigC100mmetaG_FD_148624 | JGI IMG/M metagenome (GOLD analysis project Ga0194127, IMG submission 148624) | Freshwater microbial communities from Lake Tanganyika, Tanzania - TA2015036 Kigoma Deep Cast 100m | ecosystem: Environmental > Aquatic > Freshwater > Lake | place: Tanzania: Lake...
AAAAACGACGCCGCTTTGGCGTCACTGAACCCGGGCGTCAAGCTGCCCGATGCGGCCATTTCCGTCGTGCGTCGGGCCGACGGGTCGGGTACAACGTTCCTGTTCACCAACTACCTGAGCAAGGTCAACACCGAGTGGAAAGACAAGGTTGGTGAAGGCACGGCCGTCAACTGGCCTACGGGTGCCGGCGGCAAGGGCAATGAAGGCGTATCTGCCTTCGTGCAACGCCTGCCCAACAGCATTGGCTACGTCGAATACGCTTATGCCAAGCAAAACAAGATGTCGCATGTGCTGATGCGCAACAAGGATGGCGTTTTCATTGGGCCCGATGACCTCAACTTCAAGGCTGCGGCTGCCGGTGCTGAGTGGAGCAAAAGTTTCTATCAGATCCTGACCGATCAGCCTGGTAAGGACGCTTGGCCGATCACGGGCGCCACCTTCATCATGATGCACACCGCGCAAGACAAGCCAGCTCAGGCCACGGCGGTGTTGAAGTTCTTTGACTGGGCGTTCCGCAACGGCGACAACATGGCCGCTGACCTGGAGTACGTGGTCCTGCCCGATGCGGTGAAGAACCTGGTCCGCAACTCATGGGCCAACATCAAGGATGCCTCCGGCAAGCCGGTGCCAACCCGGTAAGCGATCAGGGTATTCAGACTGAAAACCCCGGGGGCTCTTCGATCGAAGAGGGCCCCCGTCCGCATTGAAGAGACCATGAACGCCGATGCCCTCACCACTGGGAAGTCCTCGCCGACGCCTACCCAAACCCACTCTGGCGACCCCTCGCCCAGGGCGCCGCGCTTAATGAACACGCTCTGGACGGATACGGCTTTCTCGGCCGCGGCCACGGGTGCGGCGTGGCTGACCTTGGCGCTGATGGTGGGCATCATCGTCTCGCTGGTGTTCGGCGCCGGCCCGGCCATCCAGGAGTTCGGCTTGGGCTTTCTGACCTCGGCCGTGTGGGACCCGGTCAACAACCGGTACGGCGGCTTGGTGATGATCTACGGCACGCTGGCCACCTCGCTGATCGCCTTGGTGATCGCGGTGCCGGTGTCTTTTGGGATTGCCCTGTTCCTCACCGAGCTTTCGCCGGGCTGGCTCAAGCGCCCACTGGGCATTGCCATTGAGCTGCTGGCGGCCGTGCCGTCTATCGTGTATGGCATGTGGGGTTTGCTGGTGTTTGGCCCCGTGTTGGCCACCTTTGTGCAGCAGCCGCTGCAAGCGGCCTTTACAGGCGTTCCGGTGCTCAGTGCGCTGGTGGCGGGCCCGCCGGTGGGCATCGGCATTCTGTCGGCGGGCATCATTCTGGCCATCATGATCATTCCCTTCATCGCCGCGGTGATGCGCGATGTGTTCGAGGTGACGCCGCCCATGCTCAAGGAGTCAGCCTATGGGCTGGGCTCCACCACCTGGGAGGTGGTCTACAAGATCGTGCTGCCCTACACCAAGGCGGGTGTGGTGGGCGGCATCATGCTGGGCCTCGGGCGCGCGCTGGGCGAGACCATGGCGGTGACGTTTGTGATCGGCAATATGAACCAGCTGGACTCACTGTCTTTGTTTGAGGCTGCCAATTCGATCACCTCAGCACTGGCCAATGAATTTGCGGAGGCGGCCGAAGGGCTGCACCAGGCCTCGCTGATCTACCTGGGGCTGGTGCTGTTTTTCATCACCTTTGTGGTGTTGAGCCTGTCCAAGATTTTGCTGGCGCGCATGAAGCGTGCCGAGGGGACCCGGTCATGAGCACCTCCATCGCCTTTGACGCCCGCGGCCTACACCGATCGGATCGCGTTTGACCATTCCCGGCTCAGGCACCACCGCCGGCGCAAGTGGGTCAACCAGGTGGCCCTGGCGCTGTCGCTGGCGGCTATGGCCTTTGGCGTGTTTTGGTTGATCTGGATTCTGATCGAGACCGTGCGCCTGGGCCTGGGCGGTCTGAGCCTGGCGGTGTTCACCGAGATGACGCCGCCTCCCATGGCCGAGACCGGGGGCCTGGCCAATGCGATCTTCGGCTCGCTGACCATGGTAGCCCTGGCCACCCTGCTGGGCACGCCCATCGGCGTGATGGCCGGGGTGTACCTGGCTGAGTACGGCAAGACCACCTGGCTGGGCCGCATCACGCAGTTCATCAACGACATCTTGCTGTCAGCACCATCCATCGTGATCGGCCTGTTTATTTACGCGGTGGTGGTGGCCCGGGTGAAGAGCTTCTCGGGGTTTGCGGGCATTCTGGCCCTGGCCCTTATCGTGATTCCGGTGGTGATTCGCACCACCGAGAACATGCTGTCGTTGATCCCCAACGCCCTGCGCGAGGCCGCCTACGCCCTGGGCACGCCCAAGTGGAAGGTGATCAGCGCCATCACGCTCAAGGCCGCGCGGGCGGGTGTGATCACCGGCGTGCTGCTGGCCGTGGCGCGCATTGCCGGCGAGACCGCGCCGCTGCTGTTCACCGCGCTTTCCAACCAGTTCTGGACCAGCAACCTGGGCGAGCCGATGGCCAGCCTGCCGGTGACGATTTTTAAGTTCGCCATGAGCCCGTATGAGAATTGGCAACAGCTGGCCTGGGCTGGCGTGTTCATCATCACCATGGGCGTGCTGGTCCTGAACATCATCGCGCGCACCCTGTTGCGCAGCAAGAACTAGAGCATGACTGCCATCATCGACCTGCCGGCCCATGAGCAGGCCAAGCTTGCGGTTCAGAACCTGAACTTCTACTACGGCGGCTTTCATGCCCTTAAGAGCATCAACCTGGCCTTGCCGGAGAAGAAGGTGACGGCCTTCATCGGCCCCTCTGGCTGCGGCAAGAGCACGCTGCTGCGCACCTTCAATCGGATGTTTGAGCTGTATCCCGAGCAGCGCGCCGAGGGGCAGATCCTGCTGGACGGCGCCAACATCCTGGACAAGAAGTTCGATGTAAGCCTGATCCGCGCCAAGATCGGCATGGTCTTCCAAAAGCCCACGCCTTTTCCCATGAGCATCTACGACAACATCGCCTTCGGGGTGAAGCTGTTCGAGACGCTATCCAACGATGCGATGGACGAGCGGGTGGAGTGGGCCCTAAAAAAGGCTGCCCTGTGGAACGAGGTCAAGGACAAACTGCAGCAAAGCGGATCGGGCTTATCCGGTGGGCAGCAGCAGCGCCTGTGCATTGCGCGCGGCATTGCCATCAAGCCCGAGGTCTTGCTGTTGGACGAACCCTGCTCGGCGCTGGACCCGATCTCCACCGGCAAGATTGAAGAGCTTATTGGCGAGCTCAAGCACGACTACACGGTGGTGATCGTCACCCACAACATGCAGCAGGCCGCGCGCTGCTCGGACTACACGGCCTACATGTACCTGGGCGACCTGGTGGAGTTCGGCCCCACGCGCGAGGTCTTCACCAAGCCCAAGAAGAAGGACACCGAGGACTACATCACCGGACGATTTGGATGACCAACATGAGTGACAAGCACCTTTCCACCCAATACAACGCCGAGCTCAGCGCCATTTCCAACCAGGTGCTGCAGATGGGCGGCCTGGCCGAATCCCAAGTTGCACAGGCCATTTACGCCCTGACCCAGCTGAGCCCGGAAACGGCTGAACGGGTGGTGGAGACAGAGGCCAAGGTCAATCAGCTGGAAGTGGAGATCGACTCCGAGCTGTCGACGATCATTGCTCGCCGACAACCCACCGCACGTGACCTCCGCCTCTTGGTGGCCATCAGCAAGATGATCGCCAACCTCGAGCGGGTTGGCGATGAGGCTGCCCGCATAGCACGCACGGTCAGGCGCTTGATTGATTCGGGCATTTCCAGCAGGCTGCCCATTGGTGATTTGGCGTATGAGGCAGACTTGGCGATTATGCAGCTGCGCAAGGCTTTGGATGCCTTTGCCCGACTGGATGTCTCCCGTGCGCTGGAGGTGCTCAAGCAGGACGACCAGATCGACCAGGAGTTCGACGGCTTGATGCGCAAGCTGATCACGTTCATGATGGAAGACCCACGGACGATTTCCAGTTGCATAGACTTGGTGTTTGTGGCCAAAGCCATTGAGCGCGTGGGCGACCACGCTAAAAACCTGGCCGAAGTGACCATCTATGTGGTCAATGGCATCGATGTCCGCCACACGCCCGCGGCATTTTCGCTGGAAGAAGCTTCTGTGGGCGCAACCAACTGAGCCACTGAATGAGCGCTGAAGTCCTGATCGTCGAAGACGAGGCGGCTATTGCCGAACTCCTGGCTATCAATATCCGTCATGCTGGCATGACGGTGCGCGTAGCCCTGGATGCCGAGCAAGCGCGGCGCGAGGTCGACAAGCAACTCCCCAAGCTGGTCCTGTTGGATTGGATGCTGCCGGGCCAGTCTGGCGTGCAATTGGCGCGACAGTGGCGAGCCGATGAGCGTACCCGTGACCTGCCGATCATCATGCTTTTACGGCTCGTGCGGCAGAAGACGACCGCGTGGCGGGCTTGGACGCTGGGGCAGACGACTATCTCACCAAGCCGTTCTCGACCAAAGAGTTGATGGCACGGGTGCGGGCTGTGCTTCGACGGCGCGCTCCCGAGGCCCTGGACAAGCCCATCGAATCCGCCGGCATCCATTTGGACCCAGCCACCCGGCGTGTCACCGTGGGTGGGCGAGACATCAAGCTCAGTCCAACCGAGTTCAAGCTTTTGCATTTCCTGATGGCGCATCCCGAGCGTGTACATAACCGAACCCAGGTTCTGGACCGCGTGTGGGGCGATCATGTCTTCATTGAGGAGCGGACCGTGGATGTTCACGTTAAGCGCTTGCGGGAAGCCCTGCGCGCCGTGGGCTGTGATGCTGCTGTGGAAACGGTTCGGGGTGCTGGATACCGCTTCAATGCCCGAGCCGGAAGCCTCAGCGGGGCGGCTGCCGCCTCCAGCTGAACTGCAATTGAACGTGACGCACCAAGAAGCGCTGGGATCGGCCTTCGAGGCAGCTTTTGAGGCCGTGCCCAATGGCGTGGTGCTGTTAGATGCTGAACAGCGCATCGTCTGGTTGAATGCAAACGCCTGCGTGCATCTGGCACTTGAGCCACAAAGCGACATTAGTCAACCCTTGACCAACTTGGTTCGAGACCCAGCCTTGGTGGCCGCATTGAACACGCCGCAGTCGGCAGAAGATTTTCGAATCGGCTCGCACCGGGCAGACCAGGTGCTCCTGATTCAGGTTCGAAGCTACGCACCTGGGCGCCGCATGGTGCTCACCCACGATGTCACCGAATCTGACCGCATGGAGGCCATGCGTCGAGACTTCGTGTCCCATGTGTCACATGAAATTCGGACGCCGCTGACGGTGTTGGCAGGCTTTGTCGAAACGATGCAGACATTGGCTCTACAGGAACGAGAGCAGAACCGGGTTTTGGACCTCATGAGGCAACAGACCAGCCGGATGGAAGCCCTGGTGTCGGATCTCCTGCTGCTGGCCACCTTGGAGGGCAGCCCCAAGCCCGCTATTGCCCAGTGGGTACCCTTGATGCCATTGCTGCAGTCCGCCGTGGCCGATGGGCACCACCTGTCTGGTGGCAAGCACGAACTCGTGTGCTCAGAAACGCCGGTCGAAGACCTGGAAGTGGCTGTGGAGGAGCCAGAGATAGCCAGTGCGCTGGGCAATCTCGTCAGCAACGCCGTCCGGTACACACCCGAGGCAGGGCGAATTGAGCTTCGGGCCCTGCTGCGCAGCGACGGCTACCTCGAGCTTCGGGTGATCGACAACGGAATCGGGATTGAGCGGCACCATCTTCCCAGAATCACCCAGCGCTTTTATCGAGTTGACAAAAGCCGGTCGCGCGCCACCGGTGGGACTGGACTGGGATTGGCCATCGTCAAGCATGCCATTACCCGACACGGCGGCGAGCTGCTGGTGGACAGCAGCCCCGGGCAAGGCTCTTGCTTCACCTTGACCCTTCCGCCTGCTCGAGTACGGTGTGCCGTGGCTCAAGAAGAAGAGACATCAGCCTTAACGGCATCTTCACCAAGCTGAAACGTTCGCGTCATTGAGCCCTTGCAGCATTGAGGCTGCAGATAAGGAGTTCGATGTGCAACAACTGGCCCCCCGCCATGCGGTCCCTTTTGCCGCGCCCGCCGACACCAAATCCAGTGCTGAGCTCAAAGTGGCCTGGGTTCGTCATCAAGACGAACTGAGGGCTGCGCAGTGTTTGCGCCATCGCGTGTTTCATGAGGAATGGAGCGCGCATGCCTCAGCCCACACCGATGCACTGGATGTGGACAGGTTCGACCCATACTGCGAGCACCTGATCGTTACAACAGGGGAGTCAGCCGACGGTCCCGCGCAGGTGGTGGGTACCTATCGGGTGCTGTTGCCTGATGCCGCCCGGCGTGCCGGTGGGTATTACACCGAAACGGAGTTTGACCTGTCCAGCTTGCGGGGGCTGAGGCCGTCAATGGCCGAGCTTGGTCGCTCCTGCATTGCAGCACCGTGGCGCACGGGGGGCGTGATTCTGATGTTGTGGACCCATTTGGTGCGCTTCCTGCACGCCAATGGGGTGCAGCAGTCCATTGGCTGTGCCAGTGTTCCGATGCCCGATGGCGGCGCCAATGCTGCGCGCTTGTGGCACGAACTGCGCGGCGAGCACCTGGCGCCGGAGCATCTTCGGGTCAACCCACGAGTAGCACTTCCGGTAGACCTGTTGCCTGCGGTGGGTGCTGCTGAATGGCCGCCACTGGTTCGGGGATACATCAAGATTGGGGCTCAGGTATTGGGTGCGCCTGCCTGGGATTCCGCATTTGGCTGCGCCGACCTGCCCATGATGCTGGACTTCAACAGCATGTCGGCCTCCTATCGTAAGCGCTTCATTGGCGCTTGACCAGATTCAATATAAACGGTATAAACGATTTACATTGTTTAAGGAGGCCACCATGGCAACAGCCAAGAAATCCGCACCAGTACCGCGCAAGGCACCCGCTTCGCGCAAATCCACCCCCGTCAAGGCCGCAGCGCCGTCAAAGAAGGCCTCGCCCGCACGCAAGGTCTCGGCCGCGCGCAAGGCGCCGATCGCCCTACAGGCTGCTGCACCAGGCAAGGCTGAGAAACCTTCCAAAGCCGACAAGCCTTCTAAAGCTGAAAAAGCAGCCAAGTCAGAAAAGCTCTCCCGCAAGGAAAAGCTCGTTCGTGACAGCTTCACCATGCCCGCGGCCGACTTTGGCTTGATTGCTGCGGTCAAGCAGCGGGCGCTCGGCTTTCAGCATGTGGCCAAGAAATCTGAGGTGCTGCGTGCCGGCTTGGTCGCACTTCAAGGCCTCAGCGAAGCGCAGTTGCGTGCCATTCTGGAGAGTCTGCCCGTGATCAAGACCGGGCGCCCCAAGAAGGCAAACTGATTCCAGCCATCGAACCTATTTCAACAGCCGAAGCGGCACCACGGGTGACCGGGGGGCCGAGGGCCTGACCCTGATTCCAGCCCACCGGTCCCCCAACGGAAAGCCGCTGCTCATCATCGGCAACGAGGTCAGTGGGACCACGGCCATTGTTCAAATTGACCTGCTTCCGTGATCGACATACGCTGGCCATACCAAGGTGTTGTTTCGTCATCATTCCGTCACGAATGCTGCATAACCTTTGGCCATGGCAAGCAACCGCGGCTCTGCAAACTCAGTGGCAGAGCCTTCTGATGGGCCGGTAAGCGATTTGTCGAAGGCACCGATTTGGCTGAGCCGGGAGTCGTCGATTCTGGCCTTCAATCGGCGAATCTTGGCGCAGTCGCGCTACCCCGATGTTCCCGTGCTGGAGCGCTTGCGCTACATCACCATCGTGTCGTCCAACCTCGACGAGTTCTTCGAGGTGCGGTTTGCCGACCTGCTGCAACAGTCGCGAGAGTCTGGCAGCCGCGCAGGCCTGGGGTCCTTGCGGGCCATTTCCGATCAGGCGTACCAGCTGATCAATGAACAGTACGCCATCTTCAACGACCAGGTGTCACCCGAGCTACGGCGGTCGGGCATCGACATCCTGACCCACGCGGAGCGCAACACGGCCCAGCGGGTATGGGTAGCCCAGTACTTTCACGAGCAGGTTCAGCCGCTGCTGATGCCTTTTGGGCTTGACCCTGCACACCCGTTCCCACAGGTTGCCAACAAATCCTTGAACTTCATCGTGGAGCTGACGGAGGGGTCGCGCGCGGGTATCGCCATTGTCCGCGTGCCCCGTGCATTACCCCGGGTCATTCGGCTGCCCGACGAATTGCAACCGGGTCGTCAGTCGTTTGTGCTGCTGTCCAGCGTGATTCGGTCTCACCTGCACGAGTTGTTTCCAGGCTCCACCGTCGGCAGCTTCTCGCAGTTCCGTGTGACCCGCGATTCCGATCTCGATGTGGATGAGGAAGAGGTTACCAATCTACGACAGGCGCTTCGATTTGAGCTCACGCGGCGTCACTTTGGCTTGGCCATCCGGCTGGAAGTGATACAGACCTGCCCGAAGTCGCTGTCCAGTATCCTGCAGCAGCAGTTTGGCATTCCCGATGAGGCCGTCTTCAGGGTCAATGGGCCCGTCAATTTGGTGCGTTTGAACCAGTTGATCGACCAGGCACAGGGCGCGGCATTGCGGTTTCCTCGCTTTGAGCCGGCCTGGCCGCGCGACTTGGCGCCGCGAAGCCTAGCCCTGATGCCGCAGGTGCGCCAGCGAGATTGCTTGTTGCATCATCCATTTGATTCGTTCGATCCGGTGCTGCAGCTCTTACGCGAGGCGGTGGCTGACCCTGACGTCTTGGCCATCAAGCAGACCATCTACCGCACGGGCGGGCAGTCCGAGTTGATGGAGCTGTTGTTGGAGGCCGCCCGCCGAGGCAAGGAAGTCCTGGTGGTGGTGGAGCTCAAGGCGCGATTTGATGAAGAAGCCAACATTGACTGGGCCGATCGACTGGAGGCTGTGGGCGCACAGGTGGTGTACGGCGTGGTGGGCTTGAAGACCCATGCCAAGATGCTGCTGGTGACGAGGCGTGAAGCGCTTAAAGGCGCGAGGCCCGGCCGTTCGAAGGGCGACCTGGCCACGGTCAGCCACCACCGTCATGGCAAAGCCGCTGCCTTGGGGCTGCGGCACTACCTGCATCTGTCAACGGGAAACTACAACGCATCCACGGCTCACCTGTACACCGATCTGGCCTTCATCACCTGCAACCCAGCGCTGACACATGACGCGCAGGCCTTGTTTCGACACCTTTCCAGCTTGGCCGATTTGCCGCGGCTGAGGAAGCTGTCGGTCGCACCCTTGGGCTTGCATCAGCGCATGCTTCGACTGCTGGAACGTACTGCCCAGGCTGCACGCAGTGGGTTTGCTTCGCGGGTGGTGGTCAAGTGCAATGCACTGACCGATCAAGATCTGATGGAGGCCCTGGTACGGGCATCACAAGCTGGTGTCCAGATCGATCTCATTGTTCGCGGGGCCTGCATGCTCGCACCGGGTGTGGCCGGCCTGACGGAGAACATCCGCATTCGCGCTCGGTGGTGGGGCGTTTTCTGGAGCACAGCCGAATCTTCTACTTCCGTTGGGGATCAGGCCCGCGAGATGAGAGTCTGTGGCTGTCCAGCGCCGATTGGATGCACCGCAATATGCAGCGGCGCATCGAGCTGGCTTGGCCCATCGATAATGCCGAACGGCGTCAACGGGTCATTGACGAGGCCTTAGTTCCTTACCTGTACGACCAGCGCGGTGCATGGGAGTTGGATGCCACCGGCGGGTATGCGCCCCTCAACCCGCAGGGTTTGAGTGCACAGGCCGAACTGCTGAGGCGCTACACCACATGGACTTGATACTTTGGCGCCATGCTGAGGCTGTTCCCGGCAGCGAGACCTTGGCAGACTTGGATCGACCCTTGACTCCCAAGGGACAGCGCCAAGCCAAGCGTATGGGCGAGTGGCTTAACCGGGTTCTGCCGGAGAGTGCACGCATCCTGGTGAGCCCTGCGCTTCGGACGCAAGCCACGGCCGAAGCCTTGGAGCGACGATTCAAGACCGTGGCCGGCTTGGCGCCGGATGGCACGATTGAACATCTGTTGGCCGAAACCCGATGGCCACAGGCGCGGGAGGTCACCGTGGTTGTGGGGCACCAGCCCACGCTGGGCCTGGCGGCCGCGTACCTGATGGGTGCTCAGCAAGTCACCGCCGACAATCCCTGGCGTATCAAGAAGGGCGCCATCTGGTGGATTCGGGCCAGAGCACTTGACGATGGCAACCTCGCGGTAACGACCGTGGCGGTGCGCACGCCTGACTTGCTTTAGTCGGATCCGTCGGTCCAGCGCAGGCGCAGCAGCCCGGTCTTCAACCACACCGCGACTTCCTCGCGCAGCAGGTGCTGTGTCCTGAGCTCTGCGGGCGTCAAGCGCCGCTCGCGGGTGTTGTGTCCCCAGGACATCATCACCTCGCCTTGGCGGTCGCGGTGGACATGCAGCTTCACCTTGGCTGCCTGTTGGCGGCCATGACAACACAAGACGGCCAGTCGCAGGCACAGCAGCAGCAGGGCGAAGTCTTTCCGTGCGAACCCAGCCTCAACCTTTCGCAGACCGCCCCGTTGGCCCAGTACCAACTCACCAATTCGCCGCTGTTGGCTCTGGGAAAAGCCCGCCGCGTCAAGGTGATCCAACAGATAGGCACTGTGCCGGTGATGGTCATGGTGCGAAACCATCAGGCCAATCTCATGCAGGTCGCAGGCCCAAGCCAATTCCCGAACGTACTCATCAGCAAGGTCAGGCAACAAGTGGCGTTGCAAGTTCAAGGCAAGATGCTGCACGCGCCGGGCTTGGTCGGTGTCCACCTCAAAGCGCTGTTGCAGCTGTGCCACCGTGGCATCCCGAACATCTCGGGCCTCGACGCCCAAGGACACCTTGCGGCGTTGGTGCAGATCGAAGATGACGCCCTGGCGGAGGGCGGCTCTCGAGGGTTGAATTTCCGGGATTCGAAACTGCACCATGAGGGTGTATAGGATGGCCAGCCCACCTGCCAAGACCGGCTTGCGCTCATCCTTGAGTCCGCGCAGGTCCAAGCGATCGATATGCCCCGCCTGGACGCAACGCTCAATGCACCAGGCCAGAGCAGAAGGGGTGAGACGGCCATCGGTCACACCGTGCGCGGCCAACAAGGCCGATACGGCACCTGCGGTGCCGGAAGAGGCCAGCGCTTCGCTCCAGCGGTCAGGCGTGAAGATCTTCTCTGCCTCTTCAAATTCGGCGCCGGCGGCCACTTGAGCGGCCCGAAATGCGTCGGCCGACAGCCGGCCATCCTCAAAGTAGCGTTGGGTGACCGATTGACTGCCGATCCCGAAAGACTCCGCAGCGCCGGGCTTGAGGCCTTGACCCATCACGAACTCGGTTGATCGCCCGCCGATGTCAATCACCAGCCGGGGTTTATCGCTGGGGTTCAGGTTCGCCACGCCGGCATAGATCAGGCGCGCCTCCTCCCGACCGGAAATCACCTCGATCGGCACCCCCAGAACCGGCTCAGCCATGGCCAGGAAGTGGTTTCGATTGCGTGCCTCACGCAAGGTCTGGGTGGCCACCGCGCGGACCTCGCGGACGTCGTGCAGGCGCAGCAGTTCGGACATGGCCGCCAAGGTCACCAAGCCCCGTTCGGCCGCATCCGGCCGAAGGGAGCCGTTTTCATCCAAGCCCGATCCCAGCCGGACCGGTTCTTTCAGGTAATCCAGCCGCCGGTAGCGGCCATCAAGGATGCGCGCAATCTCGATCCGGAAGCTGTTGGACCCAATGTCGATGGCCGCCAGGGGGACATCCAGGATTTGATGAGCGTCATTCATAACGTAGTGGCGCGAGCCTACCCCACAGATTTGAAGATTTCATGACAGATCCGAGCTCGAGTATGTCGAGCTCGGGCTCTTCTTGACACACGATCTGTGACGAACAGCAGGGGTGAATTCCCTGCGTCTGGGCCTTCGGGCCAGGCGATGGGCCACGTGAAGGGCTAGGTGAAGGCCTGGCGCCAGAACGGCTTAGGGCTTGGCGTTCGGGAAGAACAGCTGTTCGCCGCCAATCTTGTAGGCGGCGATGGCAGCTTGGCCGCTGGAAGACACCACCCAATCGGCAAAGGCCTGCGCCAGTTCAACCTTTACATGGGCGTGCTTGGCCGGGTTCACCACCACCACACCATATTGGTTGAACAGCCTTTGGTCGCCTTCCACCAACACGCTCAAGTCCCCTCGGTTCTTGAAGTTCAGCCACGTGCCCCGATCGGCGAGCACATAGGCGTTTTTCGACGCCGCAATGTTCAGCGCAGGGCCCATGCCACAACCGCATTGCGCATAACCTGCGGGCTTGTTCGTGCTGACATCCACACCGGCGGTGCGCCAGTAGCGCAGCTCCGCAGCATGTGTACCGCTCTTGTCGCCACGAGAAACGAAGCCTTCTTTGCCCGTGGCCAGCTTGCGCAGCGCTTCGGCTATGTCACGCCCCTTCACAGCGGCTGGGTCGGTCTTGGGGCCCACCAGAATGAAGTCGTTGTACATTTTCCGCTTGAGCCCAAAGCCCTCAGCCACGAACTTTTCTTCGGCGCTTTGGTCATGAACGAACACGACGTCTGCATCGCCGCGCCGTGCGGTGTCCAGTGTCTGCCCGGTACCCAGGGCCACCACCCGAACATCGATGCCACTGGCCTGCTTGAAGGCCGGCAGCAGGTGCGCAAACAGGCCCGATTGCTCGGTCGACGTGGTGGAGGCCATCACGATGAAACGGGCGGCTTGCGCGTGGGCGCCTGTGGGCGCCAGCAAAGCCCAACCTGAACAGGCCAAAAGACCCAGCCCCATCCACACGGCACGGCGCGCGCGGGCACCATCAGCCAGCCAAGGCTGCAAGGGCATACATCCAACTCCTTGGGTTGAAACAACAGGAAGCCGGGTTGTTTGGAATCAGCCCAGACTTGACGATATGTTCAAGACTGCATAAGTGGTCATTCAACCCCGAGGGCTTTGCAAGCCAGGGCAACACCAGTCCCACGGCCGCTGCAGCTGCCAGGCCCCACCACACCCAGTTGGGCTTCGCGGTGCCCCGCGCAGCAGCTGGGCCCTCAGCGGTGTTGGCTGGCCCCTGAGCCGATCGGCTGGCCGGTTCACCCACGTGTTCACCCGCCTGTTCACCTACCGGTAGCTCGCCTGCACCGGGTGCCACCTCGCCGGCGGCCTGTGCGTCAGCCTGCTCCGAGCATTGAATGCGGCAAAGAAATCGTTCGTGATCTTTGCCGCAGCCGCGTCCACCAGGCGCGATCCCACCTGGGCCAACTTGCCGCCGACCTGCGCTTTGGCCGCATAGCTCAGCCGCGTGCCGCCGTCGGCTGCGGCCAGTTGCACCTGCGCCGACCCTTTACCTAAGCCCGCCATGCCGCCCTGGCCATCGAAGTGCATGGTGTAGCGGTCTGGCGCCTGCACGTCGCTGAGCATGAGCTTGCCCTTGAACCGTGCACTCACGGGCCCGATGCGCAGGGCCAGGGTGGCGGCAAAGCCACCCTCTTCGGTGCGCTCCAGGGTCTCACAACCGGGGATGCAAGACTTCAGGACTTCGGGGTCGTTGAGGGAATCCCAGGTCCGCTGTTGAGACGCGGGGATGAGCTGTTCGCCGATGAGTTCCATGGAGTCGTGCGGGTGGTTGGGCTTGGGGCCCGAATTCTGCACCAGGCACGGGGCATCAGCTGCCAGTCCGCACGCAGCAGCCTCAGCGTTGCAGCGCAGAGGCTGGCGGTTGACCGCTGAACAAGGCCAAGCGCCCTCCGGGCTCCAGCAGCGCCACGTGTGGCACCGTGCCGCGCCAGCCCGGATCAACGGCGTATCGAATGGCTTGCGGAATGCCCTCAAAGCCCAGAACACGGTCGGCGCCGCGCAGGTGCGCATGACGTGACCAGAACCGCGCATCTTCTTCACCCGGCGCCACATCCGTCAACACCGCCCACACCAAAGGCCGCTGCGGGTGTTGCCGCGCAGATCGAATCAGTTCGCTCACCACCGCTGGGCACATGGCACACCAGGTGGCGGTGAACACCACCCAGGTAGGCCGCTGCACGCTCGATCGCCATTGGCTGAACGTGCCCACCTCAAAGGGCTCAAGCTGCGCGGGGGCGCTCAGAGCCTGTGCAGGGACCACAAGGCACGAGGTCGCCATGACCAGGCCCCAAAACCAGCGGCATGCTTTACGGTACATCGATGGTCTCCACGCGGGTTTGTTGTACATCACGCCAAACCACCCAGAAGCGGCCTCCATGGGTGAGCAGCCGTGGTTGATCACTGAGCTGCGTGGTGGTGGCCAGGTCGCGCAGCTCGAACTGCCGCCCGCCGTCGCGCGAGGTCCAGGCCCTGAGCACAAACCGCTGTCCATCAAAGCTCTTCCACACCACCACCACACGGTCACCCAGCGCAGCCACATCGGCGTGTTCGGCTTGCGGGTCGGGCAGCGGCCGCACCGGCATGTAGACCGAGGGCTGGCCGCTGGCATCCAAGCGCCCGTAGCGCACCGCCGCTTGGCCTTGGTGGATGCCGAACCACACCGCGTGCCACCCGCCGTCGGATGCGGCTGCAAGCCCAGGGCCGTGGTGAGGGCAGGCGTCCAGGGCCCAGCGGTCCAGGGTGGCCCGCACCGGCACCGCCGGTTGGGGGCTCACCCCCGAAGCCGACCACTGTGCAAAGGCATGGTCGCGTTCATTGGGGTTGAACACATGGCGCCACAAGGCCGCCACGCCGCCCCCCGGGGCCGCGGCCAAGGCAATCCGGCAGCACTCGCAGCTGTGGTCGGCCACACGGATATCGGGCCCGAAGCTCAAGCCGCCATCGCGCGACTCGTTTCGGTACACCCCAGCCCCTCGGTAGGCCTGCCCCCTGGCTTTGGCCGCTTCCTGGTCTCGTTTGTCGATCCACACCGTGTGCAGGGTGCCCTGCTCGTCGAACAGAATGGATTCGAATCGATGGGTGATCAGCGATCGGTCGGCATGCACCGTCACGGGCGCTGCAAAGCTCGCTCCACCATCACTGGACCGCAAGAGCCGCACGTCTCCTGTGAAAGGCTTGGGCAGTGGTTTGGTGTAGGTCACCACCACCACGCCGGGCTGTGGGGAAAACGCGATCTTGGGTCGGTTCTCACCGTCAGCCGATACGGCGTCACCCACCACATCCAGCACCTGCGCAGGCGTCCAGGTTCGCCCCGCATCCGCGCTGCGTTGCAACACCAGGCGCCGCTGTGCATCCAAGCCCACCGTCCACAAGACACCGTCCGCAGCGATGGCGGCACCCACGGCCAGCGGCGGTGGGCGCTGCCGCGCCGGTTTGGCGGGTGCCTGGTCTGGCGCTTGCGCCTGTGCCGCAAGGGGCATCATGACCAGGCTCAGTAACGCTCCAGCCACGCCGCCCAACAGCCTGCGTGAGGCCCCGATGGCCCATGAGCTACTCATCACCAGTTCACCTCCAGTCCTGCGTAAACCGCACGCGGTAGTGCGGGCGAGAACACGGGGGCGTGTTCGACGACACCGATGCGCTGTCGGCATAGCGCTGGTCGGTGAGGTTCATCACGCGCAGGTACACGCGCGCCTGCTCATGAACCCGCCGGCTCGCGCGCAGGTTGAACACGTCATGACCCGCGTAGCGTCCAAAGGCTGCACTGTTGGAGGCCTCCAGCCAGTACGGGCCGATGCGGCTCCATTCCAACTGCAGCTGCGTCTTGGCATCGGGCCGCCAGCTCAGACGCGTGTTGCCCACCATGCTGGGTGCCGACTCCATCTGCTTGCCCGAGAAGTTGGCCGTGGCGGTCACCCAGTCGATGTAGCGGTGGCTGGCCCAAGCCCAGGCGGTGTCAAGGCGCCACTGCGGGCCCAGCGGGGCTCCCAGGGACCATTCCAAGCCCTGGTGCTGCGTGTGGCCGGCATTGACCGAGGTGCTCAGGTTGGTGGCCAGATCGCGTTGGCTGACCAGGTCGTCGCGCTTGTCCAAGCGGTAGACCACCCACTCCGAGGCCACAGCACCCCACTGTGCGCGCAGGCCCAATTCGGCTTGACGCGCCTGGATGGGCTTGAGCGCCAGTGCCAAGCGCGCCCGGTTAGCGGCTTCAGCCGCGTTGGCCGCGGAGCCTGCGCGAAACAATTGACCCTCTGAAGGTGTGCGAAAACCTTCGTTGAGCGAGGCGAACAGGCTGGCTCTGGGGCCCAATGCCCAAGTGGCGCCAAGCTTGGGGCTCAAGCGGCTGAAATCGGCCGCTGCTTGCGGCAACTGACCGTAAAAGCGCGTACCGGCCTGTGTGGTGGTTGTGGCCAGCCGGTTGCGGGGCGTGCCGCAAGCCCAAGGTGATGCGCAGCGCACGCGCGGGCTGCAGTTCCACATGGGCGTAGGGCGACAGGCTCTTGAAGTCCACCATGTAATCGTAGATGCGCGGCCCCACCGTGTAGGCCGAGAAGACCGTGGAGGCGCCGGTGCCGCTGCGGGTGACCTGCAGGGCGTCTTCCACACGGTCTCCGGTGCTGCGGTCCAGGTCCACGCCCATGATCAAGCGGGGCTTCCAGGGGCCGTCTACATCGTGCCGAACCTTGGCCAGCAAGCCAATGGACCGGACCTGCGTGTCTTCGATGCGCGGGTCTGAGCTCAGGTTGAAGGATCCATTGAGCTTCATGCCGTTGAGCCCCCACCACAGGGTGCGGCCACTGTCCCACTCGAGTTCGCTGGAGGCTCTGAGCGCTTGCACCTGCCGAAATGCGATGGCGAAGTTGTTGCGCGTGGGGTTGGCCACGTAATCGGCCAAGGGCAGTGGCGTGTTGGCCCCGGTCTGCTGGTCGATGTCGGTGCTGTTGACGATGGTCTTCACGCGAAGTCCACCCCCGGCTGCATGGTCCCAGCGCAGGCCCAGGCTGGTGCGTTCGTAGCCGGTGGCGTTTCGCCAGCCATCGGTCTGGGTGCGGTTGAGCGACACCCGCACGCCGTTGTCGCCTCCGGCGGCTTTGCCACTCCAAAGGCCTTCGGCCAGCACGCGCTGCCAGCCGAATGAGCCCCACTCGGCCGTAGCCCCCGCGCTCCAAGGGCCGGTTCCCGAAGCACGGGCTGCGCGTGTGACCACGTTCACCACACCCCCAATGGCATCGGATCCATACAGGGCAGAACCCGGCCCACGCACCACCTCAATGGCCGCGGCATCGGGCACATTGACCTCATACAGCGCGTTGTGGTTGAAGAAACCTGCAGCACGGGTGGGAATCCCGTCTTCCAGGAACAGGTACAGCGGCGCGGTGGTGAAGGGCTGGCGAATGGCGGTGGCATGGCCTTCGCCGTTGGTCACCGAAACCGCCACGCCCGGGATTTGGCTCATCACCTGCTGCGGGTGGGCCGGCGCCGTTTCACGCAAGCTGCGGCCATCGATCACACCGATAGAGGCCGGGACGTCCCACAGCCGTACGGCTTCGCGGGTGGAGGTGACGGTGATGACCTCGGCGGCGGGCGCCACGGTGGCCCACAGGCCCGTCAGCAGGCCTACGCTGGCAGCCCTGGCCAAGTGGGTGCGCTCCGCGGCGGGCGCTAAAGCGGAATTTGACGTTCTGTTCAACATCCTGATCAAGGGCGTGCGCCCATTTGTGTGCAGCATGGGCGGTGCCCATGCAGATCCCTCCCAAGGCTTTGGGCAGGGGCATCAGCGCAGCTTCGGCTGCGCGCAGATCAGGTGTGGGTGGGTGGGCCGCGCGGCGCGGGCGTGAGCCACGCGTGCAGCTGTTCAGGCGCTTGCCAGTACAGCCAGGGGAAGGCCTGCAGCGCCACGGGGGCCAGGGCCAGAACCAGGCCCGCCGCAGGCGGCGGTGCGCCTGGTGTGCCGGTTTGGCAATAGCGGCAGTCCTCTTGGGCCGCAGAAGCGGGCTCACCCTCTTCACCGCTGAAGGCCTTGAGCTTGCCTTGGGCCGAGCACACTTCGTGCAAGGCGGCCCAGATGGGGTCGCTGGCCTGAAGGGCGGCTTGCGCCCGCGCCACCGTGGGCGCCAAGGCCATCAAGGCGCAGGCCAGCAGGGCCCCGAAGAGCCCCAGTCGGATCAGAACTGAACGACCGCCCATGCGCAAAAGTGTGGCGCTAGCGCGGCAGCCTCAGGTTCTTGGCGGCACGCCGTACGGTGGCTTTGCCTTGCCCCTTGGGCGTGACCATCTCGGCTTCAACCCGTTCCAATCGGCGAAACGAATCGAACAAGGCCAACTCCACCGAGCCCAGTTGAGCGATCTGCTCACATTCGAAGGTCAGGCTGACCGATGCGTCGGCGTGCTGGGGCTCAGCAGGGCGCTCGGTCCCCGGCTTGGCCGTACCCTCCACAACACCTGCGCCTGCACCTGTGACCCCAACAAGCGGCACTTGGCTGCAGCATCCGGCTTGACCAGGGCTGTGGCCTCACGCAAACGCGCCAGCGCCACGCGCGCGGCTTCGGTTTCCGCTGGGGTTCGCGGCGCACGCTCAAAACCCACCAAGGTGTCCAGGGGCAATTCGAAGGCCAGGTTGAGCTGAGCCGCTTCCACAGACAACTTCAGCTGTGCGACACCGTGGGTGTGCGCCTTTCCCGCATAAGCTGCTGGAGCTGCGAGCAGACAAATCGTGAGGAGCCAAACCATGATGATTCAGGAGGGAGGTGGCTGAAATCGGTTGTTTGCGTGCGTTCGGGGTTGTAGATACCATTCATAATAAGTCAATATGAATCAGCAACTTGGATGAATTTCTGGCCGCTGCTGCGTTGATCTCAATTCTCAAACTTTTCGTTTTTATACTTACATCGGCCCTTACATCCAGCCGAACTACGGAGGCAGGGTAGCACATGGCAAAGATCAAACTCACTGCGGCGCGTGTGCAGGGATTTCGGTGCCCTGAAGGGCCACGCTGTTCAGGGATGCCCCCGTAGCCTCTACAGAGAGGAGTTTGGCATGGCTCGCAGGCGTAAAGGCTGCAGCAGCAAGAGCGCCTAGAGTGATGCGACGCGTGGTCATACGGGGCTGTCAACGTACCCGCTTGGCAGTTAGTCGGATTCGGCACCCAGCCGACCAGAATCACAACCCTGCAGCGCGTGGGTCATGTTCGGCCAAACGCCTAAGCAGGTAGCCTACCTCCTCCTGTGCCTGCTGGCTCAACGGAGTGGCTGGTCGCCTCTGCGCATCGTGCTTGATCGCACCACGCTTCATCAGAACATGCTTGCGCACAGCGAGACCAACACCGGTCTGATGCTCATATCGAAGCACTGGAAGGTGCGAATCGAACAGATTCTGGGCCGCCACCCAATCACCCCTGGCCTGCAACTTCACAAGCTCTACCAACATATCCGGAAAGGCATAGCCCGTCATGGCGCCGTCTGCTCCTCGAGCCATCTCGAAGTCCAGGAACAAGCCCCCGTTACCGCAGAGTATGGAGATATGCCTCATGCTCCCGTCGGCTTCAAAGTTGCGCAACGTTGAGATTTTTTCAAGCCCTGGCCACTCTTCATGCTTCAGCATGCAGCAGGATGGATGATCCTGAATGATTTGCCTGATCACCCGTGGCGACATCACAACGGTCAAAATAAGCGGGTGGTCTTGCAACACCCATGGTACATCGCCACCAACCGCCTCTATCGCCTGCCTGAAGTAACCAATGATTTGGTCGTCAGTGCGCAAGTTGCTTGGCGGCGCGATCATCACGCCTGCTGCGCCCAGATCCATTGCCGACCTGGACAGGGATCGCATGGCTGCGAATCCCGGTGATGACACCCCCACGACAACCGGCACCTTACCCGCACGCTTGACCACTTGACGCGTGATCTCCAAGGACTCGCTTTGGTCAAGCTTCTGCGCTTCACCCATGATCCCAAGAATGGTGATGCCATCGACTCCGGCTTCCAAGTAGAAGTCAACCATGGAGTCAATGGAATCTCTATCGACCTGGCCATCTGGAAGAAACGGCGTTACCGCAATCGTGTAAACGCCCTTGGTTGATTCGTTGAATCCCATCGCAGTCATGCCCTCATTGCTCAAAAGGTTCCAGGGTAGGCACCGCCATCCATCAGGATGTTTTGCCCTGTGATGTAGCCAGCGTGCACGCTGCACAAGAAGGCGCAGACCGCACCGAATTCCTCTGCCGATCCAAACCGTCCAGTCGGATTCGTCTCGCGACGCGCGGCAGTCACTTCATCCACTGTCTTTCCAGTAGCACGCGCAGCACCCGCCAGCGTAGCGCGCAAGCGATCCGTATCGAACGGGCCGGGCAGCATGGCATTGAGTGTCACGTTTCTGGATGCCAAACGCTTTTGACGAGCCAAGCCCGCAACAAACCCCGTCAAACCTGATCGTGCTCCGTTACTCAGACCAAGTGCGTCAATAGGTGCCTTCACGGCTCCCGAGGTGATGTTGACGATACGCCCGAAGCCTTGCTGCGCCATTCCATCGACTGTGGCCTTGATCAGCTCTATGGGCGTGAGCATGTTGGCATCCAAGGCCTTCAACCAAGTTTCGCGATCCCAATCCCGGAAGTCACCCGGTGGGGGACCGCCGGCATTGTTGATGAGAATATCGACCCGCGGACAAGCAGCCAAAGCCTCTGCGCGGCCCTCCGTGGTGGTGATATCCCCTGCCACGGCACGCACTTCAACGGCTGGGTTAAGAGCCTTGAGTTCCTCTTGGGTGACCAGCAACGCTTCACTACCCCGGGCCGTGATCACGACATTCACCCCCTCCTGGACAAGCGCTTGTGCACACCCGCGCCCCAGCCCTTTGCTGGCCGCGCAAACCAAAGCCCAACGGCCAGAGATGCCGAGATTCATGTGTCAGTTTCCATCGCAGTGGATATGCGAGATGAATTCAAGTCTGAATAGCCAGACGAAGATCTAGCGCCCGCTGTAGAGCCCGTCGTCGGTTTTTCCATGATTGCGTGCCGTTTTTCCATGATTGCGTGCCGACCCGCCGACAGATCTGCTCCAGAACTTCGTCGATGCCTAGTCGATTCAAATCGTCGAAGGACGCAACTCCAACTTCAGATAAGCGCTCCACAACACCCTCTCCAAGACCTTGAACGGAGAGCAGGATTCGGCGCTCGTCCGCACTCCAGTTCATGACGAGAGCTCCTCGCGAAGTTGGGAGCGCGAACGCCACCAGTGC
>Ga0194127_10003255_pt1 | contig 21034 bp, 13 predicted proteins | sample TA2KigC100mmetaG_FD_148624 | JGI IMG/M metagenome (GOLD analysis project Ga0194127, IMG submission 148624) | Freshwater microbial communities from Lake Tanganyika, Tanzania - TA2015036 Kigoma Deep Cast 100m | ecosystem: Environmental > Aquatic > Freshwater > Lake | place: Tanzania: Lake...
TTTTTCGCCGCGCGATTCCTGCCGGAGGTCGCCGACTGCAGGACGCCCGGCGAGGCGGCGCGTCGCCTGAACGAGACGATCTTCGCCGAACTGAAGGTGCGCTACTCGACGGCGCGCCGGCGCGCGGACCAGGCGCCGAGCGAGTCGATCGCGCAGGGCCTGGCCAGCTGCACGGGGCTCGCGATCCTGCTCGCCGACGCGTGCCGCGCGTGCTGCGTGCCGGCCCGTCTGGTCTCGGTGGTCTGGCCGCACCAGAACGGCAACCACACCTGGGTCGAGGTCTGGGACGGGACCGCGTGGCGCTTCTGCGGTGCCGGCGAGCCGGACCCGCAGGGACTCGACCGCGGCTGGTTCGTCGGCGAGGCGGCGAAGTGCGCGACCGCCGACCGCGCCCACCGGATCTGGGCCGTGTCCTACGCGGCGACCGGCGAGCGGTTCGCACCAGGCTGGGCGCGCGGTCTCGAACTGTGGGGCACCGACGAGTCGGCGCGCTATGCCCGGCAGCCGGCCGCGGACCCGGCCGCGCAGGATCCGGCCGCCGCGGCGCTCGCGGCACAGTTCGACCGCTTCTTCGCCGCCGACGCGGCGGCCCAGGCGGCGTTCGAGTTCGACCGCAACCTCGACGCGGAGCTGCGCACGCCCGCGGGCGATGCGCGGCTGCGCTCGCTCGCGTTCACCGCGTGGCGGCGCGCCGAGCGGTCGGCCCTGCTCGGCGACCACGAGCAGCGGCTCGTCCGCGCCGGCGGCAAGGAGAGTCCGTTCACCGTGAAGCAGGTCGGCGACCGGCCCGCGGGCGGCTGGCCGCTCGTGATCGCGATGCACGGCGGCGGCGGGGTGCCGAAGGAAGTCAACGACAGCCAGTGGCGGCACATGCAGGTCTACTACCGGAACCACCCGGAGGCGGGCGGCTACCTGTACTGCGCGCTGCGGGCGCCGACCGACGAGTGGAACGGCTTCTACACGGACTCCTTCTACCCGCTGCTCGAGAAGCTGATCCGGCAGTTCGTCGCCTGCGCCGACGTCGACCCCGCGCGCGTGATCGGCATCGGCTACAGCCACGGCGGCTACGGCGCGTTCACGATCGGCCCGAAGCTGCCGCACCGGTTCGCGGCCGTGCACGGCAGTGCCGCGGCGCCGACCGACGGCGAGACGTCGCCGGTCGGACTGCACTCGCTGCCGTTCTCGTTCATGGTCGGCGGCAAGGACAACGCCTACGGCCGGCGCGAGCGCTGCGTGAAGTTCGCCGCGCTGCTCGCGGAGTTGCAGAAGACGCACCCGGGGCGCTACCCGTACGTGTTCACGCTCGTCGAGGAGAACGGGCACACGGGCCTGCCCGACCGCGACCTGCTGCCGCGGCTGCTGCCGAACGTGCGCGCCGCGTCGCCGCAGGTGCTGTGCTGGGAGTTCACCGACCAGGTGGTGCGGGACCACTACTGGCTCCACGCGGGGGCGCCGAAGAAGGGGCAGCGGCTCGAGGCGGCGATCGACGGCCAGCGGCTGACGGTGGCGGGCGCGGGCGGCGTCGCGGCCGAGGTCTGGCTCGACGCGCGCCTGTGCGATCTCGGCAAGGACGTGACGATCGTCGTCGACGGCGTCGAGAAGACCGTGAAGCCCGAGCCGTCGCTGCGCGTGCTGTGCAGCACGCTGGCGCAGCGCGGCGATCCGGCGCTCGCGGCGAGCTGGATCGTGCCGCTACGGTGACGGCGGCCGTTCGAACACGGCCTCGAGCCGGTCCGCGGTGAGCACGGCCCGGGCCCAGCGTTCGAGGTCCGCGTCGGCCGCCGACCCGATGCGCTCGACGACGGCCGTGGGCAGGGCACCGAAGCGGGCCTCGAGCTGGACGCGCAGCAGCGTGGCAAGTCCTTCGCGGCGGCCCTGCGCGCGGCCCTGTGCGCGGCCCTGTGCGCGGCCCTGGCGACGTCCCAGGCGCAGCCCCTCGCGGATCAGCTTCTCGGCGGTGGTCATGTAGTGGTTCCCGGTCCTCGCATCGATGTTCATGTAGGCCGCGTGCAGGGCCGCCGGATCGGCGTCGCTGACTGCTGCGACGTAGGATACCAGATCGCACGCGAGCGCTTCGCCGCCGGGGGCCGCGAGCAGCCTGCGGTAGTTCCCTCGCCACCGCTGCAGCAGCCGCGGCGTGTCGGCTCGGCCGGGCAACTCCTGGAGGTGGAGCAGCGGCAGCCAGGTCGCGACGGCCGCGCCGCGCTGCGCCAGCCACCGTGCGCCGCGCGCGCGCAGGTCGAGGAGCCGGATGCGGAAGTCCGGGCCCGCGTCGCCCTGGATCGGGCGACCACCTGGCGGGGCGAACAACTGCCGGAGGCGGGTGGGGCCACGGAAGGCGCGGGGGCCGTGGTAGACGACCAGGGGCAACACCTCCGGCAGTGCGCGGGCGTCCGGCCGGGTCCGCAGGCAGCGCTCCCAGATGGCTACGGCGTAGCGCAGGACCTGGTAGACGGTGAGCCAGCACGGGCCGGACTTGTGCTCGATCACGAAGAACACCAGCGTGCGCCGCCCGCGCAAGCGCGCGACGAACACGAGGTCCGCCGTCCTGCGGCCGAGCAGTCCACCCACGAACGCGCGGTCGACCGGGCGCAGGCTCGCCCAGTCCACGCGCCTGGACCACCGCCTGGGCAAGGCATGGCGCAACAGGTCCGCCGCGCGCGCCGGTTCCGCGAACACGCTGCGAAACAGCGCGTCGTGGGCTTCGTAGGGCCGGAACCTCCCGCCCCTGGTTCGTTTCCTGGTCACGCCGCCCTGTGTGTCGGGACCCGCCAGCGGTTACACGGAATCCAGGGAATCCGCGCAGAAACCTGCGGGCGCGCCGCGGCGGTGGACCACTCACGCGCGCAGGAAAGCGACCACCCGCTCGAACGCCGCAGCGCTCTCGAGCAGCAGGCTGTGGCCGGCGCCGGCGATGCACTCGTAGCCAGCACCCGGGATCCGCGCCGCCGTCGCCTCGACCTCGGCGGGCGGGGTCAGCGTGTCCTCGGCCCCGGCGAGGCACAGCGTGGGGCAGGCGACGTGCGCGCACAGGCCCTCGCCGTCGAACGTGGCGAGCGACTGCGCCTGGGCGCGCAGGAACGCGCGGCCCTCTTCGCTCGGCTTCGTGCTGCGCACGATGTCGTCGACGACCGCACCCTTCTGCTGCAGGAACGTCGAGCCGAACAGGAACGGCGCCGTGAGCTCGCCGAGCAGGCTGCCCTCCACCTGCGAGGCGAGCAGTTCGAAGAAACGGTGGACGCGCCGGCTGCGGCCCGTGCGCAGCGCGGTGCCGCACAGCATCACCAGCTTCCGCGCGTGCGGGCCCTGCGTCGCCGCGGCCGCCAGCGCCACCTTGCCGCCGAGCGACGTGCCGACCAGCGCCACCGGCGGAGGCAACGTGGCCGCGACCGCGAGCACGTCCTGCGCCGCCTGCGCGAAGTCGTAGACGCCGCCGGGCAACGGCCCCGACGGCGGCAGCCCGACCGGGTCGACGGCCGCAGAGGTGAAGCCGGCGCGAGCGAACCGCCGCGGCAGCGTGCCGAACAGCCGCGCGCCCGAGCCGAGCCCGGGCACGAGCACGACGCCGGGGCCGTGGCCCTCGCGCGTGAAGTGGATGCGCCGGCCCGCGCGTTCGACCGCCGGCATCGTTCAGTCCTTGCGCAGCACGTAGGCGCGTTCGACCTCGGGCAGCATCGTCAGCACGAGGTCGGCCGTGATCTGCAGGCTCCTGCTCGACAGGTTGCCGAGCGTGTCGTCGGGCGTGTGCCAGTGCGGGTTGCCGTTCAGGTCGATCAGGTCGACCGCGGGGATGCCGGCGTCGAGGAACGGCTTGTGGTCGTCGCTGGCGGCTTCGGCGCGCCGGAAGACGTGCGCCTCGTGGCCGCAGGCGACCGCGGCGGACCACAGGATCGTGCGCAGGAGCGGCGTCGAGTGGAGCTCCTCCTGCAGGTGCAGGTCCGTGCGGCCGACCATGTCGAGCAGCAGCAGCGCCGCGATCGGCGGCTCCTTGCCGGGATCGAGCAGCCGCGCGTCGCGGTGGCGGCGCACGTAGCGCCTGCTGCCGAACAGCGCGCGCGCGGCCTCGTTCCAGAGCCAGTCGAGGCTCTCCTCGCCGTCGAAGAACACCAGTTCGAGCGTCGCCTCGCGCGGCGTCTTCGCGAGCACGGGCGCCAGTTCGAGCAGCAGCGCCACGGCGCTGCCGCCGTCGTTGGCGCCCTCGAACGGAAAGTTGTGCGCGGGGTCCGGATGGCCCTCCGTGCGCTTGGTGTCGTGGTGGCAGCCGAGCAGGACGCGGTCCTTGCGCTTGCCCGGGATCGTCGCCGAGAGGTTGGTGAACACGATCTGCTCCTTCGGATCGGTCCACGTGTCGCGCTGCACGGCGAGGCCGGCGGCGCGCAGCGCCTGCTCGATGTAGGCGAGCTGGCGGGCCGCGCCCGGCGAGCCCGGATGCCGCGGGCCGAAGGCCACGATGTCGCGCACGCGGGCCAGCGCGCGTTCGCCGAGCCCCTTCTCGGCGCGCACCGGCGCGAGCGGCAGGCGGTGCTGCTTGTCGATCGCGCGCGGTTCCTGCTGCTGCGGCCACGGCGGTGCGTGCCCCGGCGCGCGCCCGAGTGCTGCGCCGATGCAGGCGGCGAGCCCGGCGGCGATCAGCGCGACCACGGCGGCGGTGCGCATGGTCAGCGGCGGGCCAGCACGAACGACTCGAGGTCGGGCAGCGCGGCGACCAGCAGGTTGCCGGTGATCGCGAGCGCGTTCGGGTCCATCGCGGGCAGGTCGTCCTCCGCCGTGTGCCACCACTGCTGGCAGCCATCGATCTGGTGGCGGCCCGGGATGCGCCCGGAGAAGTCGATCAGCAGCACGCTGGGCACGCCGACGTCGGCGAACGACTTGTGGTCGTCGGTGATGCCCCAGTCGAGGCCCTTCTGGCGGTACCAGGCGAGTTCCTCGTCGGTCGGGAACCGGTAGAGGAGGTGCTGCACCCCGATCGCCTTCGCGACGCCGGCGAACAGGTCCTGCAGCCGCTTGTCGCTGGCGCCGTCGCGGTCGATCTTGAAGTTCTTGCTGCCGATCAGGTCGATGCACACGAACGCCTTGACCCGCGGCAGGATGTTCTGCTCGGCGAGCCAGCGGCAGAACGCCTTGCTGCCGATCAGTTCGCGCTCCTTGTTCCACTCCCAGTCGATCGACTCCTCGGCGTCGATCCAGTAGAGCCACACGTTGACCTTGGGTTTCTCCTGCCGTTGCTGCAGCACGCGCGCGAGTTCGAGCATCACCGCGGGGCCGCCGCCGCCGTCGATCGCGCCGACGAAGCGGAAGTTGTTCTTGCTGTCGGGATGGCCCTCGGCGAGCTTCGTGTCGTAGTGGGAGCCGATGACCAGGATCGGTCCGTTCTGCGGGTCGGGGCCGTCGATCTGCACGTAGAGGTTGCGGATCGTCTGCTTGCTGATCTCGTCGACGACCTCGTGGCGCCTCGCCTGCAGCCCGAGCCCGGCGAGTTCGGCGGCGATGTAGTCGGCCTTCCTGGCCAGCGCCGCGGAGCCGAAGGGCCGCGGCCCGAAGCCGACGAACTTCTCGACGTGGCCCATCGCGCGCGAGCCGGAGACCGGACCCGATGGCCCGCCGCACGCGCCGAGGACCAGCAAGGAACAGAGGAGCAGGGGACCCCGCTTGCTACGGATCATGGGCGACAAGGCTAGCGCGGCCGGGCCCGGTCCGCTGGCGCTTTCCGGCGCAGGCGGCGGCGGCGAATGGCTCATGGCCGCTCCGCGAGCCGTCGATACGATGGGCACATCCGGCGCGGCGCGGCCGCGCGCGCCGGCCCCGAAGGCGCACCGCCATGACCGACCTCGACCTGCACGGACTCATCCGCGACACCCTCGATCTGCGGCAGTACCAGGAGGAGCACTGGGAGGGCACCTTCCAGCAGTACCTCGAACTGCTGCAGCAGAACCCGCTCGCGGTGCGCACGGCCCACCAGCGCCTCTACGACATGGTGTTGAGCCACGGCGTCGAGGAGATCGAGATCGACAAGGAGAAGGTGCCGCGCTACCGCTTCTTCGGCGACCCGATCGAGGACGGCGTCGACGCGGTGTTCGGCCTCGAGCGCTCGTTGCACAACCTGATGGCGATGTTCAAGGCCGCCGCGCACGGGTTCGGCCCGGAGCGCCGCGTGCTGCTGCTGCACGGCCCGGTCGGCTCCAGCAAGTCGACGATCGTGCGCCTGCTGAAGAAGGGGCTCGAGGCCTACTCGCGCACGCCGCCGGGCGCGCTGTACACGTTCGCGTGGCGGATCGACGGCGACGTGGTGCCGTCGCCGATGAACGAGGAGCCGCTGCTGCTGCTGCCGGCCGAGGTGCGGCAGAAGGTGCTCGGTTCGCTGCAGAAGAAGGTGCGCACGAGCTACCGGCTGCGGCAGGACTTCGACCTGTCGCCGGTGTCGCGCTTCTACCTGGAACTGCTGCTGAAGCGCTACGAGGGCGACTACCGCAAGGTGCTCGAGCACGTCGTCGTGCGGCGCCTGCTCCTGTCCGAGAAGAACCGCGTCGGCGTCGGCAGCTTCATGCCGAAGGACGAGAAGAACCAGGACAGCACGGAGCTGACCGGCGACATCAACTACCGCAAGATCGCCGAACTCGGCACCGACAGCGACCCGCGCGCCTTCAACTTCGACGGCGAGTTCTGCATCGCCAACCGCGGCATCATCGAGTTCATCGAGGTGCTGAAGCTCGACGTCGCGTTCCTGTACGACCTGCTGACGGCGAGCCAGGAGCACAAGATCAAGCCGAAGAAGTTCGCGCAGACCGACATCGACGAGGTGATCCTCGGGCACACCAACGAGCCCGAGTACAACCGCCTGCAGAGCAACGAGCTCATGGAGGCGTTCCGCGACCGCACGATCAAGATCGACATCCCGTACAACCTGCGCCTGCAGAACGAGATCAGGATCTACGAGAAGGACTTCGGCAGGAAGCAGGTGCCCGGCAAGCACGTGGCCCCGCACACGCTCGAGATCGCGGCGATGTGGGCGATCCTGACGCGGCTCGAGGAGCCGAAGAAGGCGAACCTGTCGCTGCTGCAGAAGCTCAAGCTCTACAACGGCAAGACGCTGCCGGGCTACACGCGCGACAACATCCGCGAACTGCGCGACGAGGCGCCCAGGGAGGGCATGGAGGGCATCAGCCCGCGCTACATCCAGGACAAGATCAGCAACGTGCTCGTGCGCGACCTGCCGTGCATCAACCCGTTCATGGTCATGAACGAACTCGAGGAGGGCCTCGACCACCACAGCCTGATCTCCGACCCGGAGACCAAGAAGCGCTACAAGGACCTGCTGCTGGTCGTGCGCGAGGAGTACGAGGAGATCATCAAGAACGAGGTGCAGCGCGCGATCTCGGCCGACGAGGAGGCGATCGCGCGGCTGTGCGGCAACTACATCGACAACGTCAAGGCCTACACGCAGAACGAGAAGGTCAAGAACCCGTACACGGGCCGCGACGAGGAGCCGGACGAGCGGCTGATGCGCAGCATCGAGGAGAAGATCAACATCCCCGACGCGCGCAAGGACGACTTCCGCCGCGAGATCATGAACTACATCGGCGCGCTCGCCGTCGAGGGCCGCACGTTCAACTACAAGACCAACGAGCGGCTGCACCGAGCGCTCGAGCTCAAGCTGTTCGAGGACCAGAAGGACTCGATCAAGCTGACCAGCCTGGTCTCGACCGTGGTCGACAAGGACACGCAGGAGAAGATCGAGGTCGTCAAGGGGCGCCTGATGCGCGACTTCGGCTACGACGAGATCAGCGCCACCGACGTGCTCAACTACGTCGCGTCGATCTTCGCGCGCGGCGACACCAAGGGCGGGGGAGCCGTGGCGGTGCGTCGGATCGACCAGGACCACACGCGGTTCCGCCAGATCGTGCGCGGCCGCATCAAGCGCGACCTCAAGCGCTTCGTCAGCTCCGGCGAGCTGATCGGCAAGCAGGGCCAGCGCTACGTGACGATCCCGCTGCCGCAGATCGCGCTGCCGCGGTTCCGCTACGGCCAGAACCAGAAGAACGGCGTCGGCCAGGGCCAGGGCGAACCGGGCCAGCCGGTGCCGGGCCAGCCGGGCGACGGCGAGGGGCAGGCCGGCGAGCAGGCCGGGCAGCACACGCTCGAGGTCGACGTGACGCTCGAGGAGCTCGCGAAGATCCTCGGCGAGGAGCTCGAACTGCCGGACATCGAGCCGCGCGGCAGGAAGCTGCTGCGCGCGGCGGCGGGCCGCTACACGGGCATCTCGCGCAGCGGGCCGATGTCGCTGCGCCACTTCAGGCGCACCTACCGCGAGGCGCTGAAGCGGCAGATCGCCCAGGGCACCTACGACCCGGACCACCCGCTGGTGGTGCCGATCCGCGACGACCTGCGCTTCCGTTCGCTGCGGACGCGCGAGGTGCCGCAGGCCAGTGCGGCGATCGTCTACATGATGGACGTGTCGGGCTCGATGGGGCGCGAGCAGAAGGACATCGTGCGCATCGAGGCGTTCTGGATCGACACCTGGCTCCGGCACCAGTACCGGAACCTCGAGGTGCGCTACATCGTGCACGACGCGGTCGCGCACGAGGTCGACCAGCACACCTTCTTCCACCTGCGCGAGAGCGGCGGCACCAAGATCAGCTCGGCCTACGAGCTGTGCCTGCACCTCGTGCGCGACAAGTACCCGGCGTCGGAGTGGAACGTCTACCCGTTCCACTTCAGCGACGGCGACAACTGGAGCGCGCGCGACACCGAGCACTGCGTCGGGTTGCTGCGCGACGGCCTGCTGCCGATGTGCAACCAGTTCTGCTACGGGCAGGTCAAGAGCGCCTACGGCAGCGGCCAGTTCAAGAAGGACCTCGACGACGCGTTCCGCGCCGAGGACAAGATCGTGACCAGCGACATCCAGGACCGCGACGGCATCCTGCCGAGCATCGTGGCGTTCCTGGGCAAGGGGCGGTAGGCGAGCATGGGCAACCTGACCCCCGAACTCGCGGCGCTGCGCGACGAGACGCGCGATCTCGCGAAGAGCTACGGCCTAGACTTCTACGAGGTCATCTTCGAGCTCGTCGACCACGACGAGCTGAACATGATCGCCAGCTACGGCGGCTTCCCGACGCGCTACCCGCACTGGCGCTTCGGCATGGAGTACGAGCACCTGTCGAAGTCCTACGCCTACGGCCTCAGCAAGATCTACGAACTCGTCATCAACAACGACCCCTGCTACGCCTACCTGATGCGCAGCAACGCGATCACCGAGCAGAAGCTCGTGATGGCGCACGTCTACGGCCACTGCGACTTCTTCAAGAACAACGCGTGGTTCCAGCACACCTCGCGCAAGATGATGGACGCGCTGGCGAACCACGGCTCGAAGATCCGCCGCTACATGGACCGGTTCGGCCAGGAGACGGTCGAGGACTTCATCGACCTCGTGCACTCGCTCGACAACCTGATCGACCCGCACGCGCCCTTCATCGACCGCGGCACCGAGGGCCGGGCGCCGCAGCGGGTCGCCGAGGACGCCAGGGTCCCGCGCGAAGTCCGGAAGATCGCGGCCAAGGACTACATGGACCGCTACATCAACCCGCCGTCGTTCCTGCAGCGCGAGCGCGCGCGCATGCAGCAGGAGGAACGGCAGGCGCAGCGGTTCCCGGCGCGGCCGGCGCGCGACGTGCTGAAGTTCCTGCTGGACCACGCCCCGCTCGAGAGCTGGCAGCAGGACGTGCTCGCGATGCTGCGCGAGGAGGCCTACTACTTCGCGCCGCAGGGCATGACCAAGATCATGAACGAGGGCTGGGCCGTGTTCTGGCACAGCCAGCTGATGACGCGGCACCTGGGGGACGCCAGCGAGATCGTGCAGTACTGCGACACGCACAGCGGCACGCTGGCGGCGCGGCCCGGCCAGATCAACCCGTACAAGCTCGGCGTCGAGCTGTTCCGCGACATCGAACAGCGCTGGAACCGCGGCCGCTTCGGGCCCGAGTACCAGGCCTGCGACGACCCGGAGCAGCGCCGCCACTGGCACCGACCGACCGACCAGGGGCGGCAGAAGGTGTTCGAGGTGCGGCGCATCTACAACGACGTGACGTTCATCGACGAGTTCGTGACGCCCGAGTTCGCCGAGGACCAGCAGATGTTCGTCTACGGCGTCGATCCGCAGACCGGCCAGCTCGTGATCGTCGACCGCGACTACCGCAAGGTGAAGGAGCAGCTGCTGGCGGCGCTGACGAACTTCGGCCAGCCGATCGTCGTGGTCGTCGACGGCAACCACCAGAACCGCGGCGAGCTCTACCTCGTGCACGAGTGGGTCGGCGGCGACCTGCAGCTCGAGCAGGCGCAGCTGACGCTGCAGGGTCTGTGGAAGCTGTGGCAGCGGCCCGTCCACCTCGAGACGGTCGAGGGCGGCAAGGGCCGGCTGCTCGGCTTCGACGGCACCAGCAGCACCAGCACCGAAGTCGCGGCGAGCCATCCCGCGGTCGGCCGCGTCGGCAGGGGCCCGGCCGCGGGCCGGCCGGCCGGCGCGCCCTAGACGAGCGCGAAGCGGTCGCTGTCGGCGGCGCGCACCAGCGGGTCGCCGGCGAGCAGCTCGCGCAGGCAGTCGGTGAACTCGACCAGGTCGGGCCGCGCGCGCACGATGTCGGCGACCGTCAGCGGCACTTCGGCCGCGCGCAGCGCCTGCCGCGCGGCGCGCAGCAGTTCGGCGGCGACACCGGTGCCGCGGCGGCAGACGAGCCCGCCCGGCAGCACGTCGAACCGGCCGTGGCGCGCCAGCACGTCGGCGAGCAGCCCGGGCGTCAGCCAGTCGCCGCCGAGGTCCGCGCGGTCGACGGCGGCCTTCAGCGCGCTGGCCGGCGCGTAGCCGGCGCGGGTCGCGAGCTGGCGGGCGACCAGGTCGGACAGCGCGCGCAGCCGGTCCTGGTTGAACGGGTAGTTCGCCAGCAGGTCGACGCGGTTCGCGCCGGGCGTCACGAACAGCCGGTTCTCGCGCAGCAGCCGCTGCACGAGGCGGCGCCGGCCGGCGGGCTGGTTCTGCAGGAAGCGGCCCAGCACCACGTCGCCGCCGGCGCGCCGGAAGTCGGCGAGCAGCTGCTCGAGCACCTGCGATTGCGACTGCGTGGCGGGGCAGGCTTCGGCACGGCCGAGCAGCCGCACGCGCGGATCGCCGGCGAGCCGGTCGATCACGAGCCACAGGCTGCGCGGGTCGGCGCCGGCTTCGCCGAGCAGCGCCTCGATCCGCTGCTTGCCGCCGCGCTGGCACAGGGCGCGCGCGACGCGGTCGGCGAGCGGGGTCGCCGCGGCGAGTTCCTCGACGTGCCAGCTGCGCAGCGACCAGGTGTCCGGGCCGATGCGCAGGAAGGCGCGGCCGCCGCGCAGGCACTGCCGCAGGGCGGCACGGTTCGCGCGGCGGTAGCGCTCGCGCCACGCGAAGACGAGGTCCTCGAACGGCGTCGGCTGGCCGAGCTCGGCGAGCAGGTCCTGCAGGCGCGCGGCCGGCGCGCGCGGGTCCGGCACGACCATCTCGCCGCGGCCGCCGTCGACGGCGACCACGGCGCGCAGGTCCGCGCGCAGCAGGTGCAGCACGAGTCCGCGCGGCGGCGCGAGCCCGGCCGTGGCCAGTTCGGCGACCAGGTCGTCGACCGCCAGCGGCAGCCGGTGCGGCTGCACCGCGCGCCGCAGCTCGCGTTCGAGCCGGCGGAAGGACCGCGCCGGCAGCCCGACCAGCAGGTCGCCGCTCTGGTGCAGGTCGTGCGGGAAGCAGAACGCGCACAGCCGCAGCGCGGCGGCGCCGTCGCCGCAGCCGGCCGCGAGCGCGTGCAGCAGCGAGCCCGGCGCGAGGTGACTGCCCGTGAGCACGCCGCCGCAGGCCTGCAGGTCGCGCCCGACCTCGTGCCGCATGCGGACCAGCAGCGACGGCGCGCGCTCGTGCAACCGCAGGCGCACGGCTTCGGCGGCGGCCACCACGGTGTCGATGGCGAGGCCCCTGGACCGCGCGATCTCGAGCAGCGTGGCCGGATCCTGCCCGAGCCCGAGCAGCTGGCGCAGCAGCGAGCGCTGTTCGTCGTCGAGGGCAGCCAGCAGCTGGCCCTGCAGCGACGGGTCGTCGCCGGGCGCCGCGGAGCCGCACCGGGCGAGGCCGGCGTGCAGCACGCGCGCGAGTGCGTCGCGCAGGTCGTCGGCGCCCGCGGGGCCGAGCCAACCGCCCGGTTCGAACACCGCGCGCGGCAGCGCGAGCAGGTCGCCGACACCGGTCACCCCGTGCGCGCACAGGCTGCTCGCGAGCGGCTCGGGGATCGGCAGCCCGCGCACCGCGAACCGCAGCAAGGCCTCGGGCAGCAGCGCGAACTGCGGGGCCGCATCGGTCGCGGCGGTGATCGACGCAGGCGCGGTGTTCATCGGCCCCCGTGCGGCAGGTTCCTCAGGCGGGCCGGCCCCTCGTGCCGCCGCTCGGCGAGCTCGAGCACCGGCGGCGGCAGCCGGCCGCGCAGGCTCGCGGGGTGCACGCCGTGCCGCAGCAGGGCCTCCGCCGCGGCGAGCTGCGCGCGCGGGTGGCTCGCCGCGCCCAGCAGATCGCGCAGCGGGCCGGCGGCGTCTTCGGCCGGCAGCTCCGCGAGCAGTTCCGCGGCGCGCACCTCCCGGTCGGCGGAGCCGCCCAGCAGCGCCGGCAGCCGGCCGGCGACGGCCCGCGGATCGGCGCGCCGCAGGGCGGACCGCAGCAGCGCGGCGCGGTCGCCGTGCGGGGTCTCGACGTAGAGCTGCACCATCGTGTCGAGCGCGCCGGCACCGCCCGCGCGCACGGCGGCCGCGGCGAGCGGGGCCGCGGTGGTGCGGCCCGAGCCGATCGCTTCGGCCAGCGCGGCGGCGACGGCGATCCGCCCGGGCGGCTCGAGCTCGAGGCCCGGCAGGCTCGCGAGCGCGTGGGCGGCGTCGGCGGCGATGCGCGGTTCCGGCGCGCGCAGGCCGTCGGCCAGCAGGCGCGCGCGCGCCCGGTCGTCCGCGGCGCCGAGCAGGGCGCGCACGTGCGCGGCGACTCCGGGTTCGTCGGCCAGCACGCCGCGGGCGCCGCCGAACGGGTGCCACGCCGGCCCGCGGCGCTGCAGGAACAGCAGGCACTGCTGCCCCGGCTGCAGCGCGAACAGGCTGCGGCCGCAGCAGGCCCCGGCGGGTTCGAGCAGCGCGAACCGTTCCGCGATCTCGCCGGCGAGCGGCTCGATGCGCGCGAACTCGACGCGGCGCCATTCGGGCGCCGGGTCGCCGGCGCCGACGACCACCGCGCGCACGATCGCGCCAGCGCGGCGGCAGCCCTCCAGCAGCGTGGTGGCCTCGTCCTGGCCGGCGGCGGGCCGGCCGAACAGCAACAGCGGCAGCAGCACGAGGGCGGGTTTCATCGCAGGATCACGCGGTGGCGCAGGTAGGCGAGGTCGATGTCGCGGAACGCGTAGTCGAGCGAGACCATCGCCTCGTAGCCGACCGACGGCGCCATGACCTCGGCGGCGCCGGCGTAGCCGTTGTGCAGGGAGCTGTCGCCGAACAGGCCCGCGGGCGCGGGGCCCGGCGCGACGAGGCCCACCGCATGGCCGACTTCGTGCGCCAGGATCACGCCGATCACGGCCGACCAGTCGTCGGCGGCCTGCATGATCGTGAGCCAGCGCGCGCGCTGCCCGCTCGGTGCGGTCGCGTAGTCGAACGACTCCGCCAGCACCTGCGCGTCGAGCGGATGCGCGCCCGCCGGCGTGCCGCCCATGTCGGGGCACAGCGGCCGGAAGCGCTGCGCGAACGCCGTCTGGTAGCCGGGCCAGACCTGTTGGTGGATGCGCGCCTGGTAGAGCCACATCTCGGCCGGGAACACGCCGAGGCCCGGCGAGGTCGCCGTGTTGCGGTCGGCGACGTTGCCGTTGCGGTGGTCGTAGAGCGCGCGGCCGAGCACCCCGGAGCTCTCGCTGCCGTAGCCGCGGTCCTGGGCGCCCTCCGGGTCGAACCCGCCGAGCGCGATCTGCATGTGCGCGACGGCGATCGGTTCGCGGGTCGCGAAGCGCAGCCCGACCGAGCCCGGACCGAGCGGTTCGCCGCGCGCGCCGCGGCCGTAGAGCTGGTTCGCCTGCGCGACGATGCCGTCGCGCAGCAGGCGCCGCACGCGCGCGTTCGTGCCGGCCGGGTCGCCGGCGGTCGCGAAGCCCAGCCGCTGCAGGTCCTCGTCGAAGTCGGCCGTGCCGTCGCCGTCGCGGTCGAGGTCGGTGCGCACCCAGACGACCTGCGTGCGCTCGAACGGCACCGCCGCGGCCACCGGCGCGGTCACCGTGAAGGCGATCGGCAACGACGTGCCGGCGTTGCCCGACAGGTCCTGCACGCGCACCTGCAGCGTCCAGTCGCCGGCCGCGAGGGCAGCGCTGGCCGGCACCGCGACCGAGAACGACGCCGGGCCGACCGTCGCGGCCGCGTACAACACCGCCGGGTCGGGCCCCGCGCCGGCGCCCGCGAACAGCACCTCGACGCTGCCCATGTCGATCGACTGGTCGCCCGGGTCGGCGACCTCGACGTCGACCGTGAAGCCCGCTGGCGGCAGGCACAGCCCGGCCGCGCGCGCCTCGGCGATGCCGTTCACCGTCGCGCGCACGATCGGCGGCGTCCTGTCGGTGCCCGGCGCGGTGCGGAAGCGGGCCGCGAGGTCCGCGGCGAACCAGTTGCCGCCCGGCGCGCGCACGCCGCCGCTGCCGCCGCGCACGCGCGTGCGGTACCAGGCCGACGGCGACAGCGCGCTCGCCGGCGTGAAGATCGCGACGCGGCCGCCGCCGCCGATCGCGAGCGTGCCGGCGACCGGCAACATCGCGTCGTCGAGCAGTTGCACGCTGTCCGCGGTGATCGTCGCCGGGTCCATCGGCGCGTCGAACACGATCGACACGCAAGCGCCGCACGGCACGGCGCCCGCCCCGTCGGGCGGCAGCAGCATCGCGCGCGGCAGGGCGGGATCGCTCGAGGTCGCGAAGGTCAGCGTCAGGTCGTTCGCCAGCACGTTGCCGGCGAGATCCCGCAGCCCGGCGTGGCCGCCGCGCAGCTGGACCGCGCAGGTGCTCGCGACCGGCAGCAGCAGCACCGGCGTCACGCGCACGACCTCGGGGGCCGGCTGCTCGACGACCGCGACGATCTCGTCGCCGCCGGCCGTCATGCGCACGGTGTCGGCGCCGATGCGGGCCGGGTCGAGCGGCTCGGTCCAGGTCAGCGTGACGATCGCGTTCCTGGACACGCGGACCTCGCCGGCGAACGGCGTGCTCGCGACCAGCGCGGCCGGTGTGCCGTCGTCGCCGGTGGTGAACTGCAGCGGCGGCGCGGGCTCGAGGCCGTTGCCGCTGACGTCGGTGACCGCTGCTTCGCCGGTCAGGAAGGTCAGCGTGTAGCTGCGGAACGGCGCGAGCGGCTGCAGCGGCTGCACGCGCAGCGTGCGCTGGTCCGCGCTGCTGTGCACCACGAACGGCACGCTGGCGCCAGCCGGGCCCTCGAACCGCAGCGACGTCGGCTCGAAGGTGCGCGGGTCCATCGACTCGGAGAACGTGTAGATCGGCTGCACGAGCGGCGAGACGGAGGTCGCGCCGTTCGCCGGCCAGCTCGTGGTGACCGCCGGGCTCTGCTGGTCGCCCGCGGTGGTGAACCGGACGGTGCTGGGGGCGCGCAGCGCATTGCCCGAGCGGTCGGTCACCGCCGTCGCCAGCTCCAGCGTGAACTCGCGGTTGCCGGGCAGGTCGGCGAACGGGTCGAACACCACCCGGGCGCCGGACGCCGTGCGGCTGCCGGGGTAGGTGAAGCCGTGCACGTCGCGCAGGGACAGGCTCGCGGGCGTCAGCGAGGCCTCTGCGATCGCCTCGGAGAACGTGAACGTGAACGTGCCGGTCCGGCTGCGGCCGGTCTCGTTCGGCGCGACGTCGACGGACAGCAGCACGGGCGGGGTCGCGTCGACGGTGCGGAAGCCGAAGCTCACGGTCGCGTCGAGCAGGCGGCCGTCGGTGTCGCACGTGAGGCCCGACAGCTGGAACACGCAGTCGGTTTCGACCGGCAGCGGTGCCTTGGGCGTGAAGGCGACGGTGCGGCCGCCCTGGCTGGCCGCGACCGTGCACGCGAGGTTGGCCGTGCCGCCGGCGACCCTGAGCCAGGTGTCCTCGTCGCCGAGGCTGTCGAGCGCGATCGGCGCGTCGAACTCGAGCACGATCGGCGCCGACGGGGTCACGCCGACGGCGCCGTCGGCCGGTTCGTGCGCGACGAGCCGGACGATGCCATGGCCGAGGCCGGCGGCGCTGCCGCTGCCCGCGCTCGTCTCGCCGCCGCCGCCGCCGCAGCCGCTCGCCACGGCGGCGAGGGCCAGGGCCCGAAGGGTCCGTGTCTGCATCCCCGTTGTCTTTCCCTGGTGCGCCCCGGTGATCGGCGCGCGCCGGCCTCGGATTGAGTCCCGGAACGGGCCGCCCGGCGCCGCCGGTGGCATGGCCATCACGCGCGCCGCGGCCGGCAGCCGGGCGCGGGCTGCGGTCAGCCGCAGTGCACGACGAGCCGCAGGTCGCGCACGTTCGTCCCGGTGGGGCCCGTGACGACGGCGTCGCCGAGCGCCGCGAACAGCGGGAACGCGTCGCAGCGGTGCAGGTGCGCCGAGGGGTCGAGCCCCAGCCGGCGCGCGCGCGCCCACGTGGTGCCGTCGGCGACCGCGCCCGCGGCCGGCGAGTTGCCGTCGATGCCGTCGGTGCCGGCACTCAGCACCGCGATCGGTAACCCGCGGATCGCGCGCGCGCAGTGCAGCGCGAACTGCTGGTTGCGGCCGCCCTGGCCGGGCGCGGGCGGCAGCCGCACCGACAGTTCGCCGACCGCCGCGATCGCGACGGCGCGGCCCGCACGGCGGCGCCGCAGGCGGTCGAGGCGGGCCAGCAGGCGCGCGGCGGCGAGTCCGTACGGCAGGTCGTCGACGCCGGGTTCGGCCACCACGCGCAGGCCGAGCCGGCGGGCGCGCTGCACGAGCTGGTGCAGCGCGTGCCGCGGGTCGAGCGCCACGGTGAACTCGCTGCGGGCCCAGACCGGGTGGCTCGGCCCCGGTCCCGGAGGCAGGTCGCCGCGTTCGAGGCGCGCGCGCAGCGCCGGCGGCACGGCGGGCCACAGGGCGAAGTGGTCGAGCACCGCGCGGCATTCGCCGGCCGTGCCCGGGTCGGGTTCCGTCGGCCCCGACGCCAAAGTGCCCGCGGCTTCGAGCGGCACGTCGCTGACGGCGATCGAGACCCGGGCGCGTGCTGCCGCCGCCGCGAGCAGCAGCCGGCCGCCCTTCACGGCCGAGCACGCGCGGCGCACCGTGTTCACGGCGCGGATGTCGGCGCCGCAGCCGACCAGGGCCGCGTAGAGCGCGCGCAGTTCGGCGAGCGGCACCGCGGGGTCGGCGGGTTGTTCGAGCAGCGCCGAGCCGCCGCCCGACACGAGGAACAGCACCATCTCGTCGGGTCCCGCTCCGCGCGCGAGGTCGAGCGCGCGCGCGCCGGCGGCGAGGCTGCCTGCGTCGGGCAGCGGGTGGCCGCCCGGGATCACCGCGAACGGCGGCAGTTCCGCCGCATCCGGTGCTGGCGGCACGACGAGGCCGCGCAGCGAGGCCCACGGGCCCGCGGCGACGACCGCCTCGGCCATCGGCCGCGCGGCCTTGCCGAAGGCGATCGCGAGCAGCCGCACCGCGGCGGGGTCCGGGAACCGGCCGCGCAGCGCCGCCGCCGTCGCCGCGCGCGGATCGAGGTCGGCGACCACCGCGCGGAACAGGGCCTGCAGGCGCTGCCGCCAGCCGTTCACCCGAGCACCTCGGGGTTCACCGGGTGCTGCGGCCGTTCGCCGCGCAGCACCGCCACGCAGTCGCGCGCGGCCAGCGCGCACATCAGGCTGCGCACGCTGGTCACCGCGCTGCCGACGTGCGGCAGCAGCACGACGTTCGGCAGCTCGAGCAGGCCCGGGTGCACGCGGGGTTCGTGCTCGAACACGTCGAGTCCGGCGCCGGCGAGCAGCCCTTCCTCGAGCGCGGCGACCAGCGCCGGTTCGTCGACGACGGGCCCGCGCGAGGTGTTGATCAGGAACGCGGTGCGCTTCATGCGGCACAGCTGCGCGACGCCGATCAGGTGGCGCGTGCTCTCGCGCAGCGGCACGTGCAGCGACACGAAGTCGCTCTGCTGCAGCAGCAGGTCGAGCGGCACGTGCTGCGCGCGCAGTTCTTGCGCGAGCGCCTCGGGTGCTGGTTCTGGATCGGCGTAGAGCACGCGCATGCCGAAACCGAGCGCGCGGCGCGCGACCGCCTGGCCGATGCGGCCGAAGCCGACGACGCCGAGCGTGCGGCCCTGCACGTCGGCGCCGCACAGCAGGTCGACGTCCCAGCGCCGCCACTCGCCGGCGCGCAGGAACCGTTCCGCCGCCGGCAGGCGCCGCGCGGTCGCGAGCAGCAGCGCCCAGGTGAGGTCCGCGGTGGCCTCGGTCAACACGCCGGGCGTATTGGTCACGACGATGCGCCGCGCGGTCGCCGCGGGCACGTCGATGTTGTCGTGGCCGACCGCGATCGTGGCGATCACGCGCAGCGCGGGCGCGCTGCCGATCACCTCGGCGCCGAGCGGATCGGTGAGCTGGCAGACGACGCCCTGCGCGTGCTGCAGGCGGCGCGCCAGCGTGGCCGCGTCCATCACGCCGTGACCGTCCTGGTAGTCGACGGCGAAGTGCTCCTGCAGGATCCCGATGGCCGCCGGGTAGACGTGGCGGGTGACGAGCACGCGCGGCTTCATGCCGGCAGGGTAGCCGGCCGCGGCATCCGGATCCTCCCCGCGCTGCTCACGGCAGGGCGCCGCACGCGCGCGCCAGGTCCTCGCAGCGCGCGTAGTGCGCCGCATCGCGCGCGAGGTCCTCGCGGTTCACGAGCATCGGGTTCTGCTGCCAGCCGTTCCGCCACGCGAGGAACGCGAGCCCGGCCTTGTAGTGCTGCGTCGGCGGCCCGAACACGTGCTGCCCGAGGGTCTCGCACGGCGCCATGAGGCGCAGGAACGCCGCCGCGTCGCCGCGCGCGAGCACCTGCAGGGCCTGCTGCGCGGGTGCGGCGATGCCGTCGAGGATGCCGAGCAGCGCGTGGCTGAAGTCGCCGAGCGCGACGTGGTGGCGGCCGATCGTCGTCCAGCGTTCGATCGGCGGGGGTGCTTGCGGTGCCGGGCCCCGCGGATCGCCGCCGAGCAAGAGCCGGCCGAAGTGGAAGTCGTCGCCGGTCAGCACGATCTGCCCGTGCGGCAGCAGCTCGCGCCGCACGGCCAGCTCCAGCGCGTCGTCGAGCAGCGACAGCTTGCAGCCGCGCACCTTTTCGCGGTCGATCGCCATCACCGCGCGGAACGAGTCGCCCGGGAAGTAGCCCGCGAGGTCGGGCAGGAACATCGGGCCGAGCCAGTGCACGAACAGCGGGCCGTCGAGCTGGCGCACGATCGCGCGGTAGACGTCGACGTAGGTGCGTTCGCCCGCCGGCTGCCGGCTGAGCCACGGCATCGGCAGCAGCACCGGGATGCCGCCGCAGCGCTGGATCAGCCGCGCCTGGAACACGACGCCGTCGACGCAGTCGGCGGGGCCGCGCACCGCGGGCAGGTGGTCCGTGCCGGCACCGGCGCAGAAGCCGTGCAGAAGGTCGAGCGCGCCGCAGCGCACGATCAGTTCGCGCGCCGACGGCCAGCCGAGGAGGAAGCGCTGCGCCGTGTCCATCGCCTCGGCGATGCCGAGGCCGAAGCCGTCGAGCCGCCGGCGGATCGCCATCGTTGCGTCCCAGTCGACGTGCGCCGCGATCTCGGCCGGATCGCCGGGACGGTCCAGGCGGTGCGGCAGCGCCGCGTAGTCGTCGCGCAGCACCACGTGCGCGGCGGCGAAGCACAGGCGCACGGGAGCGGTGGTGGGAGCAGGCATGGGCGAGATCACGGTGCGTCTGCCGCGGCGGGCTCGACGACGAACGCGTCGTTGACCTTGCTGCGCACGAACTCCGCGTCGACTTCGGCGAAGGCCGCGAGCGCGCTGTCCAGCGTCACGAATACGCCGCCGCCGGGCGCCTGCTCGTCCCGCCGGTAGCCGACCAGCAGCCTGCTGTGCGCCGAACCCGCAGCCACGGGCGTGCCCTGCGCGAGGCAGCGCACGAGGTCGTCGAACTGCGCCGCGGTGAGCCCGGCCGTGCCGTCGATCGGGCGCACCCAGCGCACGCGCAGCTGCGCGGCCGCGATCGCGAGGTGGCGGCCGCCGTCGACGAGCGCGTCGGGCGCAGGCACCGCGCCCGCGAACTGCGGGGTGTAGGGCCAGAGCGACTCGGTGCAGATGCCGAACCGCTCGAAGCCCGACAGCGTGAAGTGGAAGAAGTCGCCGTCGTCGTTGCGGCCGTTCGCCGCGTTCGCGGCCCAGTTCGCGTACTCGACGCTGAGCCGTTCGGGGCGGCCAGTGGCGGTGGCGAACGCGAACTCGTAGGCGGCCACGACGGTGAAGACCGAGCACGTCGGGCGGTGGCCCTGGCCGCGCGGCAGGAGGCCGAAGGCGGTGAACCGCGGCCGCAGGTCGGAGTCCCCGGGCGGCGGTGTTGGGGGCGGCGGCGGGGCCGCGGGTGCCGGCGCCAATCCGGGGGCGGGGGCGGGGGCCGGCGGCGCCGCCGCGCACGCACCGAGCACGAGCAGCAGCAGGCAGGCAGCGCGCACGCTCACTTGCTCCGCGTGCGGAACTTGACCTGCACGGGCACGAGCGGCGTGCCGTCCTCGGCGCGGAACGTGTCGTACTTGCCGCGGTTGAGCCACAGCTCGTAGTCCCAGTCGGGCTTCAGTTCGACCGGCACCGTCAGCACCTTGCGCGCCTCGTCGTAGGCGATCTTGCCCACCATCTTCGGGAAGTGCTCGCCGCCGCCGACGACCGACCACGTACCATCCTGCATCGGCCGGTCGAACGTGACGACGATCGCCTTGGTCGCGGGGTCGACGTCCTGGCTACCGTTCTCCGGCACGATCGACACGACCTTCGGTGCCTTGGCCCGCGCGGCGTCGAGCTTCGGCACGCC
>Ga0194127_10003258_pt1 | contig 21030 bp, 17 predicted proteins | sample TA2KigC100mmetaG_FD_148624 | JGI IMG/M metagenome (GOLD analysis project Ga0194127, IMG submission 148624) | Freshwater microbial communities from Lake Tanganyika, Tanzania - TA2015036 Kigoma Deep Cast 100m | ecosystem: Environmental > Aquatic > Freshwater > Lake | place: Tanzania: Lake...
ACCGGCCCGCCGACCACCGAGACATAGGTGCGCACGCCAGGAATCTCCTTGCGCGCGCCGACGCGATAGAGCGCGACGGCCGCCTGCGCAACCAGCGATCGGCCAGGCTCAAGGGCCAGGTGGGGCAGCTCGAGGCCGGCCGCTCGGCACGCGGCGACCACTGCCTGGGCGAGCGTGGCTACGAAGGATTCGATGGGCGCCGCTGGATCGCCCTCGACCATCGGCACGCCCCAGCCGCCGCCCGGACTCAACTCAGCCAAGATGAAGCCGTGCCGGCTGCGCATCTGCGCGGCGAACTCGATCAGCCGGCTTGCTGCGGTCGCCAGCGTCTCCGCCTGGTAGATCTGCGACCCGATGTGCGCGTGGACGCCGACCACCTCGATTCCAGGCGCAGACATGGCCCGCAGCAGCGCCCGCTCAGCGTCGCCCCCGGCGATGGTGAAGCCGAACTTCGTATCCACCTGCCCGGTCTGGATATGTGCATGGGTGTGAGCCTGCACGCCAGGCGCCAGCCGCAGCCAGATCGGCAGCCGATCGGACCCGCGGCTGGCGGTCAACGCGGCCAACAGTTCCAGCTCGTGGAAGTTGTCCACCGCGATGCGCCCCACGCCGGCCTCCAGCGCCTGGGCCAGCTCCCCGGCCGATCTGTTGTTGCCGTGGAAGTGAACGCGCGCGGCCGGGAAACCGCCGCGCAGCGCCACGTGGAGCTCACCGGCCGAAACCACATCGATGTCCAGCCCTTCCTCGGCGAAAAGCTGTGCGAGGGCCAGGCACAGATAGGCCTTGGCCGCGTATGCGGTCTGCGCCGAGGCGGGATAACGCCGTTTCAGCGCGGCCTGGTAAGCCTGGCTGCGCTGCCGCAGCGTCGCCTCATCGAACACATACAGGGGCGTGCCGAAACGCTCAGCCAGTTCCGAGGCCGCGCAGCCGCCCAACCACAGCTCTTCGTCCTCGTCCATCCGGGCCCCGATGGGCCACAACTTGTCCATGAAGATCGTCTCCTTGTCGAACGAATGTGGGACGGCGGTTTCTTTCCCGATTCGTTGCGTGTTTTCAGAACAACAGCCGGATTATAGCGGAACGCGGCCGCCTGTGCAATCTCTCGGACCGATCCGCGTTCTTGACAAGCGGTCGTTTCTGTGTAAGAATAATACCGACCGGTCGGTTTCTATCTGGAGGCGATATGGCGCAACAAAGAGCAGAGGAGACACGCTGGCGCATCCTGGAGGCGGCGGCCGCTTGCTTTGGTCACGGCGGCTACGATGCGACAGGCGTGGCGGAGATCTGCGCGCAGGCTGGCGTGAGCAAGGGCGCGTTCTATCACCATTTTCCCAGCAAGCATGCGGTCTTCGTCGAGCTGTTGAACGGCTGGCTGGGTGGGCTGGATGATGAGCTGGCGACGGGCCGCGCGGTGGGCGGGACCGCGCCAGAATGGCTGCTGACCATGGCCAGCCTGGTGCGTCCGGTTTTCCGGGCCGCCGAGGGCCAGGTCCCTATCTTCCTGGAATTTCTGACCCAGGCCGTGCGCGACCCGGCCATCTGGCAAGCGACGATCGCGCCCTATCAGCGATATCGCGCGTTTTTCGCCGGCGTGATTCGCAAGGGCATCGCCGAAGGGACCCTGCGGCCAGTGGAGCCCGACGTCGCGGCCCAGGTGATCGTGTCGCTGGCTGTCGGCATGGTGCTGCAAGGAGTACTCGACCCGCAGGGCGCAGACTGGCCGCGGGCGGCCGAAGAGGGGGTGCGTATGTTGCTCGAGGGATTGGGCGCTGAATCGAAATCTGGAGGCGATTCGTGAGAGTATTGGTAACGGGAGCATTTGGCAACGTCGGTCTGAGCGCGCTGACGGAACTGTTGAAGCAAGGCCATCAAGTGCGCTGTTTCGATCTGAAGACCAGGGCCAATGAACGGGCCGGCCGGCGGTTCGGCCGCGCGCTCGAAGTGGTGTGGGGCGATCTGCGCCGGCCGGCAGATGTCGGCCGCGCGGTGGCGGGACAAGAGGCGGTGATCCATCTAGCCTTCATCATCCCCAAGCTGTCGGCCACAGGCATCGAGTCGGAAGCGCAGCCTGATTGGGCGGCCGCGATCAATGTGGGGGGCACGCGCAACCTGGTCGAGGCAATGCAGGCTCAGCCGCAGCCGCCGAAGCTGATCTTCTCCTCCTCGCTGCACGTCTACGGTCTGACGCAAGAGCAGCCGCCGCCCCGCACCTCCAGCGACCCGGTGCAGCCGCTGGAGCATTATGCGCGACACAAAGTCGAGTGCGAGGAGATGATCAAGGCGTCGGGGTTGACGTGGAGCATCTTCCGGTTCGCCGCGGTCCTGCCCATCGCGATGAAGCTCGATCCGGGCATGTTCGACGTGCCGCTGGACAACCGCATCGAGTTCGTCCACACGCGCGATGTGGGACTGGCCCTGGCCAACGGCCTCTCTTGCCCGGAGGTTTGGGGCAAGACGCTGCTGATCGGCGGCGGCCCGCAGTGTCAGCTCTACTACCGCGACATGGCCAGCCAGATCCTGGATGGCATGGGCGTGGGCATGCTGCCCGGCCGCGCGTTCGGCGCGCAGCCGTTCGCAACCGACTGGCTGGACACGACCGAGAGCCAACGCTTGCTGGACTATCAGCGCCGCACCCTGAGCGACTACTTGCACGACATGGCCGCGCTGCTGGGCTTTCGGCGCCGGATGATCCGGCTGTTCCGGCCGGGCGTGCGCCGCTGGCTGTTGGGCCGCTCTCCCTATTTCGCCGCGTCGCGCGCGATCGGCTCTGCCGGCCAGCGCGGGCCGCGCAAAGTCGCGCTCGTCACGGGCGCGTCGAGCGGCATCGGCGCGGCGACCGCGCGGCGTCTCGCAACTGAGGGCTACGCGGTGGCGCTGGTTGCGCGCCGCGAGGAACGGCTGCACGCGCTCGCGGGCGAAATCCGCGCGGCCGGCGGCGAGGCCAGCGTCATCGCCGCAGATCTATCAGACGAAGCCGCGGGCCAGCAGGTGTTCGACAAGGTTCGTGCTGCCTACGGCGCGATAGATGTGTTGGTCAACAGCGCGGGCTTCGGCTGGTATGGCTATGGCGCGGAGATGCCGTGGCCGCTGGCGCGGCAGATGGTGGAGGTGAACGCGCTGGCGGCGATGCGTCTGACGCTGCTCTTCCTGAGCGACATGCTGGCGCGAGGCCGCGGCCACATCGTCAACATCAGCTCGATCGCGGGCAACCTGCCCAACCAGGGGATCGCGCTCTACAGCGCGACGAAGTCGTTCCTGGACAACTTCACCACATCCCTCTATCGTGAGCTGGCCGGAACTGGGGTGCACGTGAGTATCGTCAAACCCGGCCCCGTCGCCACCGAGTTCTGGGACGCGCCGACGCAGGTTCCCGGTCTGCGTATCCCTGGCGAACGCCTGGCCGCGGTGCGGCCCGAGGCGGTCGCGCAACGGATCGGCGCGCTGCTGCGCCGGCCGCGGAGGGTCATCTATGTGCCGCGCTGGTTGGGCTTCGTGCCGTGGGTCGAGCCGGCGCTGAGTTGGCTGCTCGATCGCCTGGGGCCGCTCCTGCTGCGCCGGCAGGTCAAGACGGCCCGCTAGAGATCCCTGGCGGCGCCATCGGCAGGCATGGGCGGCGTCGCCTCGCAGCCTGTCTACTGGATCGGCCAGGGCTGGTTGATGAAGGGCAGGCGTTGGCGACAGTCCGACACGACCCGGCGCAACGATTGGCGCGGCCAGGCCGCGTATTGGCTGGCGCTGAACCACTCGGGATCACAGTTCTCGCAGGGCTGATAGAACATGTCGAGGGTCAACTCGCCGCGGCCGGGCGGGATGCTCACTGCGGCCTCGCCGGCCGGCGGCCAGGCTGCGCCGGGTTCCACGGCCTGGGAGACGAACTGGGAACGCTGGCACTGCTGGTCCCAGCAGAAGCCGACGCCGACTGCCCAGGGCTGCCAGGTCTCGCTGCCGGTGTTGTGCAGGCGTACAGTGAGGTAGACGGTCTCGATAGCGCAAACCGGGTTGCTCGCCGGTCCGCCGTTGACGCTCAGCACGGCGAAGCGCCGCGGCGGGGTGAGGAGAGCGTTGCCGTTGTTGGCGTCGCGCACGTGGACGCCGGTGTAGTAGTGGGTCAGGATTTGGAAGCGGTCCGGCCAACTCACTGACCACGTCCCCAGATACCCCCCCCAGAGCATGTCAAATCGGGTTCAGTACTGGTGACGCCAATCGGCAAGACAGAACAGCTCGACAATCTGCGTGACGGCATGCGCCTGATGCGCCCTCAGGAGTTTCGGCGCATACTGGGTCAGGGCGGCGCCGGTGATTGTCGGGCTGTTGTCTGGTTTGGCCCTGGATATTCTGGTAGAATACGGCCAAGCCAGGCGCCAGGCGCTTCCGAAGCGCCTGGCGCTTGGGAGCACCAGGCGCTTGGAGAATGAGGAGGGAGGAATCGTTGAGTGAACCGACCGTATCGCTGACGGGGCTGTGCAAAAGCTTCGGCCCTGTCAAAGCCGTGACCGATGTCTCTTTCGAGGTCTATCCGGCCGAGATCTTCGGGCTGCTGGGCCCAAACGGCGCGGGCAAGACCACCACCATCCGCATGATGCTGGACATCTACCGGCCCGACCGCGGGCAGATCGCGGTCTTCGGCGGCCGGCTGGACGAGGCGAAAAAGGACCGCATCGGCTATCTGCCCGAAGAACGGGGCTTGTACAAGGACCTGAAGCTGGAGCCGACGCTGGTCTACCTGGCCACGCTGAAGGGGTTGGACGAGGCGACCGCGCGCAAACGGCTGACCGGCTGGCTGCAGCGGCTCGACCTCTGGGATCATCGCCACAAGAAGATCCAGGACCTCAGCCGCGGCATGCAGCAGAAGGCGCAGATCATCGCCACCTTGATCCACGAGCCTGACCTGATCGTGGTGGATGAGCCATTCTCCGGTCTGGACCCGGTGAACACGCGGCTGGTCATGGGGATCATCGAAGAGCAGCGCCAGGCGGGCCGAACCATCATCATGTCCACCCACCAGATGTATCAGGTCGAGGCGTTGTGCAACCGCATCGTGCTCATCAATCGCGGCCGGTCGGTGCTCTACGGCAAGGTGGACGAGATCAAGCGCAACTTCGCAGGCAACGCGGTCGTCGTGACCGGGCAGGGAGACTTCAGCCAGGTGGCCGGCGCGCTGGAGGCCCGCCGCGAAAACGGCGCATGGCATCTGGCTTTGGCGCCGGGCGTCAGCAGCCAGGACATCTTCCGTGCGCTGGCGCTGCGGGACGATGTCAAAGTCGAGCGGTTCGAGATCGCGGAGCCCTCGCTCGACGATATCTTCGTCTCGGTCGTGCAGGGCGCGGGCGCCGGGGAGGCCGGCAATGCGTAAGTTCTGGTTGGTCGCCGGGGACGAATACCGCAACATGACCCGCCAGCGCTCCTTCATCTGGAGTACGGTTGGGCTGCCGTTGTTGATCGCCGCGATCACCGTGATCGGCACGCTGATCGCCACCGGCGCGGGCCAGGCGATCACATTGGGCTACGTTGATCAGGCCGGCGTGATCCTGACCGTAGCCGCGACGGAGGAGGAGGACGTCCGCTTCCGCGGCTTTGCGGACCAGGCTACGGCGCGGGCCAGCCTGGAGGCCGGCGAGATCCAGGCCTACTACGTCCTGCCGGCCGACTATCGGCAGACGGGCCAGGCGCAGATGGTCTACGACCGCAACACCCCGACCGAGCGGAATCGCCAGCGGTTCGACGCGTTTCTGCGGACAAATCTGGCCGCGGATCAGCCGCCGGCCGTGCGCGACCGCATCACCGATGGCGTGAACCTGATCCTCCGCTCTGCCGACGGTCGCCGCGAGCTCACCGAAGACGGCTGGATGAACATCGTGCTGCCGTTCATCGCCGGCATGTTCTTCACCTTCGCCACCATGATGGCGGCCGGCTACCTGCTGCAGGCTGTGACCACCGAGAAGGAGAACCGCACGGTGGAGGTGATGGCCACCTCGCTGTCGCCGCTCGATCTGGTGGGCGGCAAGGCGGTGGGCTTGATGGCGGTCGCGTTGACCCAACTGCTGATCTGGATCGCGGCGCTGGTCGTGGGGCTGGTGATCGCGGCGCGCTTCTGGCCCGAGGTGGCCGCGGTGCGGGTTCCGTGGGGGCTGCTCGGCGTGACCGCGCTCTCCTTCCTGCCGACCTATGCGCTGGTGGCCGGTGTCATGGTGGCGATCGGCGGCATGGTCACGGAGACGCAGCAGGGGCAGCAGATCAGCGGCATCGCCAACCTGCTATTCCTGGTACCCCTGTTCCTGATCCCGCTGATCTTCAGCCAACCGGACAGCCCGCTGATGGTCGCGCTGACGATCTTCCCCACCACGGCGTTCCTCATGATCGTGATGCGGTGGGGGGCCACGGTGGTGCCGGTCTGGCAACTGGCCGTCAGTTGGGTGCTGCTGGTCGCGACGGCCGGGCTGAGCGTGTGGGCTGCGGCGCGCATCTTCCGCATCGGGATGCTGCGCTATGGCCAGCCGCTGGATCTGCGCGCGGCCTGGAGGGCCCCGACAAGGTGACGGGGTGACAAGGTGACAGGGTGACAGGGTGACAAGGTGACAAGGTGACAAGGTGACAGGGTGATACTGTCCTGATGGTCTTGCATACTCCGCGGCCCCGTCACGGAAGACGCAATACGCAATACGCAATACGCCATACGCCATACGCAACACGCCCTCGTGAAAGGCGGATGTCATGCGCAACATCGCTCTAGTGCTGAAACATGAGATCAAGACCACGTTGGAGAAGCGGTCATTTTGGCTGATGACCTTTCTCTTCCCGCTTTTCATCACCGCGTTCTCGGTGCTCCCGCAAATGCTGGCCCGGAGCACCTTTCAGCAGACAGGGCTGGAGGCGCTGATGGCCGCGGCCCAGCCGCGAGCCGCCGGCTACGTGGACGCAGCCGCCGTGATCCGCGCGCTACCGCCGGGCTTCCCGCCGGTGCTGCTGCGGGCCTATCCCGACGAGGCCAGCGCGCGGGCTGCGCTGGCGGCCGGCGAGGTGAGCCAGTACTACCTGATCCCGGCCGATTTCGTCGCGACGGGCGACCTGACGCTGGTGGACAGCCATTTTTCGGCCTTCACCGGTATGGACGGCGGCCGGCTGATGGAATTCGTGCTCAACTACAACCTGGTGGGGGACCCGGCGCTCGCCCGGCTGTTGATCGATCCGACCCCGTCGGTCATCATGCAGTCGGTCGCGGCCGCAGCCCAGAACAGCGGAAACCCGGACGATCCGTTCCTGTTCGCCGCGCCGTTCGTGGTCATGTTCATCCTCTTCTTTGCGATCACGATGAGCGCGGGGTTCATGCTCCAGAGCGTGGCCAAAGAGAAGGAGAACCGCACCGCCGAAATCCTGCTGCTGAGCGTGCGGCCGCGGGAGCTGATGTTGGGCAAGGTGTTGGGACTGGGACTGGTGGCGCTGTTGCAGTTGGCGGTCTGGATGGGGGGCGCGTGGCTGGCCCTGAATCAGGCTGGGAGCTTCTCAGCCGCGCTGGCCAACTTCACCCTGCCCCCGGGGTTTGCCATCTGGGCGGTGCTCTATTTCCTGTTCGGCTACATCCTGTACGCCTCGCTGTTGGGCGCGTTGGGCGCGCTGGCCCCGACCGTGCGTGAGGGGACGCAGTTCACCTTCCTGGCGATCATGCCGCTGCTGGTGCCGATCTGGCTGAACGCCGCGTTCACCCAGGCGCCGGACGGCGCGCTGGCGACCGCGCTCAGCCTCTTCCCGCTGACCGCGCCGACCGCGATGGCGACCCGGCTGGCGGTTGGCCACGTGCCGTTCTGGCAGCCCGTCGTCAGCCTGATCGGGCTGATCGTCACGACCTACCTGTTCGTGCTGCTTGCAGCGCGCTTCTTCCGCGCGGACACCCTCCTCTCGGACGCCAGCCTGAACTGGGGGCGATTGCGCGCGGAACTGCGCGGGGCGGTCGGCAGGTGATGACTATTCCCATGATCATCGAACTGCGCCCTTTGGAACCGGACGACTGGCCGGCCGTGCGCGCCATCTATCTGGAGGGCATCGCGGGCGGCATGGCCACGTTCCAGACGGAAGCGCCGACCTGGGAAGCGTGGGACGCGGGACACGAGCGGCGCTGCCGGATCGCGGCGACTGAGGCGGGGACGGTCGTGGGCTGGGCTGCGCTCAGCCCGGCGTCGAGCCGGCCCTGCTACGCCGGGGTCGCGGGGGTCAGCATCTACGTCGCCGCGGCCGCGCGTGGCCGGCGAGTGGGCCGGCTCCTCTTGAGCGAGCTCATTGCCGAATCGGAGAGCGCGGGGTTCTGGACCTTGCAGGCGGGCATCTTCCCGGAGAACACGGCCAGCCTGGCGCTTCACGCGGCCTGCGGCTTTCGCATCGTGGGCCGCCGCGAGCGCATCGGTCAGTTGCACGGCTGCTGGCGCGATGTGGTCCTGATGGAGCGGCGGAGCGCGGTGGTGGGTGTATGATGACTCAATAACAGGAGTTACGCAGTGGGCTCCTCGTCGCGGTCATTGCGAGGAGCGTAGTGTGCGATTGCGCCAGCATCCTTCAAGACGAAGCAATCTCCTGCCTGGCGAGGGAGATTGCTTCGCAAAAGACGCTCGCAATGACGCCGCGGAAGATGTGGGTATTCACCAGCGCAATAAGGGTTGACCTGGACGTGACGGTGTGCTACACTCTGGGTGAAAGATGGCCCGAGGGTACGATTGCTCGTGGAGGCGCCGATGGAGTACGACATCACGGCCAAAGTGTTGATCGAGAAGAGCCACCGCGAGATACTGCAGCACTTCCTGGGCCTGCCCGTGGTGGAGAGCACGCTACTCGAACCGCTGCCGCAGCAGACCACCACCTTGCGCAGCAGCGACTTTCCCTTGCTGGTGACGGACGCAGGCGGGCAACGCAGCCTGGTGGTGCTGGAAGTGCAGAGCGCCTGGGAGTGGGAGGTGCCGTTCCGCCTGTTGGAGTATCGCTGCCGGCACATCCTGCGCGAGCGGCTGACCGACGCGCTGTCGTGCGTGTTGCTGCTGCGGCCGTCGCGCGTGGCGAGCGACCTGCTCGAAGACGCCGAGGTGTGCTATCGCTACCGCCTGGTGCGCGTCTACGAACTGGATGCTGCGCCGGTAGTGGCGACGCCGATCGTGAATCTGCTGCCCTTTGTGCCGGTGATGCGCGGGGGCGTCGAGTTGACCGATACGGCCGAGCGATTGGTCTACGAGAGTCCACTGCCTCGCAGCGACAAGGCCGACATGCTGACCGGCATGGCGTTCCTGGCAGGGCTGGTGTCCAAAGAGTTGACTCAGCATCTGATTTTGCGAAGGAGGGATCTGAGTATCTTCTCAATTTGTAGGGGCGCACCCTCGTGGTCGCCCCGGTGGGCAGGCGCAAGGCCGTGCCCCTACCCCGGATTATTGAGAAGATACCGGCTTCATTGTCGGCGGTGAAAAGCGTCCGGTACTGGCCAAAATCGCGTAATTCCGCCGTAGATTTGCGCCCACTGATGCGGCGTTGGGCGCGGCGGAGTTGCCCGAAGAAAGCTTCCAGTTGCAGGTTGTCTGGGGGCAGGCCAGGAATGTCATAACAGTGCACGAGGTCTGGACCGCAGGTCGCCCACACCCGTTGCCAAGCCTGGGCCAACGTGACCTGGGCGGGCTGCCGCTCTACATCCGGTTTGAACTCCTGCAACAGCCGTTCCATCTCATCGCTGACCTGCTGGCTGGTCGCCGGGAAGCTGGGCTGGTCACGCTTGGCCGCGCGGCGCGGGGGATAGCGCAAACAATCCGCGATGCACTGTAACTGAACCTGCGCCGCCGCCACGTCCTGCGCGAGCACACGATTGCGTTCCAGGGCCCGATCGACCTGACTGGTCAACTGGTGCAAGTACGCGGTCTCGGCTTGTGCGCCAGGTGTGGTGTGGAGCGCCTGGGCAATGGCTTCTAATTGCCGGTAGCCGACCAGGCCGCCCCAATCAAAGGGTTTGCGGCTTGTGCGGTTGACGGCATCCCGAATGGCCAGCCGAATCTGCATCTCGACTTGCATCAGTTCCGCATCCCGTGGGATAGGCAAACAAGGGGGGGCCGCCTCGGGCGGCCCGTGGGCCCTATCCCGCAAAATCCCAAAGAGCCCCTCGCCGGTATCGCCGGTCGTGTTGCGCTGGATTCCGTTCGTGGTGATTGGCCGATAATCATGGCCGGATCAACCCGTCCGCAACGATTCCGGCGTGTCTTCCAGTTTCGCCTTCAGCGTCTGTTCCTTACCCTCGCGGATGATCGTCAGGGTGATCGTCTGGCCAACTTCGGTCTGTTCGTCCAGATAGGCGCCGAGCTGCTGCCATGTGGCCATCGGCTTGCCGTCTACGGCGACGAGGATGTCGCCGCCCACCAGATAGCGCCGGTTGCCCAGGATCGCCTCGCGCTGGGCGCTGCGCAGGCCAGCCAGATCGGCCGGGCTGCCTTGATAGAGGCGGGCGATCAACAGGCCACGCTCGACGGGCAGGCTCAAGGCCTGCGCCAGCGCGGGTGTGATCTCGTAACCCAACCCCTCGATGCCAAGCCAGGGGTGCGGGATGCGGCCGCCCTTGATGAGCACGGGTACCACACGGCGCACTTTGTCCACCGGGATCGCCAAACCTACCCCAGCCGAGGTGCCGGTCGGTGAATAGATCGCCGTGGTGACGCCGATCAGCCGGCCGGCCGAATCGAGCAGGGGGCCGCCGGAGTTGCCGCGATTGATCGCGGCATCGGTCTGGATCACCCCGCGCAGTACGCGATTATCGGCCTCGATGGTGCGGTTGAGCGCACTGATGATGCCGACCGTCATCGTGCGCTCAAACTGGCCAAACGGATTTCCGATTGCGATGGCCGTTTGGCCGACCTGGAGCGCGGCCGACACACCAACGTCCAGCGGCCGCACCCCCTCGGGCACAGAAGCCACGCGAATCACCGCCAAATCGTTGAGCGGGTCAGCGCCGACCACTTCGGCCGCCGCGGTCTTGTCGCCGCCGAAGCTCACCTCGATCTTCTGCGCGCCCTGCACCACGTGATAGTTGGTGACGATGTGGCCCTGCATGTCCCACAAGAAGCCGGAGCCGGTACCCTCCTCGGGGATGACCCCGCGGAAGAAACTGGTGCGCAGCACCTGGGTGGTGATGTTGACCACCGCGGGCGCGGTTCGTTGGTAGACAGCAATGCGCCGGGCTTCGATGGCGTCGGCCGATTCGCTCGCAGGGATAGCCACGGCAGGGATCGGCGTGGGGGTGGCGACGACAACGATGACCTGGGGCGTGGGAGTTGCGGTTGGCGCCAGAGGCGGCGCGACCATCAGATTGCCCAGATCGCACGCCACACTTGAGAGGATCAGAAGCAGCAGAGCTATAGCGACAATAGTGGTTCTGCGGTTCATGCGCAACTATCCTAAGAACCACCCACCAAGCGCCGGCGCCTGGTGGGTTCGCCTGGTGGGCCCAATCTGGCAGCGTGCCTATTGGGTTCGGCTGGGGCGCTCACCCAATCTGAGCGTGATGAGCTTCTGTCCTTCGCCGGCGCGCAACACGGTCAGCTTGACCTCATCCCCCGGCGACTTGAAGCTTTCCAGATAGACCAACAAGTCATCGAAGCGGGTAACCGGTTGACCGTCAATGGCGGTGATCAGATCGCCGCCCTTTTGCAGATAGACCGGGCCGCTGGTACCCATGCCCAGGATCACCTGCGTGTCAGAAGCGGCCGAGCGCAGCCCGGCCTGAGCGGCCGGCCCGCCGCTTACAACGAGCGAAACGTAAGCCCCGCGCGCATCCTTGGGAAAGCCGAGCGCCTCGGCCCAGGCCGGGCTGTAGGTCTGGCCCGTGATCCCCAGGTACGCGTGGCGGTAGCGTCCCTCCTTGATGATCGCCGGTATCGCTCGTTGCACGATGTTGATCGGCACGGCGAAGCCCACCCCCGAACTGCTGCCGGAGGACGACACAATCTGCGTGTTGACGCCGATCACCTGCCCGCGGGCGTTGAGCAGCGGCCCGCCGGAATTGCCTGGATTCACAGCCGCATCGGTCTGGATCACCTGCGGGATGTTGAAGCTCACCGCCTGGTTGGGGTCAGAAGGGATGCTGCGGCCGATGGCGCTGACGATCCCCGAAGTCATCGTGCCGACCAGCCCAAACGGGTTACCAATGGCGATCGCTCGCTGGCCGACCTTCACCTCGGCGATGCTGCCTTGCTCGACCGGCGTCAGTTTGATCAAGCTCGGATCCACCCGGATGACGGCCAGGTCGCTGTCGGCGTCGGTTCCCACAATCTGGGCGGGCAACACGATGCCGTCAGAGAATGTGACCTGCACGCGGTCGGCCCCGCGCACGACATGGTTGTTGGTGACGATGTGCCCCTGGGCATCCCAAACAAAGCCGGAGCCGGAGCTTTCAGGCAGCGCCTGGGTGGTGGAACGACCGGTGCGGCTGACGGCCGTGAGGTTCTCGATGTAGACGACCGATGGGTTGACCTTCTGGTAGATAGCTTCCAGGAGTTGCGTCTCGACATCGGCGCCCGGCGCGATGTTGAGGGTGATCGGCGGCGCGGCGGTCGCCGCGGGTCGGGGCGCCGAAGGCGCCGCCTCACGCGCCTGCGGCGTGGCCGTGACGACCACGATCCGTTCCACCGTGCGCGGCGTAGCGGTCGCGGTGGGATCAGTCAGCAGGCGCACGGTCGGATTGACGATGCCGCAGCCCATCAGCGCCAGGCTGAGGACCAGAATGGCGATGACAAGGGGGAGGAGTCTCGGTCTCTTCATGGTGCGCCTCTCAATCGTCTCTTCGGCCAAAACCGGTCAGCAAGGTCACGTAGTACAACAGCGTCGCCAGCGTCTGGGCGAGCGCGGCGATGTAGGTCAGCGCCGCGGCATCGAGCACTGACTTGGCGCTCTTCAGCTCGCGGCCGTCCACCAGACGATAGGTCTGAAGCAACTGCAGGCCACGGCGACTGGCATCGAATTCGACCGGCAGCGTCACCAGGGCGAACACCGCGCCCAGGCCGAACAGGATCACGGCCAGCCAGGCCAGGTTCATCGAGTTGAGCCACCAGCCAAGTATGAACAAGATCGGCGCGACCCAGGCGCTCACCTGGACGGCCGGCACGATAGCTCCGCGGAACCTGAGCGGCGCGTAGCCGTGATGATCCTGGAGCGCGTGGCCGATCTCGTGCGCCACGATCGCCAGCGACGCGACGCTCGGCACGCGCGCCACGCCAGTCGACAGCCCCAGCTTCTTGTTGCGCGGATCGTAGTGATCGGTCAGCTCGCCGGGCACGCCTTCGATGGACACATGGGATAGACCTTCTGGCCGCAGAATGATGTTCGCGGCATCCAGGCCGGTCAGCCGGCGCATGTTGGCCTCGCGCGTATACCGCGCATAGGTGCTTTTGACCTTCCACTGCGCATAGAACGCCAGCAGCAACGCCGGCAACACAAAGACGAAGTATAGTGGATTGAAAACCATAGTTGTCACCTCTGGAACTTGGTAGATTGGTGATTGGTAACTTGGTAGACTGGTAATTGGTCATGCTCCCGGCGGGTCCATGACCCGCCGGATCACGGATCCGGCCTGAGCAATTGTGATCTACTGAGACTGAAATACGGAGATGATTATACCACAGAACGGCTGTAGATGCGTGTTACTGCGCCGACAATCCGCGATTCTGATCTAACCGTGGCCTCATCTTCCCCGGCCTAATGACCAGTCCGCCTTTCGCCCAATGCACCGGTATATCTGCCGCCCAATCAACCCGTCCCAATCTACCAATCTACCCCGGCCCAATCTTCCAGCCCCTCCTACACAGTCCGAAACTCCCCTTCTACTACATCCTCATCGCGGCTGGACGGGTGATCGGGCCGGTCAGCGTAACGGTCGAAACCGTCGCCGTTCCGGCCATCGCCGGTCTGGCCATAGGCAGTCGCAGACAAGCGATTAATCGCCTCCTCAAGCCGGGTCATCGTCTCACGGATAGCCGTCACATCTTCGCCCTCGGCTGCGCGGCGCGTCTCGGCGACAAGCTGTTCGACAGCTCGCCGGTCATCGGCGCCCACGTTGCCGTTGAGATCGCACAGCGTCTTCTCGACGGTGTAGGCCAGGTTATCGGCCTGGTTGCGCGCCTCGATCAGGTCCTTGCGACGCTGGTCTGCGGCCTTGTTGATCTCCGCCTGGCGCACCATCCGCTCGACATCCTCTTTGCTCAGATTGGTCGAGGCGGTGATCTTGATCGTCTGCGCCTTGCCGGTGGCCTGATCGCGTGCGCTCACGTCCAAGATGCCGTTGGCGTCAATGTCGAACGTCACCTCGATCTGGGGCAGACCACGCGGCGCGGGCGGGATCCCTTCCAGGTTGAAGCGCCCCAACGAGATGTTGTCGGTCGCCAGCGATCGCTCGCCCTGCAGCACGTGGATCGTCACCGCGGGCTGGCTGTCTTCGGCCGTGGAAAACACCTGGCTCTTCTTGATCGGAATGGTCGTGTTGCGCTCGATGATCGGCGTCATGACGCCGCCCAGCGTCTCCACGCCCAGCGTGAGCGGGATGACGTCCAGCAGCAGCACGTCTTTCACCGCGCCAGTTAGCACGCCGGCTTGCAGCGCGGCGCCTACAGCCACCACCTCGTCGGGGTTGACGCCCCGGCATGGCTCCTTACCGCCTGCCAGCTTGCGCACCAGCTCCTGCACCATCGGCATGCGCGTGGCGCCGCCGACCAGCACGACCTCATCAATGCATGCGGCCTTCAGTTTAGCGTCGGCCAGAGCCTTCTCGAACGGCCCGCGGCAGCGATCGAGCAGGTCTTCGGTCAACTGCTCGAACCTGGCGCGCGTGAGCTTTACCTGCAGGTGTTTGGGCCCGCTCGCATCAGCCGTGATGAAGGGCAGATTGACTTCGGTCTCCATCACGCTGGAGAGCTCGATCTTGGCCTTTTCGGCTGCCTCCTTGAGCCGCTGAAGCGCCTGGCGATCGGCGCGCAGGTCAATCCCCTGCTCGCGCTTGAACTCGTTCGCCACGCAATCCACGATGCGCTGATCCCAGTCGTCGCCGCCCAGATGGGTGTCGCCGTTGGTGGCCTTCACCTCCACCACCCCGTCGCCGACCTCCAGGATCGAGATGTCGAAGGTGCCGCCGCCCAGGTCGAAGACCAGGATCGTCTCGCTCTCCTGCTTGTCCAGGCCATAGGCCAGCGCCGACGCGGTCGGCTCGTTGATGATGCGCAGCACCTCCAGCCCCGCAATGCGTCCAGCGTCCTTGGTGGCCTGACGCTGTGAATCGTTGAAATAGGCCGGCACTGTGATGACCGCCTGCGTGACCGGCTCGCCCAGGTAAGCTTCGGCATCCGCCTTCAGCTTGCCCAGGATCATCGCCGAGATCTCTTGCGGCGTATACTCCTTGCCGTTCACGGGGATGCGCACACGCGCATCGCCGGCCTTGCCTTCCACGACCTTATATGGGACGATGTCTCGCTCGGCCGCGGTTTCGTCGTAACGCCGGCCCATGAACCGCTTGATGGAGAAAACGGTGTTCTCCGGGTTGACCACGGCCTGGCGCTTGGCGGTCTGGCCCACCAGCCGCTCGCCGCTCTTGGTGAGCGCGACGACCGACGGGCACAGTCGCCCGCCCTCGGCCGTGGAAATGACTGCCGGATCGCCGCCTTCGAAGACGGCGACCACACTGTTTGTTGTACCCAGGTCAATACCAACGATCTTGCTCATAGCGTCTACACTCCTCTCATCTAGAGTAGTGTAGCAGGCTGATATTAGATTCATGTGAGGAAAACACTAGCGTTCTGTTAGACCGGCGGGTAGGCCCGGAACGGTCGCAGATCCACCTCCACGACGCGTCCCGCCTCCATCGCCCGGTCGGCGCAGAAGCCAACCAGGTGGCCGCTAATGGAGTCCTCCAGGCTGGTGGTCGAAATGGAGGGCGGTTCACCGCGGAGTGTCTTGACGAAATCGGCCACCAGCCGCATGTCGCCGCCGCCGTGTCCGCCGGCAGAGCCGGCCATGTCGCCCCGCACGCTCAGATCTACGTTCTCTTCGGCGGTCTCGTGACCTGGCCGCGGGTCAATGTGCAGGATCGTGAATCGGCTCTCTTCCAGGCAACCGCGGATTTCGCCCAACGTACCGATCAAGTGAAGCGAGCGAGAGGGCTTGGCCGCGCCGCCGATCATGTTGAGGGTGGCTGTGCAGCCGTCCTCGAACTCGACCAGCACCGACTGGTGATCTACCACATTCATGTCGGTCTTCCAGACGCACTGGCCGTAGCGGCTGGTCTTCAGCGACTCGATCTTATCCGCGATCGTCGGGTTGGGGATATGCTCCAGCGAGTCCCAAACGTAGAACGCCCAGCGATCGGGGTGGTCAATATAGTGTTTGCGTGCGGAATAGAGACAATCGGCCTCGATGGGGCAGTCCACCAGACAGCGCGTTCCTGCGCCGGCCGGCGCGCGCTCGGGCCGAAACTGATAATTGCTGCCAAAGCTGGCAACCCGCCGCGGCTGGATGCTGCTCTTCATCCACATGATCAGGTCCAGGTCATGGCACGACTTCGCCATGAGCATACTCGACTGGCAGTAGTCCTTACGGTTCCATTTGCCCCGCACGAAGCCCACGGCGACATGATGGTACGAGACGTGTTCAGCGGCCTGGACATTCAGGATGTCGCCGATCTCGCCCGCCAGCACCCGCTGCCGGATGGCGGCATAGAAGGGCGCGTAGCGCAGCACGTGGCAGATCGCGACCGTGCGCTGATGCCGCCGCGCGGTCTCTACCAGACGCCACATCTCCGCCTCGTTCGTTGCGAATGGCTTCTCCAGCAGCATGTGATAGCCGGCCGCCAGCAGCGGCAGCGCAGTGGGCACGTGCTGATGATCCATGGTGCCGTTGATGATGCAATCGGCGAACTGCGGCTCGGCCGCAAGTTGTGCCGCGGTCTCGAAGCAACGTGCGGGGGGGATGTCGAATGCCTGCGCCGCTTGTTCACGGCGCAACGGCGTGGGATCGGCCACCCCGACGATCTTCAGCTCGTCGGGATGCTGCCGGGCGTAGGAGGCATACACCAGGGCGCGGTGTCCTGCGCCGACGATGATGGCAGTAACTTGCCTGGTCATGGCTGTCTAAATACACCTTTCGCGTGAATTATGTCAAACTGAGCTCGCCGGTCTGGGACAAGAAATCGCCGAAGAGCCGTTTGGCCTCTGTGTAGGCCCAGGCTGGGGTAGCGGCCGGCCAGGTGTGCGCCATCAGGTGCATGGGGATCTCCGGTTGGTGCGCGCCCACGTGCTGGAGGTAATAGATGCCCCCCAGCAGGCGGGCGCCCAGCCGGCGGTAGAAGCCGATCCTCCGCAAGGCGAGCGCGGCCTGCTGCGCCGTAGTAGCCTGGGCCGGGTCTTCGACCTCGAGGAAGAGCACACGTGCGCCGGCCCGCTGCACGCGCGCGACGATCTCGCAATAGAGCGCAGCGCCGAGACCCTGCCCGCGGCGCTCGGACACGATCGCCAGATACCAGAGGTGAGCCAACGCAGCCTTGGGTAGAAGGTGGTAGAACGCCAACCCAGCGAAACCATCCGCGTCTTGTGCGGCCAGCAGCCGCTGGCCATCGTCGTGGCCCGCAGCCCACTCCTTCAGGAGCCGCACAAAATGGGAAACCAACACTTTCTGGGCTGGGGGGAACGCGGTCTCGTACAGATCTAGCCAGGGGAGCAGAAGCTCATCGTCAAGCCGCGTGATCTCGACGACTGCAAGGCCAGCGGCCTTCATGGGGCGGCGGCCGCCGTGCGCTCGAACAGCTCCGTGACCTGGCTGCGCGAAGCCGTGCCGGTCGTGCCGATCTGCTGGATCGTCACCCCGGCCGCCAGGCAGCCGACCTGGGCCGCCTCGGCCGCGCTCGCGCCTGCGCACAGCGAGGAAGCGATGCCAGACATGGTCGCGTCGCCCGCGCCCACGATGTCAATGGGGCCGGTAATGCGCGCCGCGGAGACGTGGGTTGAGCCGCCTTCATGGAAGACAGCGATGCCGTCGGCGCCCAGCGTCAGGAAAACTGGCCGGCCTGCCAGGTTGTAGAGCTTCTCGCCGCACTCCAGCACGCCTGATCGGTCGAGCTCGCTGGCCGCAGGGCCGTGGATGGCCCGCGTGGCTTCTCGCGCATTGGGCTTGAGCATGACATCTGCGAAGAGGCCGATGCGCTCGCGTGAGTCCGCGATGACGATTTTTTCGGGGAACTTGCGCGCCAGCAACATGAGCTCCTGGCGCACACGATCGGTGATCACGCCGCAGTTGGCCTCTGGCGTCTGGTCCGCGACGATCACGCCGTGGACGCGCGGTAGCAGTTGGTGCAGACGCAGCATGAGCTGGTTCTCGACCTCGCGCGGCAACGGCCAGCGGTTCTTGATGTCCAGCCGGTTGAGCTCGTGCAGCGCGCCATCACTCTCGCGCAGCATCGGCTTGGTGTAGGTGGGCGTGAAGCGATCGGGCCGGATGATGAGGCTATCCACATCCACCGTCAGCGCGTCCAGCCCGCGGATCAGCTCGAACCCCTCGCCATCATCGCCGAGCACGCTGAGGGCGATCACGTTGACCTCAAGCGCGCGCAAATTGGCTGTGACCGTGCCGGCTGCGCCCGGCTGGCAGCGCACCTCCACCACCTGATGCGCCTCCAGCCCGGTCTCCAGCGACGTCTCGGCCAGCGCGTGCTCGATGATCAGATACTTGTCCAGGAAGAAATCGCCCACGACCAGCACGGTGAGGCTGGGGAAGCGGCCGAGGATTTCGGCGAGGCGGTTATGGTTCATGGCGCGACCCCATCAAGCCTTGACGCGTTCGATGACCGCGCCCAGGCTGCGCAGTTTCTTGTCAATCTCCTGGTAGCCGCGGTCAATCTGTCCCACGTTGGCGATCGTGCTGATCCCTTCCGCGGCCAGCGCAGCGATCAGCAGCGCCATGCCCGCGCGAATATCCGGGCTGCTCAGCTCGGCGCCATGCAGCGACGCCGGCCCGACAATCACCGCGCGATGGGGGTCGCACAGGATGATCTTGGCGCCCATGCCGATCAGCTTGTCCACGAAGTAGAGCCGGCTCTCGAACATCTTCTCCCAGATCAGCACCACCCCCTTCGCCTGGGTGGCGACGACCAGGGCGATGCTCATCAGGTCGGGCGGGAATTGCGGCCACGGCGCGTCGTCAATCTTCGGCACCGCGCCGCCGACATCCTCGCGGATGCGCAGGTCCTGTTCATCTGCGATGATCAGCGTATCGCCATCCATGCGCATCCGCACCCCCAGCCGATCAGCGAAGACCATGTCGATCATGCGCATGTGCTCGCGGACGATGCTGTGGATGCGGATTTCCCCACGCGTGACCGCGCCCAGTCCCAGAAAGCTGCCGACCTCCAAGTAGTCGGGCGAGAGGGTGAATTCGCCGGCCTTCAGCCGATCTACGCCGTGGATCGTGAGGGTGTTGGTGCCGATCCCGGCGATCTGCGCGCCGAGGACGTTCAGCAGCCGGCAGAGGTCTTGCACATGCGGCTCGGACGCGGCATTGGCGATGACGGTCGTGCCCCTGGCGAGCGCGGCGGCCATCACTGCGTTTTCGGTGCCGGTGACGCTCATTTCGTCCAGAAAGATATCAGCCCCGTGCAAGCTCTCAGCACGCATCGCGAAGTCATAGTGATTGAAGCTGACCTGCGCGCCAAGCGCCTCTAGCGCCAGCAGGTGGGTGTCCACGCGGCGCCGGCCGATGCGGTCGCCGCCAGGGAGCGGCAGCACCGCGCGGCCGAAGCGGCTCAGCATGGGACCAGCGAGCAACATGCCGCCGCGCACCTGTTGGAACAAATCCGAGCGGGGTCTGGCAAAGCGGGCATCTCGGGTGCACAGGTGGAGGGTAGCGCCCTCATCGCGCACAGTCACGCCCAATTCGCCCAGCAGTTGCAGCATCGTGGCCACATCGCCGATGCGCGGGACGTTGTGCAATGTCACTTCGGCGTCGGTCAACAGGCAGGCGGCCAGGGCTGGCAGCGCCGCGTTCTTGTTGCCGGCCGGCGTGACATCGCCCGTCAACGGCCGGCCGCCCTCGATGATGAGTTTCTCCATTGAAATGGGTCCTTTCGTCTATTCCGGTGTGCAAGTGGGCTATCACAGGAATGGACGGCTGATGACATGATGCGGTTCCGGCTGGTCTCCTGCGTGCGCGAGAGAGGTGAAGCGTGATCGGCCCCATATCGAGAAGGGGTTGTAGACGCGCACGTCCCGCTTGGAAAAACGATAGCCGTTGTATCCCTGCCAGGATGCCGGCCAGGTTGAAGGTGTAAACGCTGGTAAGCAGATCGGGTGAAGGTGGGTTTGTGGTCATGGATGGCTATACAATCACTGCAAGAATCGCAGCCCGAAGTAGTCCTTGATGTCGTCCAAGTAGTTTTGTTTGGGAATGATACAACTAGCAACCTCGTATTCTTCCAAACGAGGATTGAGATCAAAAACATGATAGGCGTTCTTTTTGCCTTCCTGCGCTCTGACTCTGTAGCCGTCTACGTTCCTGATGAGCACTTCAAAACAATGACCATATTCAAAATTGATAGCGATCGCAGTCTCTCCTAATCGCGGACGCCAACCATCGTACATGGCGGTTGCTCCTTTCCGCTGGGCAGCCGTAGCATACCATAAAGCGGGTGGTCCGACAACCGCAGTCGCCCGCGGAAAAATCAGCGACCCCACAATAGCCACTGTGGGCGATTGACGGACTCATCACTCTGCTGTATAGTGCGATAGACACATTGCCATGTCAGCGAAGCCGCGGTCGTCTGGCAGGTGGAAAGGAATCGGGAGCGATGCGACATGCGAGGCTCGGATCTCCAGCTCGAATTCCGAGCGCGGCTGGGATCCTATTCCTTGTGCTCAGCCTGTTGACAACCGTTGGCGCAACCGTCAGGCTGCCGTATCCTCTCAATAATCCGGGGAAACGGCGGTCACAGACCGCCTACGAGCCTGCTTTCAGGGGGTCTGCGACCCCATAGGCATCAAGCTAAGCCTTTCGGGG
>Ga0194127_10003260_pt1 | contig 21022 bp, 16 predicted proteins | sample TA2KigC100mmetaG_FD_148624 | JGI IMG/M metagenome (GOLD analysis project Ga0194127, IMG submission 148624) | Freshwater microbial communities from Lake Tanganyika, Tanzania - TA2015036 Kigoma Deep Cast 100m | ecosystem: Environmental > Aquatic > Freshwater > Lake | place: Tanzania: Lake...
CGGGCGGCCGCTGCCGAGCACCGCGACGTCGGGCGCGACCTGGTCGCCCGCAACGACGCGGTCGAGGATGACCGCGGGCCCGAGCGGGACCCCTTCGGGATCGAACGCGGCCGCCCGCACGGCCTTGCCGCTCCCGTCGTCGCCGTCCGACTCCCAGGCCGCGTACAGCGAGGCCGCGGACAGGAACGCGACGGCTGGCCGGGTGCGGCCCTTGCCGCCGGCGGCCGACGCGATCGGGAAGGACGATCCGTCCGGCACGCCGCCCCCGGTGAAGACCCTCGCGATGATCGACGCATCGCCCTCGGCCCCGGCCTGCCACGCGACCGCGAACCGGCCGTCGGGCGACGCGGCCACGTCCGGCGACGTCGCGTCGAGCCCCCCGTGAGAGACCGTCGCCTCGGTCCCGGGGACGCAGTCGGACCCGACGACGCGCGCGAGCACGTCGATCCCCGCGGCCGTCTCCGACTGCCAGGCGACCACGTACCGGCCGTCCCACAGCGCCGCGATCCGGGGGCGCGCCTGCGTCCCGCCGGTCGACGAGTTGACGATCCGCTCGGCGAAGATCGCCTTGCCCGTCGCGTCCCAGCAGCGCACGAACACGTCGAGCCCGACGCCGCCCTCCTGGCCGTAGGACTCGAAGGCGACCGCGAGCGCGCCGAGCGCCGAGACCGCCACGTCCGGCGCCTCCTGGTCGTTCACGACGGACGCGGGCACGAGGATCTCCGGCCCGGAACGCCCCCCGGACGCGTCGAACCGCTGCGCGAACACGCCCTTCCCGTCGCCGTCCTGCCCGAGCGACTCCCAGGCGATCACGAACCGGCCGTCGAGCGCGGCCCCGACCGCGGGCGCGCCCTGGTCGCCCGCGGTGTGCGTGTTCGCGACGAAGGGCTGCCCGGCGTATGCCCCGGCCGGCGTGAACCGCCGCACGAGCACCCCGGTCCCGTTGCCGTCCGCGAACGGCGACTCCCAGGCGACCACGGCGCCGCCGCCGCCCGCCGCCACCCGCGCGCCGGACTGGTCGCCCGCGAGCACGGCCTCGACGCGCAGCTCGGGCGCCCCGACCCAGGCCTGGCCCGTGGATTCGAAGCCGCGTACCCACACGCCCCCGGACGCGACCCACGCCGCGGCCCAGCGGGCGGCCGGGAACGCGGCCAGCGCGGGTCCGGCCTGCACGCCCGACGCGCGCCGCGGGACGACCAGTTCCGCGCCGGCCTTTGACACGCCGGTGGACGGCGGGCCGAACCGCTGCGCCCGGACCTCGGCCGCCCCGCCGGTCGGCTGCGACGCCCAGGCCACCACGAACGAGCCGTCGGTCAGCGTGACCGCCTTCGGCCGCGACTGGTCGCCCGCGGTGGTCGGGTTGACCGCGAACTCCCCCCACATGGGGGTCCCGGTCGGTCCGACCACCTTCCCGAAGACCCCGAGTCCGTCCGCGTCCGCCGCGGTCCAGAGCACGACCACGCGGTCGCCTCCGGCAACGGTGAGCGCGGGCTCCTTGTGCAACCCCGTCATCGGCTTGTTCACGCGCCACGCCGGCTTCTCGGGCGCCAGGGTCGAGGAGAGGAACTGGATCCACACGTCGGTCTCGCGGACCGCCGCGACCACGATACGGCCGTCCGAGAGCGCCGCGACCGCGGGCTCCGAGGCGTTCGAGAGCACGGTCGCGTGGTGGAGCGCGTCCTCCCCGTCCGGCCGCGCCATGCAGTCGATCCTCGCCGGCGTCCCGTTGCGCCAGCAGGCGGCCGTGACCCCGCCTCCCGTCGCGATCGCCGGGGTGGGCGAGTAGTCGCCCGCCGTTGCGAGCAGCGGGAAGCTCGCCCCCCAGGTCTGGACGAGGTCGGCGCCGAGGTGCGCGACCTCGACGACCCGCCACACGCTGCACGTGTCGCCGGTGCAGGTCTCCGTGGCCAGGGCCCGCGCCCGGGCGACGCCGTCGCGGAATGGCGCCTGGACGATGCCGACGACCGGCGAACCGGCGACCAGCAGTGCCTCGTCGCCCTCCCTGGACCACGAGGCGTCGAACGCGCGGTCCGCGAGCCCGCCGGGCTCCGCCGCGAACGCGACGTCGAAGCGGCCGCCCCCGAGGCGGGCGATCGCGGGCGCGGTCGCGGCCGGGGCAGCGAAGGTGTCCGCGCGCACCTCGGCGCACGTGTCGGTCCCGGCACACGCACCCGTGCGGCACGAGTCGCCGGCCGTGCACGCGTCGCCGTCCTCGCAGGAGGCGCCCTCCGGCTTCGGCTCGGCCACGCACGCGTCCGCATCATCGTCGCACGCCGCCGCGGCGCAGGGGTCGGCCTGGGCCGGGCACGCGCGAGGCGGCCCGCCGGTGCACTCACCCTTGGCGTTGCAGGTGTCGGGCGTCGTGCAGAACTGCCCGTCCTCGCAGGCGGTTCCCGCCTTCTTCGGCTTCTTCCTGCACGTGAACGAGTCCGGTCCGGTCGATTGGCAGACCCCGTCGTTGCAGGCGTCCGCGACCCCCGAGCAGTCCGCCGGGGTCCCCTTCTGGCACGCCCCGCCGAGGCACCAGTCGCCCGGCGTGCAGCCGTCCGCGTCCGGGCAGGGCGTCCCGTCGGTCTTCGGGGCTGCCGCGCACCGGTCCGCGTCCTCGTCGCACCAGCCCGTCACGCACGGGCCGTTCAGCCCCGAGCAGTCCGCCTCCGGGCCGCCCTCGCACGTCCCGTCGCCGTCGCAGGCGTCCGCGGTCGTGCACCAGCGGCCGTCGTCGCAGAGGCGGCCCGCGGACACCGGGACCGGGACGCACGCGTAGCCGCCGGCCCGGTCGGCCACGCACGCCGCGTCGTTGCACGCATCCGCCGCGGCCGAGCAGTCCGCAGCGGGACCGGGCAGGCACGCCCCGGCCAGGCAGGCATCGCCCACGGTGCACGGGTCCGCGTCCGCGTCGCACGGCGTGCCGTTCGCCAGGGGCGCGTCGTGGACGCAGTCGCCGGTGGCCTTCGCGCACGAGTCGACCGTGCAGGGGTCCGCGTCGTCGCACTGGGCGTCCTCGCGGCAGCAGCCCGGCACCTCGCTCCCCACGCAGGCGCCCGCCGCGCAGTGGTCGCCCGCCGTGCACGGGTCCGCATCGTCGCACGGGCCCGGCGCCGCCGCGTGCATGCAGCCGGTCGCCGCAACGCACCAGTCCGCGGTGCAGGCGTTGCCGTCGTCGCAGTCCGGCGCCTCGCCGCCGGGGACGCACGCCCCGTCCGTGCACGCGTCGCCGAGCGTGCAGGCGTCCTCGTCGTCGCACAGGGGGCCCGTGAGGGGCGCGAACCGGCACTCGTACCCCCCGCCGTCGGCCGGCAGGCAGTCGTCCCTGGTGCAGGACTCGCGGTCGTCGCACGAGCCCTCGTCCGACTGCCCGTCGCAGTCGTCGTCCACCCCGTCGCACTTCTCGGGGCCGGGCACGACGGCGTCGCACGCGGAAGGCCACTGCCCCTCGCAGCGGCGGACGCCGGCGCACCGGCCGAACGGGTTCTCCGCCGCGCACGGGGTCTCGAGAGCAAGGGTGACCGACAGGGCGGTGCAGGGGCAGTCCCCGCCCTTGGGCATGCACTGGAAGGGCAGGTCCGGGTCGCCCGTGTTGCGGCACTCGTAGTTCGCGGGGCAGTCCCCGAGCGCCTTGCACGGAGTGCCGCAGAACGATCCGTCCCCGCCGCGGGGCACGCAACCCGCGCCGTCGAGCGAGGCGAGGCCGCCCCGGCAGTCCTGGTGCGTGGCGCACGGCTGGCACAGGAGCGCCGTGGGGGGCAGGCAGAGCCGGACCTCGTGGCCGTCCTGGGCGCGGACCGCGAGGCACTCGAGGGGGTCGGGGCACGAGCCGGCCGTGCACGTCTTCGTGCACTTGCGGCCGCCGAGCATGTTCACGCAGAAGGCCGAGGCGCAGTCCTTGTTGGACTCGCAGGCGGACATGAAGTCGTCGCCCGGGACGTCCGGCCCCGCCTCCGCGGCGTCGTCCGCGCCCGGGTCGGCGGGGCCGTCGTCGCCCGGCGCCTCGTCCGGCTCCGCGACCGGGCCGTCCTCGCCCGCGGCCGGGTCCGGACCGCCGTCGCGGGTCGGGACGTCGATGTCCGAGTTCAGCCACGGCCTCTGCGCCGTGGTGCCGCAGGCCCCGAGCAGGGCGGCTGCGGCGGCGGCAGCGAGCAGCGCGGTCCGGGAGCGCGATCCCATGTCGGCAGGCCTCCGCCCGGGGAGCCGGGGGATCGTACCCCACCGCGAGGTGGCGCCGCAAACGAGGCCGGGCGGGAACAAGGGTGGATGGTCGGGCTCAGACCACCGCGGCCTTCGCGACGACGATCGGCTTCGCGGGGACGTTCTCGTGCATGCCGGCGGTGCGGGTCGGGACCTCGACGATGGCATCGACCACGTCCATGCCCTCGACGACCTTGCCGAAGACCGCGTAGCCCCAGCCGTCGGGCGCCGGAGCCTTGTGGTCCAGGAACGCGTTGTCCGCCACGTTCACGAAGAACTGCGCGGTCGCGCTGTGGGGATCGCCCGTCCGCGCCATCGCCACCGTCGCGCGGAGGTTCTTCAGACCGTTGTCGGCCTCGTTGCGGATCGCCGCGCGCGTGGGCTTGTTGCGCATCGCCACGTCGAGCCCGCCGCCCTGGACCATGAACCCGGGGATCACGCGGTGGAACGTGGTCCCGGCGTAGAACCCGGCGCGGACGTACTCGAGGAAGTTTGCGGACGAGATCGGGGCACTGGCCTCGTCCAGCTCGATGCTGAACGACCCCATGTTCGTGTCGAACTTCACGACGGTGCTGGGCATGGAAGCGCTCCTCCTTCGGTTTCGGGCGTCCGCCGGACCGCCGGCGAACCGGGCAAGTTGTATCACAGGATCCGGGCGGAGGGCCCGGGCCGGTCCATCGACGGATCGCGCGCACGCAGGCCGGACGGGGACCGCTACACCTTCACGCTCCTGCGCCACTCCTCCACGAGGGTCTCGGCGGAATCCAGGTCCAGTCCATAGACCTTCCGGACGCGGTCCACCAGGGGCCCGCGGCACCCCCGGATCCGCTCGAGGTCGCGGTCGCTCAGGTCGGCGAAGCGGTCGCGGGCGCACACCCGCACCCGATCCCATTTCGCCTCGATCTGCGCCCAGGTCAGCACGCGGTCCCTCGGCCCGGCGCTCGCGTGGACCCGAAACCAGCTGGCTCCCTTGCCGGCGTCGGCCATCTCCAGACCTCCCGGGTGCCGGGCGGGCAGACCCGCGCCCCTCGACGCTCCGCTGCACCGCCATGCCCTTCCACGCACGAGTGTACGAACACCTGGGGCGGGAGTCCGCTTCCCCCGGCGCAACCATCGAACGGGCCGACGCTTTTCGTGTCTACATGGGCGGCCGCGCGCGGGTGGCGAACGGGGACGGGCGGGCCGGCGCGAGTAGGGCGGCGGGCCTCCCAGGCGCGGTAGTCGAGACGCGCCACGTGCCTCCGTCCAGGCCGCGAACCGCGAGGTCGATGCACAGCGCGATGCCGAGCCCGACCGCCGTGCCCGCGACGTCCCAGACGAAGTCCTTCCACGACGGCTCGCCGAGCCCGGCGAGGTCGGCCAGCTCCTTCGCGGCCCCGGCGCCGAGACCGATGCCGCCGCCCAGCAGCAGCGCCCACGGCCGCTTCTCGCAGCAGCCGACGCCGACCCCGTACCCCGCGCCGGACAGCGCCGCGGCAGCGCCGAAGTGGAGCAGCTTGTCGGTCCCGGTCCACGAGTCCGCGCGCGCCGGGACCGCGGAGGTCAGGACCGCGGCGATCGCCGCCGCTGCCGCTGCCGCCGCCGCTGCCGCCGCCGCGAACGACGAACGCCCCGAACCGTCCATTGACGACGCTCCCGACGCCGGACTATATTCCGTTCGGCCTTTTTCGACAGCCCGGAGGCGCCGATGCCGTTCGACTGGATGCACGACAAGGTGAACCCCGCGTTCGCGAAGAAGATCGTCGGCCGCTTCGCCGAGATGCACCGGGCCGAGATGGAGCAGCGCGCGCGCCTCCTGCACAACCTGAAGTACACGCGCGACCGCGCGATTGCGCGGCTCCGCCAGAACCTCGAGTGGGACTTCGAGATGTCCAGGGTCCCGAAGTTCCGGTCGGAGATCCCCGGCATCGTCGACCGCGTCTACCGGCGCGCCGGCAAGTGACCCCAACCATGGGCGCGTCCCCCCTTCCGCGCATGGGCCCGGCCGAACTCGAGGACAAGGCAGCCGCGCTCCGCCGCCTGCTGATCGACGTGGCGCACCGGACCGGCGGGGCCTACCTGGCCCAGGCGCTCTCCGGCATCGACATGATGACCGCGGTCCACTACGGCTTCGCGGACGGCGACGCCGCGCACCCGGACCGCCCCGACCGCGACCGCTTCCTGCTGTCGCCGGGCCACTACGCGCTGGCGCTCTACGCGGTCCTCGCGGACAGGGGCTACTTCGACCGCGACCTCCTGTGGACCTTCAAGGACGACGGGTCCCCGCTGGAGCTGGCTTCGCACCGCGGCACGGTCCCGGGCGTCGAGGCGAGCGGCGGGTCGCTCGGACAGGTCCTGTCGGTCGGCGTGGGCATGGCGCTCCACGCGAGGCTCCGCGCCAAGGCGCACCGCGTGTTCGTCTTCATGAGCGACGGGGAGCAGGACGAGGGCCAGATATGGGAGGCGGCGGCCTCGGCGGCGCACTACCGCCTGTCGAACCTCGTTGCGGTCATCGACGCGAACGGGTTCCAGGTGGACGGCCCGACGCGCGAGGTCATGGACATGGAGCCGCTCGGGGACAAGTACCGCGCGTTCGGCTGGGACGTGGTCGAGTGCGACGGGAACGACATGACCGCCGTGGCGGCCGGGCTCGGGCGCCTGTGCGCCCCGGCGGCGACGCGGCCCGGCATGCTGGTCGGCCGGACCGTGCGCGGCAAGGGCGTGTCGTTCATGGAAGGCAACCCCGCGTTCCACTACGCCCGTCTCGACGGCTCCCAGCGCGACCGCGCGGTCGCCGACCTCTCCGGTGATACCGATGCGGTCTGACACCCGAACCCGAGCCCCTGCCCGCTCCCCTGCCCGCTCCCCTGCCCCTGCCCGCCCGTCCCCGTCCTCCCCCCTCCTCCTCCCCTCCCCGACCGGCGCCTTCGCACCCTACAGGCAGGCCCTCGTCGCCCTCGGCGAGGCGCGCTGCGACGTGCTCGTGCTCGGCGCGGACCTCGGGAACTCGACGGAGATCGACGCCTTCCGGGACCGCTTCCCGGACCGCTTCTTCAACTTCGGGGCGGCCGAGCAGAACGAGGTGGACGTCGCGGCCGGGCTCGCCCTCGAGGGCGAGGTGCCGTTCGTCCACAGCTTCGGGGTGTTCCTGACGCGGCGCGCCTACGAGCAGGTGATCGTGCAGGTCGCGATGCACGGCGCGAACGTGAAGCTCGTCGGGATGATCCCGGGGCTCACCTCGCGGCTCGGGCCGACACACCAGGCGATCGAGGATCTGTCGCTGATGCGCGCGATCCCCGGGATGACCGTGATCGACCCGGCCGACGCGACCGAGATCGAGCAGGTCGTGCCCGCGATCGCGGCGTGGCGCGGCCCGGTCTACACCCGCATGATGCGGCGCGAGGTCAGGCGCGTCCTCGATCCAGCGACGTACCGTTTCGAGGTCGGCAGGGCCGTGCGCCTCCGGACCGGCCGCGACGTTGCCCTGGCGTGCTCCGGGCTGATGCTCGAGCCTGCGCTGGCCGCGGCCGCGGACCTCGCCGCGCGCGGCGTCGAGGCCGACGTGATCCACTGCCCCACGCTGAAGCCGCTCGACGAGGCCGCGATCCTGGACGCCGCCGGGCGTTGCGGCGCCGTGGTCACGGCCGAGAACCACCTCGTGACGGGCGGCCTCGGGTCCGCGGTCGCCGAGCTGGCGGGCGAGCGGCTCGCGGTGCCGGTCGAGCGCGTCGGGATCCGCGACACGTTCGCGGTGCCCGGGTCGCCCGAGTACCTGTTCGCCCGCTACGGGCTGACCGCCGAGGCGATCTGCGCGGCGGCGGTGCGGGCGATCTCCCGCAAGGCCCGGTGACGATGGAAGGCATCCTCGCCACGTACCGGATCGTGGCCGCGGACCGCGCGGAGGCCGAGGCGCGCGCCGTCGACGTCTGCATCGAGCAGACCGTCGAGGTCACTCCCGCGCTCTGCGCCGACCCGGTGATCGCGGATCGGACCGTCGCTCGCCTGGAGGGGCTCGAGCCCTCCGCCCCCGGCCGCTGGGACGCGCGCGTCCGCTTCCCGGAGGCCGTGCTCTCGGCCGAGCTGCCCCAGGTGGTCAACTGCCTGTACGGCAACGTCAGCATGAAGCCCGGGGTGCGCCTGGTCGGCGTGGCGCTCGCGCCGTCCTTCGCCCGCCTGCTCGCGGGACCGCGGCACGGGATCGCGGGCGTCCGCGCGCTCCTCGGCGTGCCGCACCGCCCGCTCCTGATGAGCGCGCTGAAGCCGGTCGGCCGGACCGTGGCCGAGCTGGCCTCGTACGCGCACGCGATGGCCGCCGGCGGGATCGACCTCGTCAAGGACGACCACGGGATCGCGAACCAGGCGTGCTCCCCGTTCGAGGCGCGCGTCGAGGCGTGCGCCGCGGCCGTTGCGCGCGCCAACGCCGCGACCGGCGGGCGGACCCTGTACTGCCCGACCGTCACCGGCCCGGCCGACGAGATCCTCCGTCGCGCCGAGCACGCCCGCGACGCCGGGGCCGGCGGGCTGCTGGTCTCGCCGCTCGTGACCGGGCTCGACGCGATGCGCGCCGTCGCCGCGACGACGGGCCTGCCCGTGATGGCCCACCCCGCGCTCGCCGGGGCCTTCTTCCCGCACGACGACCACGGGATCTCCCCGGAGGTCCTGCTCGGCACGCTGATGCGGATGGCGGGCGCCGACCTCGTCGTATTCCCGAGCTGGGGCGGGCGGTTCCCGTTCACGCGCGAGACCTGCGCCCGGCTCGACGCCGCGCTGAAGGCCGACCTCTGCGGCCTCGCCCCAGCGCTGCCGGTCCCGGCCGGCGGCATGACGCTCGACCGCGTCCCGGCGATGCTGTCCGTGTTCGGCCGCGACGTGGTGTTCCTGATCGGGTCGGCGTTGTACGAACGGTCCCCGGACCTCGTCGCGAACGCGGCGTATTTCAGATCGTTGGTCTCGTGACCGCGCGCCGCCCGGTTCCCGTTGATCCGCGCGGCCGTTCTCGGATACAAGGGAGCCGGTCGAACCGGGGAGCCCTGCATGACCTCCTCCCGCGCGGCGTTCGTGATGATCGGGTTGCTGGTCGCGTCCGGCGCCTCGGCCCAGGAGCCGGGCATCATCGACCGCGACCCCCCGCCGTCGCCCCCGGCCCCGGCAGTCGCTCCCGAACCCGAGCCCGTGCCCGTACCCGAGCCCGTGCCCGTGCCCGTACCCGAGCCCGTGCCCGCCCCCGGGCCCGGGGTATCCGGCATCTCGGACAAGGCGCCCGCCGCCGCGCCCCAGGCGGGCAGCGGCGTGGAGTTCACCGTCCACGGCGGCTGGCAGTGGCGGTTCGGGCACGAGTCCGCGTTCCCGCTGGACGAGACCGGGTACGAGGACGGGCTGTCCGACTCGCTCGTGCAGCGGCTCCGGCTGAAGCCGGTCGCGCGGTTCCCGGCGCGCGTGCGTCTGGTGACCTCGTTCGACCTGCTCGCGGGGCAGGTCTGGGGCGACGAGCTGCCCGCGACGACGCCGACCGGCCGCCCGACCGGCCGCGAGGTCCTGATCTGGCCCGCGGAGAGCGGCGCCTTCACGCGGGCGACCCTGCGCGAGGCGTACGTCGAGTGGACGTCGTCCGCCGGGCGGCTCACCGTGGGACAGCAGGCCTCGTCCTGGGGCCTCGGCATGGTGGCGAGCGACGGGGAGGACCGCGACGGCGCGTTCACCGACGCGGTGCACGGCGACCTCGTGGACCGGGTGATGTTCGTCACGCGACCGCTCGAGGCGTTCGGGCTCGGCGACGCGTTCTCGAAGGGCCTCCACCTCGCGCTGGCCGGTGACTTCGTGTTCCGCGACGACAACGCGGACGCGCTCGACGGCGACCGGGCGTTCCAGGGCGTGGCCGCGCTGTTCTGGCAGCGGGGCGCCACGCTCGCGGGCGTGTATGCCGCGTACCGGCACCAGACCTTCGACAACGGGGACCTGCTGCGCGTCACGATGCTGGACGCGTCCGCGCGGCACTCGTTCCCGCTTCCGTCCGGCCTGGCTCTGACCGCGGAGGCCGAGGGCGCGATCCTCTTCGGCCGCACCGACGCGGTCGCGCTCGCCCGGGCGCCGGACGGCATGGACGTGCTGTCCTGGGGCATGGTCGCACGTGCCGAACTGGACGCGTCGCGTATCCGGCTGCGCCCGGGGATCGAGCTGGGCGTGGCGTCCGGCGACCCCGACCCGTCCGACGGGACCATGCGGGCGTTCTCGTTCGACCCCGACCACCAGGTCGGCATGATCCTGTTCCAGGACGTGCTGGCGCGCACGACCGTGTCGGCGGCCGGCCGCGTGGCGGACCCCGCGCTGCTGAAGGACCCGCCGCACGGGTACGACCTGTCCGCGACGAACGGGTCGATCACGAACGCGGTCTACCTCTACCCCCGCGTCCGCTACCGGCCGATCCCGGACCTCGAGATCCGCGCCGCGTTCCTGTGGGCCCGCGCGCTCGCGCCGGTCACGGACCCCTACAACACCGCGCTGGCCGGCGGCTACCCGCGGTCCCATCGCGGCGGCGCGGCCGGCAAGGGCCTCGGCTGGGAGGCGGACCTCGGCGCGACCTGGCGCATCCCGGTGCGCGACCTCCTCGCGTTCCACGTCGGCGTCCAGGGCGGCGTGTTCCGCGCCGGGGACGCGTTCGCGGACGCCGCCGGGGACACCCTCCCGACCGTCTGGAAGGTGCGCGCGCTCGCCGACGTAACGTTCTGAAGCGTGGTGGAGAGCGCGCGCCCGATAGTGGCACCCGCCGAGCGAACCGTGGTATGAAACGTCGCCCGCGGACCCGTCCGGCGGCGGACGGGCGGCGCACGGGCGAGATGCCGTTCCCCGGAGGCAACGATGAGCGATCAGGACAGGCGGGACGAGGCGGGCAAGGAGAGTGCGCCGGCCCAGGGCGGCGGCGACCAGGCGCGGCTGGACGACCTGAAGGCGAAGCTCGGCATCGCGCGCAAGGCGAAGCCGGCCGAGGCGGCCGCCGGGGCGCCGGTGAAGAAGCCGACCGCGGCCGAGGACTTCTCGTTCACGCTGAACCAGCCGGTCGCGGTCCAGGTCGGCGAGGCGCAGCAGGAGGAGACCTCGGAGATCCGGCGGATCCTGTCGGGGAAGGAGAAGGTCGGCCTGAAGACGATCCTCGTGTTCGTCGTCGCGGGCCTCGTCGTCGCCGGGTTCGGGCTCTATTTCGGCAAGGTCATGAAGGAGAGGTCGCTCGAGAACTACAAGATCAAGGAAGCCGCCTTCATCCTGGACTACTTCGAGACCTCCAAGCCCGGCCTGCCCGGCATCGAGGAGCCGTCGCTCCGCATCATCGAGGCGCACGCGGCCGAGGCTCTCGCGGTGTTCCAGGCCCTGAACAAGGCGGCCGACGACATGGCCGCGGCCAAGGCCGAGGAGCGGCTGCTCGGGTTCATGAAGGCCTGCCAGGAGTACCGGAAGAAGCAGGCCGGGTTCTCGTTCGATGGCGCGTTCCCGGGCGTCATCTTCAACCAGGAGATCGCCTCGCAGGTCGTCGCGTTCATCACCGCGGTGCAGCGGCTGTACGACGAGACCGCGATCATGGCGCTCGAGGCGGATACGTACGACCACGTCGGCGGGCTCGAGGAGAAGGAGGGCCTGCAGCAGACGTTCCTGGTCGAGCCCGAGGAGAAGGACGGCAAGAAGACGTTGAAGTTCAGTTGGGTTCGCGCCGACACCGACGCCCCGCGCGACGGTGCGAACGGCCAGGAGTTCGCGGTCGCCCCGCTCGGCGAGCAGCGCGGCTTCTGGGCGCCGGCCTCGTCCCTCGTGCAGTTCGACATCGGGCCGATCGCGCGCACCAAGTCCGGCAAGTACAAGGACGCGATCCAGAAGCGCGTGCGCGGCCGCCTGAGCGCGATCAAGCAGCTCGCGGACCAGATCGACACGTACAAGGGCCTGAAGGACAAGCTGGAGAAGGTCGCGAAGCGCAACCCGATGTTCACGATCTTCTGATTCGGGTATCGCGCCCGAGTCCGGCCGCCTCGTCCGGCAGCACCCTCTCACCGCCGCGCAGGTTCCGCGTCAGGAAGAACCAGAGCAGCACGACCAGCGGCAGCGTGGCGAAGTGCCACCAGCCGCCGCGGAACTCGAGGACGTCGTACAGGCCGTGGTATGCGCTGGCGAGCAGCAGGCCGAGGTAGACCGCGCCGCGACCTCCACGCGTCGACGCGGACCGGGCGAGCCCCCAGCCTACGAACGACGAGAACAGCATGTGCACGAAGGGGATGATCGCCGCACGCCCGGCGTCCGGTCCGGTGACGTACATCGCGTACCAGTTCTCGGCCGCGGCGAACCCGAGCGAGGTCGCGGTCATGAGCATGATCGCCGCGCGCGGCGCGGAGGGCGCGCGGCGGCCGCGGAACGCCACGGTGAACGCCGCCAGCTTGACCACCTCCTCGACCGGCCCGACCACGACCAGCAGGAACAGGGTCATGGCCCGGCTGCCCGCGAGCTGGCCATCCATGAACGGGCGGTAGATCGCGACCCGGGCGAGCGCCTCGAACGCGAAGAACGCGAGCGCCGCGCCCACCACCCCGGCCAGGAAGGCCACGGACACGAGCTTGACGGCCTCCCCGCGGCACGGCTGGCGGGTGCACACGAACGCCATCAGCACCAGCGGAGGCCCGATGCACCACAGCGCCACCAGGGCGACGTCCGTCAGTGGCATGGCAGGGCCTCCAGGACGGCGCGCGCCGCCGCGTCGAGCGTCCATGTGCACGCCTTGTCGGCCAGGAAGGCGGTCCGCGACGCGGCCCGGTCCATCAGCAGGAGCGTGGCGGCGAAACGCGCGGCCCGGCGAGATCGGACCGCGCTCGGGTCGGTCCTCCCGGGCTCGACGAGCGCCCGCACCGCTGCCCCCCCCGGCCCGCGCGCCGCCGTCTCGCGCAGGAGGACCGGGTCCACCTCGGTCCCGAACGCGAATCGGGCCGCCTCGAGCGTCAGGCCGAGCGCGCGCGAGCACCCCCACTCCCGCGCCCTTGCCGCGAGCGCCCGGCCGTCCGGCGGCCGGGTCGCGAAGACACGATGGACGTCGAGCACGTGGCGGAGCGGCTGCCGGAAGGCGAGCCTCGCCAGGTGGACGGAGGCGTGGAGGACGTGGTCCTCCCACGAGAGCGTCGGGAGGCCCGATGGCGTGGTCGCGGCGCGCGCGAACAGGCCGTCCGGGTCGATCCGCCAGCCTGCACGGTCGTCGTAGAGGTCCAGGTGGGCCTCCAGGGCGGGGCCTCGGTCGGGCGGCCGGAAGACCACCTGCCGGAAGAGCAGGTCCGTCACCGGCTCCCGGCGCTCGACCGGCGCGGGCGCGAACCCCGCCGCCCGCAGCGCCAGGAACCCGCGGAGGCCGTCGCCGGGATGGACCAGCACGTCCACGTCGACCATGGACCGCATCCATGGAAGCGCATAGAGGGTCTCGCGGAAGCACGCGCCCTTCAGGAACAGGTGGCGGCAGGACGCGCCATCGAGCGCGGCCCGGACACGCCGGATCGTGCGCTCCGCGAGGAGGTCCGTCGCGACCGCGTCGCGCACGACCACGGCCCGGCTCGCGGCCAGGGCCGGGTGGGCGGCCGATCTCCTGGCCACGGACGCGACCAGGGGGCCGAGCTTCGCCCCGTCCGCCAGCGCCGCCACGGCCTCGGCGCCCGCGGGGGCCAGGAGGTCGAAGGTCGCTACCGCCTCGTCGGCGCGGCCCTGTGCGGCCAGGTCGGCGAGCCGGGACAGGACCACGTCGATGCCGGGCATGGGAGGCGCCTGCATGGGGGCATCAGAGCCCGTACACGCCCTTGAGCCCCTGGTCGTCCGGGACCTTCAGATCGAGCGCCTTCTTCAGGTGCTCCGCGCCCTTGGCGCGGTCGGTCGCGGCGTAGAGCGAGGCGAGGGCGTAGTGCGCCTCGCCGTAGTCCGGCCGGACCTCGACCGCCTTCAGGTAGAGGCCCTCGGCCGCGGCCATGTCGAACCGGTCGGAGAGCGCGACGTACGCGAGCGCGCGATACCCCTCGGCGAGGCCCGGGTGCTTCGCGACGAGCGGCTCGATCGCGGCCTTGGCGCGGCCGATGTCGCGCTTCGACTTGTCCGTGCTGAAGGTCGCCCGGAACCCGTCCTCGAACGCCTTCCGGTCGGCCTCGTCCGGGATCCGCGCGAGCGCGCGGCCCAGCTCCTCCGCGCTGCCGAGCCCCTGCTTCCGGAGCGGGACCTCGGCGCCGTCGGACTCGACCGGGCCGCGCACCATCGCGTGCCCGGGCATCGACGGCATCCCGCCGCCCATGCCGCCCATCCCGCCGTGCACCGCGTCGTCCGGCACGGACGGCGGCCGGCCGCCCGCCATGCCCGCGCCCACGCCCGCGTGCGGGTTCGCCATCCCCCCCCCGCCCACGGCCATGCCGGCGTGCGGGTTCGCCTGGCCCGCGGACCCTGGCGCCGCCGCGGCGGGCGCGGCCCGAGGCGGGGCCGCCGCCGGGAGGCCTGTCGCGGCCGCCTCGACCTTCTTCATGGGCGCAGGCGCGGCAGGCTCCTGCTTCGAGCACGCGAGCAGCATCGCCGTCGCCGCCAGGAACGTCAGGGTTCGCACGGGGTCACCTCGTCTCGGCCCGGCCCGATCTTGGTGCGGTTCCCATCGACTTTCAAGCGCTTCCGGAAACAGGATACAATCACGCCGTCTTGCGGGCGCTCGCGGCGGGACGGCCGCGGGCTTGCCGGCACACGGAGGATGCGAATGGGCAGTGCGGGGCCGGGCGTGCGGGAGCGGTTCGAGGCGGCGGTGAACGGGTGCGTGCCGCACGCGGCCGGCATCGAGTCGGAGCGCCTCCGCGGGGAAGGCCTGCTGGCGCCGGTGGTCGAGGCGGGGCGGAAGCTCGTGCCGGTGTTCGAGCGCCTCGGCTGGGTGCCCGACGTGGCGGTCGTGCTCGGGTCGGGACTGTCCGGCTTCGAGGACCACGTGGAGTCCGCGGAGCGCATCCCTTACGGCGACGCCGGCCTGCCGAGCCCGGGCGTCGCGGGCCACAGCGGGCAGCTCGTCCTGGGCACGATCCGGGGGCGGCGTGTCGCGGTGCTCGCGGGCCGGGTGCACGGGTACGAGGGCCACGAGATGCCGGTCGTCACGGCGGCCGTCCGCACCCTGGCCGCGTGCGGCGTGCGCGACCTGCTGCTGTCGAACGCGGCCGGCGCCGCCAACCCGGACTACGTCCCCGGCGACCTGATGGTCATCCGCGACCACATCAACTTCATGGGCTCGAACCCGCTGCGGGGGCCGAACGCGGAGGGCCTCGGGCCGCGCTTCCCCGACATGACCGAGCCCTACGACGCCGGCGTCCGCGGCCTGTTCCACGCGGCCGCGGCGCGCAACGGGATCCGCATGCGGGAGGGCGTCTACCTCGCGCTGTCCGGCCCGTCGTACGAGACGCCGGCCGAGATCCGCGCCTTCCGCATCTGGGGCGCCGACGCCGTCGGGATGTCCACCGTCCCCGAGGTGATCGTCGGCCGGCACGCCGGGATGCGGGTCGGCGCCGTGTCCTGCATCACGAACATGGCCGCGGGCCTGTCGGGCGGGCTCCTGTCCCACGACGAGGTCAAGCAGGTCGGCGCCGCGGTGAGCCGGTCGCTGGCCGCCGTGTTCGAGGACGTGATCGCGGCGTTGTAGGAGGGGGAATGGACGAAGCGACCTTCCAGCGGATGCTCGACGCGGCCCGGGCGGCCCAGGCGAACGCATACGCCCCCTACTCGGGCTTCCGTGTCGGCGCGGCGGTGCTCGGCGGATCCGGCGCCGTGTTCGGCGGGTGCAACGTCGAGAACGCCTCCTACCCGGTGTCCACGTGCGCCGAGCGCGGCGCCATCTCCGCCGCGGTGGCCGCCGGCGAGAAGGCCATCGTCGCCGTCCTGATCGTGGGGACGGCAGCCGACCCCGTGCCGCCCTGCGGCTTCTGCCGGCAGGCGCTGTCCGAGTTCGGCGCGTCGATGCAGGTCGTGCTGGTCGGCGAAGGCGGCGTGGTCAAGGAGCGTTCGCTGGCCGACCTGCTGCCCGAGGCCTTCGGTCCCTCGTTCTTCGCCCCCAGGCGCGGCTAGCGCGAGCAACGTCAGCGGCAAGTGGCCTGGTGGGCGTTGATCTCCTTCTCGAGCTGAGTCGCGAACGCCGCATCCGCGCGCAGCGCGCTCTCGATCCGGCTCCACTCGTCGAAGGTCTTGAAGCCGTGGCGGTTGATCAGCTCGAGGTACAGGCCCTGGACCGTGTCCTCGGAGATGTTCTTGCCGGCCTTGCGCTTCGCGTCGACCTCCTTGTCGATGCAGGCCATGTCGAAGCGCGCCTTCTTGTAGTTCTCCTTCGCGGTCTCGGGCTTCGGCATCAGGTCCGCGCCGCGGAAGTCGGCCATGAACACGCCGGGGCCCTTCTGCTCCCAGAAGAGCAGCTCGACGTCCCTGACCTGCGGCCGCTCCTTGTCGCCAGTGATGAAGAACGTGCGGGGGTAGTAGCCGTCCGCGTCGATCTTGATCGTGTACTCGTACCGGAAGATCTGCTTCCGGTCCTCGGACGCCTCCTGGATCGGGATGTCGTTCAGCGGGATCTGCTCGACGACCTCCTTCTTGGCGCGGTCGAGGTGCAGCGACGGGTTGTCGATCTCGCGCCTCTCCGGCGCCTGGGCGTAGTCGATGCGGTCGCGCAGGCACGCGAGCTGCGCGTCCTCGTCCGCCGTCTTTGCGCAGTCCAGCTTGTACTTCGACTCGGAGATGGTCACCTTCGAATCCCGCGGCGAGTAGAACAGCGCGAGGCTGCCGTACTTGTTGCTCGTCAGGTTCTCGATGTCCCGGATCTTGTCCTCGCGGACCTTCCGGAGCTGCTCCTTGTACTTGCCCAGTTCGCCCGACAGCATGGCCGAGAACTGCTCGGACAGGATCGGGCTCGAGTAGATGATGATCAGCCCGATCGCGGTGAGGGCGGCGACCACGCAGGTCACGATGACCGGCGTGGTGAAGAACGGGCCGCGAGGCTGCCGGGCGTCCTCGACCTGATCGTCGTCCCGGGCCTTGCCCTCCTCCTCGTCCGCGGAGAGCAGAAGCTCGTGCACGTCCCTGGGCATCTTGGTGTTCGGATCCATGTTGCCTCACCGCTAGTTACGAGCGTCCGCGACGCCGCCCGGCGACCGGGCCGGACCGCCATCCCGGCGTACTCTATCCGCCCCGGGAAGGACCGTCAACAGTCCACGCGCCAGTGTTCCGGTTCATTCCCAAGTCGTCGGCCCTCCCTGCCGACCACCCGGGTCCCCGACCGCGATCCGCGGCCCGTCGGGCCCCTCGCCCGCGACCGCGACCCGCACCGCGGCGGGCGGATCGGCCGACGCATAGACCAGGTCCCCGGCCGGCCGGAGCACGCGCTCCGCCACCGTCGAGTCGACCAGGGACGGACCGCCGCCGCGGCGCGCCGCGTGCCGCGCGAGCGCATCCGCGACCGCGCCGTCGACCTCGAGCCGGACCCCGTGTTCCTCCGCGAACGAGTCGGCCGCGGACTTCAGGATGCGCGCGGCCACGCCCGCGAGCGCCGCGCCGTCGAGCGGCCCGAACGCGAGCACCTGGTCCACCGCGTTCAGGACGTCCGCGGGCAGTACCTTCCGCAGGCGCGCGGGGTCCGGCTCCGCGGCGGGCCGTGTCGCGGCCTCCGCGTGGGCCGGGCCGAACCCCACCGGCCGCGACGCCGTGCCCGCGCCCTCCTCCGCGACGGTCAGCACGTGCACCGTGTTGCGGAAGTCCATCCTGCGCCCGCGCCGGTCCGTGGCCGTGCCCTCGGTCAGGACCTGCGTCACGAGGCTCTGGACCGACGGGTGGGCCTGGTCCGCGTGGTGCCACAGGACCAGCAGGAACGGGCGCCGGACGAGCGTGTCCGCGAGCAGCCCGCCCTCCTCGTGCCCGACGTACCCGGGGGGCGACCCGACGAGGTGCGACAGCGAGTGCCCCTCGGAGTAGTCCGCGAGGTCGACCTCGAGCAGGGCCTGCGGCGAGCCGAACAGCAGGTCCGCCAGCGCGACCGCCGCGGTCCGCTTCCCCACCCCTGCCGGGCCCGCGAACACGAACGACCCGAGCGGACGGCGCGACCCGAAGCGCGCCCAGTTCTGCGCGAGCGTCCGCATCAGCGACGAGCACGCGGCGTCGTGGCCCCGCACGCGGTCGCGGAGCGCGGCCTCCTTGCCGCGGAAGCGCTCGGCCGGCGTCACCGCCAGGAACTCGCGCGGCAGGTCGACCATCGCCGCGAGCGCGTTGACCACGTCCTCGCGGCCGACCTCCGTGCGCCCCTGGCGCCTGACCCGCGCGCCGGCGCGGTCGAGCACCTCGATCGCCTTGGCGGGCAGGCTCCGGTCCGGGACCAGCCGGTCGGTCAGGCGCACCGCGGTGCGGAACGCCTCCTGCGAGAACTCGACCCGGTGGTGCGAGGCGTAGCGCGGGGCCACGCCCTCCAGGATCCGCTCGGCCTCCGGCAGCGTCGGCTCGCGAAGGTAGACGAGGTCGAACCGGCGCCTGAGCGCGTCGTCCGGCACGATGTGGACCTTGTACTCGCCGAAGGTCGTCGCGCCGATGCACGGGAACTCGCCGCGCGCGAGCGCGCCCTTGAGGTCGTTCGCCGCGTCCATGCCGCCGTCGCCGACGCCGGCGCCGATCAGGGTGTGGATCTCGTCGATGAACAGGATCACGCGGCGGTCCGCGGCGAGCACCTCGTCCTTGAGCGCCTTCAGCCGCGCCGCGAACGCCCCCCGCATCGCGGTCCCCGCGAGCAGGTCCGCGACCGACACCGACACGATGACCTTGCCCTCGAGGCCGGGCAGGTCCTCGCCGCGCTCCACGATCAGCCTCGCGAGTCCCTCGACCAGCGCCGTCTTGCCCACGCCCGGGTCGCCGAGCAGCAGCGGGTTGTTGGACCGGCGCTTGCACAGGATGTCCACGACGCGGTCGAGCGCGTCCTCGCGTCCGACGAGCGGGTCCACGTCGCCGCGCTCCGCCTTCACGTTCAGGTTCTGGCCGAGGGCGACCAGGGTCGGGAAGCGCTCCGGGTCCAGGGCCCACGCGCCGCGATCGCGCACGACGTCGAGCGCCGGGCGGCGCGGCTCGCCCGGGGTCTCCGTCCCCCCGTCCTCGTCGGCCGGCGACTCGTCGCCCGCCTCGTCGTCGAGCGTGTCGAAGCGGATCGGCGCGGACTCGTCCCAGGGCATCGGTGCGGCCGTGCCGCGCGGCGCGGGCGCGGGCGCGACGGGTGCGGGCGCAGCCGGTGCGGGCGCGGGGGCGGGCGGGCGGACCGGCGCGAGGGCCGGGCGCTGCTCGACGGACGGCCTCGGCTCCGGGGACGGGCGCGGCACGGCCACCGGCACCGGGACCGGGACCCCGAGGGGCGCCGGGGGGACCGCGTGACCGTTTCCGCCCATGCGCTCGATCGCGGCGCGACGCATCCGCGGGTCCGTCAGGTGCGCCATCGCCTGGGTGCGGAGCGCGTACATGGGCAGCCCGGCCCGCTCGAGCACCCGGGCCGCGCGCGTGGAGGGCAGCCTCGATATCGCCATCAGCAGGTGGACCGACGTGATCTGCGGCGATCCCACGTTCGCCGCGACCTGCTCGGCCGTGGAGTAGACCAGCCCGACCGTCTCGGCGGCCTCGGGCGCGATGCCCGCGAGCACGTCCAGGACGGCGTCGAGCGTGAGCCGCTTCTCGATCAGGATGGAGTGGGCCTCGCACCGGACCGTGAAGATCGCGAGGACGAGGTGCGCGGAATCGAACGGCTTCCGCCCCTCGCGCGCGATGTCCAGCGCCTCGGCGTAGACGAGCTTCGCTTCCCTGCTGAACGGCGTCCTGTCGAGCATCCTCGCCCGGCGGTCTTCGGACCTCGGTGAAGTGTGTAGCAAGCGCCCCGGAGGCGTGTCAAACCATTTTTTCGGGGATCACGGGGCCGGCGGCTCGACGGGAAGGGGAACCGTCTCCGCCCGTGACCGCCTGCCTCCGCACCGGTAAGATCCGCAGCACGTTGGAGATCCCACGATGAGGACGCATCCCCTGGTCGCGACCCTGGTGACGGCCCTGCTCACGACCGCCTGCGACGACACGTCGGGCGACTGCACGTGCCCGAACTGCCCGAACTGCGAGGTCCTGGACGACCTCCTCGGCGCCGACCCGGCGACCGACGCCGCGGCAGAGACGGACGACGCACCCGCGCCCGGCCCGACGTACTGGACCGCCGAGGCGACGAAGGTCGTGGACGACCTCGTGTTCGTGACCGCGCCGGACCCGGCGACGGGCAAGCGGACCCGTTTCTTCGGCATCGGGTTCCACCCGTCGTACGACGGGGCGTGGGACGGCGTCACCGGCGCGAACGGGTGCCGGAAGGACCCCGAAACCGGCCTGTGGATCGGCAGGACGAACGACGGGGTGCTCTCGACCCACCTCGCGGCCGAGGCGGGCGCGAACTTCGTCTACACATGGGGCTACAAGGACGACCCCGAGTACCTGAAGACCGTGCCGCGCCTGAACGGGATCTGGCACTGGGAGCAGGGGAAGCTCCCGGCCGAAAGCGAGGCGTTCCCGCTGATGGCGTGCGAGCACGGCGAGACGGACATGGAGGGCTACAGGCCCGACAAGCTCGCTGAATTGAAGAAGGACTACGAGGACTTCAAGGCGCGCGCGGGCCGCTGGGCGAGCCTGCCGAACCTGCCGCCGTTCGAGGAGATGCCGTGGTTCTGCTGGCACCCGACGTTCCGGATGAAGGGCGGGGGGGACGGCAAGGGCGAGCAGTTCACGGACGGGCAGGCGACCGAGTACGCGCGCGCCACGAACATGATGATCGCGGACGCCTACACCTACGTGTTTT
>Ga0194127_10003261_pt1 | contig 21020 bp, 11 predicted proteins | sample TA2KigC100mmetaG_FD_148624 | JGI IMG/M metagenome (GOLD analysis project Ga0194127, IMG submission 148624) | Freshwater microbial communities from Lake Tanganyika, Tanzania - TA2015036 Kigoma Deep Cast 100m | ecosystem: Environmental > Aquatic > Freshwater > Lake | place: Tanzania: Lake...
CCCCTGCGGGGACGGCGTGTGCCAGCATGCCGAGAGCCACTCCTCCTGCCCGGATGACTGCGAGGCCGGCGCGGAATGCGGCGACGGCAAGTGCGAGGCCCCGGAGACGTCGGAATCGTGCCAGGCCGACTGTCTCATCGAGGGGGCTTGCGGCGACGGCGACTGCAAGGCCCCGGAGACCTCCGAGTCCTGCCCCGAAGACTGCCTCATCGAGAGCGACGAGTGCGGCGACGGACTGTGCGACGAGGTGACGGAGGACTGCTTCATCTGCCCGGAGGACTGCGGCGTCTGCTTCGACTTCGACGGGGACGGCAAGTCCTGCTCGGCCGGTCCGACCGCTGCCTCCGCCCCTGCGTCCCTCCTGCTGCTTCTGTTCCTGGCGCTGGTGCTGGCCGGGGCCAGGGCGGCACGCCTCCCCTGATCATCCGCTCTCCTTGTCGTCCGTGGCGGCGTGGTCGGCTTGCCAGGCCGATATGCGCCTTGCGCTCCTCAAGGTGGCGTTGCCACCCCTGCGGTGCTCGGGATCGCCGACGCTGTCGGCTCGCATCTCGGCCTGCCCGCTCGACCATCCGCTCACGTTCGCCTGCGTCGAGCGGACGATCCGGGGTTCCCATCCGCTCTCCTTGTCGTCCGTGGCGGCGTGGTCGGCTTGCCATGCAGTGGGGGCTCGGATTGGCCGTGCCGGCATCCGGGGCCAACCCAGGAACGATCGCTTCGGCCGCGGGGGGGAAAGGGGCCCCCCCTTCTCCCTTGACCCCGCCCCCAGGTCAGGCATGATCGGTGCGGTGGGAGGGCCGTATGCTGTTCCAGCTCATGAAGATGCTCCTGCGCAGCACGCCGGGGGTGCGGCGGATGGCGACGAGGTTGGCGTACGAGGCCATGTCCAGGTTCTACCGAGGGCACGACGTGCCCTTCATGGACTTCGGATTCGCCGCATCGGAAGGGGACGGCACGACACTGGAGCTTGCTCCCGAGGACGAAGACGACCGCTACTTCATCCAACTCTACCACCGGGTCGTGGCGGGAGCAGGAGGGGACGCGACGTCCGGTGGATGCGGTCGTAACGGCGAAGCAATTCTGGGCAGCCTCCCAAGCCGCCAGACGTCCGGTGGATGCGGTCGCAACGGCGAAGTAATTCTGGGCAGCCTCCTTGCCGGTCTCGAGGTGCTCGAAGTCGGCTGCGGACGAGGCGGTGGCGCTGCCTGGATGGCCCGCAGCCTGGGGCCAATGCGGGTGGTCGGGATGGACATCTCTCCTTCCGCCGTCGCACATGCCAACCGCCTGCATGTGGCACGGGCCGGCCACCAGCGCTCGTCGCTGACGAACCCGGGGCACTCGCCGTCCAGCGCCACTGAGAGCGGGCTCCCCACCGACCTCTCCTATCTTCCGGGAGATGCCGAGGCGATGCCGTTTCCCGACGGCTTCTTCGACGTGGTGGTCAACGTGGAATCCTCGCACTGCTACGGGTCCATGGACCGCTTCCTCGGCGAGGTCGCCCGCGTACTGCGCCCCGGCGGTCGCCTTTGCTTCTGCGACGTCCGGGACCGGGCCGACGCGGTCCGCCTCCGCCGGGATCTGGAGGGCAACCGGCACGGCCTTGCCGTCGTCGAGCTCGAGGACATCACGGCCAACGTGCTCGCGGCGCTCGATCGTACCAGCGCCAGGAAGGAGGCGGCCCTGGCCCGGTTCCCCTTCTGGGTCCGAGGGATGCTCCTCGACCAGTCCGGCGTCATCGGCGGCGTGGTCCACACAGCGTTCGTTCGGGGGGAGCGCGTCTACCTGCGGGCACTGCTGGAGAAACAGCGGCAGGGACCGAGCCTACCCCACTGAGTGCGTCGTGTCCCAGGCCCTGCGGCACATCCGCAGCCGTGCGACATTCAGCCTGGGAAACACCTGTGGAGACCATCTGTGCCGCGGGTGCGGGGTTCTGCATCCGGTGGCAGCGGCACATCGGCAACCCGCCTGGGAAAGTGCCCGTCGCCCGAGCCCCCGGGCCGAACCCGTTGAAATTAAGGGCCGTTGCATCCCGTTGCGTCCGCCCCGAGCGGCTGTCCGCTGCAGCGCGTTGTCATGCCCCGACAATCTCGTCCAGCCCCTCGATGACTTGAGCCAGTTCCTCGGGAGAGGCACGCCCCAGACGCTTGCCGATCCTCTCCACCGCCAGGGTCCGGATCTGACTGATCTTGACCCAAGAACGCTTGGGCAAGTTCGGTACGCTCAGTTCAACCGTCAGCGGAAATCCAGCCCCCGGCATCTGACTGGTCAGCGCCACTGCGATGACAGTGCCCGAGCGCTCATTGAATACGTCCTGACTCAGGATGAGCACGGGCCGAAGGCCCGCCTGCTCGTGCCCGCGCACGGGATTGAGATCTGCCCAACGGACCTCGCCTCTCAGTATGCGGGCCATTGGGACAGGTCCTCCGATAGGCCCTCTTCCGCCAGGGCCTTCTCGAACGCCGGATCGAGCTTCGCACACTCCCGGGCCAGTCGGTTTCGCTCAAGGCGCTCCAGCTTCTCCTCGATCGCGATCTGGATCGCTTGGCTGCGGTTCGGGAAGACTGCTCGGCGTACCAGTTGGTCCAGCTGGCGCAGAGTGCCCGCTTCGAGCGAGATGGCCACCTTGGATCGTGCCATGGGTCACCTCCTGGTATGAGGATACGTCATACCAGCGTGGTCGTCAAGCTCCCCGATCGGGGCAGAACGGCTGGCGTCAGCTGCATGCTGTTGTTCGAGCGCTTCGGCCATGTCGGCCCGCGCCCTCGCAAGAGGGCGGCGGGCAACGAAGAACTCATAGGCATAGAAGTCGGAGTAGCGGCGGTGCACGTCTGGCTCCTCGGCGAGTTGGTCGAGTGTGGCAGAGGCTTCAACATCGTTGGCATGCTTGACGCGCAACTCCGCAATGCGAGCCTCCATGGGAGTGTAGAAATCGTCCCACCACGCTTCGTCAGGCAAGGTGAAGTGCCCGACGAGCTCGAAGCCGCAGTCCTGTATCGTTGCCACATCATCTTCGAGCCATCCCATGGTCGGATAGTCCAGGTCGAAAGCGGCTTTGACAACGGGAGGGGGATTCGCCTTGCGCCAGACCGCATCGCTGAACGCGAGGTAGCCGCCGGGACGCAGCAGACCATGACAGACGTGCAGGGCATTCCGCAGCCCGATGTTGTAGAGCGCACCTTCCGACCAGACGAGATCGAAGCTCCCAAGCGGCTGCACCGGGCGAGCCATGTCGCCGACGATGGCGCTGACGCGCTGTGCAAGCCCGCGCTTGGCGATGGCTGCCTTCAGCCGTTCGATGCTCGGCGCATGGCTGTCGATGGCCACGAGGGAACCCGATGCCATATCGGCGAGGTGAAGGGTCTGCCCACCGACGCCGCACCCCAGGTCGAGGATTGCGGGGGACTGTGGAAGCTCGCGGCAGAGACCGAGGGCTCTGGCGGCGCAAGCGCGATTGCCCGGCCCCTGCCTGGGCAGGCTTTCGTACACCTCGAAGAAGACCTCCCAGAAGCGGGGACCGGGCTGGTTCATGCGACCCGCCCTTCCTGTCGCTGACGTACCATGAGCACATGTCGCCCGTTCGGAACGTCGTCGAATTCCCGATCCTTGCGGAAGCCTGCCTTGGCGAATGTCCTCTGCGAGGCCAGGTTGTCCAACCGAGCGCACGCCATCACAAACGGCACTGCCGGGTCGGAGAACGCAGCGTCGACGACGAGGCGTATGGCGCTCGAACCCACACCCCGCCCCACGGCATCGGCTTCGCCGATCATGATGTCGATGTCGATGGCGCTCTGCGGAATGTCCGTGAGGCCGGCCACATCGAGCTCCTGGCGTGTCGGGTGCTGCCACAGCACCAGCCCGACTTCAAGCCCGTCCGCCTCGATGATCGCCCGCCAGCCCCCGTCGGCTGGTAGTGTGCCCAGCAGACGGAGGTGCGCGTCCGGATCGCCCCAGGCGCTGCGCACGTGATCCGCATGCAGCCACCGCTCGATGAGCACCAGGTCATCTTTCGTGACTTCGCGAAGCTGCAGGTTCACGATGACCTGCCGCCCTTGAGACAAGTTCGGCTCATGCGTGGGCTGGACCATCTTCGCCTTCAAGTTCTGTCGCTCGAACTCCTGTTCATGCGGTTTCCGCCCAATCCCCGGCCTTGCCCCACCTGTCCAGATATTGCACTGGGTCCGGGCCGTGTGTCCGGTCCCCATGTTCATCCTCGCTGAGCTCACTGTGCCGCTTGCCGTGCAGCGGATCAAGAGGATCTTGTGCGGTGCCTTTCTTGCCGTTTCGGGACCGGGGGCGACGACTACATGCCCTTGACTCTGCCCCCGTCGGGCCCCTCTCGCTGGCAGCTGGCCCAATTGGCGCTTTGAATGTCACGACCAGCATTCCGGACTGTTCCCGGAACACCGGCGGTTCGGTGCCGTACTTCCGGCACTCGTCGATCACGCTACTCGTTCCGCGACCCCAGGCTTCGATGGCACCCACGCGCCGAAACGTCTCCGCAATCCTCCGGTTCCTCAGCCGGGAGAGGTGCGGTCCGGACAGCATCTCCACCGTGATACCCGGAGGGAGTTGCCCGGAGCTGATGATCTCGACGCGGTCAACCGCTCCGCATCAGTCGCCGACCACCCCCCGCGACATTCAGCTTGGGACGCTGACGGTACCGCCCCCGGTTCAGGGCCCGCCAACGCACTTCTTCTTGCCGTCGGTGGTGGTGGCGCAGGTGCGGTCGGCAGTGCAGGTGACGTCTGCGAGGTTGGCGCCGAGACCTGTGGCCGGGATGGGGAGGAGGGAGGAGGTGGTGGCACCGTTGCCGAGTTGGCCGGCCTCGTTGGCGCCCCAGCACACGACGATGCCGGTCTGGAGCAGCGCGCACGTGTGGGCCGTTCCGGCCGAGACGTGGATCGCGGCTGCCGTCAGTCCCGGGACAGGCATCGGAACAGCGGTCATGGCCAGGGTGGAGGGGGCAAGGCCGATCCCGAGCTGCCCCTTCCGGTTGTCCCCGAAGCAGCGCAGAGAACCGTCCTTGAGAAGCACGCATGCATGAGATTCGCCGACTGCGATTCCCACGGCTTCGGGCGGGATTCCGACCACCGGCGTGGGGAGCGGCACGACATCCTCGTCGCCGCCGCCCGAGCCGTCACCCACCTGGCCCGACGCGTTCGAGCCCCAGCACCAAGCCAACCCGTCCCCGGTGACCGCACACGAGGTTCGTCCTCCGACCGCCGCGTCCGAGACCGTCGGGGGCAGAGAGCGCACCGGCACCGGGTCGTTCCGGGTCCACTCGCACGTTCCTCCGCCGAGCTGGCTGAAGAGGTTGTCTCCCCAGCAGGCGAGACGGCCGCCTGCGTCCAGACCGCACGAGTGACCCTTTCCCGCGAACGTCCGCACGAAGGATGGTGCGCGGCTGTCGGCAGCGGGGTCCGCATGAGCGGGAGGGCCTCCGGCAGCACCGTTCGCAGCGGCGCCCCCGGTCGCTCCCGCCGCCCCTCCGCCTGCGGGCATCCAGGCAGCGGAAGGTCCGGGCAGATCGACCGTGAGCACCTTGCCCTGGTCCCCCTCGACGTTCACCTCGACGGTGACCTCGTCCCCCCCTTCGCACGAGAGCCGGAACAGGTGGAGCCCCTCGTCCAGGTACCAGACGAACGGCGTCTTGTAGCACCCTCCCAGGGCCTCCGACGCGAAACAGATCCGGGCGTTGGGAACCGGCCGGGTCCGGACCTCGATCCGGGCCCGGTTCCGCGAGAGCGTCTTCTGGAGCTCTGCGGTCGCTGCCTCCACCTTGGACCGGTTCTTCAGGCCGAAGGCCCCCAGCGAATCCAGGGTGAGCGCGTACTGGAAGAAGTAGTAGGCGGCCTGCGGCTGGGCAAGCTGGTAGTGGACGATGCCCAGGTTGTTGGCAATGCCCAGCTCCTCTCCTCCGCAGGAGTCGAGGAACGCCTCCTCCCACACCCGGGCAGCCTCGAGCTTGAGGCCCGAGCGGAACAGCTCCTTGCCCTTGAGGTTCTTGCGGGCCGAGTCCCCCTGCCGCTCCCAGCCTCCCGCCGGGGTGGCGGCCAGGACAAGGAGGCACGACGCGACCCACCAGGCTTTGAGAAGGGCCCTGGGGCCGGGGTCCGGGGTCCGGGGAAAGACAACCGCAGAGAGGCGGGGGACAGCAGAGGGATCGGGGCGAAGCTCGCTGACTGCGCAGCAGTCCCCGAATCGTCGGCGCGGTGCGCCTGCGGCGTGATGGGGCCGGGCCGGCCCGGTCGGGTTCATTGCAGATCCTCCTCGGAGAACCTGATCTTCTCCTCTTCTCCGCCCTTCTTCTTGTCCGAGCCCTTCTTGCCGTCCTTGGGCCGAGCATCGGTCTTGCGGGTTTCCGCCTTCTTCCCGCCGCTGCCGGTTGCGTCTCCGGAGGTCTTCTTGCTGTCCTCCGCCGGGGCCGTCGTCCCGGCACCGTCCCTGGCAGCGGGAGCGGCCTGGCCACCCGCACCACCGGCGGTCTCGGGCTCCCCGTCCTTCCTGGCCGCGGCTCCGGCTGCGACTGGCCCAGCGGCCTGGCCGCCCGCACCTCCGGCGGTCTCGGGCTCCCCGTCCTTCCTGGCCGCGGCTCCGGCTGCGACTGGCCGCGTGGCGGTGCCGGCCGCAGCGCCGGTCAGCGCTTCGGTTCCCGCAGGTGCGGGAGCGGACGAGTCGGCGAGTGGTTGAGAGCCTGCGTCCGCGGGCTGGCTGCGGACATCGGCCGTTTCCGCCGGGGTCGGGGGTGCGGAGGCCCCGTGGGGTCCGAGGTCGGCCGAGAACTGGGCCCCGGAACCGGGTTCTTCGGGGGCACCTGCGGCTCCTCCAAGGGTCGCTGCCTTGCCGATGGGGGGTTTGTCGTCCTGAGCTGTGCCCCGGCGGGCAGCGGCTCCGATCGGGGGGATTTCCGGGGGACGGTTCTCGCCTGCGGCTCCGGTCGGTCCCATGGCGGCCGGGGAGCCTGTGCCCGGAGCCGATACGCCCGCACCGGCACGGGGATTCTCCCCGGCAGGCGTCTTTGTCGCGGCACCGGCAGGAGGCACCTTTCCCGGAAGGGTGCGGGGTGTCCCGGCGGACGATCCGCGAGCCTCCGCCGGGACCGGGCGGGGCACCGAGGACTGCGGGCCGGAGCGTCCCCCGTCTTCCTGGCCAGGCAGGGAGATCCCGAAGTGCTCCGGGTAGAGCAGGACCCACATGCCGCCGACCGCGATGCCGAGCAGGATTGCAGCGATCGAGGCAGCCACCGCCCAGGAGCGGCGCCTTGCGAGCGCGGGCATGTCCCTCACGGTCGGCGTCTTGCTTTCACTGACGTCCGCGACATCTGCGATGGTCAAGGGGCTGTCGCCGGAGGTGCCCGGCCCCAATTCGGTGCGGGCTGCCGACCGGGGTTCGCCCTGCCGCGGGCTCGTGTCTTCTTCGACCAGGGCTCCCGGTCCTGCCTGGGGGGCGAACGGGTCCGTGATCCCCTCTTCCTGTCCGGAGCGGCCTTGAGAGTCACGCCAGAGCTGCTGGGGATCGAGCGTCATGGTCTGCTGGATCGGCCGGGACGGGGTGACCGGGGTGGAAGCTCCGCCCGCGCGGCGGGCGCCGTGACGCTGGACCACCGTATCGAAGATGACCATGTTGCGGCGCCGGGGTTGCACGTCGGAGCGGGCGAGGTGGAGCCGCAGCGCCTCGCCGCTGAGCGGTCCCGCCACGTCTTCGAGGATCTCCTCGAGTCGAAAGCGGAGCTCCTCGGCGCTCTGGTAGCGGGCCTCCGGCGATTTCTGGAGCAGGCGCATCACCAGCTCGTTGAGCTCGGGTGTGATTTCCCCGTCCGGGGCGGCTTCGATCAGCGGGCGTGGGGCCTCGTTGACATGACTGAGAAGGACCGGGATCGCTGCGGGGCCGGTGAACGGGGGGTGGCCGGCAAGCATCTCGTAGATCGTCACGCCCAGGGAGTAGAAATCGGTGGCGACCGTGACCGATTTGGCCTGGGCCTGTTCCGGACTCATGTACTCAGCGGTCCCGTGCACCTTGCCGAGGTCGGTGAGCTTGCTGGTCTTCTTCCAGGTTGCCATGAGCTCAGCGGTCCCGAAGTCGAGCACCTTGCCGATCTCGTGTCCGTCCAGCTCGGACAGCATGATGTTTCCCCCCTTGATGTCTCGGTGGATGATCCCGCGCAGGTGCGCTTCCTCGAGGGAGCGGCAGACGTCGATGGCCACGTGGAGCGTGCGCTCCAGAGGGAGTCGTTTCTCCTGCTGGAGCACTTCGGAGAGGAGCTTCCCGCCCACGAGCTCCATGGTGAAGTACAGGTACCCTTCGTAGGACAACCCGAAGTCGTAGACCATCGCACTGTAGCGGCTCTTGAGCGAGCTTGCTGCCTGTGCTTCCTGGATGAAGCGTTTGACGCCGGTCTTGTCGCGGATGAGGCCGTGATTGAGAATCTTGAGGGCTACTTCGCGTTCGATGGGCATCTGGCGGGCGCGAAACACGGTGCCCATGCCGCCGATTCCGAGAACGGACTCGACCTTGTACTTCCCGTCGACCATTTCGCCGACGATGGAGGTGCCGGGGTCCTTCACCTCGACGAGCTTGAGCTGGTGCTCGGGGCACATGATGGTCCCCGGGCCGAACGGCTCGAAGCATCGGCGGCAATACCAGGTTGCGATCTCCGCCATGACGACCTCTATTCCCCCAGGAGATGAAACACGACGCGGCGGTTGCGGGCGCGGCCGAACTCGGTCGCGTCGTCCCCCAAAGGAGCGTTTCCGCCGGCGCCGGATGTCTCGATGCGTTTCCAGTCCACCCCTTCTCCGACGAGGTAGGTACGGATCACCTCGGCCCTGGCTGCCGAAAGGGCGAGGTCCGCTGCCGAATCGCCGGTCCCGTCGGTGTGCACCTCGATGCGCAGGCGGGCCGCGGGCTGCTCGGCCAGCGAGCTTGCCACCAGGTCGAGCACGGGGTAGCTCTCGGGCAGCACCCGGTCGTTCCCGGAAGCGAACAGGATGCCGTGGATGACGAGTGGCCGGTCGGCCTCGAAGACGAACGCAGGGCGGACATCGGGGCAGCCATCGTCGTCTTTGTACCGGTTGACCGACTCGATCTCGGCGGGACAGAGGTCGGCAGCGTCGCGTACCCCGTCTGAGTCGTTGTCCTCGTCGGGGCAGCCGTCGTCGTCGATGTACCCATCCATGTCCTCTGCGGCCAGCGGGCAGCGGTCCGCAGCGTCGGGTATGCCGTCCATGTCGTCGTCGAGGTCGGGGCAGCCGTCGAGATCGTCGCGTCCGTCGCGGTCTTCCGCTGCGTTCGGGCACTTGTCCTCGCCATCCGGGATTCGATCCCCGTCGTTGTCGAAATCCGCGCAGCCGTCGGAATCCTGGAAACCGTCCAGATCCTCCTTCTCCGAAGGGCACAGGTCGTCCCGGTCGATGACGCCGTCGAGGTCGCGGTCCGAGCGTCCCGTCCTCTCGTAGGAGAGCAGGAACACCACGCCGGCCTGGCTGCCGCCCAGGCCCCGGTGGATCGGAAGCGAGGCCCCCGCCATGCAGCCGAAATCCAGGATGTGCGTCCCAACCCCGGCGAAGGCCTCCACGGGCGAGGCGCCGTCGTGCCGGTAGTCATGGTCGGCCTGCACCCCAACCGAGGCCGACAGGTAGTGCTTCCAGATGTCCATGCGGGCCAGCAGCCCCCCTTCCAGAGACTGGCCCAGAGTCGTTCCGAGCACGGCAGCATCGGGACGCCAGGTCCAGCCCAGGTTCGCGGCCAGCAGCACCGGGCCGAGCATGCGGTCCGCGGATATCCGCAACCCGCCGCCGAACGCGCCATGACCGAGGAGGTCCTCGCGTGAGCCGGTCGGGACGGTCCCGAACACTGCCGCGGCCAGTCCGACCGGGTGCGCATACCGGTCGAGGACGAGTGCCTTCACCTCGAGCGTCACGTCACCCACCCCCGCCACGGAGAGAGCATCCGTTCCGGTCGAGAAGTCCGGCCCGCGGTCCCGCCACACCGTGGCCGGAAGCTCGACCGCGACCTGGATGCGACGATACACGCCGGCAACGCCCACCAGGTGCATGGACAGGGCGGAATCGAGCACCGGGAGCGAGTCCTCTTGCAGGACGTGCTCGTCCCAGGGAAGGTACAGCGAGGCGATACCGCGCTGGTATAGAGCGGCCAGACCGACCGCGAATTCCCCGGGCATCAGCAAGGCTGTGGTCTGGACGTTCCCCGCCGAGTCCGGAAACCCCGACAGCCGCCCGCCGGACAGGTCGAAGCTCCCCGCTCGGGCCGGAAGCGATCCGACGAGGAGGATGGACAACAGAAGGAGAAGAACGGTCGATGGTCGATGGTCGACGTGTCCTGCGAAGCCCTGGCGGAGCAGTGCGCCAGCTGCGCGATGGGGCCAGGCCTGCCCGGTGGTCGATGGGGCATGGGCGGGGGCAGGGGAGTTGATCCGGGTTCGGCGCAGGAGGACGAGGAGCAGGCAGGCCGTCAGCAGGAGCAGTCCGGTCGTACCGGTGGAGGAGCGCCCGGTTGTCGCAGCGGAGCAGCCGGGGGCTTCGAGCCTGGCCCCGTCGGGCCGGCGGTGGCCGGGGAAGTCGTCCGGATCGAGGGGGTCGGTGCCGTTGAGGAGCTCGTCGCCGTCACCCGCGCCGTCGCCGTCGGTATCCGCGAGCAAGGGGTCGGTACCCGAACCCCACGACGCCAGTTCCTCCTCGTCCCAGATGCCGTCGCCGTCGGAATCCGGGCTCAGCGGGTCGGTCCCGAACGCCTCCTCCTCCTCGTTCGTCAGGCCGTCGCCGTCGTCGTCGCCGTCACATGCATCCCCGAGGCCGTCCTCGTCCAGGTCTTCCTGCTTCGGGTTGGCGACCTGCCGGCAGTTGTCGTCCCCGTCGGCGTGGCCGTCGCCGTCGACGTCGTCGTCGCACTCGTCGCCCAGGCCGTCGCCGTCCAGGTCCTTCTGGCCGGCATTGGGTTTCACGGGGCAGTTGTCGGTCTCGTCATCGGTGCCGTCGCCGTCGTCGTCGTCGTCGCACTCGTTGCCGAGGCCGTCCCAGTCCAGATCCCACTGGTCCGAGTTGGCGTGGTCGGGGCAGTTGTCGTCACACTTCTGCGTCTTTCCGTAGTAGCACGTGTAGTCGCCCTCGGTGCCGCTGTCGTTGCCGTCCTCAGGCACGGAATCGCCGTCCCGGTCCGGGTCGCAGGCATCGCCGATCGAGTCGGAGTCCAGGTCCTCCTGGCCCGGGTTCGCGACCAGCGGGCAGTTGTCCGCACCGTCCTGGACGTCGTCTCCGTCCATGTCCGTTTCGTCATCGCACGCGTCGCCATGTCCGTCCCCGTCCGTGTCCTCCTGGTCCGGGTTCGCGTCTGCAGGGCAATTGTCGTCGCAATCGGCCGAGGCTCCGTTGCATGGAGAGTCGCCCTCGGTACCGCTGAGGTCGCCGTCTTCCGGTACGGAATCGCCGTCCTGGTCCGGGTCGCACGCGTCGCCCAGGCCGTCCTGGTCGAGGTCCTCCTGCCCTGCGTTGGCCTGCTTGGGGCAGTTGTCGTCGCAATCCGTCGTGTCGCCGGAGCAGGGGCCGTCTCCCGCGATTCCGCTGTTGTCCCCGTCGTCCGGTATCGAGTCAGCATCGTCATCGGGGTCGCAGGAATCCCCGAGGCCGTCAAGGTCCAGGTCCTCCTGTTCGGGGTTCGACACCTCCGGGCAGTTGTCCTGGCCATCCGCGACGTCGTCGCCGTCCTGGTCCACGAGCGGGTCGCAGGCATCGCCGATTCCGTCCTCGTCCACGTCCTGCTGGCCGGCGTTGGGCTTGGTCGGGCAGTTGTCGTCCGTGTCTTCGATGCCGTCACCGTCGTCGTCTGCATCGCAGGCATCGCCGTTGAGATCGAGATCGAGGTCCTCCTGCCCCGGATTGTATGCCAGGGGGCAGTTGTCGTCCGGGTCGTCGACCTGGTCGCCGTCGTCGTCGTCGTCGCACTTGTTGCCCAGGCCGTCCAGATCGAGGTCCTCCTGCCACGGGTTCAGGAGCATCGGGCAGTTGTCATCCGGGTCGTCGACCTGGTCGCCGTCGTCGTCGCCGTCGCAGGCATCTCCGAGGCCGTCCTGGTCCAGATCCTCCTGTTTCGGGTTTGCGACGGCCGGGCAGTTGTCGTCGCCGTCGCCGTAGCCGTCGCCGTCGTCGTCGCCGTCACATGCATCCCCGATGCCGTCGCCGTCCGCATCCTCCTGGCCGGCGTTGGGCGTCGTTAGGCAGTTGTCGCTGTCGTCCGCAACTCCGTCGCCGTCCTGGTCGACGAGCGGATCGCAGGCATCTCCGACCTTGTCCTTGTCCACGTCCTCCTGGAGCGGATTGAACGCGAAGGGGCAGCTGTCCAGGGAATCCGGGACGGAGTCGTTGTCATCGTCGGGATCGCAGGGATCCCCGACGCCGTCCTTGTCGTTGTCCTCCTGGAGGGGATTGGGAATCCTGGGGCAGTTGTCCAGCGGATCCGGGAGCTGGTCGTTGTCGTCGTCGGGGTCGCAGGCATCCCCGATATCGTCGTCGTCCGTATCCTCCTGCCCCGCGTTCTGGACGGTGAGGCAATTGTCGTTCGAGTCCGGGATGCCGTCGCCGTCGACATCGTCCGAGCAGGCATCTCCGACGCCGTTCTTGTCCGTGTCTTTCTGGTCCGGGTTCGGCCACACGGGACAGTTGTCGAACCCGTTGGGGTAGCCGTCGCCGTCGATGTCCGGGTCGCACACGTCGCCGAGTCCGTCCAGATCCAGGTCGGCCTGCGTGGGGTTGCCCAGCACAGGGCAGTTGTCCAGGGGATCGGGAACCCCGTCGTCGTCGTCGTCGGTGTCGCAGGCATCTCCGAGCAGGTCGTCGTCCGTGTCCTTCTGCAACGTGTTGGAGACCAGCGGGCAGTTGTCGTCCCCGTCGACGATTCCGTCGCCGTCCGCGTCGGACCATGGGTCGCAGACGTCCCCTTTTCCGTCGCCGTCCAGATCGGACTGGCCCTCGTTCGGGTCCAGGGGACAGTTGTCCATATCGTCGTGATAGCCGTCGTTGTCGTCGTCGTCGTCGCACGCGTTGCCGAGTTCGTCCTCGTCCACGTTGAGCTGGGAGGGGTTGGCAACCCATGGGCAGTTGTCCACGTCGTCGTAGTGGCCGTCGTTGTCGTCGTCGGGGTCGCACGGGTCTCCGAGTCCGTCATTGTCGTGGTCCAACTGCTTCTGATTGGCCAGCAGGGGGCAGTTGTCCTCCTTGTCGGGGACGAAGTCGCCGTCGTCATCCGGGTCGCACGCGTCTCCGGTCTTGTCCCCGTCGGTATCGGTCTGAGTCGGATTCGCTGCCAGGGGGCAATTGTCGGCAGCGTCCGGCTTGCCGTCGTTGTCGTCATCGGGGTCGCATGCATCGCCGAGGCCGTCGTTGTCGGCATCGGTCTGAGCTGTATTGGGGGTGAGAGGGCAGTTGTCCGGCAGGTCGGCAACGGAATCCCCGTCGTCATCCGGGTCGCAGGGATCGCCGAGGCCGTCCAGGTCCGCATCGGCCTGGTCCGGGTTGACCACGAGGGGGCAGTTGTCCTCCCCGTCGGAGACGAGGTCGTTGTCGTCGTCGGGGTCGCAGGCATCGCCGGCCGAGTCCCCATCCGCATTCCCCTGGAGCACGTTGGCGTTGACAGGGCAGTTGTCCTGCATGTCGGGGATGCCGTCCGCGTCGTCGTCGGGGTCGCAGGCATCACCGATCTTGTCCCCGTCGGTATCCACCTGCAAGGGGTTGTAGACATCAGGGCAGTTGTCGGACGAGTTTACCGAGGAGTCGCCGTCCCGATCCTCGTCGCACAGGTTTCCGAGGCCGTCACCATCGAGATCCTGCTGCCCCGGGTTGAAGAGCTTCGGGCAGTTGTCTTCGAGGTCCTGGACCCCGTCTCCGTCCGCGTCGGAATCCCCGTCGCAGGCATCGCCGATCAGGTCGTGATCGAGGTCTCCCTGCGTGGGGTTCGGGACGAGAGCGCAGTTGTCGTCGCAATCCTGGGTCTGCTTGTCCGCACACTTCACGTCGCCGACAACACCGGAGAGGTCGCCGTCATCGAGCACGCCGTCCCCGTCCCGGTCGGAGTCGCACGCGTCACCCAGCGTATCCTTGTCCAGGTCCTTCTGCGCAGTGTTGAACACGGTCGGGCAGTTGTCCTGCATGTCGGGGACGCCGTCCCCGTCGTCATCGACGTCGCAGACATCCCCCTGACCGTCCTTGTCCAGGTCCTCCTGCTTGGCGTTCATGACGAACGGGCAGTTGTCCTGTTCGTCCGGAACGGTGTCGTCATCATCGTCCGGGTCGCACACGTCGCCGAGGTCGTCACCGTCTGCGTCTTCCTGGCCCGGGTTCGTATCGACGGGACAGTTGTCCTGGGCATCATCCACCCCGTCGTTGTCGTCGTCAGGATCACAGACATCGCCAAGAGCGTCCTTGTCGTTGTCTCCCTGGCCCGGGTTCGCCGCCAGGGGACAGTTGTCCTGGGCGTCATCCACCCCGTCGTTGTCGTCATCAGGATCACAGACATCGCCAAGAGCGTCGTTGTCGCTGTCTCCCTGGCCCGGGTTTGCCGCCAGGGGACAGTTGTCCTGGGCGTCATCCACCCCGTCGTTGTCGTCGTCCGGGTCGCACTCGTCGCCGAGGTCGTCACCGTCTGCGTCTTCCTGGCCCGGGTTCGCATCGACGGGACAGTTGTCCTGGGCATCATCCACCCCGTCGTTGTCGTCGTCAGGATCACAGACATCGCCAAGAGCGTCCTTGTCGTTGTCTCCCTGGCCCGGGTTCGCATCGACGGGACAGTTGTCCTGGGCATCATCCACCCCGTCGTTGTCGTCATCAGGATCACAGACATCGCCAAGAGCGTCGTTGTCGTTGTCTCCCTGGCCCGGGTTCGCATCGACGGGACAGTTGTCCAGGGCGTCGCAGATCCCGTCGAGGTCCTGGTCGAACTCCGGGACGCACTCGGCTGCCGCCCTTCCCGGATACCCGAGGAGCATGAGCGCAGCCAGGGGGATCGCAAACCATCTCGCCATGCCTCGTTCCCCGTGTCTCACAAGCCCAGTATGACAACAAATCGGCGCTCTGGCCAGCCTTCGCACCAACTTCGCTCGCAGCGGCGCGAGTTATAGTTTCTCTCTACTCGGTAAGGGAAAAAGATGCAAGGTCATATTTCCGTGGACAGACGGCAAAAAAGGAGAACTGGCACGGGCACGACACGAAGCGGACAAGAACGTCGGGCCATGGGCGTATTCGGTCAACCCGAGACTGAACGGTTACGATCCGGGGAAGGGCGCAAGTCAAACAGCAGGAATTCCTGAGCCACCTCCGGTGGTCGGGTGCGAGGGGCCGGGGAAGTCGTGCTGGCATTGCGCCGACAGATGGTGTACATTCACATGCTCGCTCGACATGAATTGCGGGGCGGGCAGGAGTCGGTCGATGAAGTTGTCCCATCCCTATGACGGCTTGCTGAAGCTCGTGAAAGATCGCCGCACGCAGGTGGAGGAGTTCCTTCTCTGCCTGGAGCGCAGGACCAACTGGTTGACATGCCCGGCATCGATCAACCACCACATGAACGTGCCCGGAGGTCTGGTGGCCCACAGCCTGCTCACCACGCGCACGCTCCTCGATCTGCGGGATACGCTCTCTCCCGAATACAAGGACGAGACCTGCGTGATCGTCGGGATGTTCCACGACGTGGGCAAGGTGGGCTCGGAGGGACAGCCTCACTACCGGATTTCCCGGGAGCAGAACGGCCTGCTCACCTACGAGGAGAACAAGGAGCTGGTGACCATGGGGCTCGCTGTGCGCAGTCTGTATCTGTGCGCCCGGCATATCCCGCTGACCGACGAGGAAGCGCAGGCGATCTGCTACCACGACGGTCAGTACGTGCCCGACAACCGGGCGGTGAAGAACCGAGAGCAGCCGCTTACCTTGCTCCTCCATTTTGCCGATCTCTGGTCATCCCACGTGACGGAGCCGTGCGAGTCGACCCGGAATGTGCATTCGCTCCTGGAGAAGATGAAATGAGTCCCGTCGGTCCGGCACAGGGTGGGGCGGAGGGGGGGAAGTGCTCGGTGGTGACGCTTTCCGGTCCCCCCGGGTCGGGCACTACGACGGCAGCCCGCCTGGTCGCGGCCGAGACCGGGCTCAAGTACGTGAATACCGGAGCGATCTTTCGGGATATGGCCCGGGAGCGGGGGATGACGCTCAACGATTTCGGCAAGCTGGCCAACGAGAATCCGGAGATCGACCTGGAGTTGGACGATCGCCAGGTCGCGATCGCCCGGGCCGGGGGGATTCTGCTGGAGGGACGGTTGGCTGGGTTCATGGTGAGGCGGGCGGGGATCTCCGCAGTCAAGGTGTGCCTGGTTGCCCCGCGGGAGGCGCGCATGCAACGGGTTTCGAGCCGCGATCGGCTCGACTTCCACGAGGCGATGCGGCTCTCCGAGGAGCGGGAGGCAGACGAGAGGACCCGGTTCATCGAGTTCTACGGCTATGACCTCCTCGATACCTCCATCTACGATCTCGTGCTGGACAGCTCTCTCCTTTCGCCTGAAGAAATCAGCCGGAGGATTGTGGCGATGCTCCGGGAACGAAGCTGAAGGCGCCCCTTTTCCTGGCAAAGGGGGCGGCGGGATCTCCATGACGCGCAAGCCGACGATCCTCTTCGTGGACGGCCTCTGGGTCGAGAAGCACGGCATCATGTCGCTCATCCCCCAGCTGGAACGGAGCCGGTTCTCCGTCCATCTGCGGCTGACCCGGAACGTGCGCCGCCTGCTGGCCTCGGTGGCCGAGCTTGAGCCCGACGTCGTCGCCTTCTCAGTCACGACCGGCTGGCATGAGCACGCACTGACCATGGCCAGGGCCGTCCGCTCGCGGCATCCCGGCGTGAAGATCCTGCTTGGCGGACCTCACGTGACCTACTTCCCCGACGTCGTGCTCGACCCCGCCGTGGGGGTCGCATTCTACGGCGAGTGCGACCGGGAGCTCGCTCCCGGGCTGGAGGCCCTGCTGGACGGTGTGCCGGCCGAGCTGGTCCCCAACGCCGCAGCGCGCCGCCCGGGGCCGGTCGGCACCGAGGTCGCACTCGGGCCCCTTGCACCGCTGGCCGAGGACCTCGACTCGCTCCCGCTTCCGGACCGGGAGCACTACTACCGCCACCGGTTCTTCCGCAACAGCCCCTACAAGTCGTTCATCGTCAGTCGGGGATGTCCACACGACTGCGCATTCTGCTTCAACCGCAAGCTGCGGGAGCTGTACCGGGGCAAGGGGAAGTTCCTTCGCTACCGATCTCCCGAGTCGGTCGTGGAGGAGGCGCTCTCGCTCCACCGGCGATTCGGCATGAAGCTGGCCAGCTTCGAAGACGACCTGCTCACCTGCGACCGGGGCTGGCTCGAACGCCTGCTCACGCTCTGGCACCGCCGGGTCCGCGTGCCGTACAACCTCAACGCAACCGCTCAGGCCCTGACCGACGAATCGTTGGTACGCCTGCTGAAGGAGACAGGTATCTGGTGCGTCGCGTTCGGCATCGAGACGGGAAGCGAGACGCTCCGGAAGACCCTCCTGAACAAGGCGCTCACCGACGACCAGGTGCGCCGGGCCGGCAGTCTGCTGAAGAAGCACGCCGTCCGCTTCCTCACCTACAACATGTTCGCGCTTCCGGGCGAGCGGCTCGACGATGCCCTGGCTACGGTGCGGCTCAACCGGGAGATCGGGACGCGGCTGGCCCGCTGCACGCTGTTCACTCCGTTTCCCGGCACCGAGCTTGGCGACCGGGCCGCTGCCGGGAACGGCTTCCCTCCGGGGACCAATCCTCGCGGCCGCGGCGGGACGATTCCGGTCGGTGAAGCCGATGCCTTGGGCCGTGGCGGGACGATTCCGGGGTGCGGCGGGACGATTCCGGTCGGTGAAGCCGATGCCTTGGGCCGTGGCGGGACGATTCCGGGGTGCGGCGGGACGATTCCGGTCGGTGAAGCCGATGCCTTGGGCCGTGGCGGGACGATTCCGGGGTGCGGCGAGATGCTCTTCGGTCGGTCGGCTCTGGAGGGGCCCGAGGTGGCCCGGATCGAGCGGCTCCAGAAGCTCGCGCTGCTCGGGATGCGTTCCCCCGCGGCAGAGAAGCTCGCTCGGTTTGCCAGTGCCATTCCCGCCGGCCCCGTGCATGACCTCGTTTTCTGGGCCACGTACTTCGATGCGGTCCGTGACTACATGAAGACCGACACCCTCCACCTGCTCGAGCTCGGAATCCGGAGCATGACGGATGTGCTTTGAAGATGGGGGTTGGTTGGGGGGAACGGGGATCCCGGAGCGCCGGTCCCCCCGCCTGCACCTTCCCCGCCCGAGATCGTCCGCTCATGCGGGGCCTTGCGCCGCGAAAGGCGACGCAACTGCCGCAGTGATGGGTCACTATCCGAGTTCGGACCCGTGCAAGAACAAGTCGTGCGGACGAACCGGGGCAGCGATCCGTCATTGCCTCGCGCATTCGGTCTGGGTAGAATCGCTGTCGGCGTCGTTCTTTCCTTCAAGGGGTGCATCCATGTCAACAGCCAGGAAGTGGGTTAGTGCGCGCAGCGAACGTGATGCACAGGGCTGCAGCCTGGTCGGTTCGGCTTCTGTGGTCGGACCTTCTTCCAGTGTGCCTTCTTCCGGTGTGCCTTCGTTTGGTATGCCTTTCTTGGGTCGGCTTCGGGTGGGGCGGCTCGGAGTCGCGCTGCTCGCTGCGGGGCTGCTCGCTGCGGGGCTGATGCCCGCAGGTTGCTCGACGGGCCGCGGCCTGGGGACGATCTCGGTGGGGGAAGCCTTGCCGGTTGATGCGGATGTCGTTTCCGGGGACGGGCGGGGCCCGGTTGCCGATGCATCGGCGGACCTTCGTGGGGGGGATCTTTCCGTGCTGGACGTGGCCGAAGCGACCGTCGGGCCGGACGCAGCGGACGTCGTGGTTCCGGATGCTGCCGACGTTTCTGTGCCCGATGCGCCCCCTGCGGACGTGCCGCTGGAAGAGCAGGTTCCGGAGGAGCTTCCATGCGAGCCCTTCTGCCCCGGCATATGCGGTCCGGACGGATGCGGCGGCAGTTGCGGGGAGTGTCCGGAGGGGCAGTCGTGTGTGGCGGGCGTGTGCTTCGCCCCGCAGGCGTGCGAATCTCCGAAGGATTGCCTGGAGGGGGTATGCGACAAGGGGAAGGGGGTGTGCGTGGACTGCCTGGAAGATGCGGACTGCGACGCAGGATTCCGGTGTGCGGCCCAGGAGTGCATCGAGGCTGTCATGTGTGTTTCGGACAAGGAGTGCAAGGCGTTCGGGATGATCTGCGACAAGGAGGCCGGCTACTGCGTCGAGTGCCTGAGCGACCTCGACTGCCCGGGGGATCATTTCTGTTCGGAGGAGCAGTGCATCGATGACGTGTGCGTCGCGGGGGAGAAGATCTGCGCGGTGACGGTGATCTCCATCTGCATGGACAACGGGAGCGGGTACCTCCCAGGAGCCCCTTGTGCGGTCGGCACCTTCTGCGAAGCGGGGGCGTGCAAGCCGTGGGTCTGCACGCCCGGAGCGGTCTCGTGTGACGGTGACGTGCTCGTGACCTGCAACGAGTGGGGCAGCGGTCCGGCCTCGCAGGAGGACTGCACCGCGTCGAAGTCGGCGTGCGTGGACGGTGCCTGTCTGCCGGTAGTCTGCCAGGACGGTACGAAGGAATGCCTGGACGGGAAGGTCCTGGTGACGTGCTCTGAGAAGGGGACGCTGGAGGAGAGCGTGGCGTGCCCCGCCGGGCAGTTCTGCCAGGCATCCAAGCCGTCGTGCGTTCCGTGGGTGTGTTCTCCCGGAGCGCAGTACTGCGATGGGAAGACCGCCAAGCAGTGTGATGCGCAGGGTGGCGCTGTGATTGCAGAGGAGGACTGTGGTGCTTCGGGCAAGGTCTGCGTCCAGGGGAAGTGCGTCTCGCAGGTGTGTCTTCCGGGTGCGGTGTGGTGCGTGTCCGGGCAGGCCATGGCGCAGTGCGACGCGGACGGGATGGGGTATGACACGACTGCGTGCGGGGCCAAGGAATCATGCTGGGATGCGAGCTGTCATGCGTGGGCATGCGCTCCGTCGCAGCCTTACTGCTCCGGGGCGATAGCACTGGTGTGTGACGCGCTCGGGAAGGGGCCGATCGGGGCGGGGCTGGACTGTGCGGCCTTGGGAAAGACCTGTGCGGGCGGGGCCTGTGTGTGCACGGTGCCGACGTGCCAACAGGTGGGGGTGGAATGCGGCAACGTGCCGGACGGCTGTGGCGGGACGTTGCACTGCGGAGTATGTCCTCTGGGGCTGACGTGCGTGGGGACCAAGTGCACGTGCGTCCCGGCGTGTGCGGGCAAGGTCTGCGGGGACAACGGCTGCGGCGGGAGTTGCGGGACGTGCCCGATCCCGCTCCAGTGCGTCGGAGGGAACTGTGCGTGCGCGCCCACGACCTGTCAGGCGCTGGGCGTGTCATGCGGCCTGTGGGACGACGGCTGCGGCGGGACCCTGACCTGCGGGGCGTGCGGCGAAGGCACCTTCTGCGACCCGACCGGCCAGTGCAAGCCCTGCACCTGCACCGGCAAGGAATGTGGAGCGGACGAGTGCGGCATGCCGTGCGGCACCTGCAAGGACGGCAAGGGGTGCGACGCCACCGGCAAGTGCGTGACGACCGAGCCTCATTGCGTGGCGAAGAACACTCCGGGTTGCCCCGGCTGCGCCTGCGAGTCGTGTGTGTGCGAGATAGACCCGTTCTGCTGTGAAACCGCATGGGACGGCCTGTGTGTCGACGAGTGCGTCAACGATTGCGGCGGCGTTGCCTGCCCCGAGGGGCTCTGCTTCCCGATGTGCGAAGGTGTGACCTGCGGGTCGGACGGCTGCGGCGGTACCTGCGGGAGCTGCACCGCACCGGCGGCATGCTTCCAGGGGAACTGCTGTACCCCGGCCTGCGACGGCAAGGAGTGCGGCGACGACGGCTGCGGCGGTGACTGTGCCGAGTGTTCGGCGGGCAACTACTGTGCGGACTTCAAGTGCGTTCCCTG
>Ga0194127_10003265_pt1 | contig 21001 bp, 24 predicted proteins | sample TA2KigC100mmetaG_FD_148624 | JGI IMG/M metagenome (GOLD analysis project Ga0194127, IMG submission 148624) | Freshwater microbial communities from Lake Tanganyika, Tanzania - TA2015036 Kigoma Deep Cast 100m | ecosystem: Environmental > Aquatic > Freshwater > Lake | place: Tanzania: Lake...
TTATCTTGCTCTTTAACCATTTGGGTTACCTCCTCTTATTATTAGGTTAATGTCACTTACCTTATTATAATGAGGTAATCCAGATGATTTCACCTACTTTTTCTTCCCTCTCGTGCAAGATTCAGGTTATACATTTCAGTCGTCAGGGTGAAACCAAGGCTAGCATCGGAATAGCGCCGAAAGACGGATTTGGGGAAATACCTGCAAGTGCGTATACTGTTGGCTTACTTGATGGCGAGGTATGGTCAAACCCTTTCATAATTGAACAGAAAGCACCAACAGGAACATTATTTATCAACTCAACCGGCAATGTTGGCATAGGCACTACAAACCCAACAGAGTCGCTTGAAGTCATAGGCAACATAAACGCCTCCGGTTCTGTTACCGAAGGCTCATCACGAGCTTTGAAAAAAGATATTACCGATATTTCTCTTGCCGAGGCCACGGAAACGCTGAAAGCTCTTAACCCTGTTAAATTCAAATATAAAGTGGATAATTCAGAGGAAGAACACCTTGGGTTTATTGCCGAAGATGTTCCGTCGTTTGTGGCTTACCAGGATCGTAAACGATTGCGTTCCATGGACATCACCGCTGTTATGACAAAGGTAATGCAAGAGCAGCAACGTGAGATTCAGGAACAAAAGGAAATGCTCCGGGAGCAGCAAAAAATCATTTCGGAATTGTTGCAAGAAATGAGGGAAATTAAGAATAAGATTTAAATAATATGAGGCAGATAAAACAGGAAGATAGGGATCGTTCTCATTAAACGGTCACCTATCTCCTTTTAATTTGCACTGTTTTTCCTTTAGTTATTCTATTTTCAGTGTAAGGTCATGCAATAAACTTGCTCTATATAAGATACAAAATCAAACACTTTTACCTGTGTTCTCCGATCTGTATAGCAACATATCCTCACAATTGCTATCTCATCCTCATAAGAATGTTTTTTCCGATGAGATACTCCTTTACTTCCCGGATAGAAATCTCCCGGTAATGGAATATTGATGCCGCCAGGGCTGCATCTGCCTTTCCTTCCGTAAAAACATCGTAAAAATGTTCCTTTTTCCCGGCGCCGCCGGAAGCGATAACCGGTATGCTCACCGATTCAGAAATGGTTCTGTTCAACTCAATGCCATACCCGTCTTTCGTGCCATCGTGATCCATACTGGTAAGGAGTATTTCTCCCGCTCCCCTGGATTCCATTTCAGTCGCCCAGCGAACCGCGTCTATACCCGTTGGTGTTCTGCCGCCATTTATATATACTTCCCATTTCGCATTATTTTGCACCTTCTTAACGTCTATGGCAACTACAATGCATTGCCTTCCAAACTTCCGGGAAGCATCTGTGACAAATTCCGGATTTTTTACCGCGGCAGTGTTTATGGATACTTTGTCAGCGCCCGCATTCAGCAAACGACGAACGTCATCAATGCTTCTAATCCCTCCCCCTACGGTAAAAGGAATAAACACCTGTTCCGCAGTTTTTCGCACCACATCAAGAATGATGTCCCGTTTCTCATGAGATGCGGTAATGTCAAGAAACGTTAACTCATCAGCTCCTTCTTTATCGTATAAAGATGCAATTTCTACCGGGTCACCCGCATCTTTCAGGTTTACAAAATTCGTCCCCTTTACGACACGACCGTCTTTAACATCGAGACAAGGTATAATTCTTTTTGCTAGCATATTGATTTAATGATACATATTCTCAAATAAAGGTAAATAGTAACTGTTTTTCACGTTTAAAAATACTGGAATCACGTGAAAATTATGGCAGGCAATTAGACCTTCGGCAACTTCGATTCTTCGACTCCCTGCCTGCCCGGCAGGCGGGTTCATGGAATGACGTCATGCTGAGAGGAGTCGAAGCATGAAAAGCCGTGAACATAAATTTAAAAATCCTTTTCAGGACTGCTCGCCTTCGCGTAAAGCCTTTTCGGTATGCGTCCGGAGAGGTAGGCAAAACGACCCGCTTCGCAGGCAAGTTTCATGGCAATTGCCATCCGTACGGGATCTTTTGCATGGGCAATACCGGTATTCAACAATACCCCTTCACAACCAAGCTCCATTGCCATTGCAACGTCTGACGCAGTGCCAACACCTGCATCTACAATGATGGGAATCTTTGCTGACTCAAGAATAATTCGTATGTTGTTTCTGTTAAGGATACCCTGTCCCGACCCGATGGGAGACCCCGCAGGCATCACACAGGTAGCGCCCGCATCTTCTAATTTTTTTGCGACAATGGGATCGTCAGAGGTATATACAAGGACGGTAAATCCTTCTTTAACCAAAACCGTTGTTGCTTTCAGGGTATCGATAGGATCAGGCAAAAGCGTTCTTTCGTCGCCAAGCACTTCCAGTTTCACCATATCTGACAACCCTGTTTCACGTGCCAGACGGGCAACCCGAATCGCTTCATCGGCAGAATAACATCCCGCGGTATTGGGCAAGATGGTATATTTCTTTGTGTCAATGTAATCAAACAGGGATTCAGATTCATTGATTTTTGCCCTTCTGACGGCAACCGTAACCACTTCAGCGCCGCTGGCCTCCAGTGCCTTCGCCATTATGTCAAGAGACGGGTATTTCCCTGTGCCTACAAAAAGCCGGGAGGTGAATTCATACTTTCCAATCTTTAATTTTTTATCCATGCATCCTCTTTTTGGTATTAACCGCCACCTACAAAAGTTACCACTTCCAATACATCTGTATCTTTTAATATTCGGGAAGAATGTTCACTGCGAGGAACAATTTGTGAATTTATCTCCACCGCGGTACGATGTTTATCAATATTGTATAACTCCAATAACTTATCTATGGTAGTTCCCGCGGGACATTCCTTTATTTCGCCATTTAAGGTAATTCTCATTCTTTACTTCCAACCGTAAGAGTTTTCCCCGCACCGCAGAAAATGGGGAATTTCGCGAAATACAGCAACAAATTCTCAAGAAAATTATTACTCAAAAAATGTTAATGTATCTAAAAATAAAATGCAAGTGAAAAGAAGATGCCTCAAAGAAGTTTGTAAAGAGTTTGACAAAAAGTTGCATCTATTTTACAATTTCGTTTTGTATTTTATTAAAAATTTTCCTTATATTGAAAAATGAACCCTTCTAAACCAAATCAACAACAAGACGATATTGCAGGCATTATCAGGCGTCATGACCATTTTCACATTACCACCCACATTCGTGCCGATGGAGACGCGCTGGGTTCAGAAATTGCCCTTTTTTATGCCCTTAAGCAACTTAATAAGTCTGTTTCCATTACCAACGAATCTACCGTTCCGAATATATATAAATTTATCATTCCCCCTGAAGGAATGTACATCCACCCGAATCTTCCCGGTGAAAAACCGGAAGCAGTTATCTGCCTTGATTGTCCGACTCTTGACAGAACAGGAAAGATCACCGATGCCATCCCAAAAGATGCCGCCATAATAAACATAGACCATCACATATCAAATGACCTTTTTGGCGATATAAACTGGGTAGTTGATGATATGAGTTCCACGGGAGAAATGATACTTGCCCTTATTAAAAGAATGGGCATCACCATTACCCCTGATATTGCGACAGCGCTATATGTTGCCATCGTTACGGATACAGGAAGGTTTACGCACTCTAATACAACCCCGGAAGTTTTTCGGGCAGCGGCATTTCTCATGGAACATGGGGCAAGGCATGAGGAAATAACGAAAAATGTTTATAACACAAATTCATTCAGGCTATTGCAGCTCTATGCGCAAACACTTAACACCGTTGAATTGCATTTGGATAACAAAGTAGCTACTGTCTTTGTCACAAAGGAAATGATGGAAAAAGCAAAAGTTGATCCTATTGATACACATGAATTTGCCGACATCCCGGTTTCAATAGACGGGGTTTCCGTAGGGATATTGTTTCGTGATATGGTGTCATCTGATTTTGTCAAGGCCAGTCTGCGCAGCAGAAACGGTTTTAATGTAAACAATATCGCAAGGAAATTCGGAGGGGGAGGGCACAAATACGCTTCCGGATGTGAAATACAGGGCAGCATTAAAGAAGCACAGCGATTAATTATCAATGAAATTAAAAAAACGCTTCAGGAAAGCGCTTATTAGCAACAATGCAGGTACATGACCTAAAAAATGAGCTGGCATCCGTAATAAAAGATCTCAAAGCAAGGGTTGAATTTGAAAAAACATTTGGGATTGACGTAATTTCCCTTGCCAGACAAAAAATGGTAAAAATACCACCTCCAGTTATTGCACACAAAAAAGATGCACCGGAAGATTCTGCGCCACAAGCAAAGCCGTTCAATAAAAAACCATCTCCCAAAAACGATGACAAAGAAAAACTGCTGGAAGATCTCAAAAACGAAACGCTGGTCTGCCATCAGTGTCCTTTAAGCAAAACAAGGACAAATCTGGTGTTTGGCGTAGGGAACCCTATGGCCGGTCTTATGTTTGTAGGCGAGGCGCCCGGACGTGACGAAGACCTTCAGGGAGAACCATTTGTCGGCAGAGCCGGTCAACTTCTCACAAAAATAATAGAAGCAATCGGCATGAAGCGCAGCGATGTGTATATCGCGAATATACTGAAGTGCCGGCCACCGGGAAATCGCAATCCTCTTCCCGATGAAATTGCCTTGTGCATCCCCGCTCTTATTAAACAAATTGATATAATACAACCGAAAGTATTGTGTGCTCTGGGCACCTTTGCCGCACAGACGTTACTCAATACAAAAACCCCTATCGGTTCTCTTCGCGGCAAATTTCACGATTATAAAGGCATACCCACCATGGCTACCTTTCATCCGGCATATCTCCTGAGAAATCCTAATGAAAAGGGAAAGGTCTGGGAAGATATGAAAAAAGTGCGGGATCTTTTGAAAGAATTGCTTAATAAGTAAGCCGAAGATACCGTTAAACAATATTTATAATGAGGTCTTTTCTGCCCTCAAAAACTGATACCTAAGTGAATCAAAAGTGATTGCTCTACTTGCGTAAGTATTTCAAATTGATTATTCTGATCATTTGATATTACCACTGCGGGTCTTGTTTTTCCTATTTCTCTGCCAATTACTGGTTCTAATGACACCAACCAGATTTCACCTCTTTTAGGAAAATCCATATTATTTCCAATCTTTTAAGGTAGTTTTTTCCCATTCTTTGTTAAGCTCTTTATCTTCTTTTTTGGTTGCAATGTATCCCTCGGCAAGTAGCCTAATTATCTTTTCCTTCTTTTCCCTTTCTAATTTTTCCTTCAGTGCCTCAGTAATAAAGCGGCTTTTGTTAGGCACAGCCTCCAGTTCAGAAATGAGTTCATCAGGTATGGTAATATTTAATCTTTTCATGGTATTATCCTCTCGTACAAATTATATGCTTTTCATGTGTATTGTCAATGCGCATTAAAATGTACTCTAAAAATATTAAAAACGTTTTTGGGATGAAGAAAAAATGTTGCCCATGAGAAAGCTTTTGCATCTTTTCAGAAAATAATTTTAAGATTTTTGTGGATGATACGTTGGCAATGAATATATGATATTTTCTAATTGAATAGGAAATAAAAACTCCTTTATGGCGACTATCGAGATTGAAATTTTTCACTCCCGATTTAATATCACATGAAGCTTAAAAATCAATTTCCTATCATTTCATAACTGCAGAAATTTCACCCGTTAATCTCATCACCTTTTCAGCTTCTTTTAATGTTAAGGTTCCGGTGCCGCAACTGGGCGTTATTATCGAACGCTCTTTGATCAACTTTTTTGACAAGCCTTTATGTACGAGAAACTGAATCCCTTCTTCCATCCTTTTTACAAGATCATCCAATGTTACATCGGCAATTTTTGATGAAGTAGGGACAATTCCCCATGCAAGATAACCGCCTCTCCCGATAAATGCAAGTATCTCACGCCAATACATCAGATACTTATCCATAAACTCATACGCATCAAAGCTTATAATATCAACATTCGATTCCATAAGCATTGCCCAGTCGGTATTGCCGCAGCAGTGGGTGCCTGTCAACCCCCCGTGCGACCGAATAACCTCATACGCCTCATTGAGAGCGCTAATGATTCGTTCCCTGCTGATATTCATAAATGAAGAACCAAAACTGGTCAAATACGGTTCGTCGATAAATATCAGAACCGGAAGGTTATATTTCGCCAATTTGGTGAATTGCCAATATGCCTTCATGGATAAAAGTTTAATAATCACATCAAAGAATTCATCGCTGTAAAGCGCCAAAATACCGGAATCAAGTTTCAGGGAACCTGCAAGGGTAATCGGGCCGACAACTTGTCCTTTTAATGCCCGAAGTGATGGTGAACGCGATTTTTCAAGGTGGTCCAGCATGGCGTAAAATCCCACAGCACATTCCCTGCTTATCTGAAACAAATCGGGATCATTTTTTAAATACATTTCGTAGAATTTTTCCAACCCTGATGCAGTATCTTTTAAATCATCGATACTAACCGTCTTCTTTTCCTTGTCAATTACAGAACAGGGAAGCCCTTCCGTATATTGAATACACATGTCTTCCCGTGTGCCATATTTTGGCAACTGCACCCAGCAGGGAATTTCACGAAGCGTTTCAAACATAAGATCGGTGGCACATTCAACATCCACATGGGGAAGACTTCCGATCGCAGTTGCGGCAAAATCAGCATGAAAAATATTTGGCATAGGTTTTCCTGCTTTGAAGAAAGTGGCTTGTTTTAAAGATATTTTAATTTATTTTGTACATTTAACGTTATGTATTCCACGACTTTGTGAACCATAAAACAAAATCTCCTGGTGCGGCTTTAATCCAATCAGTCTAAATTAACCCCTTCTTTTTTGCTTCAAGAACTTCCTTGTGTATATCTTCTACCTTTTTATCTCCCCAAAACTTCTTTATTTCCTGAACAGAATCACCTTTGCCTCTTTCAAAACTCACAATAAATCTTGTTGCATCTGCTTCCCCCATATTATCTACAAGCAGATTCCATCCCTTTCTTACTATCTCATTTATTGCGACAGGTTCTTCGTTCTTTATCACGTCATACCTCCTTTTTGACAAAAATTATAGGATTATAAATCTTCATACCGCTTCCATACTCCGCTGCCACCTTTTCTGTGCATCCCACACCTTTTGTAGCTGAGGTTACCTCATCATCGCATGTCAGAAAATATGTTGCTCCACCAGCAATGGCTGAGGCCAGGTGAAGCGCATCCCTGTCTTTAATCCCACATCTATTACGAATAACAATACCAATCTTTAATATTTCCACTTTTTCTTCAACTCTTTTTTTAGAAAGAGCAAGGTATCTTTCCGTCTCTGTTCTTTTAAGCGGACTCAATATCTTTGTTATCTCATAATGCAATATGTCTGATGTGAGCGTGATAAATCGGCCATTTCTGATGCCATCAAGTATTATTTCAAGGGCATCCGTTTCTTCCCGTATCCTCTCTTGCGTTTGGTTATCAAATGGTCTGCAATAAACATTTGTATCAAGGTAAATAATCATGTGAACTTTGTCTTCCCGTATAAGTTTGTTCTATCTGATTATCTTAGCCTCTCTATCCCTCGAAAACCTACTATAAACTTCTAAACGTATTCCGTACCTCATCCATCTTCCCGCAGGTCATTTTTCCTTCAGGGCATTTATCGGTTACGCAGCCGGGGCCTGCATCTTTTAAAATGTTGGGAGCGACTTTTTTTGCGAGCCGCAGCATTTCCATTGCCATCGCCCTGATTTCCCACTGCGCGCGGTTGCAGCAGCGCACGCGGAAAAAATGCAATAGTTCGCGGGCATTCATGGTGATAATAATCTTTGTTTCGGCGGCATTGGGCAATAAGAACCGGGCGTCTTCAAAAGAACTCTCTCCGCTGTCTCCCAAAGCTTCGATTAATTCATCGTACCATTCCTGAATACAATTCATTTTTTCGATAAACCATTGTTTTTTCCCGATTTTTTCAATGTGAGGGGGGATAATAAAATCAAAACCACCGGTCTTCTTGCTTTGTTGTCCTACATACCTTTGGCTTTGCTGGGAATAAGAAGCCAGACGATGCCGGACAAGCTGATGCGAGCAGGCGCGGGAAATGCCCTCTACGCCGAAAGTAAAACTAACGTGTTCTATGGGAGAAAGATGCCTCATTTCCGTTAATTTTTCAATAAACTTCGACTGATCCCTGCTGTCAATCTGTTCCTTTAGTTCGGCAATAGAGGCAGGGCTATAACAAAGCTTCGCCGCCTGAGCCACGATTTGTTCAGCATCAGGTGTGTATCGTAATAATAGTACATTTAATTTTGATTGCGGCATATATTTCCTATCACCGGGGAGAAAAAGATTAAAATTCTATTCCTTTGCGTGCCTTTATTCCCTTTTTGTAGGGATGTTTTATTTCTTTCATCTCGGTCACTAAATCAGCGATTTCTATAATCTGATCTTTGGCGTTGCGTCCGGTAAGCACAAGATTTAATCTCTTTGGCTTATTTTGTATTACAGAACTTACATCGTCGACGTTCAGCAGTCCATAATCAATCAAATAGTTAATTTCATCAAGAACAATCATATCATATTGATCAGAGGAAATCTCCTGCTTTGCGTATTCCCATGATTCTCCTGCATGTTTCATTGTTTCTTCGGAAAAATTTCCTTTTTGTGTTCTGATAAATCCCTGCCCCAATTGAACCATCCTGAAATTTGCCCCTAATAATTCAGCGGCACGCATCTCACCTGTCCCCTGAGCGCTTTTAATAAATGAAAGCATAAGCACCTTCATGCCATGTCCTACAGCACGAAAGCAAAGTCCTAATGCGGCAGTGGTTTTCCCTTTTCCATTCCCGGTATTTACCAGTATAAGTCCGTTTTCCATACTATATCCTGAATAATTACGATTTATTTACCCTATCTGACAACAATTACCTATTGTATTTATTTTAGAAAAATCACGAGAAGGGGGAGAGACGAAAGCAACAATCCAAATGTTTTCGGGACAGAAAATTTTTTTGTTCGTAAAAATGGATTGAACGGAGTAATCATGGGGAGCATTCCCAAATTTTGTATCACTTTAGTTTTTTGAAAAAACATGATTTCTCAGCTATTCTGCAACCCTGACAGGGTTCTGAAACCCTGTCAGGGTTAAACCAGTAAGCAAGATTTACCTTATGTTATCACAGTTTTTCAAAAAACTAAAGTGATACCAAATTTTTGAAAATCCATCATTCTTGTTCCCAAGTTCCTGCTTGGGAAAACAATTGCGAAGGAAGCTCATGCTTCCTGTTATGAGAAGCGAAGCTTCTCAAGCAATTACGTTCCAAAGCTGGAGCTTTGGAACGAGCCATGGTCTCTTTTGGAATTTTGCAAAAATTTGGGAATGCTCCCGTAATCATGCAGGATGGGTCAGCGCCGTTCTGAGCACTTCGCATGCTCAGTGTAAATTTTGCCGAATGGACAAAGCAGACCCATCAACAGCATTTTCATTGGTCCTGGGGATTGCAGAAAAGTCTAACGAAGCGCCTTTTTCCCCATCTGGCGTCTCAGGTATAACATAACTTCTCGCATAAGAAGCCATTTATCTTCCAATGCCCACATGTGAAACGGAAGAACACAACCACACCGCAGGCAATCTGCCTGGGGGCCCATCATGCAGGGCTTTTTTAGTTGTCCCTGAGGATCCAGACAAAACGATACTTCTTTAAAAATACAGTTTCTTGTCACTTCCCTGCATTTATCTGATTTCATAAGCCTGAGGACCATGCCGGGCACTCCGATAAAATCCCCGTATTTTTCCTCTTTCAGTCTCAGCAGCGTATCTAATATTTCATCCCGCAGCTTCCAGCCGGGCCAGAAATCATCGTTTGCCAGTCCTCTTACCGGTGTATGAATTTGAAACAGACATCCCTTTACGCCGATATCCTTCCATTCTTCAATGAAGTACTCGATTTCCCCGTAATTCATCTTGTTAATAACCATTGAAACAATAATCTTTAAATCCGGTCTGTTTACATTCTTTTTTATTCTATCGTGGCAGCCCTTCCCGCGAATAGCGTCATGTGTCTCCTTCTTCCCATCCACCGATATGTAAAAATTCACATCCGGCCAATCGGGGAGTTCCAGCGTGCCGTTCGTAGCGATCAGGTTTGATCTGAAATACTTCATGCCCCGCTCTATCAATTCTTTCCGAAGCAGCGGTTCTCCTCCGATCCAGGAACATTGATAAAAGGGGAAATCGGTCTCTTTCAGGCTTTCTAGTTTTTCAATCCATTCGTCGTCGCTCAACTCCGGTTTTTCCGCATAATCATGCGCATAAAAGTAACAGTGTTTGCAGCGCAGGTTACAACGATTGGTAATATCAATTGCGCCGATAGCGCCTTTTGGTTTGCCAAAGAGGTCAAAGGTGGCTAAATCATATAATTTGAATAAAAACTTCGTTTGCTTCGAACCGATATTGCGACAGGAAAAATCGAAAAGTTTGTCTCGGAAAGTACGCTTCGGGCCTATCGTTCTCTCTTCTAATTCTTTGATCATTTTATATCAGAAAAATCCACTTTATATTTTCTTTCCTGCTCCTTCGTCTTTATGATAATCGCCGTTTTTTCGTTCGTATCTACCTTGTCGTACCGGAATACGCCAACGATACTTTGTTTATTATCCTCGTGTTTTCTGCCAAATTCGGTTTTCAGAGGCAAAATATTGCTCATCCCTTGTTTTAATGTAATTTGAACATCGCCGGGAGTTTGAATATCTTTTTCTGAAACAAGCACAATCACTTTAAAAGAATCCGCAAACTGTATTTCCTTTATTGCATCGGGGGTGGTTTCCTTTTCGCTCATAGCATTCATTGCAGAGAGAATGACAAGCTCAACGTACTTGCTCATAATCAATCCACCGTCCGATTCCGGATATTCCCCAAAACAAGCGGTTTTCACCACAGGGCTTTTAAAGGATTCCTTCCCTTTATGTTTTTTTCCATAACCGGTAGCTGTTGCAATATCTTCATCATTTATTTCATTTTTAAATGCTTGTGCAGTACCGGAAAAAACAATTACTGACACAAAAACAGCCGCAAGCAAACATCTCATTCTCATCATCTTCAACTCCTCCACCACTGCTTTCCGACAAAATTTTGCATGAAATAGTCAGTCATTCATCACACACTACAAGATATTTCCCGGTAATCATGCTTATTCTCTTCCCGAGATTTTTCATTTCCTTCAATCCCCCTCTGCCCGAAGTCTCGCCAATTTCATCAACCAGTAGTGTTTTTCCATTATCAAGATGCAATACTACCGAATATCTTAAATAGTTTTCCGGTACAGAATCTTTCGCATTTTTTACCACTTCCGCTTTTTTAATTTTTGCAAACGGATAACTTTCCACATGGTCAAAAAAAAGAGTCCGTCTGATCCGTTTCGTCACGTGTTCTGTTTTGCCATCGATAACAATTGTTTTAAAAAAAGAACTTAAAACAATCTTATCGGTAGCTTTTTTCGTACCCTTCCCGGCATTTTTTACACTCTTTTTACTTTTTGTTGTTTTTGTGCTCTTTTGGTTTACCGGCATTGACTTGTTCCCCTTTTCAATGCAAACGAATTAAAATCACACACGATTATTAGATTTAATTTAACGTTTAGGAATTTCAAACTGTTCATGTGGTGGCAAGGCGCGCCTTGCCACTACGTTGTTAAAAGTTGCCGAAGGCCTAATTAAATTTTGCAGACGGAAATATATCACATGTGATGGTGATAGTCAAAAGTATTATTTGCATAATTTTTGCTCCATCTGCTTACCATAAGAGAGCTTAATAACAATTTTACAGGGCAAGATAATATACTTGCAGTAAAAATCAACTTAAAATATAAAGTTAACTGTCCAGCATTGCCCTGATTTTTTTCAAAAGCTTTTCAGGGCTAATGGGTTTTTGAATAAATGAGACATGGTTACCCCGGAGTATGCTTTGGGGAAATGAATCTTCTGCGTATCCGCTGAGAAAAATAGTTTTTATTTCACGTTTCATCTTTTCAATTAAATGATACGCATCTTTTCCATTTTTTTTCGGCATCCTGACATCGAAGATTAACATATCTATATTTTTACTATTGTTCATAAATTTATTTGTGGCATCCTCTCCATCCACTGCGGCAATTACCTTGTAACCGTATATTTCGAGTGTTTTTCCTATAAAATCCCTCACGTTTTCATCGTCTTCTGCCAATAGTATTGTCTCCGTGCCTTTCACAGGCGCTTTTTCCGTTTTCGTTTCCGTTTCTTCCGCCACAGCATCAACAAGCGGCAAATAGACAATAAATTCGGAACCTTCTCCCGGTTTGCTCCTGACATCGATATAGCCTTTATGCTGTTTGACTATTCCGTAAACGATTGAAAGTCCAAGACCCGTGCCCTTATTAACTTCTTTTGTGGTATAGAATGGCTCAAATATTCTCTTTTGTGTTTCTTCATCCATGCCTGTTCCCGTATCAGATACTAAAAAGAACGCGTAGTTCCCTGCATTGGCAATTCCGCGCAATTGTCCGATGTATTTATCCTTAAATATCTCCATACCTGTACGAATAGTGAGAACGCCGCCATCGGGCATCGCATCTCTGGCATTGGCAACCAAATTCACTAACACCTGCTCTATTTGCCCACTGTCCGCCATAACAATCAAATCTTTTTCCGCAAGGAGTAATGTATACTTAATGTCTTCTCTGATAATCCTTTCCGTAAGAAGTTCTGCTTTTTTAATAATAGTATTCAGGTCAACCGGTTTAAGATGAATGACCTGTTTCCTGCTATATGCCAGCAAACCCTGGGTTAATTTTGCGGCCTTTTCTGCGGATGCAACTATTTTTCTGCCGCAATCCTCCATAGAAATATTCTTGCCTGCTCCCATAGACATCAAACTCGCATACCCGATAATTGCCGTGAGGATATTATTAAAGTCATGGGCAATACCACCGGCAAGTCTTCCTATAGAATCTATCTTTTGGGAATGATAAAGCTGCTCTCTTAATGCCCCCTGCTTTTCTTCTGCCAGCTTTCTTTCGGTAATATCCTCCTTAAAAGCAAGGAAATTGATTATCTTCCCTTCGGTATTTCTCATTGGCATTATTTGCGCCAGTTCCCAATAGCATTCTCCATTCTTCTTTTTATTATAAAATTCCCCTTGCCAGCTCTTTCCTGCGGTAATCGTATCCCATAAATGCTGATATTCATCGTTCGTTGTTCTGCCCGATTTCAAGATGCGCGGATTTTGCCCGAGGGCTTCCTCTCTTGTATATCCCGTTATTCGGGTAAACATGGGGTTGGCATATTGTATCTTTCCGCAGAGGTCGGTGATAACCACGCTGACGGTGCTTTGTTCTATGGCCTGAGATAATTTAAAGAGCTGATCTTCCATCTTTTTCCGTTCGGTAATGTCACGCACAATGCACATATAAACGGGAAGGTTTTCTATCTCAATCAGAGACATGCTAAGTTCCACCGGCAGAAAACTTCCGTCTTTTCTCTTTTGGTACATGCCGGAGATATCGGATATCGATCTGTTTGTCTCTATTAATTTTTGAAATTTCAGAATACGTTCGTGATCATCCTTTGTGTGCAAATCAAAAAGAGTCTTTTTCCTGAATTCATCAACGGTGTATCCATAAACATCGCATGCCTTTTTATTACCATCAATGATTTTTAAGGTTCCGGAATCGACGATATAAATAGCGTCATTGGCATTTTCAAAGAGATTCCGGTATTTCACCTCGCTTTTTCCAAGGGCAATGGTGTTTTCCCGTATTTTACGCGCCATTACATCAAATGATTTTCCCAGATTTGCAAGTTCATCCTTTCCCCCAAGATTTACCTGAACATCATAGTTCTTTATCATCAAATCCTGAGTTGCAACAACCAGTCTTTTAATGCGTCTTGTCAATACCCATTCAAAAAATCCCCATAGCAAAAGACACATTATTCCCAAAACCGCCGCAAACTGATAGAATTCTTTTATTGCGCCAACGTAGCCTGCTTTCTTGGCGCGGGCAAGCCCATATTCAAGACAGAGAACGCCTTCCTTGAGGGGTCTGATTTCTCCGGGTTTAGCGCCGAAGCTTACGGGGAAAACAAATATACAGGTCAACCGGTCATCAGAAAACCGATATTGTTTTGACAATAAATGAATCGCATTTTCTGTTAAATTTGCCATCATGGAGGACTGAATATCAGGGAGAGGCTTGCCTTTTAATTCGTATCTGGTAGAGAGGATGACAATATTGTTCGTATCCACAAGAAGCGCCAGATTAAGATCGGGGTCTTCTCCAAACCAGCTAAGGGTTTGCTCCGCGCTATGCACGTCATTGTTGCGGAGGAAGGTTTCTATTGTATACGAAGCCTGCATTCCTCCGTACACAGCCCTGGAAACAATTTCTTCCTCTACAAACGTGTTAATCTGCCCTTTATGCATATTTAATTGATACGCACAAATTCCTATCAATAAAAGGAAGATAATGACAGGAATGGTATATCGTAACGGTTGTAAGAGGTATTTCATTGATAGTTAATATAGGGATTGTTTTTCATGAAAAAAGATATTTTTCATTGTTTACCACCTTCTCCTGTTAATTTCCGGACCGGTTCTGCGTATATCAAAGAAGATAGATCGGGTATAGATTTTAACAGCTTCAAATTCAACATACTTTGGGCTAATTTCCGACTGTTTTTCAAAGTTATCGAAGGAGAACCTGCCAACAAATCTACATTTTCCTTCAAATCCGGAATATGAAGGCCATTTAACGACATCAGGAATTGTTCCGGAGAAACTCCCATGCGTGGCGCCATCTTGCAAGCCGCTTCTTCACGGTTTTCCCTGAAATAATCAATTGCCTTAAACCATCCCTTCAAGAGAATTTCTATAGTGTTTGCATTACCGGAGATGATTTCCTCGCGAACAACAAGGACGTCCATAATTTCATCGGGAATCTGAGAACTGTCGAATAACAAATTTGCCCCTTTCGCCAGCAACCTTGACCGCACAGGTTCAAAGGTAACCACGGCATCCACCAATCCGTTTTTGAAAGCATCTTCATGCTCATTGGCTTTTAATGGGATAACATGTATATCTTCAGGCTCCATGCCAACAATCTCTAAAGCACGGGAGATTACAAACGCTCCAAGAGCGCCGGATTCTACCCCCACCCTTTTCCCTTTTATGTCTAACAAACCTTTGATCTCCGAAGTTCCGAGAATTGCATCTCCCCCTTCTGAGAAATCCATAACTAACATTACCCGGGGCTGGCGTTCGTATTCGGTGAGCAAAAGAACTTCATCCATTGTTATGGCTGCAGCTTCTATTGTGCCATTAAGATAAGCATGAATCACTTCTGTCGTAGAGGGATATTCCACCAGGCGAATGGGTGTTCCGTTGTAATAGCCTAAACTGCGGGAAAGATATAAAAACTCATATCCCGGCCAGACATTTGTTCCCACCCTGAATACCGATGGAGGTTTTTTTGCACACCCAAACAAAAGTAAAACAAGAATCCCACAAATACACAAATATTTTTTTTTCATTTCAGGTTCAAGTGTCTTCCCACACTTTAAATTTACACTAAATGAAAATATTAAAAAAGCCCCCCTTCTGTGACTTAAGCCACAGAAGGGGGGCTTTTTGAAATTAACTCATAAAATGAGTCTGTTATGCATATCACTTAATCTCGATTTTTGCCTGCTGCTTCAGCCGCTCCAGCAATGTATCGGCATTCTGTTTCAATATATCCAGTTTAACTTCGGGTTTTAAGTCATCAAACTTAATATCCTCGCCTTTTTTAATATCCGTAACTTTGATAATATGATACCCAAACTGGGTCTGTACCACATCGCTCACATCTCCTACTTTTAAAGCAAACGCCGCTGCGGCAAACGGTTCTACCATTTGACCTTTCCTTTTAAAATATCCCAGATCGCCGCCCTTTTTTGCCGATGGGCAATCAGAATATTCTTCAGCAAGTTTGGCAAAGTCTTTTTTTCCTTCGGCAACTTCCGCTTTTGCTTTATCAATCTTTGTCTTTGCCGCTGTCAATTCATCACCCTGCTTATTTCGTGTGTCTACTAAAATATGGCTGGCTTTCACCTCCGTGCCGTCATATATTTGTTTATTTTGTTCAAAATATCCTTTTATTTTTTCATCGTTTACTTCATCAGCAAAAAACTTTTCCAAAGATAATGAAATAGTAATATCTCTCTTTAAATCTTCAATACTGCTGCCATGTGACTCTAACACTTCTTCCAGCGACTTGCCTTCCAGTCCGGGGTTTAACTTTATATCCTCGCGAACTTTATCCAGTTCGGTTTTGAGAACATCATCGCCTATCGCAAGTTTTTTCTCCTTAATAAACTGCAAAAACAACTTCTGGGCTACCAACCCTTCAAGTATCTGTTGTTCGATTGAGGCAATCCTGTCAGGAGGTATCTGATTCTTAAATCTGGCAAGCACACGATCAACCTCCGCCTGCGTAATATTTTCGCCATTGATAATTGCGACAACTTTCTTTGAAACATCCTCTTGCTTTACTTCCGCCGTTTCTTGCTGTTGTTTCGGAGCAGCAGCTTCTTCTTTCTTTTCTTCTGCCATAACAGAAGAACTAAGACAAATGCTTGCTATTCCACATAAAACAAAACCAACAATCTTGCTACGCCGCTTTAACATTCATTTCTCCTATTCAAAAAAACAAACTTCATTTGACTTCTTTTACGTCTATCCATTTCATCATCTTTCGTAATTCTCTGCCAACCTTTTCCACCAGATGTTCCCGGTCTTTCTTTTCCAGAGCGTTAAAACTGGGGCGGCCTGCCTGATTTTCCAGTATCCATTCCTTGGCAAACTGTCCCGACTGTATTTCGCCCAAAATGCGTTTCATTTCTTTTTTTGTTTCTTCTGTGATGATGCGCGGACCACGGGTTAAGTCTCCGTATTCTGCGGTATTGCTTACAGAATATCGCATATAACTAAGGCCGCCCTGATAAAAAAGATCCACGATCAGTTTAAGTTCGTGCATACATTCAAAATAGGCAAGTTCCGGCTTATATCCTGCTTCAACGAGGGTCTCGAATCCCGCTTTTACCAGCGCGGATACCCCTCCGCACAGCACTGCCTGTTCACCGAACAGATCAGTTTCCGTCTCTTCGGCAAAGTTCGTTTCTATTACTCCACCCCTTGTGCCCCCAACCCCATGCGCATATGCCAATGCCTTTGCCTTTGCTTTTCCGGTGACATCCTGATGAATCGCCATAAGACAAGGAACACCGCCGCCCTTTTCAAACTCGGAACGAACCAAATGACCCGGGCCTTTCGGCGCAACCATAATAACATCCACATCTCTTGGGGGAACTACCTGACCAAAGTGGATATTGAATCCGTGAGAAAAACACAATGTCTTTCCGCTCGTAAGATGCGGTTTGATGTGCGTCTCATAAACGGTTCTTTGGGATTCGTCCGGCAGGAGTATTTGAATAAAGTCACCCTTTTTTGCCGCCTCGTCCACACTCACCGGTTTAAACCCATGCTTAACGGCTAGCTGATAATTGGAGGTGCCTTCTCTGGTAGAAACAATTACCTCCAGGCCGGATTCCCTGAGATTCTGAGCCTGCGCATGCCCCTGGCTTCCGTACCCTATTACGGCAATTCTTTTTCCTTTTAAAATGCTGATATCAGCATCGTTTTCATAATAAATTTTTATCATACCCCTTCCTCTTGCCTTTCAATCAAATATATCAATAGTGCTATTCTTTATCGTACGCCCCGTGTAATTGCGATACTCCCCGTTCTCACCAGTTCCTTTATTCCGTAAGGACGCAATAACGCCAGCATTGCTTCAATCTTTTCTTCTGCCCCGGCAATTTCAATAACAATATCCCTCAGGGCCACATCAACAATCTTTCCTCTAAAAATATCCACAATCTCTATAATCTCGCCGCGTTTCCCAACCGGACAATTTACCTTTAACAACATCAGGTCCCGCTCGATAAAATCTTCATTGGTGAAATCGATAATCTTGATGACGTCAATAAGTTTGTTGATCTGCTTTCTTACCTGTTCCAGAATGGCATCGTCTCCCCGCACCACTATCGTAATTCTGGAGAGATCAGGATTTTCCGTTTCTCCCACGGCAAGACTATCGATGTTAAATCCCCTGCCGCTGATTAAACCGGTAATTCGGGCAAGAACCCCGACTTTGTTTTCCACTAATACTGAAATAACGTGCCGCATGATTACTTTACCATCCCTGAAAATCCGAAAAAGGCCAGCGCCATAAGTCCTGTGCATATAAATGCAATGGGAAGTCCCTGCAGTGGTTTTGGTATGTTGATCAATACCAGGCGTTCCCGTATGCCTGACATTAATAATATGGCCACCGTAAAACCAATCCCTCCGCCAAAACCCTGAACAGTTGCTTCAATAAATCCTAAATGCTGCGGAGAATCGGTGGTATTTAACAGCGCCACCCCTAATACGGCGCAGTTTGTTGTAATAAGAGGCAAGTATACACCCAGACTGTCATACAATGCAGGAACCATTTTCCGGAGCATCATTTCCAGCAACTGAACTAACGTTGCAATTATAAGAATGTAACTGATCGTTTTTAATACTTCAATAAGCCCTGTTTCTCCCACGGAAGGAAAAACCATGCCCACAATATTCATATCGCCCGGCAGCAGAATATAATTATACAAAATCCACGTAATAGCCGAAGCAAGCGTCATAACAAACGTCACTGCCGCTCCCATACCAAAGGCGGAGGAAGTCTTCTGCGAGACGCCAAGAAACGGACAGAGTCCCAGAAATTTTGCGAGGACGAAATTATTTACAAAAACAAGGCTGACTATTATCAGAGCTATTTCTTTAATCATCTTTTTTGTACACCATCATTGATTTTTCTTTTTTTTGCAGTTTTCTCCAGTTGAAAAAACCCATGAGAAGACCTAACACAATAAATGCGCCCGGAGCCATAATCATCACTGAAGCGGGTTCATAATGCTTGGATAACTTTAACCCGAAAAGCGTGCCTGCGCCAAGCACTTCACGTATGCCGGAAACAAGACAAAGGGATAAAGTCCATCCTAAACCGATTCCCGCCCCGTCTAATATGGATACGAAGGGTTTATTTTTGTAAGCGAAAGATTCTGCACGATATAAAATAATGCAATTCACCACAATAAGGGGAATAAATATTCCTAATGAAGCATTAAGCTCCGTCGGCAAATACGCCTTCATCATTAATTCTACTATCGTTACAAATGCGGCAATAACGACAATAAAACATGGTATTCTGATCTCACGGGGAACATAAGGGCGTATTATAGAAACAATAAAATTAGAAGAAATGAGTACAAAGGTGGCAGCCCCACCCATTGAAATCCCATTCTTTAACGAAGTAGTCACTGCAAGACTGGGGCAAATACCTAACACCAGCACAAACAATGCGTTATACTTAAAAAGGCCTTTTGAAAATTCTTTCCAATTGCTTTGTTCTGACATTTCTCTCCTCTTCAAATTTTTAAAAGCTAAACGTTTTAGGAATAAAAGTCAAGAATAAATTGAGGTTTCATAAAAACGCTCAGGCGCAAAAACGACCGATTCCGTTTTTCTGCCGATTTCAATAACCATTTTATTTTACCACCGCAAGCATTTCTGGTTTTAAACTTTTTATCATCTCGATAAACGCCTCAATACGGGTTCTCATCGCTCCATCCAACGGCCCCGGACGGTCGCAATCCAGGGTAAGAATCGGCAGGCGTATATTTTTCCTTATAATCTTGTCCTGGATATGCCGGTGGCAAAAACTTTGTACATAATGAATTATGCCATGAATTCTTCGCTGCTGTATTGCCTCCTGAATATCTTCTAAACGTGAAAAAATGTCGTAGGGATACGTATACCTGCTGTATTGTTCCACAAGGGTATTTGACCGGTACGGCATAGAAAACTGCCGCTGAATTTCGTTAAATACTACATGAACGCCAAGAGAAGAAAGAAAGGAATACAAATCTTCACAAATGGGGGGAATTCCGATGACCCCAAGCCGGATCGTATGTTTGATTGGCTCACGCCTCGATACCGATTCAAGAAATTTTCCCGCAAGCTCACCAAAAACCCCGAAATCTCCCATTACGTCACTGGTTGATACCGTCCAGAGATGATTTTCCTCTCCGGTAACAATATTCTCCTCCCACGTAAGCCGGTCAATTTCATGTATTATGCTTCTCACCGAATCCAGACGTTTCTTCGTTTCCTCCGCTTTCATATAGGAAACTCCCAGACTTGCGGCAAGCGCCTCCATTTGAGCATGCAGAAAGGATGTATCCGTTTTGCTGTGGGGATAAGCGAAAGGAATGGTTTTTACTCCTTCCGATACAAAAACCTCCATAAGCGCCTGATTGTTACTGCAATCACCCTGAATCACACTGATAATCTTTTGAATACCGTGTTTTTTCACCGCGGAATACATACCCTTGATCCATGCGCACGTATTCCTGGGCAAACCAACCAACTCGGCATTCTCAACCATTCTGTTTGGCGAGGCATCGCAAATGAATATATTGTTAAGATCAATGGGCATATATCCTGCCGCAAAGACAATCTCAATGGGAATCGTGGAGGTAATCCCGATAATTTTCTCTTTGGGAAATTTCCCAAGATCGGGAAGATAGGGGAGTAAATTGTTGGCGTGCTGCTGACTCATTTAAGCAAATCGCACATTCATTCTTATAAAATATACCTTACGAGTTTACAAATTGTGATTTTAGTGTAGAGCGAAGAGTATCTTCGCTTATTCTATAGATTGGTATTAGCGAAGCGGCGCTTCGCTCTACATTTCATACCTGAATCTTGCACCAAATAGACCGCTCCCGTGAGGGCGGTGAAATTTGTTGTATTCGTATCAAAACGTAACCATCACCCCTGCCAAAAAGTTTTTCCTATTTGTTTTTTCATCACTTTTTCTCGCAAGGATACATATTTTTGTTTATGAAAAATGT
>Ga0194127_10003266_pt1 | contig 20995 bp, 13 predicted proteins | sample TA2KigC100mmetaG_FD_148624 | JGI IMG/M metagenome (GOLD analysis project Ga0194127, IMG submission 148624) | Freshwater microbial communities from Lake Tanganyika, Tanzania - TA2015036 Kigoma Deep Cast 100m | ecosystem: Environmental > Aquatic > Freshwater > Lake | place: Tanzania: Lake...
CTGGCTTGGTTGGCAGACTCCATGCTCTTTTCGCACCTTTGACCACGAGATTCCGGGAATCGGAGTCCATCGGCAAGGGGGTGCCGAGGATTCCTGATTCCAGAGGTGCCGATTGACGTTCGCGTGACCCCGGGTATGTTCTGGTCGTGCCGGAGGCCGGAGGTCAAGTTCGTCCGGACGACCCCCTCGCTGCCTGCCGCGCGGAGAACCAGGATTGGGCGCCCAAGTCCGATGCCCAACCTGCCGATAGGGAGGGCCATGTGGCTCTGGGGGCTTCTCGGTTGGTGCGTCGCCTCCATCGCGGTGGCCGCGCTCTGCCACCGTCTCCGCCGCGTCCAACGTACTTACCCACCAGAGGTTGCGGCGTTCCTGCTTCGGTTGGAGACCGAACTGGCCGAGCGCCACCCAGGCGTGCAGTTCCTCGGCATGCTGCCGGATAGGTTCGCCTGCCTGCTCCTCATCGAGGGCCAGGAGACCCCAGTCGGGCTGCACGACGCATACCGGCTGGCGGAGGCGCACCCCGAGGCCTTCCCGCGCATCGTCGAGCAGTTGCTGCGCGACGTGCAGGCCGTCGGGATCGACCGGGTCGAGGACGTCGACTTCGTCGATGCCGCGCCCAGGCTGTTGCCCCAGGTCCGTAGCCTCTGCTGGCTCGACCAGCGCGGGCGCTTCGGGGATTCGGGCCTCGTGCATCGCCGGCTGAACGACGAACTGGTCGTCGTCTACGTGCTCGACGATCCCCACTGCATGGTCTTCGTCTGTCGCGCGCACCTGCGGCAGTGGCGCAAGAGCGAACTGGACGTGCACAACCTCGCGCTCGCCAATCTGGAGCGCCTCGGCGCGCAGGGCGTGCAGGCCGCGGCCAACGGGAAGCAGCCGCTGCTGCTCCAGTCCGGTGATGGCTACGACGCGGCGCGCGTGCTGCTGCTCGAGCGGACCGAGGGCCTGCTCGTGGCGATCCCGGATCGCGACATGCTCTGGGTCGCGCGCGAGTCGGGGCAGAACCTCGAGCAGTTGATGGCCACGGCGGCGGAGATCGCCGGGCAGGCATCGCACCCGGTTTCGCCGCACCTGTGGCGCGTCAAGGACGGCCGGCTGCAGGCCGTGACAGCGACTCGCTGATGCGCACGGCCTGCGGTGCGGGCACGGTGAACCGCTGCATCCTGGCCGGGTCGAGCGGATCGCTGAGTTCGTAGTCGCCGCTGCCGAGCATCGTCTCGACCACCTGTCCGGGGCGCAGCGAGAACCCGGCCGGGAACGCGTCGATCGGTCGCCAGGTCAGGTCGCCGACGCGCACGAGCCGCAGCGGGCCGGCCGATCGATCGGCGCCGACCTCGAAGCGGACCTGGTGGGCCTGGGCGTCCAGCACGAGCAACTCGTGGGGAGAAGGCAGGCGCGCGAACCTGTGCGACGCGCGGAGAAGGTAGCCGTGACGCGAGAACTCGCGCGCGCGCGCGACGGTCAGCGTCAACGGGCCCGCCGCGGCGACCGAGATCTCGAGGCGCTGCGTGCCGGGCTGCGGCTGCAGCGGCAGCCAGCCGAGGTCGGCGCCGGTCTCGGCGTCGGACAGGGAGATGCCCGCCGTCGCGTTCGCCAGTGCGGCCGGCACCATGTGCAGTTCGATGGTGATCGTCGTGGCCGACTCGGGAACCGGATGCAGCGCCGCGATCGGACGTCGCGGCGGGCGTGCCTGCACGGGCGGCCTTTCGGGTTGCGCAGCGTGCCGCACCGTGCCGGTGGCAGGGGCAGCCGTGGTGAAGGCGGGCTCGCGGCGCAAGGTCACCACCAGCGCGTAGGCTGCGACGACGATGCCGATGGTGGCGACGAGCGCCGCGAAGACTGTGGCGAGGAAGCGGATGGCTCTGCTCCGGAGCGCGGACCTGGGCGCTGCGGCAGTCTAGCGCCCGCGGTTGCCGGTTTGGCGGTTCGCCGGCGGAACTCCGCCCGGTCCCGGCTGTGCCGCCGGCTTGCCGGCGGCGATCGTCGCGCGGGGGTTGTCGCCGGGAGTGACGACCACGGTCGCGGTCGTGCGCTCGCGACCGCGCAGGTTCAGCACCATCAGGTAGTTGCCGGGCTGCAGCGTCTCGAAGCGGAAGGTGCCCGACTGCACCCGCGCGTCGAAGGTCGTGTTGCCCGGTTCCCGGCGCCACTGGTTCCAGTCCGGCGGCAGTTCGGTGAGTCCCATCACGAGCGTGATCGCGCCGTTGAGTTCGGACGGCTTGCCGTCCGTGCAGGTGACCGAACCCTGCAGGCTCGCCGTCGTCACCCGGATCGTACGTTCGGTCGTGACGCCGGCCGCGACCTGCAGCTGCTCCTCGTGGAGCATGCCGCCGCGGCGTCCGGCCTGCACCCGCAGGCGGTAGCTGCCGACCGGCAGGTCCTTCAGCGTGAACTGCCCCGAGGCGCTGACGGCGGCCTGGAAGGACCGGCCGCCGCCGAACATGCCGCGGCCGCCCGGTCCGCCGCCCGGTCCGCCGCCCGGTCCGCGGCCCATGCGTTCGCCGGTCGCCTCGCCGTTCTCGTCGAGCCGCGTGAGTTCGATCTGGGAGCCGGCGGCGGGGGAGCCGTTGTGCAGCACGGTGCCCGCGACCGCGCCCACCTGCGGCCTCGTGACGATCACGTCGAGTTCGGCCGTCTCGCCGCCGCGCACGCGCACGTCCGCCGGGATCGTGCCGGCGAAGAACTGCGGGCCGAGCTCGCGCATCAGCTCCTGCGGCGAACCGACCCAGCTCCGCACCACGTAGTCGCCGGGAACCAGGTCGTCGATGCGGTAGCTGCCGTCGGCGTTCACGCTCGCGTTCTGGAACGGCCCGCCGCCGGCGCCGCCGCCCTGGCCGCCGCGACCGCGACCCGGGCCGCCGAAGCCGCCGGTCACGGAGACCGCGGCGACGCGGGCCTCGCCGATCTCCTGCGGCGCGAGGCCCCGCACGCGACCTGCCAGCGAACCGAGCGCCCCGAGCTGCAGTTCGAAGTCCGAACGGTCCCCCTGCAGCTCGAACGGCTCGGTCGTCGCGTTCGCGAAACCGCGCGCCTGGGCCTGCAGGCGGTAGGCGCCGCGCGGCGCGTGCTTGACGACGAACTCGCCGGCGCCGTCCGTGGTCGCTTCGAGCGCCGCCAGGCCGCCCGCCATCTGCCGCTGGAAGTCCCGCGCCATCGCCGCGAAGTCGGCGTTGCCGCCCGGCCCGCTCTCGTTGCCGCCGCGCCCGCGGCGCCCGCGGCCGCCGTCCGCGGCATTCGACGGGCGCAGCTCGACGCGCGCTCCCGACACCGGGACGCCCTTGTCGCTGCGCACCACGCCTGCGACGTAGACGCCGCGATCGAGCCGCGCGGGGATCGTGGGCGAGGGCGCACCGAGGCGCAGTTCCACTTCCTGCGACTGGAAGCGCGCGTGGTCGGGCGATTGCACGAGGACCTCGTAGACGCCCTCCTGCAGGCCCGTGAGCAGGAACTCCCCGCCGGGATGCCGTTCGGGCCGGCCGAGCTCCCGGCCCGGACCGCCTTGCCCGTTGGCGCGCGGGTCGTCGAACCGTTCGCCTCGGCCGGGTCCCTGGCCGCGGCGCAGGTCGGACAGGTTCGCGCGCACGCTCTCGATCTGCGTGCGCAACTGCTGGCGCGTCGCTTCGTCGAGGTTGCCGTTGCGCAGCTGCTCCACCAGGGCGTTGACGTCGACCGCGGCCCCGGGCGCGGGCAGGCCGCGCAGGCGCAGGGCGCGGGCGGCGAAGGTCACCACGGGCTGGCCGTCGATCCCGTCCGTGACCGTCCCCGCGATGCGCAGACCGTCCTGCATCACGACGTGCAGCGGCTGGCCGAGCGTCACGTCGACCTGGTCCTGCGCGAAGTCGAGGTAGCCCTCGGCATCGGCCTCGAGCCGCATCGGCACGCCCGGCAGGTGCTCGAGGAAGAACCGGCCCTGCTCGTCGGTCGTCGCGCGGTGCTCGCGCCCGCCGCGCCAGTCGTCGCCGCCGGCGGCGGTACCACGGCCCGGAGCGCGCACGGCGCCCGGCCGGACCTGGCTGCGCAGGGTGACGTTGGCCTTGGCGATCGGCCTCGACTGCGCGGTGCGCACGTAGCCCGTGACCTCGTAGCCCGGGCCGAGCCGCAGATCCTCGACCTCGGTGAGTTGCTCCTCCTCGACGACGAACGCGCTCGAACGGCCCTCGGTGTGCATCTTCGCCGAAGCGCCGATGCTCCAGTCCCCCGCGGCGACGCGCCGGTGGCGGTAGTAGCCGTTGTTGTCGGTGGCGACATCCGCGACGAGATTCTCGCGGTTGCGCAGCCAGCGCATGCGGTTGTCGTTCTCGGGCGAGAGCTGGATCCGCGCGCCGGCGATGCCGTTGCCGTCCAGGTCGGTGATTCGCCCGATCACCTCGCCGCCGGCGGTCAGCATCAGGTCGCCGAGGTCCATCTCCGCGGCCACCTCGCCGAGGTCCTTGTCGAACAGGCCCGGCGCGTGGGCTGGATGCGCGACCTGCAGCGACACGCGCAGGTTCCGGAACGTCTGGCCCTGGAACGCGAAGCGTCCCTCGCGATCCGTCTGCACCGGGTCCGGCACCCGGCGTTGCCGGGCAGCGGGTCCACCGCCACGGGGCCCACCGCGGCCGAAGTCGAGCCAGACCGTGGCGGCGGGAACCGGGGACTTGAACCGGTCGACGACGCGCCCGCGCAGGGTCACCTCGACGCGCCGCTCGTCGGCACCTGTCGAAGCCTCGCTCGGCCCCGCGGCCGTTCGTTCGAGCGCCGCTTCGGCCGTCGGCTCGCCGCTCGCCATCTCGGCCGGGTCCTGGATCTCCTGCTCGTCCGTGGCATCCCACCGCACGAGCGGGGGATCGTCGTCACCGAACACGGCCGGCACCAGGAAGGCGCCGCCGGCCGCGAGGAACAGGGCACCGACGAGGATGGCGATGGTGGGCTTGTGCATGCGCGTGGGTCTGCCCCGCCGGGCGGAGCAGCGGGGGCCTATTACGGCCTCGCGGGACGCTTGCCGACAGCGGGTGGCTGTAACGACTTCGCACCCCGATTGTCGCCCGTGAGTCCGCGGACCGGGGTCACGGGCCGAATCGCAGCTCGACTGCCGGAGTCGCACCGATCACCGCCCCTGGCGCGTCGACGAAGACCGCCTGCAGGGTCGCCACCAGGGTCGGGGACGTGCCGGGATGGTGCAGCGTCACCGCCGCGGCGCCCATGGTGTCGAGCGGTGCGAGCCACGCGCCAACGGGCGCGACCATGGCTCCGTCCAGGTGCAGCAGCTGGTCGAAGCCCGCGATGCGCAGGGCCTGGGTGCCCTGGGCCGATCCGAACGCGATCGCGACGAGCCCGAGTCCCGCGCGCGGTCCCTGCGTCACCTGCAGCGTGAAGGGGCCCGCCGGGATCGGGCTCGGGATCGAGCAGCCCGCCGCCGCTCGCGCCGCCCGGATCGTGCGCAACTGGCTCACCGTGGCCCACGCGGTTTCGTGTACGCAGAGTGCTCCTCCTGGCGGCTGGAACGGCTCGAACTGGCCCGCCAGCGGCGAAGGCAGGAACTGCAGCGCGAAGGGGCCCACCGGGGCTGCGCCGTAGTCGATCAGCACCGACCGCTGCGGCGCCGGGCCCGTGGCGCCGCGCAATTCGCCGACAGCGCCGTTGTACCAGTCGGTGAACAGCAGGTCGCCCTCGCCGTCGAACGCGAGATCGCCGGCGCTGTCGAGGCCCGCGGCCACCACCTGTGCCTGCGCGATGCCGAGCAGTTGCTGTGCTGCGATCGCCTGGTCGACCAGAGCGCGCGGGAAGCGCAGCACCTCGGTCTGCCCTGCGGGCATCGGGAAGAGCGGGCTCGCGGTCGCGTAGTAGAGGTCGCCGTTCGTGGCCAGCGCGACGGGGCCCGAGGCTCCCGGCAGCCGGGCGAAGACCTGGACCGTGCCCGTCGCGAGGTCCAGGGCGAGCAGTTCGTTGTGCGGCGACGCGAAGCCGCCGGTCCGCGCCGACACCACGGCGTGCCCTGGCGACAGCAGCGCCGTGTCGTAGGCGAAGGGAATCGCGGCGGCCGGCCTCGGCCGGCCCGGCGCCGCGAGCGGAACGAGCCACAGCCGGTGCGAGGAGCTCTCGCCGAGCAGCAGTTCGCCGGGGGCGGCTTCGACCAGGAAGGAACCGGACACCGGGGCATGCAGGTGCAGCAGAGAGCGCGTCGCGAGGCCCGGACGATCGAGCCACAGGTCGACGCCGTCGAAGCGCGCGAGCGCGCCGCCGGGCAGCGACAGCAAGAGGCTGGTGACGGCGGAGAAGCCGCTCAGCTGGCCGCCGTAGCCCTCGCGCAGCAACTGGGCTGGGGCGGGGGAACAGCAGAGCGCTGCGGCGAGTGGGGGGACCAGGTGGCGTAGTGGCAGCATCGGTTCAGGTCTCCTGCGGACGGTCGCGGCAACCGCGCGTGGGCTGCCGCGGGGACGAGGCCAGAGCCGGAGGGGCGGCCGACACCGCGCGGTGCGCTGCCTGCCACAGGAGCCGCGGAACGGCTGACATGCTCCACCTCGGCGTCGCTGCGCGCCGGCATGGCCTCGGAACGACGGCCTTGCGGCCGTTCCCCCGGCGGGTGTTCTGGCTTCCGGATCGGCCTACTCGCCCGCCTTCCCAGGTCGCCGACGCGGCGATCCCAGTGGCGTTTCGGGCTTTCGTCCCCGGTCTCAGCTGCGGGACAGCGCCGGAATCGCACCGGCTTCCCCGCAGGGGGAAAGCAGAGCGTAGGGGAACGGCCGCCTCGTGCAATGGTGCACGTGCCCCGGTCCGGTCAGCCGATCGTGGGACTTGCCCGCGGTCGCCCCGGGGCCGAAAACCCGCGCGTCCGCAGCATCTCCCACGCATGCCTTCCGATCTGCTAGCTGATGCCCGGCACCTTGCTGCGCGCGTCGGACTGAACCTGTTCGGCGTCGTCGACGCCACGCGGTTCGATGCCGGACAGCCGAAGGACCTCCGGTTCCAGACGCGTTGGCCGAGGTGCGGGACCATCGTGGTGCTCGGCAACGGCGGGCGCGAGTTCCAGCAGCGATTCGCGGTGGCCTGTGCGACGGTGGCGACCCGCCCGGTGCGGGTGCCGCAGGAGTTCGCCAGGCGCTGCGCGCACGAACTCGCCGCCCACTTCGCCGCGCGCCGCCTGCCCGCGAGCGTGGTGATGCCCAACGGCCGGTTCCCGGGCTTCGCGCGCCTCGGCGAGGCCGCGGGCTTCGGTACCGTGTCGCCGGTCTCGGGCCTGTTGGTGCATCCCGAGTTCGGGCCCTGGGTCACCTTGCGCGGCGCCTTGTTGTTCGAAGGCCGGCCGTTCGGCGCGGTGCCGGACTCGTCGATCGTGGACCGCTTCCAACCCTGCTGTCACTGCAGACAACCCTGCCTGCAGTCGTGCCCGGCCGCACCCGCGGACCGTCTCGCCGTCGACGGCGACCGCTGCCTCGAGCACCGGCAGACCGGCACCTGCAACGGTGGTTGCCGGTGCCGCGCACGCTGCCCGATCGGCAGCCACCACCAGGCGCTCGACGACGAACCGCGGCCGGCGTTCGTAGCTGGCTCCGGTTGGAGCGTCCTGCTGCGCGGCGTGCTTCGTCTGTGGAGTCGGTGACGCACCGCGCCGGCGATCGGCGAATGCGAAGCTGTAGGAGCGGGCCCTTGGCTTCCTCCAGCGGCTCCATCTTGCTCCGCGACGCGGATCGGCCATGCTGCGCGGCGGTGCTCCGGTCAGGGCACCAGTGTCGGACCGGCGAGGGAACCGCGTAGCCTGCGCGGTCGGCGGGCCGGCACCAGCAGCCAGTTGGGGGCACCGAGGTGCCCGGGGGGTTCTGTTGCAGCGCATCCTGCTCGTGTGCAACGCCGTGCTGGCGTTGTTCCTCGTCATCCGGCTCGCCGACACCGCGTCGGTTTCGGCAGCTGCCGGTCCTGCCGCGGCATGGAGCGCCGCGGCACTGCGCACCGTCGCGCTGCCGTCCGCGCCGGACGGTGCTTCGCCGGTGCCGCGTCGATTCCTGCTGCACCTGGGCGCTGACGTGGTGGCGCCGCCGTTGCCGCCCGACCCGGTCGAACTCGGGATCGTCGCGGAGCCCGCGCTCGAGTTCTCCACCGTCTGGCACTCGAGCCGCACGCTGCTCGTGCGGGCCATGCACGAACCGCTGCCCGCGACGAACTATCGGCTGCGGTTCACGCGCGAACTGCGGGCGTTGGACGGGCAGGTGCTGCCGGTCGGTTCGTCGGTCCCGCTGACGACGCCGACGATCGGCCTGCACGAAGTGATCCTCGAGGACGACCCGCGGACCTCGCCGGGCCGGGGCGCCGTGGCCGTGCGCGCCGAACTGGACCTGCCGGCCGCTCCCGAGGTCGCGGGCCGCTTCCTGCGCCTGCGCGACGCGCAGACCCGCGCGATGCTGCCGACCCGGGTCGAATCGATGGCCGGCGGCGGCGACCGGCTGTTCCGCCTGTCGTGCACCGACGGCGAACTGCCCGCGGTGGTGGACGTCGTGCTCGGCAAGGGGGCCACGCCGCGCCGCGGCAACGTGCCGACGCTGGCCGACCAGGTCCGGACGGTGGTGCTGCGGGAGCCGCTCGAACTGCGCGCGATCACGGCGTCGCGGGACGGGCTGCAGTTCACGTTCAACCGGTCGCTGCGCGACGTCGATCCGGCGACGATCACGCTGACTCCCGCGACCGAGGCGCGGTTCGAGCCGGAAGCTCGCGGACTCCACGTCCGGGGGCGCTTTGCGCCGGGCTCACTCGTCACGGTCGATCTCGCCGCCGGCTTTCCGGGCCGCGGTCGCAGCAGCCTGCTCGTGCCCGTGCGCCGCACCGTGCTGGTGCCGGACCTGCCGGCGGACGTCTCGATCGCCGGCGACGGGGAGGTGCTGAGCGCCCGCGCCGAGCCCGTGCTGACGCTGCGCGGCTGCAACGTCGAGGAGGTGCGGCTGCGCCTGCGGCGCGTGTACCCGAACAACGTCGTCCGCATGCTGCAGAGCCGCGACCTGCGCGTGTTCGAGCCGGCGGTCGAACGGACCGTGCCGATCGTCGCCCGGCGCAACGAGGAGTGGAGCGAACGCGTCGACCTGCGCACCTTGCTCGGCGCGACGCCGCTCGGCTGCTACCAGCTCGAGGTCTGGCACGGTCACGACTACTGGCCCGAGCGCCGTCTGTTGCAGGTCACCGACCTCGGGGTCACGGTCCGGGCCGGGCGTGACGCGGCGGCCGTGCAGGTCGTCTCGATCGCCGACGGGCATCCCGTGCCGGCGGCGCAGGTCGAGGTCCTGACCCCGACGAACCAGGTGCTCGCGACCGGCACCGCCGACGGCGAGGGCGTGGCGACCTTGCGCTGGCCGGCGGGGGGCGAAGATCGCGTTCCCTACGTGGTCCAGGTGCGCAGCGGCGACGATGCCGTGTACGTGGGGCTGGAACGCTTCGCGGTGGAACTCGCCGACGAGGGGCTCGGCGGGCGCCCCTATCTGCACGACGGTGCCGAGGCGATGGTGTGGCCGACGCGCGGCATCGTCCGGCCCGGCGAGCGTGTCGAGTTCGCCGTGCTCGCGCGCGACGCGGCGGGGGCCGCCGTCGCCGGTGCCGAGCTGGCGCTCGCCGTCGTCGCGCCGGCGGGCAAGCAGTTCCGCGGGCTGCGCCTGCGGACCAGCGGTTGTGGACTCGTCACCGGCCGCGTCGACCTGCCCGGGGATGCTCCGTGCGGGCCGTGGCGGGCCGAAGTCGCGGACGGCAGCGGGCGCACGATCGGCGACGCGGCCTTCGAGGTCGCGGCGTTCGTGCCCAACCGGCTCGAGGCGAGCGTCGCGGTGGTGGAGCCGCCGTGCCTCGGCGGCGTGTTGACCGCGCGCGTGCACGGCAACTGGCTCGACGGCACCGCGGCCGCCGGGCAGACTGCGCGCGCCCGCGTGCGGCTGCTGCGCACGGACTTCCGCTCCGCTGACCACCCGGGGTTCGGCTTCGGCTCCGGGGACGCGCCGCCACCGGGGGAACTGGAACCGCTCGAGGCGGTGCTCGACGAGCGCGGCGACGCGGAACTCAGGTTCGCCCTGCCGCAGGCAGCCGGGCACCAGGCGCTGTCGGCCCTGGTGCTGGCCGAGGTGATCGATCCGTCGGGGCGGCCCGTGCGTGCGCAGTGCGAGCACGTCGCGCTGCAGCCTGGGTTCGTGCTCGGCATCCGCGCTCTGCCGGACCGGATCGACCTCTGCGCGATCGACGCGGGCGGCGCGTCCGTGCCCGCCGGCGACGCCCGCGTGCGGGTGGAACAGCGCCGCTGGCAGTGGCGCTACGAGGCGCGCGGCGACGATCGCTGGTCGTGGCGCAGCTTCGTCGACGGCGAAACCGCGTACGAGGCCACGGTGCCGCTGGCCCAGGGCAGCGCGAGCATGGCCCTGCCGTCGCTCTCGGCTCCGGCCGGAAGCTGGCTCGTCGCCGTCGCCGAGGTCGGCCCCCGGAGCGCGGAGCAGGCGCTGGGCTCGCCGCACCGGGCGCCCGACCGGTTGCGCGTGCACGCGGCGAACCGGCCGGCGGCCGGCGAATCCCTCGAACTCGACGTGGCGGCGCCCGCGGCGGGCCGCGGCCTCGTCACGATCGAGACCGACACGGTGATGTCGGCGGCGGTGCTGCCGCTGCAGGCGGGCCACAACCGGCTCGTGGTTCCCGTGCCGGCGGGCCTGCTGCTGCCGAACGTGCACGCGGTGGTCACGTTGACGCGGGCCGTGCGGCAAGCCGGCCCGGGCGAAGGGCCCGCCTGGCTGCTCGGCGCCTGCGACGTGCCGCTGCGCCGCGACGAACTGCGCACCGACGTGCGCCTCGACGTGCCGCCGGAGGTGCTGCCGCAGCAGCAGTTCCGCGTCGCGGTCGACGCCCGCGATGCGACCGAGGCCCTGGTTGCCGTGGTCGACGAGGGCGTGCTCGGCGTCACCGGGCACGCCTCGCCCGATCCACTGGCCTTCCTGCTGGCCTCGCGCAGACTCGCCGTCCAGGGCGCCGACACGGGATCGCGCCTGGTGCGCGGGATGGAGTTCGCGCCGCGCACGAAGACCGGCGGCGACGACGACGATCTCGCGAGCCTGCTGCGCGGCGGCGGCGTCGACCCGCAGATCCGGCCGCTCGCGCTGTTCGCCGAACTGCCGCTCGCCGACGGTGCTGGCGCGGCGACGTTCCAGCTGCCTGCCTACGAAGGCAGGCTGCGCGTGATGGTCCTCGCCGCGGGCCGGCAGCGGGTCGGCGCGGCTTCGGCCAGCGTGGTCGTCGCAGCACCGCTCGGCCTGCAGGTCGCGGCCCCGCGCCTCGTCGCGCCCGGCGACCGGTTCACGATGCCGGTCTCGCTGCGCAATCGGCTCGGCGCGGACGCGACCGTGGCCCTCGAGATCGAAGCCCCCGGCGCCGTCGAACTGCCCGGCGGCAAGCGGTTCGAGATCCAGGTCGGCGTCGGCCGCGTGGCCACCGTCGAGGTGCCGCTGCGCGTCGCGGACGGCGCCGGAGGGCCGCAGCCGATCGTCGTGACCGCGACCTGCGGCACGACCACCCGCACGGTCCACGCCGACGTCGTCGTGCGCAGCGTGCGGTTGCCGGGGCGCGAGTTCCACGGCGTGGCGCTCGGCGTCGGACAATGGTTCCGCGTCGCGCAAGGCTGGGCCGCCGAGGGACTGGAGGCCGAACTCGGGCTCGACAGTTCGCCGGACCGCCAGCTGCGGCCGGCGCTCGAGGCGATGCTCGAGTATCCCTACGGCTGCTGCGAGCAGACGTCGTCGCGCGGCATCTCGCTCGCGAGCTGTGCCGCCCTGTTGCCGCGGCTGCAGGAGGAAGGGCAGCCCGTGCTGGCCGCGCTGCCGCTCGTGCAGGCCGCGGCGGACCGGGTGCTGGCGATGCAGACGTCGCGCGGCGGGTTCGGCTGGTGGCTGGGCAGCCGCGGCCACGACGGCTTCGTCACCGTGCACGCGCTCGACTTCCTCGCCGCGGCCCGCGAGGTCGGCGCCGACGTGTCCGCCACGGCGCTCGCGCGCGGGATCGCGCGGCTGCAGGACGTCGCGGCCGGAGCCGACGACCTCGACCTGCGCTGCCACGCGATCGAGGTGCTGGCGCGGCTCGGCGGTTCGGTGCAGCCGCGGCTCGACTGGCTCTGCACGCAGGCGGTCTCGCTGGACGCGCGGGCGCGGCTCGCGACCGCGCTGGCGCTGCTGGGCGAACGTCGCCGGGCGCGCGATCTGCTCGACCACGCCGAAGCGCCGCCGGCTGGCAGGCGCACCGCGAACGACTGCTTCGCCTCCCCGGTGCGGACCGACGCGCTGGTGCTGCGGGCCTTGCTGGCGATCGACCCCGCCGACGCTTCGCTGCCGGCGCGCGTTGCCGTCCTGCAGCAGCAGGTCCTTCGCCCGCACCACCTGACGACGCAGGAGACCGGGCAGGCGCTGCGGGCGCTCGCCGACTACTACCGCCGCCAGCCGGTGCCGCAGGCCGCGCCGCGCGCCGTGGTGCTGGTCGACGGCCTGCCCGTGCCGGTCGAGGCGAAGCGCGCGAACCGGCTGCCGATCCGGCCGGGGTCGATCCTCGAGGTGGCTGCGGGCGGCAGCGGGTTCCTGCTGCTGCGCCTGCGCGGCTACGCGCCGCCCGAGCCGCGCGACGACGAACGCCTGGTGCTGCACCGCGAGATCGTCGATCCTGCGACCGGCCTGCCGTGCGCGCAGTTGCGCCGCGGGCGCGTCTACACGGTGCGCATCCACGGTGAATGTGCCGACCCGCTGCGTGCCCTCGCCTTCGCCGACGTGCTGCCGGCCGGCTGCGAGCCCGAGCCGGCACCGCCCGAGCCGCAGCGGCAGCTGGAGCGGGCGGTGCGTGGCGTTCCGGACGATCCGCCAGGGCCGAACGTCGTCGACGCCACGGTCGAACCACGCGACGATCGCGTGCTGCTGTTCGTCGACCGGCTGCCCGCGGGCCGGTTCGTGATCGAACATCGGATCCGGGCCGTGTTCCCGGGCGACTTCGAGGCGCCGCCCGTGCAGGCCCAGGCGATGTACGACCCCACGCTGGTCGTCACCGAGGTCGGTCGCCCGCGCGTGGTGGTCACGCCATGAGACCGGGCGGCCTCTTGCGGTGGTGCCGCCGGGCGGCGTTCGCCGTGCTGTTCGCGGTACTCGGTGCTGTCGCGGCCGAGCGCGCGCTCGAACGCTGCTGGCCCTACCCGCTCGATCGGCTGCGTGCGCTCGAGGTCTCGACCGTCGTGGAGGCTGCGGACGGTACCTGGCTGCGCGTCGTGCCGACGAACTGCGGCGAACGCGTGCTGCCGCTGCGCTGGAACGAGGCCCCGGCCCTGCTGCGCCGCGCGGTGCTGGCCAGCGAGGACGAGCGCTTCTTCGCGCACGGCGGCGCCGACTGGCTGGCGATCGGCCGGGCCACGCTCGGCAACCTGCGCGCGGGCCGCGTGGTCTCGGGCGCCTCGACCTTGACCATGCAGGTCGTGCGCATCGTCGAGCCGCGGCCGCGCACGTTGCCGAACAAGTTCCTGGAACTGCTGCGCGCGCGGCAGCTCGAGCGCTGCGCGGGCAAGCAGCAGATCGCCTCCATCTGGCTGCAGCAGGTGCCGATGGGGGGCACCCTGCGCGGCTTCGCGGCGGCCGCGCGCTACTGGTTCGGGCGGCCCATCGCGGAACTCGACGCGGCGGAACTCGCGGCCCTCGTCGCGATGGTGCCCGCTCCGTCCGCACGTTCCCCGCTGCGGCATCCGGCGCGGTTGCGCGCGTGCCGCGACGCGCTGCTCGGCCGTCTCGCCGGCGTCGGCGCGATCGACGCGGCGACCGCCGCGGCGGCGCGCGCCCGCGAACTCGGCATGGCGCCGCATCCCTGGCCGTGGCTCGCCCCGCAGTCCGTCGACGTGGCGCTCGAGGAGCGGGGCGATCCAGGTGCGCCGCGCTGCCGCACGGCGCTCGACCTGGCGCTCGAGCAGCGCCTGCGGGTCGTGCTGGACCGGGCCGACCTGCCGGGGGACGCGGCGGCCGCCGTCGTGCTCGACCGGTCCTCCGGAGCGGTCGTGGCGATCGCCGCAGGCCCACGCGGGCCGCGCGACGCCGCACGCCGCTCGCGCTGCCTCGGCAGCACGCTGAAGCCGTTCCTCTACGCGCTGGCCAGCGAACTCGGCGCCTGCGCCGAGAACGCGCTGCTCGAGGATGCGCCGTTCGCCGTCGGCGGCTGGACGCCGCGCAACTTCCAGCGCGGCCACGCCGGCAACCTCGCGGCCGCGGACGCCCTGGCCACGTCGAACAACGTCGCCGCCGTGCGCTGCCTGCAGCGGGCCGGCGTCGCCGCCTTCGACGAACTGCTCGATCGTCTGGGGCTGCCGCGCGCGGGAACACCGGGCGACCTGACGGCGGTCCTCGGCACGGGCGTCGGTTCGCCGCTGGCGCTGGCCAGGGCCTACCGGCGGTTCGTCGCGGTGCCGGAGTCGGTCGGCCTGTCCCGCGCGAGCGTCGACTGGACCCTGCGCGCGCTGCAGCGGTTGCCGCTGCGGCGCGGGGAGCGCGGCGGCGCGATGGCGTGGAAGTCGGGCACTTCGTCGGGGCGCCGCGACGCGTGGTGCGTCGGCATCGACGCGGCCCACGTGGTCGTCGTGTGGCTGGGCAACGCCGATGGCAGGGGCGATGCCGACCTCGTCGGCGCCCGCACGGCGGCCGGCCTGTTGGCCCAGGTGGCGCAGATCCTGTAGCGCCCTTCCAAGGAAACGCCGCAGCGGCGCCGAGGGCGTGTTTCGCCCTGGACGTGTCGCCGCGTTGCGGCGTGGGGGGGGCTCGATGAAGACCGCCGGTGCAGGGATTCGGCGGTTGCATGTCGCCGCGTGGCGGCGCTCCCGTCCTCGGGCGATCCTGGAACTACGAGGCCTTGCTCTGCGGGGGGCGCTTCGTCAGGTCGACGAGCGGTGCACCAGCGGAACTTGCCCGGATCCGATCCCGCAGCCCCGGGAGTTCCTCCGCCTTGGGGACGGTCGAACTGCGCGCGATCACGGCGCCGCTGCGTGACTTGACCACGACGAAGTGCCCGTTCGAACCGCCGTGGTCGACGACGCGTGCGTCGTCCTGCAGCGACGTACGAGCTTGCACGACCTCGTTTTGCGCCGTGAGCTTGCTGTCGCTGGCCAGGCTGTGCAGCAGGATGCTGCCGTCGCTCGCCCTGAGCTGGAAGAGGAACTTGCCTCCCGTGTCCTGCACGATCTCGAAACGCGCTGCCATGGAACGTCCTCCGTTGCAGTCGACGATCGAGCATTCGCGCGTGTTCCGTACTTCACCAGGATTCGCTTGTGCGTACGAACCTGGGACACCCGATGCGGCGATCGCCGACAGTCGGACTGCCGGCGCAGCAAGCCTGTCGCGCGGCGTGGCACCGTGGCACGATGCCCGCCATGGCTGACGGCTACACCCCCAAGGTCACAGGCCTGTTGCTCGCGGCCGCTCTCGTCACCTTGCTGGTCACTGCCGTGCGCCTCGCGGGGGAACTGCAGGGCTGGGATCCCACGTGGTTCTCGACCGAACCGGGCGGTTTCTCGGGGCTTGGGATCGTCTACCTCGTGCCCCTGTTCGGTTTCCTGTTCGGTCGGCGGCTCGCCCAGGCCGGCAGCCGCGTGCCTCGTGAACCTCGCCTACGCCGTGCTCGCCAGGATCCCGGTGGTGGTGGTGCAAGACCTCGACGTACGCAACGGGTGGCAGACACAGTGCGGCAAGGTGCACTCGGCCCTCGGCTTCACGGGCGCCGAGGAACGGGTCGCTGCCCTCACGATGGCGCGGGCGGGGTCGCCGGCGGTCTCGCCGCGGCCAAACGCTCGCGCCGGCGCCGCCGCCGCGCATCCATGTCGCGCGCGTGCACCAGGGACTCCTTCGCGGCCCGGCGCTGCGACCACCACAGCAGCAGGATCACGAGGAGCAGCACGCAGCCGATCAGCACGCCGACCTCGCGCATGGTGCGTGCGGTATCCAGCCGGAAGGTGTGCAGGTCGGCCGCCACGAACAGGGGAACACGGAACCGGTCTCCCTGCCGGCCCTCGTAGGCGAACCAGCGGTAGTAGAGCCCGCGGACCTCGAGCGTCGTGAACGGCTGCAGGTGGTCGGCGCGCTTGGGCACCCAGACCGGAATCAGATGGCCCGCGAAGTCGCGCACCTGCACGTAGGCGACGGTCCAGAACTTGATCCCGGCGGGATTCGCGTCGGCGGCGATCGTCGTGCACTTCACGAGCGTGCCGAGCAGGCGCAGCGGCGTGCCGCGCGCGAGCTTGTTCGCCTGCAGGATCGGGTAGGTCTCGTTGGCGTTGAGCGTGCCGATGCCGCGCCACTGCTCGAACGTGCGTTGGTCGGCGGTGTCGCGCGCATAGGCCGCGAGATGCCACAGCGGCGCTTCCTGGTCCTCGTCGATCGTGTGCCAGGCCTTGGTTCCCGGGTAGCAGCTCTCGTCGAGGTGGTCGAACACCTCGGGGTCGAGTTCGCGCACGGGTGGCCAGGGCTCGTAGTCGCGCTGGATCTGGCGGCCAACCAGCAGCGGCGCGGACCGCACCTCGCTCGGGTAGGTCGTGTCGCGCAGCTTCAGCAGGTAGCCTTCGACGCGCACGATGCCGCCGCGGCGCACGTCGGGGCCGGGGGGCAGCGAGAAGGCGGCGAAGGCCCGGTCTCCCGTGGCGAGCTTGACCGTGGCCTCGTAGATCGAGTAGCCCTGCACCGGGTGCCCCTCGCGCGGGCCCGTCAGGTCCTCGAGTTCCCCGCGGTACCAGAGCCAGCGGCCGCGCCACTTCGCCGGGTCCTCGCGCACCTCGCCGACGGCGACGGGTTCGTCGGGCGTGCCGAGCGCCGCCGCGACCGCGGGTACGACGTTGATCGCCTCGCCGAGCAGGTAGCGCAGCGGCTCCACCTCGAGCAGCAGGCGGTGCTCGCGCGTGTCGTCCTTCGCGCCCGCCAGCACCTTGGGGTCGAGAACCGGTACGACGACCCGGGGTTCCTCGGGGATCGGCGCCGCACCGGGCTGGCCGGCCCGTTCGGCGGCCAGGGGCACGTAGATCACGACCCCGAGGAAGATGCCCAGGATCGCCAGCCGGACGTACGGGGGAATCGCGGGCAGGAGCCGCGGGGGGGTCGGAGCGAGCATCAGCACGCGAGGATAACGGATCCGGCCCCGCCCCGGTTTGGTTCCTCGGCGCGGACTGCGGCCGGTCAGCCGCCTTGGGGCTTCTCGAACAGGCCGCCGAGGTGGAAGTTCGCGATGTCCGAGCGGTCCACGATGGTCGCCGCGTTGACCCCGAGCGTGATGGCGATGACCTCGGCGATCTCGTCGCTCGTGGCGCCTTCGCGCCTGGCCTTCTCGAGATGCCCCTCGAGGCAGCCCTTGCACCCGCTCGTCAGCGACGCCGCGATCGCGATGAACTCCTTCGTCTTGAGGTCGATCTTCGACTTGCCGTAGGTCGCCTTGTAGAAGCCCATGTAGAGCTGCTTGAGCTCCGGCGTCAGCAGCGCGTAGCTGCGCATCGCGGAACTCGGCAGGCGGCCGTCGGCGAGGGGTTCGGTGGTGGGCGGGTGCTTCTTCGGTTTCTCGCTCATGAGTGTCTGAGGGCGGGCAACGGGGCGCCGCGGCAGGGGCCGCCGGCGGGAGCGGTATACGACCCGGACAACCGGGCGCAGCGCGGATTATTGCAGCGCGAGTTGCAGCCGCACCAGGGCGTCGCGGTCCGCGGGCAGTTCGAGCTGGCGGTAGGCCGCCGCGAAGCCGAGCCACAGCAGCTCCCCGACCATCGGGCCCGGGTGCAACTCCGCGACGGGTTCGCTCGGCGTGCCGGCCTGCCAGGCGAACGGCCATTCGACGTAGCCCACGTCGCCGAACAGCTCCTTCTGCGGGGCGAGCAGTTCGATCAGCTGCACCGGCCGCCGCAGCCCGGTCTCTGCATGCACCTGGCGGCGGATCGCCTGCTCGAGTTGCTCGCCTGGCGTCACGAAACCGACGACGGGGCCGAGCGGCCACTCCTCGCGCGGTCGCTGCCGCAGCAGCAGGTACTCGATGCTCCGGTCGAGGACCTGGAAGACGAAGACCCGCACCCGGTGCTCGAGGCTGAACATGCACGACGGCCGCCCATCGTCCGGCAGCGGCCACGGACCTCTAGCGGCCTTCATCGGCAGGGGTGCAGCCGCCCGCGCCGGATTTTCCCTGGCCGGCGGCACCGCGCGGGTCAGCGACCCGGGCCCGGCGGCGCCTGCGGTGCCGGAGCCTCCTTGCCAACGCGGCCGTCGCCGGCTGCCCCGCCCAGCCCCTGCAGGGCGGCACCAGCGGCCGCCGCGGCGCGGAAGCCGTCGCCGACGAACCGCAGCGAGGCCAGCAGCGACTCGTCCTTGAAGCCCGAGCCCCAGGCGTGGCCGCCGCCCTGCACGAGTTCGAAACGGTGCGGCACCTTCTTGCTCTCGAGCAGCGCGTGCAGTTGCTCGTTGGTCCGGCCGAACTGGTAGCGGTCCGCGGTGCCGGCGTCGAAGTAGAGCCGCAGGCCGTCGAGGGTCTTGGGCTCGAGCGCCTCGGCGATGCCGAGCGGATTCGTCGCGCGCCACAGCGACTCGTCGATCGGGCTGCCGAACACCTCGTCGAGGCCGAAGTCCTTCGCGCGCTGCAGCAGGCGGTCGGGCAGTTGCTTGGGGTCCGGCGGGAACAGCGCCGAACTGTGCACGGCGACCGTGCCGAACAGCTGCGGGTGCGTGAAGCCGATGCGCAGCGCGGCCATGCCGCCCATGCTGATGCCCATCAGCGCGCGCTGGTTGCGCTCCTGCCGCACACGGAAGGTCGCCGCCAGGTGCGCGAGCAGGTCCTTCTGCACGAGCGCCTGGTGGTTCCGCTGCGGGCCGGCGTCGATGTACATCGACGTGCGGCCGCCGTTCGCGAGCACGAAGATGCAGGGCGGCAGGAGCCCGTCCTCGACCGCCTTGTCGAGCAACGGCGCACCGCCGCGGGAGTGGAACCGGTCGTGGTCTTCCCACATGCCGTGCAGCCAGATCACCAGCGGCCACGTCGTTTCCTTCGACGCGTCGGCGCCGTAGTCGCGCGGCAGGTAGACGCCGTAGGGGACCTCCTTGCCGACGGCCTCGCTGCGGAACGTGCGCAGTTCGTGCGTGAAGTGGCGCAGTTCGACGGGGGCGGCCGGGCGCCGGGAACGCGCGTCGCGTCCCTGGGCGGGCAGGGCGCCCAGTGCGCCGAGCGCGACCAACGAGGCGATGAGGTGCGGGCGGTGGTGCATGCGTTGTCCCGGGGCGGCGGGCGGCGGTAGTGTTGCGGACCGGAGCCGGTTCGCCCAGGGGGTGGCCGGGTTTCGCGCCTTGGACCCTGCCGCCGCACGACTGCAACCGCTGCTCGACCGCCTCGTGAACTACGAGCGGCTGCGACCCGACCGGCGGCTGTGGGACCTCGCGACGATGCGGGCCCTGCTGCGGCGCCCGGGGGCGCTGCGGCCGGTCCGACCCGCGGTGCAGGTCGGCGGCAGCAAGGGCAAGGGCACGACCTGCGCGTTCCTCGAGGCCCTCGCCGGGGCCGCCGGCATCCGGGCCGGCGTCTACAGCTCGCCGCACGTCGAGACGCTGCTCGAGCGGATTCGCTGCGGCGGCCGCGACGTCGACGTGGAGACGCTCGAGCGGCAGCTGCGCGCGCTGCTCGCGGCGCCCGCCGGCGACCGCGCGCCGACGTTCTTCGAGGCGATGACGCTGTGCGCCGCCGAGTGGTTCGCCGAACAGCGCGCCGGCCTCGCGATCTACGAAGTGGGCCTCGGCGGCCGCTACGACGCGACGACCGCGCTGCCGGTCGACGCGGGCATCGTGACCACCATCGAACTCGAGCACGTCGACGTGCTCGGCGACACGATCGCGCTGATCGCCGGCGAGAAGGCGCCGGTGATCCGCGCCGGCGGTTTCGGCTTCACCGGCACCACCGGCGAGGCGCGCGCGGTGATCGCGGCCCACGCGCGCGAGGTGGGAGCGCGCCTGTGCGTGCTCGGCGAGCACTTCGGGCTGCGCGATCCGCGCTGGACGCACGACGGCCTGCGCGCCGTGCTGTGGTTGCCCGATGGCCGCGAACTGCCCGTGTTCCTGCCCGACGCGGCCGGCTTCGAGGCGCCGGCACTCGCGCTCGCGGCCGCATCGTTCGCGTGGCTGCTGCCGGACGCCCACCTGCAGCTCGACCCGGCACCGCGGCCCCGCCTGCCGTGTCGGTTCGAGGTGCTGCGCGAACCGGACGGCGAGGTCCTCGTGCTCGACGGGGCGCACACGGAACGGTCGCTCGAGCAGGTCGCGGCGGAACTGCAGCGGCGCTGGCCGGGGCGGCGCGCGGCCGTGCTGTTCGGCTCGGCGACGGGCAAACGCTGGCGGCAGGGCTTGAGCGCCTTGCTGCAGGTTGCCGATAGTTTCGTCGTCACCGGACTCGAGGGCACGTCCGGCGAGGACCCGTCGGCGATCGCCGCGTGGCTGTCGTCGGTGGGTGCACGGTGCGAAGTGGCGCCCGGCGTGGTCGAAGGACTCGCGGCCCTGCGCCGCGCCCGGGGGCCGCGCCTCGTCGCCGGCTCGTTCTACCTCGCCGGCTGCGTGCGCAGCCTCGTGCGGCCGGCGTCGCCAGGAACACGATGAACCAACCCGAACCCCGAGGCGCTGCCGCGACTCCGGTCATCGTCGAGGACCTGTTCCTGACCGACGTGTTCCTGGTCAAGGGCCGGCTGCCGAACCCCTGCAAGCGGCTGACGAACGTGCTCGAGGACCACGTGCGCACGTTCCTGTCGGTGCAGGACGCGACGATGGTCTCGCTGCGCAGCGGCGAGGTGATCCGTACGCCGGCGGTGATGGTCAACGTCGGCGAGGTGATCTTCGCGCACGAACTCGTCGACATGGCCGGCGACGAGACCATGCGGCGGCTTGGCGGCGGCCATGTGAAGGCGACGCGGATCCGCGCGTTCTACAACGGCGCGGTGCAGTTCGAACTGGCGGGCCAGATCGAGCCCGGGGCCTACGAGTCGCAGCCGCTGACGGGGCGCAAGTACTTC
>Ga0194127_10003269_pt1 | contig 20988 bp, 21 predicted proteins | sample TA2KigC100mmetaG_FD_148624 | JGI IMG/M metagenome (GOLD analysis project Ga0194127, IMG submission 148624) | Freshwater microbial communities from Lake Tanganyika, Tanzania - TA2015036 Kigoma Deep Cast 100m | ecosystem: Environmental > Aquatic > Freshwater > Lake | place: Tanzania: Lake...
GGGGCACCGGCGATCTGCTGAAGAAGGACAAGCAGGGCTACTTCTACTTCGTCGACCGGATCGGCGACACGTTCCGCTGGAAGGGCGAGAACGTCTCGACGCAGGAGGTCGCCGAGGCGGTGAGCTCCTATCCGGGCGTCGAGGTCGCCAACGTGTACGGGGTAGAGGTGCCCGGCGGCGATGGACGGGCCGGAATGGCGGCGTTGGTGCTCTCCGACCCGAAGGGCTTCGACCCGCGCGCCTTCTACGCGCACGTGACGGCAGCGCTGCCCTCCTACGCCGTGCCGATCTTCCTGCGCCTGCAGCTCGAGGCGGAGGTGACCGGCACGTTCAAGCTGCGCAAGGTGGAGCTGCAGCGCGAGGGCTGGGACCCCGCCAAGCTCGACGACCCGCTCTTCGTCCGGGACGACGCCGCGAAGACGTACCTTCCGCTCGACGAGCGGCGCCACCGCGCGATCGAGGCCGGCGAGGTCCGGCTCTAGAGAGCGTCCCCGCCACACGCGGTAGTGTAAGGGCGCGGGCGGCGCCGGACGATACGGGCGATCGCGATGATCCTGTCGATCGCCGACGAACACACCCGAAACGGCCGAAGGGCCTGGCTGACACTCGGGCTCGTTGCGGTCAGCCTGGTCTGCTTCCTCGCGCCGCGCGCGCTGCGCGCGATCGGCAGCGGAGCCGCGCAGGTCGAGCTCGAGCAGGCCTGCGACTACTGGCTCGAGCATCCCTATCTGGAGCCGGACGCTCGCGTGCTCGAGGCCGCCGCGCTCGCGGCGGGAAGCCACGCCCCGGAGAGATTCCTCGCCGCTCGACGAAGCGGCGCTGCGTCCGCGCCGCGCGACGCCGCGGCGCTCGCGCAGGAGCAGAGCGGGCTCGCGTTCCTGACTCGTCTTGCGCTGCGCGGCTCCGACGAGAGGCCGGGTCCCAGCCACGCGTTCCGCCGCTTCGGGCTCGACGCGAGCGCGCCGCGCGGGCACGCGATTCTGACGCACGTCTTCCTGCACTCGGGCTGGATCCACCTGGGTCTCGCGCTGCTTCTCGTCGCGATGGCCGGCCCCGTGCTCGAGAGCCGGCTCGGGCCGGCGCTCCTCGCAGCGCTCTTCGTCTCGAGCGGCCTCGCTTCGGCGCTGGCGCATCTGCTCGCCTGCTCCGGATCGAGCGCGCCGCTGATCGGCGCATCCGGAATCGCCTCGGGGCTCTGCGGCGCGTTCCTGGCCCGCTTCGGATCCGGACCCGCGGTCCTGCACGGCTACGCGATTTACGGGATGCGCCCGCGCGCCGTCTCGTTCGACGTCGGCGGCTGGATCCTCGCCCCCGTCGTCGGAGTCGCCCAGCTCGCGCTCGTGCTGCTGTCGCTCGACGCGGAGGTCTTCGCGGGAAGCTCCTGGGCGGCAAATCTCGGCGGGCTCGCGTGCGGGGGAGTCTTCGCCCTGGCGCTGCGGCACTGGAGGCTCGAGGACCGCTTCGCGTCGCGAGCGCGCGAGTCGATCGCGCGCGGAAATCTGGATCCGCGGATCAAGCGCTCGATCACGGCGCGCGAGCGCGGCAGGAACGACGAGGCGATCGAGTTCGCGGCGGAGGTCCTGCGCGAACGCCCCGACGACGTCTCCGCGCTTCAGGCGGATTGGGATGCGCGCGTCGCTGCGAACCGCGCCGCCGAAGGGGCGCGCTCGGCCCGAAGGCTGGTCGAGCTCCACGCGCGCCACGGCGAGCTCGCCAGCGCAGCGCGAATCTGGGACGAGCTCGTGCGCGCCGGGCAGCGCGGCCCGGTCGGAGCGACCACGCTTCTGCGCATCGTGCCAGAGCTCGTGGTCCAGGCGCGGCGCGACGCGGCGATCGCCGCGCTCCGGGCCGCGAGCTCCGCCGAAACCCCGGCGCTCACGGTAGGCCAGGCGCTGCGCGTGGCGGAGCTCGCCGCCGAGCTCGACCCTCCGACCGCGCTTCGCGCGGCGAAGCGCGCGCTCGCCGACGACGAGCTCGTGGAGGAGCGCCGAGCCCGGCTCGAGCAGCTCGTGCTCTCGCTCGAGAACACCGGCGCGCGCGCTGCGGCAGTGCCGCAGAGCCCGCCCCCTGCCCCGCCCGCACCACCCGCCCCACCCGACGAGCCCTTCGAGCTCGAGCCAACGCAGCTCGGTGTCGGGCCGCAAGCGGATCTCGAGCCGGCCGCGCCGATCGAGGACTCCGCGACCGTCGTGTTCGTCGCGCCTGCAGCGATCGCATCGAGCAGCGCGAGGATCAAGATCACGCCCGCCCTGCCGGTCGCGCTCGACGTGCTCGGGCTGCGCGTGCGCTTCGAGGGCGGCGCGCCGAGCCTGGTCGAGTGGACGAGCATCCAGGCGGTCGGCGTAGGCCTGGTCGCCGGTCTCGGCCCGAAGCCGGTGGTGGTGATCGATCTGGCGCTGAACTGGGCGGACGCGCCCGAAGGCGCGATCGAGGTGATGCGGCTGCGCAGCGACGCGTTCCGCGCGCGAGAGCTGGTGAGCGGATCGGCGAACGCTCCCGAGGCGCTTCGCGCGCTGCTCGCGGAGCTGCTGGCGCGGAGCGGCGCGGTGCCGCTTCCCGACCCGGCCAGCGCGCACGGCCTTCCGTTTCGCGACTACGATTCGCCCGGCGCCTACGAAGAGGCCGTTCTGCTCGCCGAGTCGTGATAGCGTTCGCGGGACACCACCGCGGAGGCACACGATGAAGCTGCGCAGGCTCGGCCGGACCGGCCTCAAGGTCTCGAACCTGTGTCTGGGAACGATGACCTTCGGCAACGACCAGTGGGGCTGCGACGAGCCGACCTCGGGACGCATCGTCAGCCGCTTCCTCGACGCCGGCGGCAATTTCATCGACACCGCTGACATCTACTCGAACGGCGTGTCCGAGGAGATCACCGGCCGCGCGATCCGCGGCAAGCGCCAGAAGATCGTGCTCGCGACCAAGGTCGCCGGGCCGATGGGGAGCGGGCCGAACGATCTCGGCGTCTCGCGCAGGCACATCCTGGACGCGATCGACGCGAGCCTGCGCCGGCTCGGCACCGACTACATCGACCTGTACCAGGTGCACGCCTTCGATCCGACCACGCCGCTCGACGAGACGATCCTCGCGCTCGACGCCTGCGTGCGCGCAGGAAAGGTCCGCTACCTGGGCTGTTCGAACTACTCGGCCTGGCAGCTGATGAAGGCGATCGCGCTGGCGAAGGAGCTCGGCGCGGCGCGCTTCGACGCGCTGCAGCCGCAGTACTCGCTGGTGTGTCGCACGATCGAGCGCGAGCACGTTCCGCTCTGCCTCGAGGAGGGGGTCGGCCTGATTCCCTGGAGCCCGCTCGGCGGAGGGCTTCTCACCGGGAAGATCCGCAGAGGCGCGGACGCCCCCGCGGGCTCGCGCGCCGCGGTGGACGCGGCCGCGCGCGAGCGCTTCGGCTCCGAGAAGAACCTGGCGATCGCGGAGACACTCGGAAGTGTCGCCGCGACGCTCGGCAAGAGCTCGAGCCAGGTCGCGCTCGCTTGGGCCGCCGGACAGCCCGGCGTCACCGCGCCGATCTTCGGCGCGCGCACGCTCGAGCAGCTCGAGGACAACCTCGGCGCCGCCGACCTCCTGCTTCCCGACGAAGCGCGCAAGCGCCTCGACGAGGTCTCGGCGCTCGAGCTCGTCTACCCCTACGACTTCCACGCGCGCGTGCGCGGGATGATGGCCGCCCTGCAGCTGACCTGAGCCGCGCTAGAGCAGCGCGAGCCCGCAGGCGGGACACTCGCCGACGTTCTCGGCGACCGGCTCGGCGCAGGCCGGGCAGTGACTCGTGTCGAGCGTCGCGGGATCGAAGTCCTCGGGCACGTCGGGCATGATCTCGCGCATCACCTCGCGGTCGAGCTCGAGCGCGCGCGGCAGATCGCGCTCGCGCACGTACAGCCCCCAGGTGCTGTCGGTCGCGCGCCGCTCGCCCAGCGGGTTCACCTGACGCGGAACTCCCGCTTCCTCGAGCCGCTCCGCCAGCGCGTGGATCCAGCCCAGCTGCGCGCTGCGAACCAGGTGGAGCGCCTCGCCCGGCGCGATCTCGTCCTCGGCGCTCATGCTCCGCGCCGCGCGCCCGGCTCGAGCAGACCGCGCCCGGGAACGAAGTTCACCTCGAGCCGGATCCCGTCGGGGTCCTCGAAGAGCACCGAGTAGTAGCCCGGCGCGAAGGCCGCCTCCTCGGGCGGGTGCACGATCGCGGCGTTTCGCGCGACGAGGAAGGCGTGCAGCGCGTCGATCTCCTCGCGCGAGCGCACCCGGAAGCAGACGTGGTGCAGGCCCGGGCGCGCTTGCGAGAACGATTCGCCGGCGTGCGCGCGATCCGCCGGGCGGATGCCGAACGCGGTGCGGCCCCCGACGCAGTAGAAGAACTCCGGCGCGTCGATCACCGGAGCGAGCCCCAGGAACGGCAGCAGCTCGCCGTAGAACGCGCGCGACCTGGCGAAGTCGCCCGCCGTCAGCACCACGTGGGCAATGCCGTTGATCTCCACTCCCGCTCCTCCGGGGCGCAGTGTAGCAGCGCGCCCGACGTGCTAAGCATCCGGCATGGGCGAAGCGCTGCACGGACTTCTCGAGCTTCTGGACCTCGAAGAGATCGACCAGAACATCTATCGCGGTCGCAACGAGCAAGGGCAGCGCGAACGCCTCTTCGGCGGGCAGGTCGCCGCCCAGGCGCTCGCGGCCGCGGGCCGCACCGTGAGCGGGCGCGTCGCGCACTCGCTGCACGCCTACTTCCTGCGCCCCGGCGATCCGCGCGTGCCGGTGCTCTACACCGTCGACCGGATCCGCGACGGCCAGAGCTTCACGACCCGCTGCGTGGTCGCGATCCAGCGCGGGCAGGCGATCTTCAACATGTCGGTGTCGTTCCAGGTGAACGAGTCGGGCTATGAGCACCAGCAGATCGACATGCCCGCCGCGCCTGAACCGGAGGCCCTGCCGACCTGGGCCGAGCGCGCCGAGCAAGCGCGCCACCTGCTCCCGAAGGAGAGCTTCGGCTGGGTCCGAGGCGAGCGCCCGATCGACCTGCGCCACGTCGAGGCGCCGACCTTCCTCGGCGGCGGGCCGCGAAGCGGCGGGAACATGGTCTGGTTCCGCGCCACGTCCGCTCTTCCCGAGGACCCGTTCCTGCACCAGTGCGTGGTCGCCTACGCGTCCGACATGTCGCTGCTCGCCACGGTGGTGCTGCCGCACGGCCGCAAAGGGGCGCTGGGCCCGGTGATGACCGCGAGCCTCGATCACGCGCTCTGGTTCCACCACCCGATCCGCGCCGACGACTGGCTGCTCTACGCCCAGGAGAGCCCGGCCGCCTCGGGCGCGCGCGGCTTCGCGCGCGGCTCGATCTTCACCCGCGCGGGAAAGCTCGTGGCCTCGGTCGCGCAGGAGGGCCTGATGCGGCCGACCGGCAAGGCGCACGACCGCTCGCTCTAGTCGGGCGGGGCGACCGGCTGCCAGTCCGCGGGCAGAGGCGCGCGCAGGATCGTGGCGCCACAGTACAGTGTCGCGTAGACCGCGTCCGGGGTGACGAACGCGCTGTACACGAGCGAGCGCCCCTCCGGCGGCAGACACTCGCTCGGCCGCTCCAGATCGACTCGCGCGCGCTCGAGGCCGCCCGCGCGCGCGCGCACGAGCTCGATGCGCCCGGACCAGAACGCGATCGCGGCCGTGCCGTCGGGGGCGAAGTGGACGTCCTGCGCGAAGTCCTGAGGCGGGCGCGGCCCGAGGTCGAGCCGGACCGGCTCGCGCCCGGGCTCGCGCAGCCAGAGCCCGAGCCGGCCGCCGTCGTCGACGACGCGCACACCCAAGCCGTCGGGCGCGAACCCGGCGAAGAGCAGCTCCGGGTCGCCGAGCCTCGCGCTCACGAGCGAGAGATCCCGGGTGAGCTCGAAGCTCGCGAACTGCACGTCGCTCGCATTGCGGATCACGTCGGCGTTCACGAAGACGTGCCCCGAGGCCGGATCGAACGCGACGCTCTTCGCGGCCGTGACGGCGCCGTCGCGCGCGTGAAGGCGGATCTCGGCGAGCCTTCGGCCCTCGGGCGAGAGCGCCACGAGCGCGCCGTCGGAGGCCGAGCGCCGCTCGCCGCTGCCGTCCCCGTAGCGCGTCGCGAAGATCCGCCCGTCGGGACCGAGCGCCAGCTCGTTCAGCCCCGCGCCGAGCGAGGAGAAGCGCTCGACCGCGCCGCTCGCCGGGTGCACGCGCCCCATCTCCTCGTAGAACGTCGTGTAGTAGACCCAGCCGTTCGGGTGCGCGAGCACGTCCCAGACCGAAGCGCGGACCTCTGGCCCGGCCTCGCGCACGAGCAGCGGTGGCAGGAACGTCTCGCTCGCCAGATCGAAGCGTCCGATCTGCTGCGAGCCCGGCTCGCCGAGCTCGGCCAGCGGATCTCCGGTCGCCCAGTACGCCGACCAGAAGTCCGAGAGCCCGAAGTAGACGACGCCGTCGCGCTCGTCCGCGAACCAGGCCGAGTACGCATCGCCGGCATCGACGGCCGCTGGCGCGCGGAGCACCGCGGGCCCGGGAGCGGGCGCTCCCGCCGACACGCAGCCGACGACGAACAGACAGAGCGCCCCTGCTCGGATCCGGATCACTGTGGCAGACTCCTTCGCGCGGCGAGACACGGGAGAGCGGATGTCGATCTTCGAGCGGGTGAACGAGCAGATGAAAGACGCGATGCGCGCCCAGCGCAAGCTCGAGCTGCAGGCGCTGCGCAGCATCCGCGCCGCGTTCTTGGTGCGCATGAAGGAGGACGCCTCCCAGACCGTCTCGGACGAGGAGTGTCTGCCGATCCTGCGCCGGCTCGAGAAGCAGCGCCACGAGAGCATCGAGGCGTTCACGGCGGCGGGCCGATCGGAGCAGGCGGCCGCCGAGCGGGTCGAGCTCGAGGTGATCCTGACGTTCCTGCCCAAGCTCGCCGACGAGGCGACCACACGCGCCTGGGTCGAGGCCGCGATCGCGGAATCGGGCGCGAAGAGCGCCAAGGATCTGGGTCGCGTGATGGGCGCGGTCATGAAGGCGCACAAGGCCGACATCGACGGCAACCTTGCGCGGCGGATCGCGAGCGAGCTGCTTCCGGCCGGGTGAGTCGCCCGGCCGGGGCGCGTCTCAGACGCACCAGTCGACGAACAGGTTCTCTTCCGAGCCGTCCGTCGCGGGCACCAGGCAGACGATGTTGCGCAGCACGTCGGGGAACTGCCATTCCTCGGACACGCCGACGTGGAAGACCTCGGCCAGGTCGTGCGTCAGCTGGCGCAGCGTCGCGGCCGAGGCGTCGGGCTCCGACTCCTGCAGCAGCAGGTGGAGGTCGAGCTTGGGCTCCGCGCCGAGCGCGCCCTTCCAGAGGGCCTCGTCGGCGGCGCGGAGCTGCGCGTCCGGCGCGAGCTCCGAGAGGCACGTGATCAGGCGCAGGAACAGCGCGTACGGCGAGCTCTCCACGCCGGCCTGCACCACGCCGATCACCGCAAGCGGCTCCTCGTCGACGATCCGGCCCAGGTAGTCGAGCCCGTCGGCGCGAGTCGCGCCGCGGTCGACCAGCCGAGAGAGCGCGACGACGTCGCGTGCGACGCACTGGAACTGGTACGGAACCACGTCGAAGACCGAGATCGGCCCCTGGCCGAAGGCCTGGTCGAGAAGCGCCTTGCGCTGCTTTGCTGCGGCATCGACCGGCGTGCAGGTCCGGAAGCACTGCTCCGCCGGGTCGCAGCAGCTCTCCACCGCGACGTAGGCGTCGATGAACTCCTCGATCAGGATCTCGGGGTTCTGCAGGTAGTCCGCGCACTCGCGCACCTGCGCCGCGAGCGGCAGGCTTCGCGCGCGCTCGAAGCGCTGACGCAGGAGTGTGGCGGGAAATGCGGTGTTCGGTTGCGCCATGTCGGGCTCTCGTAGCTCTGGTATCGGCGGCGGCCGCCCGGAGTTTCAGCCCGGCGGAGCGGAATCCCGCGGGGCTCAGGCCCGGCCGAAGCCACCCGAGACACTGACCGCCTGTCCCGTCACCCAGCTCGCCTGGTCGCTGGCCAGGAACACGATCATCGCGGAGATGTCGCGCGGCTCGCCGAGCCGGCCGAGCGGGTACATCCGCGCGGCGCGCTCGCGGATCTCGTCGCTCATGCTCGCGGTCATCGGCGTTCGGGTGACTCCCGGACAGACCGCGTTCACCCGCACGTTCGCGCGCCCGACCTCGGCGGCGAACGCCTTCGTGAACGCGATCACGGCGCCCTTCGTCGCCGAGTACGCGACCATGCGCTTCTCGCCGAGCTTTCCCGCTTCGGAGCCCAGATTCACGATCGCGCCGGCGCGACGCTCGGCCATGTGCGCACCGACCACGTGATTCACGTGCAGCACGCCCATCACGTTCACGTCGACCATCGCGCGCCAGTCCTCGGGCCGTTGCTGCAGGAAGAAGTTCTCGCGCGTGATGCCGGCGCTGGCCACCAGGATCTCGACGCTGCCGAAGCGCGCGATCGCGGAGCCGAGCAGGCGCTCGCAATCCGCGTAGCGGCAGACGTCCGTCTCGACCCCCGCGACCTCCGCCCCGAGCTTCTCGAGCTCGGCGGTCGCAGTCGCGATTCGCGCGGAATCGAGGTCCGCGATCGCGATGCGCACGCCCTCGCGCGCAAGCACGCGCGCGGTCTCGAGGCCGATTCCCGAGGCGCCGCCGGTCACGATCGCCGTCCTGCCGCGAAGTCCGAGGTCCATGCGGCGATCCTACCCGAGCGCGTGGCTCAGGTGTCGGCCAGCGACTTCAATAGCGGATCGCGCGCCGAGTCCTCGAAGAGCCGCACCAGCTTCACGAACACGCGCAGGAACGGATCGGGATCGGAGAAGCGGAGCGCACAGCCGGTTGCGGTGTCGCGCACGTGCTTGGCGAGCATGCAGACACGCTGGTCGAGCACGAAGCAGCCGAGATCGATCGAGACGCTCGTGCCCGGCGCGACGCGGAGCGGCGCGCACTCCACGAGCGCCCCGCTGGCGGAGATGTCGACGATCGTGCCCTCGACCGCGCGATCGCCCGCGCGCAGCGTCCCCGCGATCCGGACCACGTAGCGGGTCGCGACCCGCCGCGTCGGAAGCGGCCGCAGGGAATCCGAATCGCCGTCCACGCTGCCTGCTTCGGCCGTGCGCGGCTGGAGTTGAGCGCCGGAAATCCAGCGCAGGCGCGGCGCCCGAGCGTCAAGGATCCGTCGGTCGGGCGCAGCCGCGCGCGCGTCGCACGCTCTCCCGCGGCCGCCGCGCGCCGCCCGTCTCACCGAAAAATCCCGTGTGTTCTCGGGATCTTCCGCCGATGTGCGCAGCACCTGCCGGTGCTCGAGAGCGCGCAGCCCCGAGCCGATGCAGCGCCGGGCACCCCCTTTGCACATGCGAGCGCGCGCAGTCGCAAGGCAACTCGCGGACGTTCGTAAAGGAGAGGGAACGGATGGAGACTCTGATCCGGCAAGCGTGGGCGCGACATGGGCGGGTGCCGCCCGAGCTGAAAGAGCGGATCGTCATCGAGCACACCTCGCTGATCAGCTACATCGTGAGCCGGATCGCAGTACGCCTGCCCTCTCACGTCGACCTGGAAGACCTGCACAACACCGGCGTGATCGGCCTGATGGACGCGGTCGACAAGTACGACCCGACCAAGGACTGCAAGTTCAAGACGTACGCGGAATTCCGGATACGCGGCGCGATCCTCGACCAGCTCCGCTCGCTCGACTGGGTGCCGCGCTCGGTGCGCCAGAAGAGCCGCCAGCTCGAGCAGGCCACCAACTCCGTCGAGCAGAGACTCGGCCGGCCCGCCACGCACGACGAGGTCGCCGGCACGCTCGGCCTGCCGATCGACGAGTTCCACACGCTGGTGAACCAGACACGCGGCGTCTCGATGGTGAACCTGGACGACCTGCGCGGACAGAGCGACAACGACCAGCCGCTGCCCAGCGGGAACCTCGAGGACGTGAACGCCGAGGATCCCTTCGCGCAGCTGAAGCAGCGCGAGCTGACACAGGCGCTCGCGAACGGAATCGCCGGCCTGCCCGAGAAGGAGCGCCTGGTGATCTCGCTCTACTACTACGAAGACCTGAACCTGAAAGAGATCGGCCAGATCCTCGGCATCACCGAGAGCCGCGTCTGCCAGATCCACTCCAAGGCGGTCTCGCGGCTGCGCAGCCGCATGCGCGCCGCCATGCTGAACTAGCCCGATTGACTTCGCTCGCCTGTGGCTCGCTGCGCGCGCCTTCGGCGCTAGCGGGCCGGACGCGAAGACGGCTTCGCGCCCGGCCGTCGCACCAACCCGCATCCTCCGAGCTTGCGCTAAGCTGCGCCCCGTGCTCGTGAAGCTCGCGATCGACTTCGAGAACCCCGCGCGGCTCTGGTGGCAGAGCGGCGGCCGCGAGCTCTGGGAGAGCCTGCTCGAGTCGTTCGACAACTCCAGCGTCGTCTTCGAGGAGTCGATCGCGCGCTCCTGGCTCGCCGAGGCCGAGCGCATCCCCGGCTGGACCGGCGGCCCCGACTACGCGCCCTCGCCGATCCTGCTGAAGCCGATCGACGAGGACGAGGACGTCTAGCGGGCGCGGGGTGCTCGGGCGAGGTGAGCGGCGTGCGGAAGCGTGGTCGGCCGCAGCGCCCAGCGACCTCTTCCGAGCCCGAGCGCGCACCGTGGACGGTACGTCTTGTTTATGAGACATTCCGCGGGTGATCGTCGTCTTGGCCGCATGCCGTCGCGAGATCGAAGGGCTGCCGGACGACATTCGAGGCGATCTTGCGGATGCGCTCGCTCGACTCGACGCTGGGCTTTCGCTCGCGATGCCATTCTCGCGGCCGATGCCGACCATTGGACGTGGCGTGCACGAGTTGCGTCTGAGGGATCGAGGTGCGCGGCTCCGTGCACGTACTGCACGCCTTCAAGAAGACGACTCGGACCACACCGCAACGCAACATTGCAGTCGCCCAGCGGCGGCTGCAGGAGGTGATCGCATGACCAAGAAGACGACGACGGATCAGCTGTCCCGCATCGTCTCCATCCCGAAGCCTCGCGCCCTCGAAGCCACCCTCAAGGCCCAGCTCATCGCAGCGGTCGTTCGAGAGGCCGCCCGCCGAGACCTTACGCACGCCGAGCTGGCGCAGCGTTCCGGTCTGTCCAGGAGTGCGGTAACCGGCATTCTCGCCGGAAGCCTCCAGCGAGTGACCATCGACCGGCTGCTACGCCTCGTCGAAGCAGCGGGCTTGGAAGCCGCCCTGCGAATTCGACGCGCCGCGTAGGGCGGTCTTCGGCGACCTCACCCGCGAGGCGGTCGGGGTGAAACTCCCATCGAGAAAACGGGGGCGGTCACAGCGAGCTCGGAGATGCGTGTGAAGCGCCAAAGCGGAGGCGGCGCCGTGGCTGAAATGCCGTGTCGCCCCCCTACCCTTCCGCTCCGGCCGCGCGAAACCAGAAACCCGACTTGGTCGCGCGGCGCGTTCAGCGTCGGAGGCGCTCGGCTTCGCTTGCAGCGCGCCGCGGGAGATCGCCCGGCCTGCGGAAGGTCGGCTTCTCGAACACCAGCCGCAGGCCTGTGCGCTCGGTGTTGCGAGCGCTGGTCGTCCCGGGACGCGCGGCGACGGTGGCGACGCGCGCGCCGAGCTCGCGCGCGTGCTGCAGCCGGTGGGCGAGCAGAGCCTGCTGCACGCCCCGGGCGCGCGCCGCGGGCAAGGTGCTGGCGAGAAACAGGTGTGCGACTGGACCCGCGTCGGTGTCCAGCAGCGCCAGCGCCGCGGTGGCGACGAGCACGCCCGCTAGATAGGCGACGAATCGCTCGGTGCGCGGGCGCAAGACCGCGATCCGAGCCAGGAGCTCGAGCTGCTCGGCGGAGCGCGCGCCAAGCTTGGCGGAGAAGCCCGCGATGGAAGCGGCGACGAACGCCTCGGCGTCGCTGCGCTCGAGCTCAGCGATGGAGAGCTCGGCGGAGCGATCGGGCTGCGGCGCAGCGGCGGCGAGATCGATCGCGTAGGTGTTCGTGAAGGAGTCGACGGCGTAGCCACGCGCAGCGAGCAGAGCGAAGCTGCGCCGATCCGCACAAGGGCAAAGGTCGATCTCCAGCGCGGTCGATCGTTCGGCGAAGCGCCGCTCCAGCTCCGCGAGCGCCGCGTCAGTGAGCGGCTCGTCGATGCCGGCCGCCGTCACACGATTCAGCTTGTGACCGAGCTCCGGAGCGCTCAGAACGGCGATGCCTCCGGCGAACGGCAGCAGCTGCGCTCCCGCTTCGGGCCGAAGCTCCGCGAAGGCGCGCAGCTGAGCCGCGATGTGCTCGGCCTCCGCCTGCTCGCAGACCCGCGCCAGCTGGTCGGTGGAGAGGCCCATCGGCGCTTCGCCCTACTTCGCCGCTCGATCCGCCGCGCGCCACAGGTACCAGGCGGCGGCGCTGCGGTACGGCGCCCAGCGCTCGCCGAGTTTCGCGAGCTCCTTCGGCGCGGGAAGCGCGCGCTTGCGGTACGCGACCGCGTAGCCCTTGCGCACGCCGTAGTCGTCGACGGGCAGCACGTCGGGGCGGCCGAGCCGGAAGATCAGCAGCATCTCGACGGTCCAGCGGCCGATGCCGCGCACGCGCGTGAGCCTCTCGATCAGCGCCTCGTCGTCGATCTCGCGGGCTTCGTCGAGCGTCGGGATCTCGCCCGCCCTCGCGTGCCGCGCCAGGTCGCGAAGCGCAGCGAGCTTCGCGCGAGAGAGACCGGCCCCGCGAAGCTTGGCGTCGCTGCAGCGCAGGATCTGCTCGGCGCTCGGCCCGTGCTGCGCGCGCGGGAACAGAGCGCAGACGCGCGCGTGGATGGTCTGCGCGGCGCGGCCGCTCAGCTGCTGGTGGACGATCGCCTCGGCGAGCGCGCCGAACAGGCTCGCGGTGGTCTTCTGCGAGAGCCCGAGCGGCCCGACCGAGTCGATCAGCCGCGCGAGCGTCGCGTCCACCGCGCGCAGGTGCGCGACCGCCGCGTCGGGCTCGTAGCCGAGCGGGGCGGCGCCCGCACGCGCGCCCTCGAGCGAGAGAATCCGCAGCTTCGTGACCGCTCCGCCGCTCGCCGTGAACCCGCCGAGCTTCCCGTTCGCGGAGAGCACGCGGTGACACGGCACCACGATCGGGAAGGGGTTGCACGCCAGCGCGGCGCCGACCGCGCGCGCGGCGCCGGGCGAGCCGAGCCGCGCGGCGAGCTCGCCGTAGGCGATCGTCTGGCCCGCGGCGACTCCGCGCGCGGCCTCGTACACGCGGCGGCGGAATTCGGGAACCGTGTCCATGTCGAGCGCGATCGACGAGAGATCGGCCGGCTCGCCGCGGAGCATCGCACCGATCGCCGCGATCGCCGACTCCACCTCGCTCGGCGGATCCGCGTCGGCGGACTCGGGAAAGCGCTTTCGCAGCTGCGCGCGCGTGCGCGCTTCGCTGCCCTCGGGAAGCTGGACGCCGACCACGCCGCGCGTGCCCCAGGCGACTCCGCAGGGTCCGAGCGGGGTCTCGAAGAGCGCGAAGCCGATGCCGCCCATCGCCGTGCCCGCCTCAGCCTTCGGACGCCGGGCGGGCGCGGCGTTCGTCGCCCTGCTCTCGCACCAGCACCTGCGTGATTCGCGTGCCCGAGACGTCCGCGATGCTGAACTCGTAGCCGGGCACGCGCACCACGTCGCCCTTGCGCGGCGCGCGGCCGAGCTCGTGGAAGACCAGACCCGCGAGCGTGTCCCCGCGCTCGGCGGGAACCTCCCAGCCCGTCTCGCGGTTGAAGTCGACCACCTTCACGCGGCCGAGCGCCTCGTAGCCGCCCTCGGGCAGCTCGCGGATCGTGAGCAGCTCCTCGCGATCGAACTCGTCGCGGATCTCGCCGACGATCTCCTCCAGGATGTCCTCCTGCGTGACCATTCCGAGCGTCACGCCGAACTCGTCCTTCACCACCGCGACGTGCACGAAGCCGCGCTGCATGTCGGCGAGCAGGCGCAGGATCGGCTTGCGGCCGGGCACGCGCAGGATCGGCTTCAGGATCGCGGCCAGATCGGTGCCGTTCGACGAGAGCAGCTGCACCAGATCCTTCAGGTGGACGATGCCCAGGATCCTGTCGATCGACCCTTCGTAGATCAGCACGCGCGTGTAGCGCTCCTCGAGCACCTTCTCGATCAGCTCGGTCGGCCGGATCTCCTTGGGGAAGGCGACGATCTCGGCGCGCGGCACCATGATCTCCATCACGGTCATGTTCGCGGCGCCCGCGGCCGAGCCGATGATCTCGAGTGGATGGGCGTCGGGGTGTGTGTCGGGCTGCGCGGCCGAGGCCTCGCGCGCCAGCCTCAGCACGTCCTCGACCGTGGCCATCGGCGGCCCCTCTTCGGCGGCCCCCGCCACCCGCCGCACGAACGGATCGACGATGCCGTCGAAGATCACGTGCACGGGCCAGAGCGCCTTGTGGAACAGGTACAGCGGCAGCGCGACGGCGTGCGAGATGCGGCGCGGGTGCGCAGCGGCCAGCGCCTTGGGCAGGACCTCGCCGAAGACCAGGATCAGCAGCGTCATTCCGGCGGTCGAGGCGACGATCCCGTACTGGTCGCCGAGCCAGTGCACGGCCAGCGCCGTCGCGACCGAGGGTCCGAGGATGTTCACGGCCGAGTTCGCGAGCAGGATCGTGACGAGGAGCCGCGAGGTGGAGCGGAGCAGGTCGCGGATCGCGAAGGCGGACGGGCCGCGCGCCTCGCGGATGTCCGCGTCGAGCTCGTGGGAGCGCATTCGCAGCAGCGCCGTCTCGCTGCCGGAGAAGAAGGCCGAGGCCAGGAGACACGCAACGATGATCAGGGCGCCCGTCAGAGGATCCATCTGCGGCGAGTGTAGCGGGTCGAGTGGACGCGGCGCGCCGATCGCGGCGACAATGCGGCCGAAGGAGCCGAGATGGATCTCGAGTACGGGCCGGAGTACGAAGCGTTCCGCGCGCAGGTTCGCAAGTTCCTGGACGAGCACAGGAAGAGCGCGCCGAGCACCGGGATCGGAAGCTCGGGCGGCGTCTCGGGCGCGGGCGGCGCGGCCAGCTCGCGCGAGCGCACGCTCGCCTGGCAGCGGCTCCTGATCGAGAACGGCTACGCCGCGCGCACGATCCCGAAGCCGTACGGCGGCTACGGCGCCGAGCCCGACCTGCTGAAGTCGATCATCATCGACGAGGAGTTCGGCCGCGCCGGGGTCTCCGGGGGGATCGGCGGTCAAGGCGCCTCGATGCTGGTGCCGACGCTTCTCGAGCACGGAAGCGAAGAGCAGAAGCGCGCCTACGTGGGCCCGACGATCCGCGGCGAGATGCTCTGGTGTCAGGGCTACAGCGAGCCCGGCTCGGGCAGCGACCTGGCCTCGCTGCAGACCCGCGCGGTCGAGGACGGCGACGACTTCGTGATCAACGGCCAGAAGATCTGGACCTCGACCGCGCGCGAGGCGCAGATGATGTTCGCGCTGATCCGCACGGAGCCCGACGCGCGCAAGCACGAGGGCATCTCCTACCTGATCTTCCCGGTGAGCACGCCGGGCATCGAGATCCGGCCGCTGCACACGCTGACCGGCCACGCCGAGTTCAACGAGGTGTTCTTCAGCAACGTGCGCGTGCCGAAGTCGTCGCTGGTCGGCCGGCGCGGCGAGGGCTGGAAGATCGGCAACACCACGCTGAAGCACGAGCGGAACATGCTCGGCAACACCACGCAGACCGAGTCGATGTTCGCGTCGCTCGTCGCGCTGATGCACGCCGAGACGGTGAACTCCGCGCGGGGGATCGACTCGCCGCTGCTGCGGGATCGACTGGTCCAGCTCGAAGGGAACGTGCTGGCGATGAAGTACCACGCGCTGCGGCTGCTCACCTGCGGGCTGCGCGGCGAGAGCCCGGGCGTGGCGGGGCTGATCGTCAAGCTTCGCGGCTGCGAGCTGAACCACCAGATCGCGGCGCTCGCGCTCGACGTGCTCGGCGAGCTCGGGCCGCTGGTGCGCGGCAGCGCCCACGAGCGCGCCGGCGGCGGCTGGCCCTGGCAGTGGATGTTCTCGCTCGGCCTGATCATCGGCGGCGGAACCGCGCAGATCCAGAAGAACATCATCGGCGAGCGCGGCCTCGGTCTGCCGCGCGAGCCCAAGGCGGCCTGATCATGGATTTCGGTCTGTCGGACGAGCAGAAGCTCTTGCAGGAGACGGTGCGGCGGCTGCTGGAGCAGGCGTACCCGACCACGCGCGCGCGGGAGATCTCGCTCTCCAAGAGCGGCCACGACGCGAACCTGCACACGCAGCTCGCGGAGCTCGGCGTGCTGGGGACGCTCGTGCCCGAGACGCACGGCGGAAACGGGCTCTCGTTCCTCGACGCGATGCTGGTCTCGGAGGAGCTCGGCCGCGCGGCCGCGCCGGGCGCGTTCCTCTCGACCGGCGTGCTCGCCGCGCTCGCGCTGCGCGACTGCGGCAACGCGCCGCTGGCCAAGGAGGTCCTGCCGGAGATCGCCGCGGGCCGAACGCGTTTCGGTGTCGGCCTGGCCGAGAGCTACGCGGCCCGCGACGGCGCGGGCGTGCGCCTGGAGCGCGGCCGCCTCGAGGGCACGGCGCTGTTCGCGCTCGACGCCGTCGACGCCGATCGCCTGCTCGTGCACTGCGCGGGCGGGCTCGCGCTGGTCTCGGCCGAGTCGGGCGGCGTCGAGATCGTCCCGCTCGACAGCGTCGATCGCACGCGGCGGATCTGCGAGCTGCGGCTGCGCTCGGCCGAGCCGACCGCACTGATCGAAGGTACCCCGCGGGTGCTGGCCGCCGGGCGGCTCGCGCTGGCGTTCGACCAGATCGGCGGCTGCACGCGCGCGCTCGAGCTCGCGCTCGGCTACGCCATGGAGCGCAAGCAGTTCGGCCGCGTGATCGGCTCGTTCCAGGCCGTGAAGCACATGCTCTCCGAGATGGCCGCGGCGCTCGAGCCCGCGCGCTCGCTGGCCTGGTACGCCGCGCACGCCTTCGACCACGAGCCCGCCGACGCGCAGCGGCTGGCGGCGCTGGCGAAGGCGCACGTCTCCGAGGTCGCGAGCGAAGTGCTGCGCAAGGCGACCGAGGTGCACGGAGGGATCGGCTTCACCGAGCAGTACGACCTGCACCTCTGGTTCCGGCGCGGCGCGCTCTCGCGCCAGCTCCTCGGCGGGCCGGAGCTGCTGCGCGAAGAGGCTGCGCGGCTGCGCGGCTGGGCCGCCTGAAGCTCGGCGAACGCTAGCGCCCCGGTTATATTCCGCGGCCCCGATCCGAGGAGTCGCACGTGCCCGAGTTCGTCTTCGTGATGGAGGACCTGCGCAAGGTCGTCCCGCCCGATCGCATCCTGCTCGACCAGATCTCGCTCTCGTTCCTGCCCGGCGCGAAGATCGGCGTGCTCGGTCACAACGGCTCGGGCAAGAGCACGCTGCTCAAGATCATGGCCGGCGTCGACCCCGAGTTCGTCGGCGTCGCGCGCCCCGCCGAGGGGCTGCGCATCGGTTACCTGGCGCAGGAGCCGCTTCTCGACGATGCCAAGACCGTGCTCGGCGTCGTCGAAGAGGGCGTGGCCGAGACGCGCGAGCTGCTGCAGCGTTTCGAGGCCGTCTCGGCCCGCTTCTCCGAGCCGCTCGACGACGACGAGATGAACGCGCTGATCGAGGAGCAGGCGAAGCTCCAGGAGCGGATCGAGGCGGTGAACGCCTGGGAGCTCGACCGCACGCTCGAGGTCGCGATGGACGCGCTGCGCCTGCCGCCGGGCGACGCCGAAGTGCGTACGCTTTCGGGCGGCGAGCGGCGCCGCGTGGCGCTGTGCCGGCTGCTGCTGCAGAAGCCCGACCTGCTGCTGCTCGACGAGCCGACCAACCACCTCGACGCCGAGTCGGTGGCCTGGCTCGAGCGCTTCCTGCACGAGTACCCGGGCACGGTCGTGGCCGTCACGCACGACCGCTACTTCCTGGACAACGTCGCCGGCTGGATCCTCGAGCTCGATCGCGGCCGCGGCATTCCGTACAAGGGCAACTACTCCGCCTGGCTGGGCCAGAAGCAGAAGCGGCTCGAGCTCGAAGAGAAGAAGTCGAGCACGCGCCAGCGCACCCTGCAGCGCGAGCTCGAGTGGGTGCAGATGTCGCCGCGCGCGCGACAGGCGAAGAGCAAGGCGCGCGTCGCGGCCTTCGAGAAGCTGCGCTCCGAAGAGGCCAACCGCGCTCCCGAGACGGTCGAGATCGCGATCCCGCCCGGGCCGCGGCTCGGCGACAAGGTGATCGAGGCCGAGCACGTGGCGAAGGGCTACGGCGAGCAGCTTCTGATCGACGACCTGTCCTTCAGGCTGCCGCCCGGAGGGATCGTCGGCGTGATCGGCGGCAACGGCGCGGGCAAGACCACGCTCTTCCGCATGATCACCGGCAGCGAGAAGCCCGACGCCGGCGAGTTCACGCTCGGCGAGACCGTGAAGCTCGCCTACGTCGATCAGGCGCGCTCCGAGCTCGACCCCAAGAAGACCGTCTTCGAGGCGATCAGCGGCGGCGAGGAGAAGATGAAGGTCGGCAGCCGCGAGCTGCCCAGCCGCGCCTACGTGGGCAGCTTCGGCTTCAAGGGACCCGACCAGCAGAAGCGCGTCTCGATGCTCTCGGGCGGAGAGCGCAACCGCCTGCACCTGGCGCGCACGCTTCGCGCGGGCGGAAACGTGCTGCTCCTCGACGAGCCGACCAACGACCTCGACGTCGACACGCTGCGCGCACTCGAAGAGGCGCTGCTCGGTTTCGCCGGCTGCGTGGTGGTGATCTCGCACGACCGCTGGTTCCTCGACCGCATCGCGACGCACATGCTCGCCTTCGAGGGCGAGAGCCACGTCGAGTTCTTCGAGGGCAACTACCAGGAATACGAGGCCGACCTGCACCGCCGCAAAGGCACCGACGCCGACCAGCCCCACCGCATGCACTTCAAGCGGCTCTCGCACTAGCCGCGCGGGCGCTGACACCGAACGGCGTGAATCAGCGTTCCGCTTGCACGACGGCGAGGGCTCGCTCGAGCAGATCGGCGATCCGAAGCATCCTCCGGCGCCGGAAGGACTCGCGGTCGAAGCTCCGCTCCGGGAGGACGTAGATGTCGACTCCGCGGCGACGGACCGCCTCCCGGCCAGCGTCGAGATCGACGTAGTAGGCGTCCGAGATCTAGACGACGAAGGGATCCACGTGCTCGATCCGCAGGTCAGCGAGGAGATCGACGTCGAGGGTGGCGCGCGCGACGACCAGCGCCAGCGCATCTGCGATGTCGGGCGCCGTCACCGCTCCGCGCGGCCGAGGTGGCGGCGCACCGCCCGCGCGAGCGCGGCGCCGTAGTGCGACTCGGCGAAGCGCAGCAGCACTTCGCGCTCGGTCAATCCCGGATTCCGCTCCCGGATCGCCGCGCGCGCCAGCGAGATTGCCGACGCACTCAGCGACCGCGCCAGCTCGAAGCGGCGGGCGGCTCCGGCCCGACGGAGCAGCTCTACCTGTACCCGGTCGGCGGCGGCCGAAGAGCTGACCACGGGTATCGCCATTTCGGACCGACCGAAACACACGGCTGGGCCGCGGAGCCTAGAACCGGAACGTCCAGGCGATCTTGGCGAAGGCCTGGGTCACGTACGGCTGGACGCTGGTGTGGTCGGCGTTCCAGCCGTTGTTCCAGATCAGGTAGAGGTCGTTGCCGGACTCGACCTCCCAGCGCAGGCGGCTGTTCAGGCCGATCGTGCGGCTCGCGTTGTCGTACTGGGCGAGGTTGGTCCAGGAGATGCTCTCGGTGAATGCGAAGGAGAGGTTCGCGATCAGCAGCCGCTCGGTGAAGTTGCCGTCGTAGAAGGTGCCGTCGGGGGCGGTCTTCGGATCGAGGCGGCCGTCGTTCTCGCGGTACTCGAGCGAGAAGAAGAGGTGCGGCGAGGGCCGCAGCTCGAGGCGCGTCCACCAGGCATAGAGAAAGCCGTCGTAGAACGGGCCCCAGATCAGCTCGGCCAGCAGCGCGACCGGGCGGCCGAGGCCGGTCTCGGCGTGGACGACCCAGCGCTGGAAGTCGTAGTCGCCTGCCGGCAGATAGGAGTCGACGAAGAAGGTCGAGGGTGACTCGAGCTGCTCCTCGCTGACGAGATAGCCGAAGAAGAAGCGGTCCTCGTAGTTGTCCATCAGGTCCAGCGGGGCGAACAGGATGCTGGTCGACTGCCGCTTGCCGTCGAGCCCGGCGAACCCGAAGCCCTCGGCGCGAGCGTCGACGGTGCGCAGGAGCGAGTCCTTCGGGCGCCAGCGCTGGCGATAGCGGCCGATCCACTGCTGCACGCCGGTGCGCGGCGCGAAGCCGAGCGGGGGATCGTACTCCTCGCCGAGCGACTGGTAGGTGAGTCCGAAGTTCACTCGGTCGTTGGGGTAGTCGATGCGCGCGCCGTACGCGTACTCCTTGGCGCTGGTTCCGGCGCGCACGGCGTAGAAGTCGGCGGCGATGATTTTCGAGCCCTGGAACTCCGAGTCGCGCAGCCGCAGGTCGATGCCGGTCACGCTGTCGGCCTCGCGCGAGAGGGGGTCGCCGCGGGTGGCGATCGCGCCGATCGACGACTCGGCGAACAGGTTCATGCTGCCGCGCGCGACGGTCAGGCTCTCGCGGTCGTAGCCGGCGGCGGCGCCGGTCAGCACCGAGAGCGCGCCGAAGTTGAAGTCGCCGACGCGACCGGTCGTCTTGAGGCCGGCGTCGATCGGCACCACGTCGCCGGGCACCTTGCCGATCCTTCGCGAGAAGAACGGCTTGCCGTTGTCGACGATGCCCGCGAAGTCGAAGATGCCCGCGTCCTGCAGGAAGAAGTCGCGCGTCTCCGGGAAGAAAATGGGGAAGCGGGTGAGATTGGTCTGGCGCAAATCGTCCGCGGTGTCGGAGAAGTCGGTGTTGAAGGTGGCGACGGCGGTGATCGAGGAGGTCGGCTTGTAGAAGACGTCGAGCCCGGGCCGGCCCAGCCAGTCGTCGTCGCGGGGTTCGTAGTCGCGCTCGAAGCCGGCGCGATAGGTCGGCTTCAGGTCCAGGCCGGTGCCCGAGACTCCCTCCAGGCCCTCGAAAA
>Ga0194127_10003273_pt1 | contig 20966 bp, 20 predicted proteins | sample TA2KigC100mmetaG_FD_148624 | JGI IMG/M metagenome (GOLD analysis project Ga0194127, IMG submission 148624) | Freshwater microbial communities from Lake Tanganyika, Tanzania - TA2015036 Kigoma Deep Cast 100m | ecosystem: Environmental > Aquatic > Freshwater > Lake | place: Tanzania: Lake...
AGCAACCTATAACCTGCGACGACTTTGCAGCCTGAAAACCTGCGGAATTTTGGCCTTTTAACGACCAAGCTGCGCCTGAAATGCACCAAAAAGGGCATTTCAGGATAAAAACCACTGAAAAGTGGGCAATTTTTTGCCCTGATGCATGGGGATCAAGATTCCTATATGTCGTTGGTCAAAGCAACGGCTGATTTTCAAAGTAAATCGAGGTGCCCATGAGAAAAAAAACTATTAACTTGATCCAAGTTGGCTTCGTTATAGTTAGTTGTCAACTTACGGCGTTTGCCGACGAACAGGTATTAAACGAAAGCACTACGGCTTTAGAGATGCCGGTAGTAGAAGTTATCGAAGAATATAATTCTTTGGCTAACATGCCCAGTACTGTAAACACACTCAGACAGGAGGACTTGTTTAAGAGTCATGTCTACAACCTAAACGAAGCTTTAAGAAAGGTTCCCGGCGTTAACATTCGGGATGAAGAAGGGTTTGGCATGAGGCCAAATATTGGTATTCGTGGCATCAACCCGACACGTTCTACCAAAACATTGTTGCTCGAAGACGGAATACCGCTTTCCTATGCCCCTTACGGTGACAATGCCAGCTATTACCATCCGCCGGTAGAGCGTTTTTCCAATATTGAAATTTTGAAAGGGCCAGGACAAATCCTGTATGGTCCCCAGACTATCTCCGGTACTATTAACTACCTGACACCAAACCCACCCAGTAAGCCGGGCGGTTTTTTAAGTTTTACCGGAGGTACTCGTGATTATTACAACGGACATTTTAATTATGGCGGTACTGTCGGCAATTTTGGTGGATTGCTCGACATCACCCATAAAGAAAGTGATGGTGCGCGTCAGAATACTAATTCAGACATTAACGATTACAACATTAAGGCCGTATATGACATTGATGCCCATAATGCCTTGACGTTGAGGGCCAACTATTTCCAAGAAGACTCGCAATTGACTTATTCAGGCATTACCGACGCTGAATTGAAAAATTTTGGATTTCAGTATAATCCTTTCAAGAATGACACCATTAATACTGATCGGTATGGTACATCGTTTACTCACCAACTGAGCTTTAATGACGATGTTATGTTAACGACTAATGTTTACTGGTCACATTTCCATCGTGACTGGTGGCGGCAGGCCAGCACCACAACCGATTCGCAATGCGGTACTGACTTTAGAAGCTCAAGACTCAACGGGTTGGCCGTTAATCCGGACAACTGTAATTCCATACAAGGCCGACTTCGTGATTATTACACCTATGGAGTTGAACCGCGGTTGCATGCTAATTACCAACTCTTTGGTTTTAACAGCGAATTAGACGCAGGCTTCCGTGCCCATTTTGAAGAACAAGCGAGGACACAGGCTAATTCCGGCTTGCTGAATGTTGCGACTGATATTGTCGAAGATAATATTAGGGAAACCAATGCATTCTCTGGTTTTTTTCAAAACCGTTTTATTTTTGATGATTGGAGCGTAACCCCCGGTGTTCGGATTGAGCAAGTGGATTTCAAGAGGCAAAATCTCTTGACCGGTGACCGTGGAAAAACGTCAGTGACCGAAATTCTGCCAGCATTTGGTATTGCCTATACTCCAAACAGTCAGATTACCGGTTTCTTCGGATTTCACCGTGGTTTTGCCCCGCCTAGAGTAGAAGATGCAATTGGCAACGACGGTACAATTGTAGATGTAGGGCCAGAGCAAAGCTGGAATTATGAGGTCGGAATCAGAACCAAGCCTTATACCGGCGCTAAACTGGATGCCACTTTGTTTCATGCCGATTTCCAACAACAAAATGCAGTTGGCAGTATTGCGGGCGGTTCTACTCCTTTAGCTGCCGGCAAGGCGCTTTATGAAGGCGCTGAATTATCGGCAAGGCAAGATTTCGGGCCTTTGTTTAATAGCGATCATAACGTTTATTTGCAGGCTGCATACACCTGGGTAGCTACTGCCGAAATGACTTCTGCCTTCCGTTGTCTAGCTTCGGCGACTGATTGCGGCGGTTCCGTAGCCAGCAGATTGGCGAACGGCGATCTGATCGGCAATCGTCTGCCGTATTCGCCGGAACACAACTTGACGGCGACAATCGGCTATTCCCATCCGATGGGACTAGACCTTCAGCTTGAGACGGTCTATGTTGGCCAGCAGTATGCCGATTTCCTCAACTTAAAGACTGGCGCCAACCATCCAGATGGGCCGAATAGCAATTCAGCCCGTTCTGGCCAATTTGGACTAATCGATGATTATGTGGTGTTGAATATTGGCGCAACTTACCATGCCAAGCCGCTGAACACCGATTTCTTCGTCTCCTTGAAAAACCTGCTGGATGAGCGCTACATTGTTGACCGTACCCGTGGCATCCTGCCGGGTTCTCCGCGTTTGATACAGGCGGGGTTTAAGGTTAATTTTTGAAGCTATAAAAAATTTCTTATTCCCACGCTCCTGCGTGGGCTATATTCCATAGTTGAGAAGTCAGTCTCGGCGTTTTGTGAATCCTCCACCGGCTAAAAGCCGGTGGCTTCAGGTTACGGCTTAAAGCCGGATTTGATCGACTGCAAAACGGTGTGCAAAACTTTCCAGGGTCCTGGGGAAAAGAGCGTTGAAAAGTTTCCACCCCAGGTAGTTCAATGACCGGCTTTTTGCCGGAGAAACCTAGAGTGTGTCAAACAGCTTTGAAAAGTTTCCAATAATTTCCGTTAAAGAGCGTCGAAAAGCTTCCAGAATCAGGCCCTGCCTTGTTGTTCTATTTGGTCAGCCGCCTCTATGAAAAGACATTTTGGTAGTCACCGCTAATTTAAGTTTTGGCGAATGGGTGCTGGTCTTTGGCGATGCCAAGATGACAACAACTCTGTTAGACCGCATTACTCATTATTGCGACATCCTGGAAACAGGCAACGAGTCCTTTCGTTTTAAACATCGTAAAACCGCCATTAAAACGGATTAACCCAGTCAACCCTGTGGAAACTTTTCGACGCTGACAGGTGGAAAATTTTCAATGCTGATTGACATAAGAAAGCGCTCCCGGCGGCGCTGTTGGTGGTCATTAATGCGCTCCGCCATCTCTTCATCGATACATTCCGCCGTTGCCAGATAAACAGGTTTTTGGGCGGAATGCGCCAGAATGTAAGCTTCCGCGAGACGGGATTTACCGCTTTTTACCCCGCCGATAAACAGTGTTATCATATATTTTTCATGCGGTTATTAATTTTAGCGATTAATGTAATCGATATACGTGTAATCGTTTTGATAGCGGAGCTTATGCACGGAACCGGCATCCACCTGCATTGAAAACGCATTCCTAGGCGGTAGTTGCAGAACATGTGCCAGCAAGGCGCGAATCACGCCGGCATGCGTAATTAATATCACCTGTTTAGCTGGTTGCGCAGCTATTAACTCATCCCAAAAAACACCGACCCTTTGGCATAAGTCGTTGAAACATTCGCCATTCGGCGGCGGCTGCGTTACAAAATGCTCCGTCCAATGCCGTAAGGTTTGCTGATCGATCTCGTCAAAACGAATACCTTCCCAATCGCCGAAATTAACTTCACGTAACCGCTGATCAACGACAACCGGCCGCCGGAAGGTTTCGGCAAGACGGAGACAGCGCGATAGCGGACTGCTGTAAATCAGACAACCGTTTGAAAGTGAAGCCAATTTATTAACGACTGCTTGCGTTTCCTCAATAAATGTATCGGCCAAAGCAACATCCGTCTGACCGTAGCACAGGCCATTAATGGCGGCGGTTTTGGTGTGGCGGATTAGGAAGATGTCCACAATGCGCTCGCCGCCAGATAAAACACCGCTTCCGCCGTCTGCTGGCAGGCGCCCAGGCAATCGCCGGTATAGCCGCCGATCATGCGTTGAAAATATCGTCCTAAGCAGCAGATAATTAATATTATGGCTGGCAGCGCCAGAAAGGTACTAACGGGTAAGCTCATTAACGGCAGCAAAGCACATACGCCGGCAAACGATATTTCTTTCATTGACGGACTGTAAACGGAAGCGCTGCTTTTGCTCGCCTCCCGCCGAGCATAATCGTAGCGATACATGAGATACAAGGGTGCAAAACGGCTGAGGCTATGACCTGCCAGCAGGGTAAATGGCACAATCCCTGTCGGCAATGAACTCAGCAAGCTAATCTTTAAGCCAATTAATAGGATTAATCCGATAGCGCCGTAAGCACCGATGCGGGAATCTTTCATGATGTCCAGAATGCGTTCCTTGCCGTAGCCGCCGCCGAAGCCGTCGCAAACATCGGCGAAGCCGTCTTCATGAAATGCCCCAGTCAGCAGCAGACTGCCGGTTAATGACAGAATAACCGCCGCTGCGGGGTTCCACCACTGCGCCGCCACATAGAAACACAACCCGGCAACTGCGCCGACCAGCCAGCCTACCAGTGGCAAATAAACACTGGCTTCGGGCAATTTGGCGTAATCCAGCTTTGCGCCAGCCGGAATGGGAACGCGGGTATAAAAACTAAGGGCAAGCAAAAATAAGTGGGGATTAGGCATTTATTAATGATAACTGCTTGCCCGTTTAAATTGCTTGATTAATTTTCAACGGCAAGAGAATTGAACACACCGGCAACGCAATATCTGCCGGTACGGTCTGATTAATTAATCGATGCGCCGATTAATGAACGCAATTTTTAACCATTACAAGGTGTAATGGCCGAAGTGATATTGGTAATCCGCCATTGCCCGTTTGATAACCTCGTGCGCTTCGGCGCGCCCGTAAACGTGAGTAATTTCTATGACGATATTTTCGCTGGGCAAATGTTTATACGTTAAAAAATAATGCTTTAAGCGGTCGATGTAGGATGCCGGACAGTCCGACACATCATTCCATAAGCGATAAAACTCATCCCCCTTCATCACGGCTATAATCTTGTCGTCCGCCTCGCCATTATCCACTAATCGAAAACCGCCAATCGGCACCGCCTGCACCAGAATATCGCCATGGGTTACCGGACGTTCGCTCAAAACGCAGATATCCAGCGGATCGCCGTCGCCTTTTACGACTTTTTTGCCGGACATCAAACTGGCGTACTCGGCGACTTCCTCCGAACAATACGTCTGCGGAATAAAGCCGTATAGCGTGGGAATCATGTTGGAGAATTTCTGGGGGCGGTCGATGCGCAAATAACCGCTGGCTTTGTCGATTTCGTATTTGATGGTGTCGGACGGAACGATCTCGATAAACGCTGTCACCACTTTCGGGGCGTTTTCCCCTGCTTCTATCCCATGCCAGGGATGGGCTTTGTGTCTGATGCTCATTGAATTCTGAAACTGATTATACTCTTGGCATTAATAAGGTGTAAGGTCATTTACCAACATTTCAATGTCTAGCCGTTAAATGATTCGCGTTAAACGGAAATTTCCGCTTTGATGTGTTCATGCGCCTGGTAATTAATGATTTCAAAATCCTCGTACTTATAGTCAAAAATAGATCCCGGCTTACGCTTAATATTTAATACCGGCAACTGGAATGGCTTCCGTGTCAATTGCAGTTCGGCTTGTTCCAAGTGGTTTAGATACAAATGGACATCGCCTCCCGTCCAGATAAAATCGCCGACAGCCAAATCGCATTGCTGCGCCACTATGTGTGTTAGTAAAGCATAACTGGCAATATTAAACGGCACACCCAAGAAGGTATCGCAGCTACGCTGGTACATTTGGCAAGAGAGCTTCCCTGCCGAGACATAAAACTGAAAAAAAGCATGGCACGGCGCCAGCGCCATCTTGCCATTAATGACATTCTGTTGCGGACTGACGCTTTCATCGGGTAAATCCGCCACATTCCAGGCGGAAACAATCATTCGGCGGCTATTGGGATTGTGCTTCAATTGATTAATAACCTGCTGAATCTGGTCGATATGTTGACCGTCCGGCGTAGGCCAGGATCGCCATTGATAGCCGTAGACCGGTCCCAGTTCGCGCTTAGCATCCGCCCATTCGTTCCAAATACTGACGTTATTGCCTTGCAAATAAGCAATATTGGTGCTGCCCTGCAAAAACCACAGCAATTCATGGATAATGGATTTAATGTGTACTTTTTTGGTCGTGACCAGTGGAAAGCCTTCAGCCAGATTAAAACGCATCTGGTGACCAAAGATAGATAATGTCCCGCTACCGGTACGATCGCCTTTTTGTACGCCTTCACGCAAGATAAGGTCGAGCAAATCCAAATATTGTTTCATACGGCTTTGCTATGCGCCCGGTACAACATCCATGCGCCGATTAATATCATCGGCGTCGATAAAATCTGCCCCATCGTTACCCAATCCAAAGCGAGATATCCTAGATGCGCGTCGGGCATGCGGAAAAATTCGACAAAAAACCGGAAACAACCGTAACAGAATAGCGCCAATCCGGTTGCGCCCATTGTCGGCCTCGGCTTGCTGGTGTAAAGCCACAGAATGGCAAACAGCACCACGCCTTCCAGAAAAGCTTCGTACAGTTGTGACGGATGCCGCGGCAACGACCCGCCGTTGGGAAATACCATTCCCCACGGCGCATCGGTCGTCCTGCCCCACAGCTCTGAGTTAATGAAGTTGCCCAGCCGTCCTGCGCCCAGGCCAATCGGGCATAACGGCGCAATCACATCCGTCAATTGCAACATGGAGCAATGTTGCTTTTTTCCGAACAGCCACATGGCGATAAACACACCCAGCATACCGCCGTGAAAAGACATCCCGCCTTGCCATATCTTGAACAAGATAAAGGGGTCATTAATAAATTGGTTAAAGTTGTAAAACAGGATGTAACCGATCCTGCCCCCTAAAATAACGCCTAACGCGCCATAGGTAACCAGATCTTCTATCGTCTCCGGCTTAATGGGCGACCACGGCTTTTGCGCCCTTTTCTGACCTAAAATCCACACCCCGGCAAAACCGATAAGGTACATCAATCCGTACCAATGAATTTTTAACGGGCCGATGGCAATGAGGACGGGGTCGATCTGCGGATAGGTGAGCATAACGGATTAATGACTTAAACGGCGGCTATTATACCGTAACTGACAGCTTTGCTCTAATTCGCGGCTTATCCTATAATTGCGCGCCGTCATGACAAGAATAGTCACAATAACGTTAGTGCAATAGCAAGAATAATATGGACTTATTAATCAAATATCTTGGGCTTTGCTTTTTTATTAATAACCCGGCCGAATTATTTCCACCCAAATCCTTCATGTGGAAAAACGTTATCTACTACCTGATTTCAGGAATGATCGTTGAAGGGCTGATTTCCGACCCTGCCGACGGTACCCTGGAAGTGGTATTGAGAACCGTCATGGCGTTTTCAACCGTCGGCGTAATCTTGCTGCTGGAGAAAAAATGGCATTTTTATAACCAGCTCTACACGGCGATTTTCGTCTGCGAAAACTTTATCATGACCCTGGCAACCGCCACCGAAGGCGCGTACCACTGGATGGTTATGGAACATGTGGAAACTGCCGAAGAAATTTCCATTGGCGCGGGCATTCTGCTGGTAGTGTGGTATATCGCCATTATCGGTTACATTTTCCGCCAGCTGTTACACTACAAGATGAGCGCCAGCGTGTGTCTTGCAATCGGTTACTTTGTTATGACCTACGGCGTACCGATACTGTTTATGGATATATAACTTTTACGGTTATAAATTTTCCTCATAACCCGGATTGAAACGGAATTAATCCGGGCATCTTCAATGAATGTTACTCCGCTCCCACTCTAATAAATCCTACAACTTTATCAACAGGCTATTAAATTAATAGCTCTAACTTATTAATTAAACTACGATTTTAAAAATATTTTATCCATCTATTTGAACCTTTCTCTGGCATTTTGCGATTTATGTCACAAAATGCGAAAAAAACACTTCATTAATTGCCGTTTAATAAAAGCCCGCTAGTCTTGATTAACAACATGAGCATGCTCTTTCAAACCGGCAAAATAACAATTAATTGCCCTAATCAAGCGAGAGGAAACCGATGAAATATTTCAAAACAACCAATAGATTAATGTTTAAATTAATGGCAATGCTGGTTTTGATTGCGGGTGCGCAACAGGCTTCTGCCGGTACATGTGTTGCCGGATCAATAACCTTAAAAGCGCCTTTGTATATTGTCTCTGTTGAGAATAAATTAATCACCTACCAGCAATTAATCGGCAGTGTTACCAAAAAAGCAGCGTTAAGAAAGGATTGTGTAGGCTATACAACTTACACGATTACCGGCACCCAAAACTTACCTTATCCGGACGGAACCGAATTTCTGGTGATGGGCAAAAATGACTTCACTTCGCCAGTTCCAGCCGCCATTTTTCTCAAAGTGGCTAATGGCTCCATCGACAGCACATTCACGGCAGCAGGCGCTCAAACCGGCATTAATAGCGACCCTTTGAATATTTATATGGGGTCTCAACTAACCATGCGAGTAAAACAAGCCTGGAAATAAAAGCTTTAATGATCATACAAGTTTTTCAATACAGCATTATTGATCTAGCTTTTAATACAAACCGTTACCCTATGTCGTCTTGATACCGGGACGAAAAGTTTAAAGACATCGATATTAGGATTATTCGTCATCGCTTTAGAAATCAACCGCAATAATCTCGCGCACAAGCGCCGTTACGTAACTGCCAGCAGGTAAGGTAAATGACAAAAATAATGTTGTTGGATTAATGAAATCCCATATCAAATTTTCCGCATTAACTCGCAAGGCGCGACGTGAAAGTTCAACACCGCTGGCAATTAAGCCTTGCGCCAATTCGGCGTTGGCATTAATGACTTCCTGTTCGATGCACAGAGCATCCAGAGCAATATCCAGTTCGCCTTTGCCCCACAACACCCCGGAAGGGTGGATGGTTTTGGTATTAATGCGGCGAATAATGTCGTCATCGGGCTGTTGTGATTGAAAACAACTGCGCGAACCGTCAAACAGTAACGTATCGCCTGCTATCGCCTTATTCCACGTACCTGCCGACACACGCTTAGCGAGAATCTGGTTAAATAGATACGAACGCGCCGCCGACAGATACAAACTGCGCTGCTCTCGCCTTACTTTTTGTCCCTGAAACATGGACAAGGCATTCGCCACATTTTTACCATTAAAACCAAAGCGTTGTTCGCCGTAATAATTGGCAATGCCGTTAACATTAATGGCCGTTAATTGGGCTATTAATTGGTCGTTATCGCCCTGCCAGTCGCGGATGGTAATTTCAAAACGGTTGCCCGATAACGCACCGCGTTTTAATTTGCGCGCATGGCGTGTTGTTTGGAGAACATTAATGCCGTCTTGCTCTAATACCGACCAGTCAGGGTCGGATTTTCCGGGCAGCCACACGCTGAACCATTGCGTCGTCACGGCATGGCGATCTTTTAAACCCGCATAACCGATGTCGCGCTGACGCACCCCGGCAACCCGTGCCAACTGCCGGGCGACATACTCAGTATTTTGCCCAGTTTTTTCAATCTGCAAGAACGCATGTTCACCTTCGCCGGAAGGTTCAAATGCCAAGTTCTCAAACACTTTAAAATCATCGGTAACACAGCGCAATTTGCCTGATCCAGAAGGAGAACCGTAAACATATGGCCAAACGAGGATTTCAATTGTCATACTACGATCTTTGGAAACCTTTAATAAAAATTAAAAATACACTGTTGCTTGAGTTATTTTTTCATATTTTCAACCGTAGTGCCGCACATACATTTTTCATAATCCAAAAATCGTCATTACATAGCATGAAGTCCGTGCCTCAACGCGTGACGGGGTATATTACCCCGTCACTCACGTTTTGACGATGGTGGCATTGTTGAACTAAGTTGCAATCCTACGGACGGGGCAACATGCCCCGTCCGGCTGAAGGATTTTATTAGCTTGATTAACTGATTGTATTTTTCTTCCGTCGGCATGCTGCCGTAGTGCTGGTCAATAAAAACAGCGGTTACGCCTTCAATCAAATCAGCGTGTTACGGCAAAAGCGGTTTAACCCGTTCAGCAAATGTCCGTGCACCTTCGCCTGGATTTTTGTTCATGCCTTGTTTGGCGAGTTTTTTCAGGAAGCGGTTATAAGCAATTAATGCCGGATCAGTCTGCTTGGGTTTTTGTCGCAGCAAAAACAGGCTGAGGATGGCTGTGATGACGGCGACAATACCCATCATCCAATATACCATCGTCTTGAAATCATTAATGCCGAAGGACGATAGGAAGTTGCTCTGGTTGGCGTTGTTGTAATTAATCACCCATCGCTGCCAGTTGTAATCTACGTGCCCCCACAGTTTTCTGGCCTTTTGCAATAGATTAAAGGCGGCAAGGCCGGAATCGGGGGCGGCGTAATTAATCACGCCGTTGGGTACAAGGCGGCTGATGTCTATGTTCTTTTCAACCCGTTCCGGGGCGATGGCGGCAGTCGGATCGAACCGAACCAAGCCCTGGTTGTCCAGCCAGACTTCCGCCCAGGCATGAGCGTCCGCCTGTTTAATCTCCAGAAAATTTCCCACATCATTGAACGTACCGCCTTGATAGCCGGTGACGACGCGCGCCGGGATGCCAGCAACACGCATCAGGTACACCCCTGCCGATGCGTAATGGCTGCAAAAACTGTGGCGGGTTTCAAACAGGAAGGTTTCAATCGGGTTGTCTTCCATTAATGGCGGCGTGAGCGTGTAATGGAAATCTTCTTTGCGGAAATGATTGAGCAACGCATTAATAAACACGTTGGGCGGGCTGTCAAACCCTTGCAATTGGTTAACGAATTGCTTGATTTTTTCCGAAGGCTCAGCAGGTAATTGCCGCGCATCGCGGTATTCGGTTTTGGTGAGATAGCCGGTGTTGTATTCAGGATTAGAAGTCAGCTTGAATTCGCTGCGCTTGCGCAAATCCGCGGAGGTTATTAATTGGTAATTAGCGTTTTGTTGCAGGGGATGAGTGAATTCAGACGGCAAATCCAGGGCAAATACCCAATCCTTGTCCTGCGGTTCCATTAAAAAGGTGTAACGGTATGGCTTTCCTGAAAAAGTCGGTTTATCCAGATAGCGCTGATACGACAGGTCTCTGGTCTGCATCCATTTTTTGCCATCGGTCAACGTCATCACCGGACCGCGCCAGTAACGCTGTTTTGCCGGTGGAATAGCACCGTCAAATTTCACCCGAAACACCAGTTCATCCGACATGCCAAGGTCGGTAATCGAACCCGGTTCCATCGTATCGCTCAGGCCAGTCTTGTTCTGTTGCTTATCATTAAATAATAACCATTTGGGCGGCTCCACCTGTGGAAAAAAGATGAACACCACAATCATTATCGAGATGGCCTGAGCGATAATCACCGCGGCTTTTTTAAGTGCAATTTTGGTATCGGCAACATGGCTATTAATGAACACCAGTGCTGCCATTAATACACAGCAAACAAAAAGAATATAAACCGCCATTAAAATGCTTTGTTCGTACAAAAATTGCGATGCGGCAACGATAAACGCTAGGTAATTAATGAGATATAAATCGCGCTCGGTTTTGATCTCCATTAACTTCAGTCCAAGCGCAATGACAAACAAATTCGTGCCGCCGTCGCGCCCCAAAATACCGCGGTGTTGGCTGTATAAAATTGCCATCCCGCAGACGATCAGGAATACAATCCAGGGAAAACTGGGCAGGCGTTCCGGTTGCCAAATGCCGACAAAACGCCACACCAACAAGACACAAAAAAACCGAAAACCGCAAAGGGCAAATGGCTTACGTGGGGCAACACAATTAAGCCCAGCGAAGTCAGCAAAAAAGCCAGGATTTCCTTGTTGTGAGCGGGATTAATGGTAGGATTCATAAATTAAACAAGGCCAGTGCTTCCAGGCATTTCTGGTAATGCGCCAAGCCGTAAGCCGGTTCCAGCCGCAAACCAGGTATGATCAAACCGTAGCTTAAACCGGACCGCTCAGCATCCACTACCCAACGGCATAGATGGCTTAGGCGTTCTTCCAGCGATTGCCCCGGCGCATGGCTGTAATCCAGCCAGATTTCCGCTGAGCTTTCCCCACCGTACTGTTTAGTATACAAACCCAAACCTTTGGCGTAGGCTTTCCAGTGCAGGTGCTTTAATGGATCGCCCGCCTGATAACTTTGCAGCCCGTAAAATTCGTCCCCACCTTTTTTGAAGCGGCCTTGCTGATTTTGGGTCACGCCGGTTTCTGGAAAAGGTATTTCCTGATTGGCCGGTTTTGGGTACACCAGCGCTTTGGCATTAATGCGGATCGGCGACCAGGCGCGAAACAAACCTAAAGAATAAGCACTGAATATCGTTACTGTTCCTGCCGGATGCCAGCCGCGTTTTTGGGTTAGGTCGTACAACGTAATCTGGGATTTGCTATTAGCTTTTAGATTACAATGTTCGATAGCATCTTTCATCCTAACCTGCACGTGTTGGCGTTCGCTTGCTGTCGGGTTGCCGATGTGTATGCCAAAACCCGCCGCTTCGCCAGCGAATACATTGGTTGCCTGACCTTCCTGTACGGTCAAGCCAGCCATGGATTTATAGGTATGCAGAATGGTGATAAAAAAATACTCGCCAATAAAAACGCCAGCATGTAGGCGAGGTTATTGTTGTAGACAAAAGCAATCAGCATTAATACCAAAATTAATAAGGCGAAGCCCAGGCCGCGTTTGCTTGGCAGGATGAAAATCCGCCGTTGATCGAGCGTCAGCACCTCGCCTTTGGGGTAGGTTCTCCGCGTAGGAAACGTTCCAATCCCAGCTTTTTACGAAGCCCATTAAATGACGGCGACTTTCGCCAAAATCGGCGCGACAATGGCTTCCGAATCGTTATTGCCAGAACGCAAGCGATGCCCAGCAACCGATGGCAATACCGCTTGTAAATCTTCCGGTATAACCGCATCACGCTTATCCATAAAAGCCCAGGCTTTGGCGGCGGTCAACAGCGACAGCCCTGCCCTGGGCGATAACCCGCAATGGTACTCCGGCGATTGCCGAGTAAAGTTAATGATCGCCTGGCAATAATCCAACAGCGGATTGGATACGTGGATTTTCCTGACCGCACCTTGCAAATCCTGCAATTCATTCGGCAAAAGCTGCGGTTGCAAATTTTCGATTAACTGATGCCGGTTTTGTCCGATTAATAACTGGCGTTCATATTGCGGTTCGGGATAGCCGAGTTCTATCCGCATCAGAAAGCGGTCAAGTTGGGATTCCGGCAACGGGAACGTACCGATCTGGTGCGATGGGTTTTGGGTGGCAATCACAAAGAACGGCTGGGGTAATTGGTAGGTAACCCCTTCCACCGTCACCTGCTGTTCTTCCATCGCTTCCAGCAAGGCGCTTTGCGCCTTTGGGGTCGAACGATTAATTTCATCCGCCAGCACCATCTGATTAAAGATTGGACCCGGATGGAACTTGAATTCGTGGTTTTTGCCGTCAAACACGGAAGCACCGATAATATCAGCAGGCAGAATATCGCTGGTAAACTGGATGCGCTGGTAGTTCATACCTAATAGCCGCGCCAATGTGTGCGCCAATGTCGTCTTGCCGACTCCGGGAATATCTTCAATTAACAGATGCCAGCGCGCGAGTAAGCAGCAAACCGCCAATCGGATTTGCCGCTCTTTACCTAAAATCACCTCATTGGCCGCTTTCAGAAGCTGCTGGATGTCATTTTGCATAGATAATGGTAGGATGCTTGAAATATGAACAATTGCCCATAGTATAGCTCAAAGCTTATAGCTACAGGCAATCACCAACGGAGCAGCACCATGAAACAATACGACGAAGTCCGCAGCCATCTCATTGAAATGCTTGAAGAATTGGATGAGCGCTTGAGCAAGATTACCGCCGATGTCAAACATGAGAACGTGGAACTTGAAAAAGATTGGGACGAGCTGGCCGTTCAGTCGGAAAATAATGAAGTCATTGATTATATAGGCAATGCCACCCGAATGGAGCGCGACCGGGTGAAAGAAGCCATCTCTCGAATCGATAAGGGCGAATACGGCATCTGCGAATTGTGCGGCGAGCCGATTAAAGAAGAACGCCTGAAAGCCGTACCGTATTCCAGCATGTGCGTAAAATGCGCCAGCCAAGCGGGATGTTAACTTTTAGATTTCACATCATTAATGGTATTAATCAAAGGGAAAATCCACAATTTACCATGCAGATGTCAGTTCGATATTGATTAATCTATATCAACCTGCGATCCCAAAACGATTTGAATTTAATACCGTAAGTATGGCGGGTTGCTTGCCAGATACGATCGACATGGGGATTGCCGCCCATTCCTTAAATAATTCCATCCAGCCTTTATTACTGTCACTATGCCAGGTTTCTTCCAGATTCAAGCTAAGGTAGACGTTTTCCATAAACTGGATAATCTGATTACAGAAATTAAAAATGGGGATATTGTCAAAACTGCTGTCGAATTCTTTTAAATTCTCGTCTTCACTCAACTGCTTCCACAAATCGATTAAATTATCGGCCTGATGAATAAACATGGTGTGATTAATCAATTCCGGCGATAAGATGTCGTACATCTTTTCGGCAATTTCTTCCATCTTCCAGCCGGTGATCTTAGAAGCAGGTTGTTCCTGAACTTCATGGTCTCCGTTATCCCATTTAGCGAAAATCTGCCGCGCTATATCTTTGCCCAAATGACGATAGCTTTCAAACTGATCTTCATTAAAAAACTGGTCGCTCGTCGATTCGTGCGGAAATTCGGCATGCGTCGCCTTATATTGCAATATGGCGGCATCCTCATGACCGGTCATGGAAGCTTTGATATAGATTAACCAGCCTTGGTCAATTTGGGCTTCTTTGGCAAACCCGGCGTAATAAATTTTGCCGACTACGGCGCGGCTTTGGCTCCAGCCGGTTTCTTTATCCGGTTTAATGGCGCTGACGTCTATATCTATCTTCGCCAGTTGATCGACTTCGCATAGCCTGACCAGTTTTGCCAATCCTTCAAACTTCAGATTAGGATCGCACTCCCCGTCGCAAACGATGACGACTTTACACTGACGTTTGATTAATTCGTAAGCCGCCAGATTTTCAAAATGCCCGCCATCGGAAATCGCCAGAAATTTCGATTTCTCATCCGCCGTGCCGAATAACTCATGCAATAGATAATCGATACATAAGGTGGGCGAAGGCTGATTGTATTTATCTTTTAACGGATTAGGAAACCACCAGCCCAAACGGGCGTTGAATAAGGTCATTAAAAATGAGACGGATTGCGAGGTGTGATAGCCCATGTTGGGACTTGCCGCCGCTCCCGATACGGCAACCGCCAGACCTAACGTCGGCTGATTACTCTCGCCGCAGTAACTTTCAGTGCGGATAAATCCGATCTGTTCCCGACGACTGTGAGGCTGGTTTTTTACCTCGTAAGTACTGCCGCAATGCAGCGGCGTTAAGATAAAGTTATTGCTGTGACGCGTATGCAAAGCCAAATCCCGTGAACCGCCCAGGTTCAAGGCGCAATTAATGATGTGCAACGGACTTTTTAATTTTTTTGTGCCGGATTTTTCGGATCATCGATTAATAAATTCATTAATTTAATATCGTCGTCATCGTCGAATCCGGTAAATGGATGCGGATTGCGCTCCTCCGGTATGCGTGTTGCGCCTAAATAGCAACGGGCAATGCGCGTACGGTAAAACGCATTCAAACTGAACTCATTAATATCAACTCGCTAGGACAACAAAAATAATGCGGTGCCGCACACCAGTATTGCCGCCTGTGCAGCACCCTGCTGCTTTTCATCGCTGAGTAATTGCCAGTGACGTGAAATAAAATCGGCTATTGTGGCCGGACTATCTACGCTACCTTGCTGTTGCACATAAAAAGTTAATGCGACATGCAAGATCAAAGCAATCAAAAACAGCAAACCGGCAATAAAAATAAACGGCGCGATTTTGGCAATGATTTCCTTGATTCTGACTTTGATATTTTTCTGTTCGAATAAATCGTCTTTGCCCGTGGAAACCGATTTACCGGCGAATATTCCCGCCAGCGTTGTGCCGATCCAGCTGGTGCCCAATGTCTTCCATGAAGCATTATCAAAAATCCAAGCGCACCATAACGGCCCGTAGACTGTCGCAACCACAATCACCATCCAGCTGAACCCGTAAATGGCCAGCCAAGCGGCAAAACGGCTCCGCCATTCCCTGACGTGTTCATTGGACTGGTTCCCCAGCATACCGATTAATACGACAATAGCCATGGAAAAGACAAATAAAACCATGGTCGGTCCCCAAACAAACGCCCGCCAATTTCCTACGTCCGCCAGATCGTGCCAGCTATAAAATATTCGCATTACAGCAGATAGCGACAACAATAAAAACCCGGTGGTGGGAATGGGTGCAAACCAGATTATTAATCGATAAAAACGGTTATCCTTGATTGAGCAGCTACCATTAAATACTAACGAAACATACAGAATCGCCAGAAAAATTAATGAGTGCGACCAGAGAAATTGAAGGCAGCCGCCCAGTGTCGATAGCGCACCGGTTTCCGCATTCATCTTGACTTGTTGCCATAGCACCGCAGCTATGCCGAAACAAACCGCCATAAACAAAGCAACCAGCCACTGCATGCCGGCTTGCGCAAATTTAACGCCCGGCCAATGGGCATTTATACCGTTTCGTTTAACGAACACAAATAAATTGAGACTGATTAAGACAGATCCTAAAACAAACAAGATAGCCGTACCCCAACTCTCAGTATCCAGATCCGGCCACATCCCGAACAGCCAATACAGTTGACGGGGAAATATTAATAATACGGCTATCGCCAGAATGATAATGGACTGCACCAACAACGTATTGCGCAACCAGATGGTAGCCATCGACCAAGTATCGGCGCTTAACAGTTTTAGTTGCGGCGATAGATAGTTGGAGTACCGCCGTAGGTGAGCAATGGAATCTTTCCAATCGGCATTTTTATTCAACCAGCAGCTACCATGCCTGTAACAGTTTCCCGTTAGCCATGAACCGATGTAACCTCCGCCCGATACCGTCGATAAATAATCGACCTTTTTCAACAAATCTTTTTCTTTCAGCGCTTCCAGTACGCCTAAACTAAAAGTAGCGCTACGGATTCCACCGCCGGAAAAAGCCAACCCTATAAGACTTTCCTGCGTCTTGCTGGTTTCGTTGATGAGGTGATCACGTTCGTAGCGGTAAGCTTTGATCGCCGCTATCTCTTCATTTTTGACATCAGCCCATTTAAGATTAACTGACGACTGGTAGGTTTCCGGTGCGTCATCGATCATACATCAAGCTACTTATATCTTTACCTTGCGTTTGCGTTCTTCCGTCGGATCCGCTTTTTCTTTGTTCAGCGCGGCTCTCAATTTAGGCCGCAACGTCGACCAGAATTCCGAGCATATATCTTTCATTTTCCGCCTGACCAACACATTAATAGCGAACACGATAACGCCCTGCAAAAAGGCGGTAGAAAACCTATAACCTTACAGTTTGGCTGGAAACTATTCGGCGCTCTTTAGTGGAAACTTTTCAAAGCCGTTTGACAAATGAGGACTCGATAGTATTAAAACTTTTCCCTGTATTTGCGCTCAGAGTAGAAATGACACAACATTGCAAATTTTGGGTTGTCGTTAATTAGATATGTCAAACGGGGTGAAGCGCCCCTTCGGCAAGCTCAGGACGAGACATCGGCAACAACTACTACGTTGTCCTGGCTCCTGCATTCAGGCAGTCGTCCTTCTTCGGCGCCTCTAAATTATTTTCTAATCAGGCAATGTAATTTCGTCAAAACTGCTGACTTGCTTATGCTCTGCTTGCGCATCCGGTTGTCGGTCGCGCACTAACCAACACGTTTGCAAACCTGCCGCTTGCGCGGCATCCAATTCTTCTTTAATGTCTGATAAAAACAGAATTCGATCTGGCGACAGTGCGATCTTTTCTGCAATTTTGCGGTAGGATTCGGTTTCTTTTTTACCGCCGATGTTGGTATCGAAAAAGCCGGAAAACAAAGGCGTTAAATCGCCTGCTTCGGTATGGGCAAAGAGCAGTTTCTGCGCCAGCACCGATCCGGACGAATACACATACAAGGCAATGCCACGCTTATGCCACGCTTGCAAATTATTAATGGCGTCGGTGTACAGGTGGCCTTTAAACGCACCTTGATGATAACCCTCCGTCCACATCAAACCCTGCAAGGCTTTCAGCGGAGTGATTTTTTTGTCTTCGTCAATCCAATTAATTAACTGGGCAATGACGGTTTCGATATTTATATCATTAATACCTGCTTCCCGGCAGGTATCGGCGATTAGCTGGCTAACTTGGGCATCATTCTGGTGCTGCCGAACATAATCGGGCAGTTTCGCTCTGGCATAGGGAAACAGCACGTCCTTAACGAATGAGAGTGATGAAGTCGTGCCTTCAATATCGGTGACAATGGCTTTAATCATGACAGTCCGGCAACATATTCATCGTACGTAGGAAAGCGTTGGGCGATGTCATTGCCGGTAAATTGGGCGACCCAGCCTTCCGGTGTGGTAAACAGTCGGATGACTTTAAAGCTGGGATCTCGCCCATGTCGAACCAGTGCGTCGTGCCTGCCGGTACGCTGATGAGATCGCCTTTTTCGCACAAGGCGGCATACACTTTATCGCCGACATGCAGGTAAAACAGCCCGCTGCCGTCGATAAAAAATCGCACTTCAAAATCGTCATGAATATGTTCGGCCAGAAATTTCTGCCGGAACTCCGTTTTTTGCGGGTGATCCGGGCTTAAATTAATGACATCGGCAGACTGAAACCCGTAAAGCTGTTTCAGCTTGTCGATGGATTCCCGATAAGCCGCAAGAATAGTCTCTTGACCGTCTTCGGCAGTCAGCTCGCGGTTGGCGCTCCATCGCTCGAATTTGACATTAATGGCGGCCAGTTCGCGTTCTATCTCGCTAAATCCGGTGTAACGCACACCCTGTTCCGGCTGGTCGTCCGGGTAAATCGTTAAGGCACTCATTAATCGGCTCCTTGCAAACGCAATTCGCAGTCAAATAAATAATCCAAGGCTTCCAGATGGCGAAGGGCGCCGGTTACGGATTCGCCCCACGTGTAAAGGCCGTGTCCGGCAATAATATATCCGTAACAGTCGTCAGTTGTGTCCAGATAAGCGTCGATAACGCCAGCCAGGCGCGGGATATCCTGATCGTTAGGAAAAACCGGCACGACTATCTGAGTTTCGTGCGTTTTAATATCGCCGAAGGCTTTCAGTAGTTCATAACCGGCCAGCACGACCCGGTCTTTATGCCGCTTTGAAATCAAGACGGCATTAACCGGGTGCGGATGCAAAACCGCATTAATGGCCGGATAACGCCGGTACAAAGCCGTGTGCAAAGCAGTTTCGGCGGATGGTTTTTTGCCGTCCAGCGATTGCGCATCTGCATCGATCAACATGATATCTTCCACTTGCAACTGGCCTTTGTGCTTACCGGACGTAGTGATGGCAATGGTTCCGTCCGGCAGGCGGGCGGAAAAATTACCGCTCGTCGCCGGCACCCAGCCTTTGCTGTCGATAAAACGCCCGGCATTGCACAGCTCGATGGCCGCTTTTTTAAATTCTGGTGAGTAATGCATTAATAACTCATTGTCTTAATTAAACCGCCGTAAATAATTGTTAACCATTATAATCATCCCTGCCAGTTAACTGAAATTAAACCATGCCTAAACGTTATCTTGCCGCCATTTTGTTTATTGCTGCGCTTTCGGCCGGTTATTTTTATTTGAAACAACCCACGCCGATCGACGTTGAGGTATACACCGTAGAACAAGGCGAAGTTAAAGCCACGGTTTCTAATACCCGTGTCGGTACCGTCAAAGCCTGCCGACGCGCTTATCTGGCTCCGGCTACCGGCGGACAAGTAGCTAAATTGCATGTCAAGGAAGGCGATCAGGTCAAACAAGGCCAGCTTTTGCTGGAAGTATGGAATAACGATCTAAAAGATCAAGTCGGCCTGAAAACGGCTGAGATCGACGCCAACCACGCCGCCGCCGAACAAACCTGCCGTCTGGGCGAGAATGCCCAACGCACGGCACATCGCTTTAACGAGTTGTACAAAGACAAGCATTTTGTATCCGAAGATTTGGTTGATGAAAAAGTCTCCAGCGCCAAAGCACAGCAAGCCGCCTGTAAAGCAGCGAAAGACAAAATTGTCGTCAGCGAACGCAGCCTTGCAGCCGCCAAGGCAGCGGTGGAACGCACCTTATTAATAGCGCCATTCGACGGCACAGTGGCGGAAATTAATGCCGAGCTTGGCGAATATGTCACACCGTCGCCCCAAGGCATCGCCACCTTACCCCCCATCGACCTGATGGACATCAGCTGTCTGTATGTGTCCGCGCCGATTGACGAAGTCGATGCCCCGCAGATTAAAACCGGCATGACTGCATGCGTATCTCTGGATGCATTTAGTGAAAAACGCTGTTCCGGCACGGTCTCACGGATTGCGCCTTATGTGCTGGAAAAAGAAAAACAGGCGCGCACGGTTGAAGTGGAAGTCAAACTCACCGATCCCAAAGACCTGAAAGAACTTTTACCCGGCTATAGCGCCGATATTGAAGTATTATTAACCAGTAAACCGCAGGCCATCCGTATTCCGGCGGAAGCCGTCATGGAAAACAACCGCGTTCTGGTTATTAATGACGATCATGTTTTGGAAGAACGCACTTTTAAGCCCGGCTTGAGCAACTGGAGCACCGTGGAGGTATTATCCGGCCTCAAAGTGGGCGATAAAATCGTCAAATCCATCGGTTTGGATGGAGTTGTGGCGGGAGCTTATGTCCGGGAAAAACCATGATCCGGCTGGAACATATCCACCGTACATTTCAGGTAGGCGAGCACACCGTCCACGCCTTAAATGACATTAACTTGACAATTAACAAGGGCGAATACGTCTCCATCATGGGGCCTTCGGGTTCCGGCAAATCCACTTTGCTAAATATCATCGCCCCCC
>Ga0194127_10003278_pt1 | contig 20961 bp, 16 predicted proteins | sample TA2KigC100mmetaG_FD_148624 | JGI IMG/M metagenome (GOLD analysis project Ga0194127, IMG submission 148624) | Freshwater microbial communities from Lake Tanganyika, Tanzania - TA2015036 Kigoma Deep Cast 100m | ecosystem: Environmental > Aquatic > Freshwater > Lake | place: Tanzania: Lake...
ACCATCAAGCAGTTCCCGACTGCGTACCGCTACATCGACTGGCTCATCACCGTGCCGCTGCTCGTCATGGAATTCCCGCTGCTGCTCAACCTCGGCAAGAAGGGCTCGGATCTCTTCCGCGGCCTGGTCTTCTGGTCATTGGTCATGCTGGTGACCGCTTGGGTTGCCGAAGAAAGCCCCACGGGCAGCCAGCAGTGGTGGACGTGGTATGTCGTGAGCTGCGGCTCGTGGCTCTACATCGTCTACATGCTGTTCACCAAGGTGACGGAAGCCATGGAAAACGCGCCCGCGAGCATTCAGCGCGGCCTGAAGACCATGCGCCTCTTCGTGACCATCGGTTGGGTGATCTACCCCATCGGCTTCCTGATGGCCATGGCTGGCCCGAACGGCGAGTCGTGGCGCGAGATTTGCTACAACGTGGCTGACGTGATCAACAAGGTCTTCTTCGGCCTGGTGTGCTACCAGGGTGTGAAGGGCCTCGAAGAGAACGCCTGATCCACTCTTCATGCTCCTGAATCGCGCCCCGTCGACTGCCGCGCCGATCGATGGATCCCTCTGGGTCCATCGCCTGCCGGCGGCGACGGGGCGCGTGTCATGGTTCGATGCCCGCGCCGTGCCCTGGACCGTTCTTGGGCTGGCCGCGACGGCCGGGCTCTTCGCCCAGCCCCTGACTGAACGCTTCGCGCCGTGGCCGTTCGTCATCGCCCTCGCATGCTTCGGCATGCCACACGGTGCAGCAGACTGGACCGTCGCCGCGCGACTGTCTGGGCGGACGGGGCTCCCTGCCAAGCTCTGGGGCTTCGGCTCCTACCTTCTGCTCATGTTGGTGAGCATCGCTCTTCTGGCGTGGCAACCCGGCATCACATCACTGCTGTTCCTGGTGCTCACGGTCTTTCACTTCGGCATGGCCGATGCGACGGCGGTCCGCGCCGACGATGATGGTCCGTTGGCCCGATGGTGCCTGGTCCTCGCGCGTGGCTTCCTCCTGCTGTCCTGCGTCTTTGCCGCCAACCCGGCTCGTGCCTGGGCACCGTTCGCGCGCATCGCCGAGTCCATGCCATTGGCATGGCAGCCTGCATGGCAGCCTGATCTGCCGCTGCTCCAGCAGCTGGCGTGGGTGGGCATCGCTGCCGGAGCGGTCCTCGCCATCGTGGGGGCCGTCGCAAGACTCCGCGCTGGTCACGGCCGGGATGCCGCGCTTGACCTCGCTGAACACGCCTTGGTCGCGTTCATGGCCAGCACGGTCGATCCGCTGTGCGCAGTAGGTTGCTTCTTCCTGGGCGTGCACGCCTTCCGGCACACCCGTCGACTGGCCTGCAGCTCGACCATCATCGATGCTCCCGGACAGCCGCATCATGCACACGACCCCATCGCTGCGCGGCTCGTCCGCGTGCACCTGCTGAGCTTGCCCCTGATGGTCCCCACCGCGGCCTCGCTTGCGTTGCTCTGCTGGTGGCTGGGCGGCTTTGATGTCGAGTCACTCGCGTTCGCGAGCATCGCGTTCTACATCATCACGACGCTGCCGCATCACCTGCTTGGTCTACGGCTCGCCCGTCCGGATCTGCCGCCGGCCGCTGCGTGAGTCCTGGCTGGGCTCCCGGGAATCACCGTCCTTCAGTGCATCTGGCCGTCGTCGCGCGCATCCGGCCGGTAGGTCCGTAGATCGCGCCGCAGGCGCGCGTAGTCGCGCAGGCCGCCGACGGTGAACCACGCCATCACGACCGTGCTTGCCGCCAGGATGAACCAGCTCCAGATGCCCCAGTACCACGACCACTGCGCATCGCTCACGGGCTCGCCCTCAGCCTTGCGCCAGAGGAGCCACGGCGTCGCCGCGCAGAAGAGCGCGGTGAAAGCCAGCGGCCACGCGAGCGTGAGCACCGCGACGAACCGGTCCCAGCCCTTGTACTGCCGGTCGAAACCGAGCTTCTCGAGGAGCGTGGCGGGCGCGGCATCGGCCTCGGCCCCGCCCTCGATGCGCCAGCGACCGCGGTGCAGCATGCGATCGAGGTCGAACCATCCGTCCGGGGCGAGCGAACCCTCGGGCGAGTGGCTCCGCGCGGTACGACCGAGCAGGCTGCCGACCACATAGGCCGCGCACGACACCATCATCGCGGCGAAGCTCAGCTCCATGCCCGTGAAGTGCGCGCGTAGCCAGGTGGCGACCGCTGACCACCATGCCAGCAGCGTGCCTGACTCGCCCGATCCCCAGCGCCGCAGCGTGCCATCGAGCGTGTTGAGCGCGACCACGCCGACCAGGCACACAACCATGCCGGAGACCATCGCGCTCCAGGCGCCGATCGCGTTGCCCCAGCGGGTGTAGAGCCCACCGATGATCACGGCTCCGCCGCCGGCGACGAAGATGCTCCCGGTGAGTGCGCCGTACATGGCGACATACTCCTTCGGCTGCCAGTGCCAGCTGAAGACGAAGGCGAAGATGGCGACAGCAAGAACCGCGCCCTTGAGGAGCAGCAGTTGCCCGCGCGGCGACATCGGCGTGCGCCAAAAGGGCAGCACGATGTCCTGCACTGCGATGCTCGCCCACGAGTGCATGTAGGCGCTGTCGGTGCTGATCGCAGCGCCAAGCATCGCTGCGACCACCAGGCCGAGCAGCCCCGTCGGCAGCATCACGCCGAGCGCCAGCGGCACGCGCATCTCGGCCTGCAGCGCCTCGGTCGGCTGCGCAGCGATCTGCGCCTGCAGCGGAGCGGCGGCCTCGGCCCAGTCCGGGTGCGTGAGGAACGCACGCACCGCCAGCGGGATCAGCACCGTCACGAGCATCAGCGTGCGGTAGCGCCAGCCATTGAGCAGCTGTCCCATGCGTGCCTCGTGCGCATCGCGCGCGGCACTGTTGTAGCCCTGGTCTCCCTGCCATGCGCGACACGCATAGAAGAGCGTGAACGCGCTGATGAGCCAGTAGACGACGTTGAAGTTGCCCTCGTCCTCGAGCCCGAGCGGATTCACCATGCTCTTGCCCGCCGGCAGCATGGCCATCGTCTCCTCGAGCTTGAGCCAGGGGAACTTGAGCAGCACCCAGTAGCAGACCGTGACGAAGGTGCAGAAGCAGAAGACGCCCTGGAAGAAGTCCGTCACGAGCACCGCAAGCATGCCGCCGGCGAAGACCATGAAGACCGCGAACGCCAGCAGCGCCCCCATGACCGCGGGAAAGGTCTCGACTGCCATGCCCGCGACCGTGAACTCCGGCGGCAGGCCGAGCATGGCGATGAAAAATCGCGCCGTGACGCCGGGGAAGATCGCGTAGTTGAGGATGCCGCTCACGAAGGCGACCACGCCGCTGAAGACTCGGAAACGCTTCGAATAGCGCATCTCGAAGAACTGCGCGAGGGTCATCGCGCGCGTTTCGCGGAACCGGTAGATGACCCAGCCGGTGATCGCCAGCAGGATCAGCGACGGGCCTTCGAGATAGCCCCACCAGTACTGCGTGAAGCCCACGTCGTACCCGAGCTGGAAGTACCAGACCAGCGTGATGACGCCGACCTGCGCCATGTTGTAGGAGACGGTGAGCAGGTAGCGGCCAGCGAGCCGATTCGCGCTGAGGAATCCGCTGACGCTGCGCGCATGCTCGCGCATGCTCCAGGCCGAGAGCGCCAGCGCCGCGACGAACCCGATGACGATGAGCCAGTCGACGGTCGCGAGCGTCATGCAGCCATGCTAACGACGCCCCGCCCGCCGGATCCGCAGCGATGCGATCTCGAAGGCACGCATGCCGAGCCACCAACCATCGCGGTCCGTACATGGGGTGAGCCGTGAACGCGCGATCGGTGCCTCGAAGAAGTCGCAGCGCACCACGCCGTCATGCGGCATCGACGGCGACACCAGCACCTGGCGCGGGGCGCCCGAGTGATCGACCACCCGCACCACGACATCACCGCTTCCATCGGACGCGGGCTTCATCGCGCTCACCTCAAGCAAGCCGTCGCCGAACGCGAGGATCCCGATCGGGTGCATGCCTGCGGTCGCGGCGCCGGCGCGACCCGTCGCCACCGAGATGGGCGGATTGTTGAACCACTCGGCCTGCACGGAAACGGAGGATGCATCCTGCCCGACCGGCAGGATCGCGTACTCGAACTCGTGCACGCCGCGGTCGCAGGTGGGATCGGGGAAGTTGGGGCTCTTCACGAGCGTCAGGCCCATCGCGCCAAGCTTGCCGCTCTTGCCGAAGATGCCATCATCGAGGATCGCCACGCCGTCCTGCCCATCGTGGATGAGCATCCAGTCATGGCCGGGCACCTCGAACTGGGCTGCCTGCCAGCCCGTGTTGTCGTGCGCATCGCGGTCGATCCAGCCGAACTGCGTTCCGAAGCGCACCGTTCGGCTGCGGAGCGCCGTGGGGAAGAGCGCCCGCAGCACCGTGCGCTCCTCGCGCCAGTCGAGCCGTGTGTGGATGCGCAGGAACGACTCGCCCGGCTTCAGGCTGCAGGTCTGCACGATGCGGCTCGCATGGCCGAGCGCGCGCTCGATGCGCAGCATCGGCACGCCGCCGCGAACCATCGGCGTGATCGACGGGCGCCCGGTGATCGGGATCGGCTTCTCGACATGCTCGCGATCGGTGTCCCACGCTTCCCATCGGCGCGGGCGATCCTCGTAGAGCGCGAGCTCGTTGAGCCCCTGCCCTTCGCGAGCGGTGCAGGAGATGCCGTCGCGCTCGATCCAGCTCACACGACCTTGGGCATCGAATTCCGCGACATCGTGACCGAGCGTGAGCGTGGTGCGCGTGGCCTTGGCGCGAGCGGGCTTCGGCCGGCGCACCGTTGCCACGCCGCACTCTGGAATCTCCTGCACGCGCGGCTCCGCCGAGCCGGCGTCGCCGGAAGGTTCGAGCTCGATTGCGGTGCTCGACGGGTTGAAGACGATCTCGCCTGCAGCCGGAACGCGCGCACGGATGCGCGCGAGCCCGTCGTCGCGCAAGGCTTCGAGACGCTTCAGCGCGCCCCCCATGGCGATGCGCGCGTCGTCGTACACGGCCTTGATGCTCGAACCCGGCAGGATGTCATGGAACTGGTGCAGCAGCACGGTCTTCCAGAGCCCGTCGAGCTCAGCGAGCAGTGCGCGCTCCTCTGCCCGTGGCATCGGCGCGATCACGGCAAGCATCTCGATCTGGCGCAGCAAGCGCTCGCCGCGGCGGTTCGCCTGCTTGATCCAGCGCTGGCTGGTGTAGGTGCCTCGATGGGCCTCGAGATAGAGCTCGCCGTCCCACACGGGGATCGGCTCACCGCGGCGCTCGCTGGCGCGCGCCTGGCGATGCAGCTCGCCGCACAGGTCCCCTGCCTTCATCGGCTCGCAGGCTGGAAGCCCCTGCGATCGCCGCGCATTCGCTGCACGCTCGATCTGCGACGGATCGGGCCCGCCGCCGCCATCCCCCCAGCCGTACGGCTGCAGGTAGGCGCGCACGCGCCCACGATCCTGGCGCTCGATGTTGCGCGCACCCGCCACGAGATCATTCGGGAGGAACTCGCTGTTGTAGTTGTGCCCCGGGGTGAAGTGACTCAGCACATCGGTGCCGTCGAGCCCGCGCCATCGGAACGTCACGTGCGGGAAGCGGTTGGTGCCGCTCCAGATCATCTTGTTGGTGATGAAGGTGTCCAGGCCCGCAAGCGCGATGATCTGCGGCAGGCATGCGGGGAAGCCGAAGGTGTCGGGCAGGTAGAGGAACCGCTGCGGCGCAGCGGCCCCGAACTGCTCGCGCCACCAGCCCGTGCCATGCACGATCTGGCGGATGAAGCTTTCGCCGCTCGGGCAGGTCCCGTCGGGCTCGATCCACATGGCGCCGTTGGGCTCCCAGCGTCCCGCCTTCACGGCCTTGCGGACTTGTTCAAACAGCGCAGGGCTCTCCTCCTGCACCATGCGGTACTGCGCCGCCTGGCTGCACAGGAAGGTGAAGCCCGGGAAGCGCTCGATCGACCGAAGCGCCGTCGCGAAGGTGCGCACGCACTTGCGCCGCGTCTCGTCGATCCTCCAGAGCCAAGCCGTGTCGATGTGTGCGTGGCCGATCGGCACGCATACGGTCGCGTGCAGTGGATCGGCACAACCCTGCAGCAGCGCCGCAAGCGCCGGTGCCTGGGCCAGCACCGCCGATCGTGAGATCGTCGCTGCGGGGATCGCACGCACGATGGCACCCAGGCCGCGACGCAGGTCGTTGGTGCGCGGGTCCTCTGCGCTCCCGTGCCACAGGCAGCGGCGCAGGAGATCGAATCGCTCGACGAACTGCCAGACCGCTTCATCGAGCACGACCAGTTCGGCGCACTCGAGCCGCCCGGGCTTGCGCTCGCGCCATCGCGCGCGGACCTCGGGCTGGTCCCACCAGAAGGTCGTGGCCCCCAGCGGAAGATTGCACGCGGCTTCGATCCACAGGTCGACGCGCTGTCCCGCACGGCCGCGCGTACGGTCATTCCACACGAGCGGAGCGATCGGCGCCGTGTCGTGATAAGGATCGAGGCCCGCATGCGGCACTCCATCGATCCAGACACAGGCCTCGGTGCCGCTGGAGAAGCGCAGGAGCACGCGCTCACCAGCGAACTCTCGCGGCATCGTGCCTTGGACGCGGAACCATGCAGTCGACCAGATCGGACCCCACCGGTAGCCCGGAGCGACCTTGGTCCGCTTCGCGCGCTGCGCAACCGTGGGTGCAACGCGCTCGGCACAGTGCGCAACCTCGACGCCCAGCGGCACGCGTTGCGGCATGGCGAGCGGTCGGAGGAGATCGTTGCAGAACTCCTCGAAGCGGATGGCATCCATCTGGTGGTCGGGCAGCACGGAGGCAGCGTACGGCCCAAGCGAGGACGACACAGGGCAGCACCCTGCCGAACGAGCCGGTGCATCTCAAACACAGGTGACGCCCCATGCATCGCAGCGCAGCGCGCCGGACATGGGTTCATGTCGGTTCAGCGTGATTATTCGTCGGCCAAGCATGGCCGAAGTCCCACAGCACTCCTTGCATGTGGTCCATGGAGACCTACACTCCTGGCGTGCGCTTCCTGACCGTCCATCTGCTCGCGATGTGGATCGCGATGTGCTGCTGCCAGTGGCGCGCGGTCGCGTCGAGCCTTGGCATGAAGACCGTGCCGTCGTGCTGCGATGCCGTCGAACCCGTGAGCGACTGCTGCAGCGATCGCACCGGCAGCCAGGAAACCATTCCCGATGCGCCCGACGAGGGCGGCTCCTGCGCGGGCTGCTGCAACAAGGGCCCGGTACCGCCATCTGGGGATCTTCCGGACTCGCTCTTCGACCTCCATCTCGATCACCTCGGCACGCTGCTCCTGCAGGCGCCGAGCATCGACCTGCCTTCGGTCGACCCTTCGATCGAGCGGGGCAGCGTGTGGCATCCGCCACCGGGGCGATTCCGACCCTTCATCTGCATCCTGACCGTGTGATGGTGGCCTGATCGTGGCCGCTCCCCTGCCGGGGGCGCGGCACTGTCTCGCACCTCCAAACGAAGGATCACCATGCCCAAGCACCCGCTCCGGGCTGCCAAAGCACCCGCCGTCCTCGTCACGGCGGCACTGCTGGCCGCAGCCTGCACCGCGACCGACCATCACGACGCCTCGCGCAACTCGCTTGCGAGCGATCTCGAACGCGCAGCGCTCGATCGCAGCACGACTCCGCTCCCCGCTCCGGCCGGCGCACCGCCAACTGACCGTCCTTTGACGGCCGATGCGGCGGTCAGGACCGCGTTGTCGCGCAACCCATCGTTTCGCGCCAATGTGCTGATGGCCCACGAGGCTGCCCTGGTGGTCGATGTCGTGGCGCTCGGCCCCACGCCGATGGTGATGCTGGAGATCGGAGCCCCGATCACGGACGCGGCCACCGTACCGGTCCTCGCGCTGCTGACCACATCGCTGACCGATCTCATCACGCGCAACGACCGCATGGAGGCTGCAAGCCTTCGTGCCCAGGCCGCACACCTTGCAGCGATCGATGCAGCCTCGACGCTCGCCGCAACCGTGCGCGAGCGTCACGCCATGGCATGGCAAGCGCAGGAGTCACTGCGCCTGGCCCACCTCCGCTTGTCCCTTGCACAGACGGAGGCCGACCGTGAGTCGACGCTGGCAGCGAAGGGGCTTGCCTCCGCTCGCCGCGATCAGGCTGGTTCGGCGTTGCTCGCCACGACGCAGGCTCAGCTCGAACAGGCCCGCGCCCTCCACATCACCAGCCTCCGAGCGCTCGCGATCGCCATGGGCTGCGGGCTCGACCGGACCGACTGGACGCTTGAGCGGCCGGCCTTGCCCGCGCTGCCTGAGCGCGAACTGCTGTCGAGCAGCCTCGAGACACCCGCTGCACGCATGGCCATCGCCCTTGCGGCGGCCACGCGCATCGAGGCCGGTCTCATCCGGTCCGGCCTCGCGCAGAACGCGAACATCGGCACCGGCTACATGCAGGATGAAGAAGACATGCGGGCGATCCCCATCGTGCTGCAGTTCGCCCTGCCCATCGGTGGCGAGGGCGCGACGCGCGACGAGCGAGCCTCACTGCTCGAGGAGGCGGCCGGGCTTCGCGCCCAAGCTGCGCTGCAGGGAGCGCACGTGCGGCTCGCCGACGCGATCGATCGCGAGGCATTGATGCGTGCTGCCGCCGACGCACTCGAGCGCACCACGCTCGCCGCAGCGCGTGCCCAGCAGGACAGAGCGCGTGCCCTCGCCCAGCGAGGTGCCGTCACGGCGAAGGAGCGCGACCAGTTGCACCTGGCCTGCCTCGGCGCCGAGTCCGAGGCCGTGATGGCCCACGCCTCGGCCTGCGTCGCCGCTGCGCAGCGCGTGGCCGCAAGCGCCGGCATCGATCTGGCTCGCCAGGACGACCAACCACGGAGTGCATCACGATGAGCCGGCAGAACGCCCCAACCACCATGATTCCACCGCCCAATCGACGCGCAACGCGACTCTTCGCCTTCGGCGTCTGGGGCGGCGCGATCGCCGGTGCCTTCGCGCTCGTCGTGTTCTGGCTCGGCCGGCCACAGCCCGTCGCCATCACGCGAGCCGTGGCACGCGAGCTCGGCTCGTCCTTCGCCGGCAGCATCGTGCAGGCGCCAGGCTGGATCGAGGCTCGCCCCTACGCCACGCTCGTTCCCGGCCTCGTCGATGGCACGGTCACCTCCGTCAAGGCCATCGAGGGTGATGCCGTGAAGGCCGGACAGGTGCTCGCCAACATCGATGCGCGCCCGTTCGAAAAGGCCGAGCAGCAGGCGGCAGGTGCCTACGCGATGGCTCGCGCCGATTCGGCGCAGGCGCGGTTGCAACACACGCTCGCCCAAGCGCGATTCAGCGTCGGCGAGGCCGCGCAGGTCGACATCGACCTGGCAACGGCGCAACTCGCGCGCGCCGAGGGCGCCGAACTCATGGCGCGAGGCGTGTGGGAGCGCGCGGCGCTCGATGTCGAGCGCTGCAGCGTGGTCGCACCGATCGACGGCGTGATCTTCGAACGGCGCGTGGAGCCGGGCGAGCGCATCGGCGGCGACATGGAGAACGAGGGTGCCATGTTCGCGCTCTTCGATCCTGCCAAGGTCCAGGTGCGCTGCGACGTGCCGCTCGCGGATGCCGGCAGCGTGCTGCCGGGCCAGCTCGCCGAGGTCACGGTCGATGCCTTCAAGGGACGGACCTTCCACGGCACGGTGCTCGTGGGTGGTTTCAGGGCCGACATCGCGAAGAACACGCTGCAGGTCAAGATCGGCCTCGATGATGCCGACGGACTCCTGCGCCCGGACACCCTCACCCGCGTACGCATCATGGTGCCCGGATCGAGCGCCGCGGGTGCCGCACGCACGCAGGTCGTGGTCCCAGCGGATTGCGTCGTGCGCGATGGCTCACGCGCCACCGTCCTGGTGATGGATGGCGGCAGGCTGCGCCGCGTCGACCTTGGCGAAGCGGTCGACACCGGCGACGGATGGCTCGTCGCCGCCGAGGGCATCCGGCCGGGTGAGGTGCTCGTGCATCCCTCGCACGCCTCGCTGCCTGATGGCACGCGCATCACGCCCAAGGAAGAAGCACCATGAGCCTCATCGACTGTCGATCGCTCTGCAAGGACTATCAGCGCGGCGGCGAGGTCGTGCATGTGCTGGATCACCTTGATCTCTCGATCGAGCGTGGTTCCTACACCGCGCTGATGGGTCCCAGCGGCAGCGGCAAGACCACGCTGCTCAACCTGCTTGCCGGCATCGACCGCGCCAGTTCCGGCAAGCTGCTCGTGGATGGCACCGACCTCGCGCAGCTCGATCGAAACCAATTGGCAGGCTGGCGGTCGCGACATGTCGGCTATGTGTTCCAGCTCTACAACCTCGTTCCCGTGCTGTCGGCGTACGAGAATGTGGAGTTGCCGCTGCTGCTGCACGATCTCACCGCCGCCGAGCGGCATCGACGGGTGGTCGAGGCGCTCGAATCGGTGGACCTCGCGGATCGCCATGCCCACCTTCCGCGACAGCTCTCCGGTGGCCAGGAACAGCGCGTGGCCATCGCACGCGCGCTCGTCACGCAGCCCGCACTGCTGCTGGCCGACGAACCCACGGGCGATCTTGACCGCACCAACGCCGATGCCGTCATGGACCTGTTCGGCAGGCTTCACGCCCAACGGGGCCAGACCATCGTGATGGTCACGCATGATGACTCGATCGCCTCCCGGGCCGAGCGCACCGTGCGGCTGGAGAAGGGACGGCTCGCCACCATGGAGGCTGCACGATGAGCGCACTCCTGAGCAGGATCCGCTACGCGCTCCGCAGCGCTCGAAGGCAGGGCTTGCGTACCGTGGCCTTGGTCGCAGGCGTCGGCCTGACGACAGCCCTCGCTGCAGCCATTGCATGCATCGACCTGGGCGTGCGCGATGCCACGACCAGGCGCGCCGATGAAACCCGGCTGATCGTCTATCGCGAAAACCGCTTCTGCCCTTTCGCCAGCGCACTGCCCCAGCGCTACGACCGGCAGATCGCGGAACTGCCCGGTGTCGCTGCCGTCGTGCCGGTGAAGATCATCGTCTCGAACTGCCGAGCCTCGTTGGATGTGGTGACCTTCCGCGGGGTACCCGAGGATGACCTGCGCGCGATGGCTCCGCAGCTGTCCGCCGGCTCGCTCGATGCGTGGGCGAGCCATGGCAATGGTGCACTGGTCGGGCGGGAACTTGCAGCTCGCCGAGGGCTGAAGGTGGGCTCTTCCCTCACGGCTGCCGGCATCGATGTCGTGATTGATGGCATCCTCGAGAGCGATGACCCGCAGTGGCGCAACAGTGCGCTCACGCACCTGGCCTACCTCCAGGAGCGGGCCGCTCGTGGGGGAACTGGCGGCATCGTGACGCAGTTCGATGTGACCGTCAGCGACCCGGCACGGCTCGAGGAGGTCGCTCGGACCATCGATGATCGCTTCAGGGCCGACGAATCCCCCACGGCGACGCGGCCACAGACGGCATTTGTCGCACGCGCGGCGAGCGATGTGGTGGCGCTTGCCGGCTTCAGTTCGATCATCGGGATCGGTGCGGTGCTTGCGGCCTTTGGCCTGCTCGCCACGACCATGGTCAATGTCACGAGGCATCGATCGCGCGAATTCGCGGTGCTGCGCACGCTCGGCTTCACCGATGGCGGCATCAGCGCGATCGTGCTGGCTGAGGGCGCGCTGGTCGGCGGACTCGGGGGTCTCGTGGGCGCAGGCGTCGCCTGGTTTGGCCTCGCGCGAGCCGGGCTGGCCTTCACCATGGAAGGCGTCTCGATCACGCCGCGGCTGGATCCTGCCATCTTCATCGTTGCCGCAGCGGTGGCGCTTGCGGCAGGATTGCTGGCCACGGCCGTTCCGGCATGGTCGGCTTCGCGCGCGCGGCTGGTCGATCTCCTGCGAGGCGCATCATGACGATGCTCCCGCTGGAGTACTCACTGCGGGGGCTCACGCGCGGTCGCGGCCGGACGCTGCTGGCGCTGGCCGGGTCGCTCGTCGCAGGTGCGCTCATCGCCACGGCATCGGCCTTCCTCGGCGGCATGGAAGCAGCCCTTGGATCGACGGCGTCACCTTCGCGCGTGATCGTCATGGGTGCAGGGAGCGAGGAATCGCTCGAGCGCAGCGAGATCGGTGCACGGGTTCCCGGCATCTTGTCCGCAAGCGTGCAGGGCATCCGTCGGACGGCTGGCATGGAGCATGTGAGTGCCGAGACCCATGTTGCCCTGCCCATCATGGTGGAGGGCGCCGAGGCTGCAAGCGACAACGGACTCGTGCGTGGCATTGGTCCTGCCGCGCTGCTGGTCCACCCCGTCGTTCGACTCACCGGTGGACGATGGCCTGAACGCGGGGCAAGCGAGATCATCGCCGGCGCGAGCGCCCTGCGCCGGCTTGGCATCGATCCATCCACCGCACTCGGCAGCCGCATCGTCCTGGCTGGCGCTCCGCTCACGATCGTGGGCACCATGCAGGCGCCGGGGTCGACCGTCGACGGCGAGTGGTGGATGCCGCTCGAGGACATCACGACCCTGATGCGGCGCGAGACGATCTCGTGCGTGATCGTGGACCTCGACCGAGCGACGATCGGCGATGTGCAGGCCTTCACGCTCTCACGGCTCGATCTTGAGCTCGCCGTCCTTGCCGAACGCGACTACTACGCGTCGCTGCTCGCGTTCTTCGCACCCGTGCGTGTGCTCGTGGCGGTCGTGGCCACGCTCATGGCGCTCGCCGCGGCGCTCGGCGGCGCGAGCGCGCTGGCTGCTGCCTTCAGCGAGCGCGTGCGCGAGAACGCCGTGCTGGAAACGCTTGGGTATCCACGCCATGCAGTCATCCTCGATGTCCTGCTGCAGTGCACGATCGTCGCGGTCAGCGGTGCCGCTGTCGGTGGCCTGCTGGCGCGCTGGCTCTTCGGCGGCATGCTTGTCGAATTCAGCATGGGCACGTTCGTGTTGCAATTCGACGCCCGTGCCACGCTCCTGGCCGTCGTGACGGGTTTCCTCCTCGCGATCATCGCGGCCTTCCTCAGCACATGGCGCTGGATCGGGCTGCCGACGCCGGAGGCGCTCCGGACGACATGACTCACGGCTCTAGAGCCACACCGAAGGATCCAACCATGCATCGACTCAACACCCTCATCCTCGCCTCATCCGTGATCCTTGTCGCTTGCGGCGGCAAGGGCGATGACCATGATCACAGCCACGCGCGTCAGGATCGGGGCGCACCCACGGCACCTGCGGCTCCCGAGGGCACGTTCCCTGCGACGCTCTTCGCCACTGCCCCGACAGGTGAGCCGGTCGGCGTGGGGGCCATGAAGCAAGCGGCTAAGCAGGGTGACCGCGTGATCGTGGTCGGCCGGATCGGCGGCAGCAAGGATCCCTTCCTCGCTGACCGGGCCATGGTCACGATCGTCGATCCGAGCGTGAAGCTCTGCGGCGAAGCCGAGCCGGAAAATGACCACTGCGCGACCCCATGGGATTTCTGCTGCGAGCCGCGCGAGAACCTGCGCAAGATGTCGATTGCGGTGGTCGTGAACGGTGCGGACGCAGCGCCCATTGCCCACACGCTGCTTGGCCAAGGGGGGCTCAAGCCCGGCGCACGCGTGGTGGTCGAGGGCACCGTCGCGACAGTCGGCCCGGATGGCGCCGCGATGATCGCGGCCGAGCGCATCGTGGCCAAGTGAGCAGGCCCGGTCACCATGAACGCTGAACGCCGTGCCATCCGATGGACATGGTGTGCCATTGCGTCGACCCATCGCATCGAGCGCCGCTAGAGTGCGGCAGCATGCTGATCGGACTCGATGTCGGCACCAGCTCGATGAAGGCACTGCTCGTGGCGCCGGATGGTGCCGTCGTCGCCTCGGCCACGCGCGAATACGCCTTCGAGACGCCGCGTGCAGGATGGGCACAGACCGATCCACGGATCTGGCGTCGCGCGGCAATCGAGGTGTTGCGCGAGCTCGCGGGGCATCCGCGCGCGGCGGGCGTGCAGGCGATCGGTCTCACCGGGCAGATGCACGGCCTGTGCCTTGTCGGGGACGATGGCGAGCCCCTCGCACCGGCCATCATGTGGAACGACCAGCGCAGCGCACCGCAGTGCGAACGGCTCGAGCGCTCAATCGGCACCGCGGAACTCATCGCGCGCACAGGCAACCGCCTGCTCCCGGGCTTCACGGCTCCCAAATGGGCGTGGGTCATGGAGCACGAGCCTTCGATCGCGCGAGCGGCACGCCATGTGCTCCTGCCGAAGGATGATGTCCGATTCGCACTCACGGGCACCGCCGCCCCCGACATGAGCGACGCAAGCGGCATGCTCCTGCTCGACTGTGCGAATCGACGCTGGAGCGAATCCATGTGCCGCGATCTCAAGCTGCCCATGGATCGACTCGGCACGCTGCACGAATCGCACGAGGTATGCGCACCGCTGGGTGCGTCGGCGGCAGCGGCCACCGGGCTTCCCGCCGGCCTGCCGATCGTGGCTGGTGCCGGCGATCAGGCTGCACAGGCCCTTGGCACGGGCATCATCGATGATGGCCAGGTGAGCTGCACGATCGGCACGAGCGGCGTGGTCTTCGCCGCGGGCGATCGTTGGCGCGCAAGCCCCGATGGAAACCTCCATGCGTTCTGCCACGCGATGCCCGGTCGCTGGCACCTGATGGGCGTGATGCTCAGTGCGGGTGGGAGCCTGCAGTGGGCCAGGCGCACCCTGACGCCGGATCTTGCCGAGGCTGCGCTGAGCGCCGGCGTCGATGCCTATCCACTCATGATCGAGCTCGCTGCGGCTGCACCGGCTGGCTGCGACGGCTTGATCTTCCTGCCCTACCTGACCGGCGAGCGCTCACCCCACGCCGATCCCCACGCGCGCGGGGCGTTCCTCGGGCTCACGCCGGCGCACACGCGCGCGCACCTGATCCGGGCGGTCCTCGAGGGCATCACCATGGGTCTCGTCGATGGCCTGGATGCCATGCGTGCGATCGGGCTCACGCCGCGTTCGATCCGACTCTCGGGAGGCGGCGCTCGCAGTGCGTGGTGGCGACAGCTCCTGACCGATGCCTTCGCGGTGCGCACGAGCACCGTGCAGGTCACCGACGGCGGCGCCTACGGTGCTGCGCTGCTCGCTGGCATTGGCACCGGGTGCTGGCAGGATGCCGCGCACGCCACGCGGCACCTTCGCGAACAGGACGAGTGCACGCCTACGGGCGAGCCCGTCGCCATCGAGCGCTTCCGCACGGCCTATCGTTCTGTCCGCCCCTGGTTCCACGAGGCCAACCGATGATCTGGTCGCTGCTCCTGATGTCGCTCAGCATGCTTGCCGTCGCGTGGCTCGCGTGGAAGCTCGTGCAACGGCAAGAGCGCGGCGACGATCAACTTGAATCGCTGCTGAAGAAGGATGATGACCGTGCCGAGCGAGGGCTTCGCCGGGCGGCGGGGCTTCCGGACGAATCGCCAACGGGTCCCTCAAGCGACCGTGGGCAGGAGTGAGCCCCCACGACCGGCGCTGGATGCTCGCGCCACCGCCGGATCCGTGCGATCGGGCGCTGTGCTGGGGCGATGATCAGCGCCGCCAGGCGTTCTTGCGGCGCGTTTCGTTGACTGCAGTCTGCAGGTTCTTCCCGGGGCACGCGGTCCGGGCGCCGGACCATTCGCGGTGGGTCAGCACGCGCCCCGACAGGACATTGTGCCGGACCTGCAAGGTGCTGACATGTGCCCGCAGTCCATCGAGCTGGCGCGACGATGGCTTCTGGATGTCGAAGTTGCCCATCACCAGGATGCCGATGTTCTGTTCGTTGCGCTTGGAGACATGCGCGCCCTGCCAGCGCATGTTGCGTCCTTCCCAGACGCGGCCTTCGCGGTCGATGATGTAGTGGTAGCCGATGTCACTGAATCCCCTGCCTCGGTGGCCGCAACGGATCCACTCGATGCGCGCAGCCGAGGCATCCATGCTGGTCTCCGTCATCGGCGAATCGAGTCCATCGTGATGGATCGTGATCCACTTGATGGGCACGATCATCTTGTTGAGATCCTTGGTGTCAGGCGTGCCGCGGGCCCAACGGGCGCGAGGGATGACGCCATCGATGGCCTTGGCATTCTTGTCAGGAGCGACGTTGGTCGAGGTCGATCCTGCTGCGGCGGGCTCCGACGCCACGCGCGGAGCGGGGCCGCTGGGCCGAGCCGGATCAGGCCAGATGGGTTCGGGCACGAGGAAGGTGCTTGAGGTCGTGGGCGCTGTGGTGCAGGCTGCCAAGAGGCCCATGCCCATCAACAGGATCGACCGTCGCGCCAGGGTCGACGCCGCGCCATCGGCCACCAGGTCGTAACGAGGCAGCGATCCATCGAGCGCGAGCAGCTCGCTCGCCCCACAGGCATCGCCTGCATGGTTGTGCCCTTCGATCCCCTTGTGCTGCTCTCGATCCATGACCAGACCTCCGTGTCGTAGCCTGTTCTCATCGTCCATGACGAGCTGGAGCCTGCAGAGATTAGCTCAGGCAAACGCACCGCCGAACACCGACTTTGCGCCGGGATTCTCGGCCTCGGCACGACCGCGGCGATGATGCCCGGCACCCCCCTTCCCGGTACACTTTCGGGGCTCCCCGGCGGGGTGCATTTCACCCCCCAATCGAGCCCCCAAGGCGCAGGGTCCATGACCGAGCAGACCACCCCAACCGATCCCACCACGGCCGCACCGGAGAAGTACACCAGCGAGGAAATCCAGGTCCTCGAGGGGCTCGAGGCGATCCGCAAGCGCCCCGGGATGTACGTCGGCGGCACGGGGCTGAACGCCCTTCACCACCTGGTCTATGAGTGCGTGGACAACGCCATCGACGAAGCCATGGCCGGCTTCGCCACCGCGGTCGATGTTCGCATCGGTGTCGATGGCAGCTGCACGGTCTCGGATGACGGCCGCGGCATGCCGGTCGATCCGATGAAGCACGAGAATCCCAAGATCAACGGCCGCCCCGCGGTCGAGGTGATCCTGACCGAAGTGCACGCCGGCGGCAAGTTCGACAACAACGCGTACAAGGTCTCCGGCGGCCTCCACGGCGTCGGGGTCAAGTGCGTGAACGCCCTCAGCGAGTGGACCGAGGTCATCGTCCGCAAGGCCGGCGTGCAGTGGAGCATCGGCTTCGAGCGCGGCAAGGTCACGCACCCCCTGCACAGGGTGCGCGCCGACCTACCGGCTGCCGAGCGCGGCACCACCATCCGCTTCCTGCCGGACACGCAGGTCTTCCCCGACACGAACTTCCGCTTCGAAACGCTGGAGTTCCGTCTGCGCGAGCTCGCGTACCTCAACCCCGGCGTGAAGATCCGACTTGTCGACGAGCGCGTCGATGCCTCTGGCCGCGTGCGCGATGTCGTCTTCCATGACCAGGACGGGATCCGCGCCTATGTGCAGTTCCTGAACTCCGGCCGCACCACGGTGTCGAGCTGCATCGGCATCACGCGCACGGATGATGCCCGTGGCCTGCGTGCGGACATCGCGCTCCAGTACACCGACGGCACCAACGAGAACCTGCTCGCCTTCGGCAACAACATCCGCAACCCCGACGGCGGTACGCATGTGGTGGGCTTCAAGACGGCGCTCACGCGCGTCATCAACGGCTACGCGCGCGAGAAGGGCCTGATCAAGGACCTGGTGCCCACCGGCGACGACCTGCGCGAGGGCCTGGCCGCCGTGATCAGCGTCAAGCTCCCGAACCCGCAGTTCAACAACCAGACGAAGGAAAAGCTCCTGAACGAGGAGATCGAGGGCTTCGTCAGCCAGGCCGTGGGCGAGGAACTCGCCGCGTGGCTCGACCGCAATCCCGCCGAAGCCAAGAAGATCTGCCAACGCGCCGTGCTTGCCGCTGAGGCACGCGAGGCCGCCCGCCGTGCGCGCGACCTCATTCGCCGCAAGAGCGCCCTTGGCGACAACGCACTGCCCCAGAAGCTCGCCGACTGCTCGAGCAATGATGTCGAGCGCACCGAGATCTTCATCGTCGAAGGCGACAGCGCAGGCGGCAGCGCCAAGGGCGGCCGCGACCATGTCCACCAGGCGATCCTGCCCTTGCGGGGCAAGCTGCTCAATGTCGAACGCTGCCGCCTCGACAAGGTGCTTGCCTTCGAGGAGATCCAGACCCTCATCCAGGCACTGCAGTGCGGCATCGCCGATGAACTCGACCCGGCCAAGCTCCGCTACGGACGCATCATCATCATGACCGACGCCGACGTCGACGGCAGCCACATCCGCACGCTGCTGCTCACGTTCTTCTTCCGGCAGATGCAGGAACTCGTCCGTCAGGGCCGCATCTACATCGCGCAGCCGCCGCTCTACCGCGTCAGCCGCGGCAAGACCGGGCAGTATGTGCTCAACGACAAGCAGATGAGCGACACGCTCGCGAGCCTTGCGCTCAAGCGTGCGGTGCTCGTCGTGCGCGGCGCCGATGGTTCGATCGAGCGCACCATCGACGGCGATGCGCTGCAGCGCGTGCTGCGCCAGCTGCACCGACTCGATGAGCTCGTCACGGTGAGCAAGCGCCGCGGCATCGTCTTCACGCGGCTGCTGGCCGAGCGCGCCAACGACCCGACGGGCCAAGGCCGCCTGCCGAGGTACCTCGTGAGCTGGGGCGGCGGCGATGCGCTTTGCTGGACCGAGGCCGATGCCGCTCGCGTGGCCGCGGAACGCAGCCTGCCGGCCGAGAGCATGCGCGAACTTCATGAGAACTCCGAACTCGAGCGTCTCTTCGGCCAACTCGCGCAGTCGGGCCTGGACATCGCCGACTTCGGACTGGTGCAGGAAGAGAGCGTGACCGGCGAAAAGCTGTCCACGCGATACGGCTGGCTGCTCCGCGCCGAAAAGGGCGCCAAGGCCAAGACCGACGACGCCGTGCCGGCCGCCGACGCCGAGGAGGATGGCGATGGCGAGCCCAAGCAAGCCGTCGGTGGCGGCCGCGCGAACACCAAGTCCGATCCCTCGAAGGACGAGCTCGTCGAGGTCGCGAACATCCCGGGCATCCTGCACACGCTGCACGATGTCGGTCGCCGCGGCATCGAGGTCCAGCGCTTCAAGGGGCTGGGCGAGATGGAAGCCGTGCAGCTTTGGGAGACCACGATGGACCCTGCGCGCCGCACGCTCCTGCGCGTGAGTATGGAGGCCGCCGCCGAGTGCGACCGACTCTTCCATGTACTCATGGGCGAGGATGTCGAGCAGCGCCGTGCCTACATCGAAAAGCACGCCCTCGAGGTCAAGAACCTCGACGTCTAGGTCGGCTCGCATGGCGGGGGCGATCGCTGGCGCGGCACATGCAGTGCGTTGGGCGAACGGCGGCGTGGAACATGCGGTGCATCGCCCGCGCGACCTCGACCGTTCCCGCGTCTTGGGGTGCACACCTCACGCTTCTTAGCTCCTTGACCGTTGCTCAGCCCTGCATCCGGCGTCGTGTTGTCCCATGTTCTCGGTGGCGCTGTGTGCAGCCGGTGACGGCCGTGCGATCCTTGCAGCCGCCCCCAACAGCAGTTCGACGGTCAACGGCTTCGCGCTCGTGATTGGGTACACCGACCGCTCCTACCGCATCTCTCCCGCGGATGCACCGCGGCCGAGCGCGATCGTGATCGCTCCACCGGGCGCAACTGATCTCAACGGCAACCTCATCCCTGATGCATGCGAGGGACTGTTCGGCGATGTCGATCGCGACGGCGATGGTGCCGACCTCGGCATCATGCTTGCTGCGTGAGGTGACTGCGCCGGTTGGGCCGCAGATCTCAACGACGATGGCACGGTCGATGGCGCCGACCTGGGCATGCTGCTGTCGTCCTTCGGGGCGTGAGGCTCAACCCGCCTCAGCGAACCCGCGGGCGCGCAGCTCGCAGGCATCGCAGCGACCGCAGGGCACGCCGTCGGCCGAGGGGTCGTAGCACGAGATCGTGAGCGACAGGTCCACGCCAAGCTTGCGGCCGAGCCGCACGATCTGCGCTTTGCTCAACTCCTGCAGTGGCGTGTGCAGCCGGATGTGCCCCGACTCCACGCCCGCACGCGTGGCCAGGTTCGCCACGCGCTCGAACGCCGCGATGAACTCTGGCCTGCAGTCGGGATACCCCGAGTAGTCGATGGCATTCACGCCGATGCCAAGGTCGAATGCGCCGCGGACCTCGGCGAAGGCGAGCGCGAACGCCAGGAAGATCGTGTTGCGCGCCGGCACATAGGTGACCGGGATCGAGCTGGCCATCTGCACTGGCGAGCGATCCTTCGGCACGGCAATGTCCGCCGTCAGCGCACTGCCGCCAAATGCCCGCAGATCGATGCGCTGCACGACATGCTCCACCACGCCGACCTGCTGAGCCACACGCGCTGCTGCCTTCAGCTCAATGCTGTGCCGCTGCCCGTAGTCGAAGCTCAGCGCATGCACGGCGAAGCCCTCGTGCCGAAGCCATGCCGCCGTGACGGCACTGTCGAGCCCGCCGGAGAGCAGGACCACCGCATGGCGGGGTGCTCCACCTCCATGGTGTTGCTCGGCCGAAGGCGTCATGCCGGGCTCGGCACCGTCTCGAGCACATGCTGCACGATGCGGCGTGCCGCCTGCGCGTCGCCGAACTCCATCGAGCCGCGCGGCATGATGCGATGCACGAACACCGCCGCGGCGTTGCCGACGATGTCCTCGGGCGTAACGAAGTCGCGGCCGTCCATGTAGGCCGTGGCACGCGCGACTTGCGCGAGCGCGAGCGCACCGCGCGGGCTCACGCCCAGCTGCAGTTCCTCGTGCTCGCGCGTGGCCGATGCGAGCGCGATGATGTAGTCAACGAGTGGCTGCGCCAGCCTGATGCGGTCGACCGCATCCTGCATCGCGAGCACGCCGGCCGCATCCATGACCGGCTCGATCGACGGCAGGGCCGTGCGCCCGGGTTGCTGCAGGATCACGCGGCTCTCGTCGTCGGGGCTCGGATAGCCGAGGGTGACGCGCATCAAGAAGCGATCAAGCTGGTTCTCAGGCAGCGTGTAGGTGCCCTCGAATTCATAGGGATTCTGCGTCGCCACCACCATGAAGGGCTGCGGCAAGCGGTGCGTGATCCCCTCG
>Ga0194127_10003279_pt1 | contig 20960 bp, 19 predicted proteins | sample TA2KigC100mmetaG_FD_148624 | JGI IMG/M metagenome (GOLD analysis project Ga0194127, IMG submission 148624) | Freshwater microbial communities from Lake Tanganyika, Tanzania - TA2015036 Kigoma Deep Cast 100m | ecosystem: Environmental > Aquatic > Freshwater > Lake | place: Tanzania: Lake...
GGGGCATCTCCGCCCACTGTCCGTTTTGGGTCCACACCAGTGCTTGGACTGGAACCAAGTCTGGCAATCCGTTCATCTCGCCCGACATCGCTAAAAAGTCCCCGCAAGAAATCGAGAAGTGGCACGAGAATTACCTGCTCAAGCTGATGGACCTCGCCGCCGAACTGGACGTGAAGATCATGCCAATGTTTTGGGGCGTAGCGTTCGGCTGGGAGCTGGCCACTGGCTACCCGTGGGGCTTCTGGGCCGGGGGCGGCTTTGATCTGCTAGCTGAGGGTAAGGAGCGCTTCGTCAAGAAAACTGCCAAGCTCCGCAAGCACGCCAACGAACTCGGCATCAAGCTCTGCCACGAAATCCACCCTGGCACCGCCGCCAGCACGGCCGATGACTTCAATCTGCTGGTGGAGATTTGCGACGGCGATGCTGCATTGGGCGTGAACGCTGATCCGTCTCACTGCTGGGAGGGTGAAACGTGGGAGAGTCGTTTCCTTAAGGTCGGCAGCCGCGTTTGGGCCGCACACATCAAGAACTTCGTCGTGCGCGCCGGCTTTCCGCTCCGCGCGATGCAGCCGGACTGGGGGAAGCGGGCGATGCAATTCACCGACCTCGGCAGTGGTGACCTGAACATGCAGCGTTATGCTGAACTGCTCATCCACATTGGCTACCCCCAGCGCTACATGAAGCTCATGGGTACTAAGGACGCACCGCTGGTGGTCGAGGCCGAAAGCGCGCACAAGAATCTCGATTATTGCTCAACCGATGGCGTGCGCTACGTGAAGAACCACCTGTGCTTCCCCGTGGCCGCCGGCTCCTTCGAGGACGGCATGGGCGCGTAGTCGGCACCCGACGCAACTGACCCCGAAGGGCGCGGCGCGAGCCGTGCCCTTTGCCTTTTCGTGGGAGCGCCACCCTTGCCCCGCAGTCCAGCCATGGCGGACAGGAGTGTCCCCTTCACGTCAGCTCACTCCGGCAGACACCCGAAGAACGTGAGACACTTTTCCCCGCGCGCCTCGCGCAGGAGCATGATCGCCAGCTCACGCGCGTGGTAATCCCCCCACATCGAGCTCTCGCCGTTGGGCACCTTCTGGCCGGGCGCGATGTAGTCCCAGCCGTTCGGCCGGTGATAGACTGAGTGCAGGATGAGGCCCTGATGCTTCGCGCTCGTGGAGAGATACGGCCCGGAGAAGAGCGTGTCCGCCACGGTCAATCCCGCCTGCCGGTAGCGCGCGCCGTTCTTCTGGTCGCCCTTCGCAGCGAGGTAACTGCCGAGGCGAATCAAGCCCTGCGCGGCAATGGCGGCGGCGGAGCTGTCCACCGGTTCTTGGGCATTGAGTGGGTCGGCGGGCTTGCTCAGATAGTTTGCCGGCAGCCGGTGCAAATTCGGCGCGCCGGTGTCCCACATCGGAATGCCGTCAGCGCAAGAGTTGGCGAGGTAGAAGTCGGCGGTGGCGGTGGCGGCCTCGACGAGCACGACTTCAAGTTGCGTGGAAGGGCGTGCTGCGCGAACCGGCTTGGACAACCAGCTCTGCCAAGGTCGCACCGCGCGCGCACTCGCTGAATCAACGTGTTCCCGAGGCACCGTGCCGAAAAACTCCAATTCCTCCGCAAACCCGCACACTGCCCAAGCCAGCCCGCGCGTCCAGGTGCTGAACGGCGCGTAGCCCTGCTGTGAGTTCGGACAGCGGAAGACGCCACTCGCCACGTTGAACACCGCCTCGTGCGCCGTGCGCCCGCGCACGTCGTAAGCATCGCGGCCTTCGCCGAAGTAGATGTTGTAGCGCGCGGTGTTCAGCGCGTGTTCCACGAGCCGTTGCAGCAGGGAAATCTTCGCGTCCTGCTCGCCCATCAGCGTGTGCCCGAGTTGGTGCGCCACGGCCAGCGAACGACACGAGCGGATGGTATCCACAAAGAGCGAGTGCGCGCCGTTGAAGCTGTGGATGAAACCCGTGCCGTCGGCGAGCTTGGTCCACCGCGCGGCCTGCACCGCGCCGCTGACCTTGAGCGCCAGTTCGTAAAAATCTTGCTCCCGATCATCTTGCGGGATGCGGCCCTCGCGCATCAGGCGCAGCAGATTACCGTAGGTCGAGACGTTGTTGAACCCGTGGTCATGCACGCCCGTGTGCGAGACATGCGACGCCATATGCCGCCGCGTGCCTTCGCGCCCAATGCGCAGGAACCGCTCATCGCCGGTGGCATCGAACTGGAGAATCGCCGAGCCGAAGTGAAAACCCTGGGTCCACTCCGTCCAGCCGCGTGAGGTGTATTTGCCCTTCACCGTGAAGACCGGCGTGCCGTTCTCCGGCTTCCACGATTTTTCGATGGCGAGGATTTTCTCCGCCGACAGTTCGAAGAGCCGGGTGATCTTCGGGAGAAGTTTTTGCGCGGTCAGCGTGGGGTTGATTTTGGTTGGCATGGGGGAAGGGAAGTAACACGTAACGCGTAATGCGTAGTGCGTAACCTGAGCGCGTGTCTTCTTACGTTTTACGCATTACGCATCATCTCAAAGCCGCCTCACATGAAATCCGCCGTCCACGTTGATCGTCTCGCCCGTGCTGAACGGCAGGTAGTCGAGGGCGATGGCAGTGACGGCGCGGCCGACGTCCTCCGGCGTGCCCCAGCGGCGGATGGGCGAGAGGCCGTCGGCGATGAGGCGGTCGTATTTCTCCTTCACGGGCGCGGTCATGTCGCTCGCGATGAGGCCGGGGCAGACTTCAAAGACGTTGATGCCGTGGTCGGCGAGGCGCGTGGCGTAGAGCTTGGTCATCATGCCGAGCGCGGCCTTGGCCATGCAGTAGTCACCGCGGTTCGTCGAGACAGCGTAGCCGCTAATGGAGGAAATGAAGATGATCTTTGGTCGATAACCGCCCGGTATAGTTTGGAGCGTTGAGGTTTGAGAGTTGGTTAGTTTGATCATCCACTTCGCCGCAAGCTGGCTGAGAAAGTAGGGCCCCTTCAAGTTCACCGCCATGAGCCGGTCGAAGTTTTCCTCCGTCGCGTCGAGCAAATCGGCGCGGCCGATCGAGGTGATGCCCGCATTATTCACGAGCAGATCCAGCCGAGCCACCTGCTCGCGCGTGAAGGTAATGAGCCGCTCGCGGTCAGTGGCTTTGCCCACGTCACCCTGGCAAATCTCTGCACGGATGCTTTTGCCCGCCGCCTGCGCCACCGCAACACATTCCACCGCCGTGGCCCGGGCGCCGTCCGCGTTACCAGCAAAGTTCACTATCAAGTCATAGCCCACCTTTGCTAACTCGAGCGCGATGCCGCGTCCGATGCCGCGAGAGGCGCCTGTGATGAGGGCGACGGGATTGTTTGCCATGTGCAAGCGGAACCTAGCTCAGACAGCCGTGCGCCGAAATGCAAAAGTGCCATGGCAACCCGTATGGCATGGCTGTGGGCAGCCCCCTTTTGATCTTGTTTTCCCGGGCAAGTCCACTCTTGCCAAAGCAAATGCCGCTCGGCACTTTACGCCCCGCTTTGCGCGGTTAGCTCAGTGGTAGAGCATTACCTTGACACGGTAGGGGTCGCAGGTTCGAACCCTGCACCGCGCACCACCCCTGCCCTTTTCGCCGGTTCACCTCACGGTAAACCGCCGCGTGAACTCTACAAAACCTGCCGCTTGTTTTCGCAACCGACCAATCAACTCCTTGTCTTTAAGCCGCCCGTCTGCACCAAGTTGGCTGCCGAGGCCGGGGATGAAAACGCGCTCGGGATAGATGTAGGCGTTGCGGTAGCCGAAAACCTGCTGCAGTTGCTCGACCGGCCGCAACGCGCCCCAAATGCCCGCCGACAGCCCAGTGAAGCACACTGGACGCCGCTCGAAGCTTTCCGGAAACTTCAGCAAGTCGATGAAATACTTTAGCACGCCGGGCATCGAGCCATTGTATTCCGGCGTCACGACGTGCAGGCCGGACGACTGCGTCACCAGGTCGTTGAAGGGCGCGAAGCTTGCAGGCTTCTCCGCGTAGGCCGCAGGCAGAAAAACCTCCGACGGCAACTGCGCTAGGTCCAGCACCCGCACGGGATAATCCAATTCAGCGTATAAGTTTTCGATCTGATGCGCCACAAGGCGCGTGCTGCTGCCGGGACGGTTCGTGCCAACGAGGAGAGTGATCATGGGAGTGGTTTATAAACACGCGCTATGTGAAGTGTGCGGAACCGCCGGAGCTTGTCGAGCGTCCTTACCGGCGCGGGGAAAACCTGCGCGGAGCTATAATAACAAGCAGGAGCGTCAGGATGGGGCGGACAGAGCTCAATCGTTGGATTGGACGCTGGGCCTTTCAGCCGCTCACGAAGCCTGCAATTCCACCAGTCAAGAATGCGACGTGGCCGCGCAGCGAAGTGGACCGCTTCATCCTCGCCGCGCTGGAGGCGAAGAGCTTGAAGCCGTCCACCGAGACCGATCGGCGCACGCTCATCCGTTGCGCGACGTTTGACCTGCTCGGCTTGCCGCCGACGCCGGAGGAGGTCGAGGCGTTTGTGCAGGACACTTCGCCGCAGGCTTGGGAACGCGTCGTGGACCGGTTGCTGGCCAGCCCACACTACGGCGAGCGCTGGGGCCGGCTCCCGTTGGATCTCGCGCGCTATGCGGCCAGCAGCGGCTTCCACAACGATCTCGACCGCCCGCACGCGTGTCAGGATTGAAGACCGAAGACTGGACCGCGTAATGCGCGACCTGAACTTCAAATACCTGGCCGAAGGCAAAGGCGCGACCGTCACCGCGCGTTTCGGCAAAGACGGCATCACCCTCTGCGACCCGAACCGCGCGATCGAAAAGGTGTCAGTCCCGGCTATTGGAGACTTTAGAGGTTGCGCATTCCTCCTTGAATGGCGAGTCTCGCCGCCATGCCGAGGAAGCCCGCATCATCTGCGCCATCGTCGATGCCGCCGCCAAGGTGCGCGACCTGAACTTCAAATACCTGGCCGAAGGCGAGGGCGCGACCGTCACCGCCCGCTTCGGCAAAGACGGCATCACCATCTGCGACCCGAATCGCGCGAGCGAAGGCGCGGACAAGATGTTCCAGTGCATCTACGACAAGTCCATCTGACCCGCCGTCCGTTGCCATTATTCATTATCAAGAACTGACCCCTTTATGCGAGCCCTGCGACGACGTGACCCTATGCCCGACTACGAAAATGTTCTGACTGATTGACCCAGCGCAGTGCGCCGCATGAAACGCTGCCGCCTGCGCCAGCCGTTGGGGGGTGCCCCGATATGGCCACTTTTTTCCGCCAAACCTGCCTCTGTCGGTTACCACCGGACAAACAGCCGTGTCCCTCGCCACACAACCAGGAAATGCCAAGAAAAGGGGTTGACGCGCGCCAACAACAACGCAAAATGGCGTAAAGTGAGCTCGACGCAAAGTCGTTTTTCCCTGAATTGCGCAGCGTCCAGAAAGCAATTTCCTATCAGTTAAACTAACCTTCCACCCGGACCACTCGGTGGGGGCCGATCAGATGCGACTGACAACCGTTATGGTCCTCGTCTTTGGGGCGGTCGGCCTGCTTGCGATCTTCCTTCTCGGGAACTCGTTGCTCAGGGAGCGCGACGCTTTGTACCTGGTCGAGGCGCAAAGGCAACGGTTTGTCTCCGAGCAACTCGCCGCCGAGTTGTGGCAGAGCTCCGACGACCTGACACGGATGGCGCGCACCTACGCCATCACGGAAGACGAGAAGTTCATGAGATTCTTCGATCAGATCCGCGCGATCCGGAGCGGCGAAGCCCCACGGCCGATCGGGTACGAAGCCGTCTACTGGGACCTGGTTCTCGATCCCGCCGATCACGAGGCCCACGCGAAGGCGGCCGCCTCCGCGCTTGAGAGCCGCATGATCGACGCAGGGTTCACCGTGCAGGAGTTCGCGCTTCTTAAGAAGGCCGAGAAGGAGAGCGAAGCGCTCATCGTGCTCGAGCGGATTGCGATGAACGCGGTGAAGGGACGCTTCGACGACGGGACGGGAGCTTTCGCCATCGTCAAGCCACCCGATCGCGAGATGGCGATCCGGCTTCTCCATGGGGAGCAGTACCACCGCGCGAAGGCGGCCATCATGGCGCCGATCAAGGAGTTCATGGTCGGGGCGTCCGGTCGGATGCGCAACTTCACGGCCGGTCTTGAAGCGGACATGAAAAGGAGGCTCGGGATCTCCAAACCGCTCATGGCCACGATCCTCGTCGTCCTGGCCGCCGGATACGTCGCGACGGTCCGGCTGGTCGTCCAGCCGGTGAGGGCTTTGTCCGACGCGGCCCTCCGGTTGCAGCACGGCGAGTGGGTCAAGCTTGCCGCGGCCGGTGGGACGCGCGAACTCGGCATCCTCGTCGATACCTTCAACCGGATGTCGTCCGCACTTCAGGATCGGGAGCGCGAGAAAGCGGAGGCGATGCAAAGGCTCGCCGAGAGGGCCGAGGCCCTCCAGCAGGAGAAAGCGCGCGCCGAAAAGCTCCTTTTGAATGTCCTCCCAGCGTCGATCGTCGACCGCATGCAGCGCGGCGAGCAGGTGTCGGCCGAGTCCTTCCCCGAAGTCACCGTCTTCTTCGCGGATGTCGTCGGTTTCACGAGCCTCGCCGCCGAGGTGGAGCCGCGCGCCGTCGCAAAGCTCCTGAACGAGCTGTTCGGGATGCTGGACGACTTGGCCGACAAGCACCGACTCGAGAAGATCAAGACGATCGGCGACTGTTACATGGCCGTCGCCGGCGTGCCCGAGCGGAGCCCGACGCACGCGCAACAGATAGCAGACTTGGCCCTGGAGGCGATTGCGCGCCTGAACGCCCGCAACCAGGGGTCTCAGCGCAAGCTCCAGATCCGGATCGGAATGCACTCCGGGACCGTGGTTGCCGGCATCATCGGCAGCAAGAAGTTCGCCTACGACCTCTGGGGAGACGTGGTCAACGTCGCCAGCCGTCTCGAGGGCAGCCGCGAGCCCATGCGGATCCACGTGAGCGAGAGCTTGTACGCCAGACTCTCCGAGAGCTACACCTTCGAAGAGCGAGGTGAGATCGACCTTAAGAACCGCGGCCGCCTCCGAACCTTCAACCTCATCGGCCGGAAGGAAAGCGTCGACCAGTTTCCCTGAATCGCGCAGCGTCCAGAGAGCAATTTCCTATCAGTGCAGCTTCGCCATGTTCTTCGCCCCGTTCACCGTTGAGTTCACGCGCAGGCGCAGGCCGTTAAGGCGGATGAAGCCCGTGGAAGCGCTCGTCCTGCAAGTTCGGGAGGCAACGGCAAAGGATCCGAAACTCGCGACGCCCCAGCTCCATAAAGCCACTTCGGATTTGATTCTGAAAGTCCACGGCGAACCTTAAATGGACCGCCGACAATGCAGGCGGTCTTTTTGACGGAGAGGAAACGGTCTATGTCAATGCTAGCTGAGAAGCGTTAATAGCACATTCCTATAAATAGCGCCGAAATCTGGACACGCCCGGCCGATACTTCCGGAGTGGTTGTCCGCGGACGTTTCAACGGAGGTTCCGGAGCCTGGCTCATCTTTACCCATGATTGCAGGGTATGGACACAGATGATGATCACCGTCAAGTTGGAATACCGCTCGCCGTCGCCCCTCGGCGCGCGGAACCCAGCGCCGAGGACGAGCAACCTGGGCTTCGCGCCCGACTTCATTGCGGCGCAGTTCCGGGAAAGCTGGGCGCGGGCTCATGTCGTGATAACCACATGCGGCCTCGGGCCGACCTGCGATGACCGCACCCGCGACGCCGTCGCGGCCGTCCTCGGCTGCCGGCTGGTGCACGATCCCGCGGTGGAGGCCGCCATCAGTAAGCGGAATATGGCCCAGATATGGGAATATTTGCCCCTTCTCAGGGGCCAAGTCGACTTGCTAAAGTGGTGTAAATGCTGCCTGTTTATTAAGCCTGGGTTAGACGTATGAAGACTGTCGCTGCGGTATTAGTTGAGCAAAATCGCCTGCTTGAACTTATGGAGCTTGAGGTTCCAGTGCTTAAACCAGGGCAGGTTCTGGTTGAATTGCTGTGGAGCGGGGTCTGTTACACCCAGGTAATGGAGTGGCGCGGGCATAAAGGAAAAGACCCTTTTCTGCCGCACTGCCTGGGCCATGAAGGGGTGGGGGCGGTGCTCGAAGTGGGTGCCGGGGTCAGTAAGGTTAAAGCCGGCGATCGCGTGGTGCTTTCCTGGATTAAGGGTAGTGGGGCTGACGTTCCGAGCACGGTGTACCAGGCTGGGGCGCTAAAGGTTAATTCGGGCGCCATTACCACGTTCGGCCGTCACGCTGTGATCAGTGAGAATCGTTTGACCCCGTTAATCGAGGGTGTAGACCCGCGCACAGCCGCACTTCTTGGCTGTGCTCTGCCAACGGGCTTCGGCGCTGTAGTCAACACTGCTGCTGTGCGCGCTGGGCAGAGTGTGGTGGTGTTCGGAGTTGGTGGTGTTGGTCTCTGTTCGGTGGCCGCCGCTGTGGTGAGCGGAGGTACGCCGGTAGTTGCAGTCGATATTAATCCCGCACGGCTTGCGCTAGCGAAGGACCTCGGGGCCACGCATTGCGTAAATCCGGCCGAGGGTAATGTTATCGAGGCACTCGGTAAGATCGTCAAAGGTGGCTTTGACGTTGCGATCGAGGCAAGTGGCCGACCGGAAGTAATAGCGCAGGCACTATCTGTAGTGCGTAATCAAGGCGGTGCCGCAGTGGTTATTGGCAATGCCAAAGCCGACGAGCGGGTGACTATCGACCCGAAGCAGTTCAATATGGGTAAGCAGCTACGTGGTACTTTGGGAGGAGACACCGTTCCCGATCGCGACATGCCACGATTAATGACCCTGCTTCGAGATCAGCGGATGGATCTGCAGGGGCTGCTCTCCGCTCCGTACCGACTGTCTGATATTAACCAAGCGCTTCTCGACATCGAGCGTGGAGCAATAGCTCGGCCGATTATCGATCTCCGCGCAGGATAAGGTTTTGCTTGCACATTGGGCTTGATTTTGACAACACCATCATTTGCTACGATCAGCTTTTTTGGCACGTGGCACGTGAGCGGGGCTTAATTCCAGCCGACCTACCCCAGAGCAAGGAGGCGGTGCGCGACTATCTTCGCGCGACTGGCCGTGAGCCGGACTGGACCGAAATGCAGGGGGAGGTATACGGCGCGCGGATTGACGAAGCACGAGCTTTTCCCGGCGTTATCGAGTTCATCGCTGCACTTCGTGATGCAGGGCACACTGTTTCAATCATCAGCCACAAAACGGAGCGCCCATTCCGCGGCCCCGGTCACGATCTTCATGCCGCCGCTCGACGGTGGCTCGTGGCGAACGGAGTTGTCGATTCAGCCCCCGGAGCGTTGGTACCCACGGATCGTGTTTATTTTGAAACAACTAAGGAAGCCAAGCTCGAGCGCATAGGCCTCTGTGGTTGTGATGTTTACGTCGATGATCTTCCTGAAATACTCCTTGAGCCGGCATTCCCGAGTCAGACGCAACGCATCTTAATCGATTACCGAGCGGTGCGACGCGATCTGCCTGGCACCCTTATCCAGTGTGCCTCGTGGCGCGCGGTGGCAGACGCGCTTTGTGCTGCTGTGGATCGACACTGCATTCGTGAGATGAGCGCTGCGGAAAAGCTCGCAGCGGAAGATGCCTTGCTGCTGCCTGTCGCCGGAGGCCGCAATAATCGCAGCTTTCTGCTGCGAGACGAGCGTTCGTCTACGTTTGTAAAACGTTATGTTCTCGAGCCCGGTGGGCGCGATAGAGGATCCGCGGAGTGGCTATTTTCGCGATATGCAAGGCTGTGTGGTGCCGCCGTACCCGAACCGTTGGCTCAGCATCGTCGTCCCGATGGAAGTGAAGCAATAGCGTTCCAGTTTACTGCGGGGACGCCGGGCCGTTCGATAACGATGAACGAACGCATGGTTGCCGAAGCGATTCAGTTTATTGTCCGTCTCCAACACCACCTTGAATCGGAGGACGCGCGGGCGCTACCAGCGGCGAGTGAGAGTTGTCGCTCGATTGAACAGCATCTTTTTCTGGTGCAGAGCCGTGTCGATCGGGTGCTGCGAGAGGCTGAACTTCCAGAAAATCTAAGGGAGATTTTTGCCCAGCAGCTCGTTCCGCGTTGGAACGAGATCGTGACGTTTGTGCGGGAAATGATCCGCAACGATGCTGCTCTCGATGCGCCGCTTACAGACCCTGAGCTGGTGGTGTCTCCGTCTGATTTTGGATTTCATAACGCGATTGTCGGCAATGCTGGAAGGGGAGTTACGTTTGTCGACTTTGAGCACGCTGGGTGGGACGATCCCGGGAAGCTCGTGGCCGATTTTCTGTGTCAGCCAGAGGTTCCTGTGCCTGAGGAGTACGGTGAGGTGCTTATCGCCGAATTGGCAGGAGCCAGGGGCTTTTCCGAGCCGTGGCTCGCGACACGTGTCTCGTTGTTGTTACCCTGTTATGTCGTTAAGTGGTGCTGTATCATGCTTAACCATTACGTGCCGTCGTCCGCCGCACGTCGGCGCTATGCCGACCCGCGTGGCAGAGAGCTTGGCGATCATCAGCGGGTGGAGCGATTGTTACGTAGTTACTTGGCGAGGATTAGTCTATGATTTCAAACTCTGACCCGATAGTGGTAATCGGCGCAAATTCATTTTCGGGCCAAGACTTTGTCGACCTGCTGCTTGAGCGCGGGTACCGAGATGTAATTGGTATTAGTCGATCTGCTGAGCGAGGAGCGTTGTTTCTCAAATATAAACGGCACGCCGACCTGGCGAAACGCTTTCGCTACCATGCTTATGATCTCAACGCTGATAAAAGTGCGATCCTCGGTCTTTTTGACAGAGAACGCCCCGCGGCTATCGTTAATTTCGCCGCGCAGAGTGAGGTGGCGCCGAGTTGGGAGCACCCTGAGCACTGGTACCAAACTAATACCGTGGCGCTTGCGTTGCTCGTAAATCACCTGCGGCGCCAGAATTATTTAAAACGCTACCTCCATATCTCATCGCCCGAGGTGTACGGGACCTGTCACGGCACGGTGCTTGAAGGCGCTCCGGTTAAGCCGAGCACGCCGTACGCATCATCGAAGGCTGCTGCAGATGCGCTGCTTACCGTGTATCGGAAGCAATTTCAGTTTCCACTCGTTACTGTGCGCGCCACGAATGTTTACGGCGCACGGCAGCAGCTCTTTAAGATTATTCCGCGCACCGTTATTAGTATTCTAAGTGGGCGCATCGTGCAGTTGCACGGTGGCGGGGTAGCCAAGAAATCCTATATCCACATTCGCGATGTTTCGCGCGGTGAGCTTGATGTCCTCGAGCGTGGAGATATCGGTGAGCTGTATCATATTTCGCCTACGGAAGGGGTTGCGGTTCGCGATGTCGTGTCGCGCATTGCTCAAGTGATGGGTAAAGAGCTGTCAGCGGTAGCGGAGAACGTCGCTGAGCGACCCGGGCAGGATGCCGCTTATGTGATCGACTCCACAAAACTTCGTAAGAAGACCGGCTGGCGCCCAGATGTCACTCTGGAGCAAGGGCTAGCTGAGGTTGTGGCGTGGGTCAAAGATAATTGGGACGAGATTAAGAGACTGCCGCACGAGTATCAGCACAAAGCCTGAGAGCGTCATCAACAAGGATTGGATACGGCCGAGATTGATTTCATCACTAAAGTCCACACTGCAACAAAGCGCGATTATGTCGGTCTTGTTATGCAGGCCGATAAAGCCGAGTGCGCCGAAGTGGCATGCAAGTTTGACAAAGACCACTGGGACGGCGAGCGGCGCTTTGGCTGCGGCGGCATGAGTCACGATGGTCGTTGGCGTCCGGTGGCGGAACGGACGATTGCTCAATACGGCCTTAAGCCGGGAGCAAAAATTCTTGACGTTGGCTGCGGCAAAGGCTGTCAAGCGCGCAGCGTCAAAAAGCAATTTCCTATCAGTAAGCCAGGGTTCCACGCGATAGCGGGGTCGGCGAGCATCCGGGAGAAGTCGTCCGCCACCGCCTGCTCCTCGGCGGTCGACATCCCGCGCTGGCTGCCACAGAGCCGCAGATCAAGTTCCGCCCCGATCTCGGCGGCGCGAGCCGGACCCACGAACCCGAGTTCGGTCCGCAGCCACCAGACTGGCGCGATCTGGACAAGGCTCACCTGCGACGCCGCCAGCCAACCCAACATTGCGATCGGATACGCACCGAGAAGGAAGACGGTCGTGCCGATCGCGATGCGCATCGGTCGGCATGTCCTCCGGACACGCACGGAACCCGCCGCGCCCAACGCCTGGCCGCACTCCGGGCATGTGCCGTGCAGATCGATGCCGCGCAGTTCGAACCGGCACTTCGCGCACTCGACGACGCCCTCGACGCGGCGCCCGCGCCAGCCGGTGACGACAAGCCACGCGCCGAGCAGCGCGACGCACAGGGACGGAACGAGGAACGCGACGAGACCGAGCATGGCACCTCGCGGGAGAGAACGCCGTTCAGTCGGCGTGGAGTGGAACGAAGTCCGCCGGTTCCACCTCGCCGACGGGATCGATCAAGATCGCAACCGGCGTCCGCGCCCGGAGCGCCGCGATGCTCGAGTGCGCGGGTTCAGTGTCGGCTGCGCGCGAGAAGGCGCTTCGCACGCGTTCCTGCAGCGCGCGGTTCGCCCGCTCGAAACCCTCTGGATCCTCGTCTGCCCACGGCCTTTCCGCAGCCTGCTCCTCGAGGCTCGTGAGCGAGAGCATGACGAGCGCACCGGACCGCGCGAGCGCGTCGCCCTCGTCAATGAGGAACGCGCCGATGGAGCCCGACTCCGCGCGCACCGTCAGGACGAGTGCCGTCCACTTCGACGGACCCGCCGCGCAGCGGCCGAGTGCGCGCGCCGCCACATCGAGGAACTCGACGAGGTGCGGCATGTCCTCGTCTGAGAGGGCTTCATCGCTCGTCGCGGTGACCTGCACTCGGTTCGTGCGCTCTGCGCCGATGTTGATGCCATCGAGCGACTCGGCGTCGAGGACGACTCCCGCGAGCGATCGCTCCGGACGGCCCTTCGCGAAGTAGGTGGTCCAGTCCATCAGTGCAGCTTCGCCATGTTCTTCGCCCCGTTCACCGTTGAGTTCACGCGCAGGCGCAGGCCGTTGAGCCGGATGAAGCCGGTGGCGTCGTTCTGATTGTAGGCCTTGGTCGGGTCAGCCTCCATCGTGGCGATGTGCGGGTTATACATCGAAAACTGGCTCTTGCGGCCGGCGACGTAGAGGCCGCCCTTGTAGAGCTTCACGCGCACCGTGCCGGTGACGTTCTTCTGCGATTCCTCGACGTAGGCCTGGAGCGCAAGCCGCTCAGGCGCATACCAGAAGCCGTTGTAAACGAGCTCGGCATACTTCGGGATCAACGCGTCGCGCTGGTGCATGACTTCGCGGTCCATCGTGAGGCTTTCCATCTGGCGGTGCGCGTAATGCAGGATGCTGCCGCCGGGCGTTTCATACACGCCGCGGCTCTTCATGCCCACGAAACGGTTCTCGACCATGTCGACGCGGCCGACGCCGTGTTTGCCGCCGAGCTTGTTGAGCGTCCGCATGACTTGCAGCGGCGTGAGCTTCTTCCCGTTCACGGCCACGCAGTCGCCCTTCACGAAGTCGAGCGTGACGAATTCGGGCTTGTTCGGCGCGTCCTCGGGCAGCACGGAAAGCGTAGTGAAGTAATCACGGTTCTTCTTCGGGTCGAAACTGTCATACCAAGGGTCTTCGAGGATGCCGGCCTCGTAGGAAATGTGCAGGAGGTTGCGATCCATCGAGTAAGGCTTCTTCGCGCTGGCTTGCACGGGGATGCCCTTCGCGGCGCAGTAATCAATCATCTGCTGGCGGCCGGGGAAGTCCTTGCGATACCGCTCATCGCGCCACGGGGCGATGATCTGCAAGCTGGGCGCGAGCGCGGCGGCGGTCAGCTCGAAGCGGACCTGATCGTTGCCTTTACCGGTTGCGCCGTGGGCGATGGCGTCGGCCTTCTCAGCCTTGGCAATCTCCACCATGCGCTTGGCAATGAGCGGACGCGCGATGCTAGTACCAAGGAAGTATTGGCCTTCGTAAATCGCGCCGGCGCGCATCATCGGGTAAATGAAGTCTTTCGCGAATTCGTCCTGGAGGTCATCGATGTAAATCTTCGACGCGCCGGTCTTGCGGGCCTTCTTTTCGAGGCCCTTGAGTTCGTCGTCCTGGCCGATGTTGGCGCAAAAGGCGATCATTTCGGCATTGCCGTAGGTTTCTTTGATCCACGAGAGAAGGACGGAGGTATCGAGGCCGCCAGAGTATGCGAGGACGATTTTCATGAGTTCAAAACCAGTACAATCAGGGAGCGACTTAAGGGCATGCCGCGCTGGGTGAAAAGCGAAAAGTGCTATCGCTACCGGGGGCGAATTTCGGCCGACGGGGCCGCACCGAAAAAATGGTTGAGCTAATGCGCAAGGGGGAAGCTGAAGAAGCTAGCCCGGCGACTAAAGGGAATGGCGCAGCTATTTCGCTAAATTGAAGCAGACCAGCTTGTCCTCACTGCGCAGGTAAAGCCGCCCGCGTGACAGCACCGGCCCTGTCCAACTCGGATAGCCGAGCATCGGGACCTGCCAGCGCGCGAGTTCCTCCGGCTGCTTAGGGTTGGGCCTGAAAATCCCCAACAAACCAAACTCACCAAGCACATAAAGCTTACTGTCCGCAAGAATGGCCGCACCGCGCCCGTAAACGGGAAGTTGCGTGCCGTGCGGCGGATGTTTCTGCGCCCGCTCATCGCGGCTCCAAGTCAATTTGCCAGTCTTGAACTCCACGCAACGAAACGTCGCGTCTGGCTCATCGCGCCCACTGAACGCGTAGAGATGGCCGTCCAGCAGGACGGGCGTGTTCCAGTGCAATTCAAGCGCGGGCACCCTCCACCGGCCCGTCGCCGGATCGCGATCATCCATGTCCATCGGGTGTCGGCGCGGGTCACGCCACACTTCGTCGTACGATTTGCCGTCCGGCTTCACGCGCAGCAGCACCGCGCCGCTCCGGTAGTAAGCGGCGGAAATCAGTACGAGGTCATCCTGCACCACAGGATTCATCGCGTTGACCGAGTCATTGGCGAAAGACTGAAACCAACGAGTAAAGTTCACCGCGCCATTAGTCGGATTCACAGAGACCAAGCCTTGCCGCATTAGGCAGAAAATGTGCCGCCGCCCATGGATCGTCGCGGCCACCGGTGATGCATAGCTCGCGAGTTTCTCCTGTCCCGTCCACTCATAGGGCCGCTCAGCTCTCCAGCCCAGCGTGGTGACGCCCTCCCAGTTGGCTTTGCCTACGCTCTGCCAGAGCGTCTTCCCAGTCGCCGCGTCAAAGGCCACCATCCCTGCATTGGGCTGCCCGCCAACCATCGCGATGAGTTTGTCGCCTTCGAGTATCGGCGTGGAGCCGACGCCAAAAAACGCCTCCGGCACGTTGAAGTCCCGCGCCGTATCGCGCTGCCACACGAGCTTGCCGGTGGCGAGCTCAAGGCAAAGCAGCTTGCCCTCCGCACCGAAGGTGAAACACCGGTTCGTGGTCAGCAATGGCGAGCAACGCGGGCCGTTGTTGTAGCCGAACGGGTCTTGATAGCGGCTCGGATAAGCGTACCGCCAAACGGAATTCCCCGTGGCCGGGTGCATCGCCTCGACGACCTCCTCGTCTTTGACGCGTTGATGCAGCACCAGCAAATCCCCCCGCACTGACGGCGCGCTGTAGCCCGTGCCGATGTCCCGCTGCCAGACCACGGGCAAACCACCCTTAGGAAATTGGTCAAGCAAGCCCGTCTCCCGCGAGGTGTTATCGCCGCGCGGCCCGAGAAAATGCGGCCAGTCTTCCACCACGCCAGCACTCCGAGCGGCAACAGCGGACAGCAGCAGGACTAGCAGCGCGATAAGTTTCATGGACATTCTTGGACGAGCATGGTCGCCGCCACTTCCCACGGCGAGTGCGTTCTTGTGTGACATTTGCCAGCGGAGCTTATTGGGACGCAACTCTTCGAAGTCCATTTGCCAGAACCAGGTTCCCGAGCGCTTGCCATCGTTGGCGAAAAGACGCGGCGGGATGGTCAGGTGCTAAAAACGGAATGCCCCCGCCAGACCTTGCGGCCCGACGGGGGCAAAACGGGGGATGGGAGTGCGCCACGCTCTCTTTCCCGGACCGGCATTAGGCGCGCCCTCGCGGGGCTGCCGGCTTCCCGACGCTGTTCTCCACGGCAAGCGGAGTTTTCGGCCTCGCAGCAGGGCCGTCCAGCACCTTGCGGCGACTGGAATTCGAGTGAGGCTTTTCAGCTCGCTTGGGCTGATGGTTGCGCCACCGGCCCACGAACCAGGTCAAGACACGACTGTGTGTACGGTCCGCGTCTTAACCACTTAGCGCAGGGACAGCCACCGCTTTTGGCAGTGCGTTTGCCCCGTGCCACGGGTCTCGCCTCTTGACTCTCAGGTTGCGTTTGGCTCACAGGCCAGCGGTGCCGTTTGTAACATCGCCGACGTTGCGGAAGGTTTTCATGGGCCTTGCCGAGGCCGCATGTCCTTCCCGGTGCGGGAACTTGTTTTGTCCACCTTTCGGTGGCTTTGACTAACGGCCGTCTTACAACAACCGCCAGAGCTGCCCGCCCCGTGCTGATTCACGGTAGCAACCGGATACCCTCTGGGTAACCGCGATTCACACCGGCCCGAAACCAGCCGGCGTTACTTGAATCGACTCGGAGCGGTTTCTAATCGCCCCTCGCCGCCAAGCTCCTCGATCGCGTGTGACGGGCCGCGACGCCCGCCAGAGGAGCTGGTGAATTCTGCCTCTTCGCGCACGCCTTGCGGCGCACATTCAGAGGGGCCGAGCCAACCAGCCTGTCCCGGCCTTTCCCCAGTCACCTGGGATTATCCTCGAAACTTCTCCGGCATTCTTTCGTCCGCCGTGTCTGCTTCGGTTCTTTCAATGAACTGTTAAGACGTTAACACAGTTTTCTAATCCCACTACAATTTCATATGCACACCTTGTTCACCGCAGTTTATTGCGCAAAAAACTTTAAAACTAAAATAAAGACCCGGTTTTACGGGCTTTTCCCGCGCGGCTAAACAAACTATGCACACGTATTAAACTGTTTGGGAAAGACTTTTGTGAACAAGCCGCGCCGAGAAATTCGGTACGGATAAAGAAAAACCGCCCGACTTCGGGCGGTTTGGGGTCAGCGGGTCGCACTTACGACTTCTTACCCGCTGCTTTGGTCTTTACCGCGACCTTCTTGCGTTTGAGGTAAGCCTTACGACGCCGACGTTTCTGTACTTTATTGGATTGTCTGCCCATAACTTCTTTACTTTGCCGAACTGTTTTTGTTGGCTGGGCCAACTATGAAGTTCCGCAGTGGACGCTTCAATCTCTATTTGCTGGCGCTAACCCTTATGGCGCTGCTGACCGCGTGTGAAACCACCAGCACGACAGGGGCTAGCGGAAAGAAGGGCACCAAAGAACTCGCCAGCATCCGCGTACACCTAGAGACGCATGCAGACCCAATCCTCGGCACCAGCCGGCAGGTGACGATCGGCCGCGAGAACCCGCAGACGTTCCACGTCAGTGGCCCGATGCTAAGCGAAATTCACCTTATCGGAGCTGAGGTCTGGGAGGGTCAGTCCGGCCAATACGCCATCCACCTCAAGTTTGACCGCCAAGGTACGCAAATCTTAGAGAGCCTATCGCTGTCCTATCGCGGCAAGCGGCTGGCCATCATGAGCCAATTCCCGGAGCCACGCTGGATCGGCACTGAGCGGCTGGAACGGCATATGGCCAACGGCTCGCTGGTGTTTCGCCCAGATGCGACGCGCGAAGAAACGGACCGCATCTGCAAAGGGCTTAACCTTGCCGTAGCGCGGTTAAAAAAGGCCAAAGAGTGGTGAACGTGATTGTGCGTTGCGTCCTACTGCTCCTTCCGTGCCTGCTTTGTCAACCCACGGCGGGTCAACCCTTCCAACTGCCCACGCCCAACCGAGCAATTTTCACACCTGGCGCGGAGGAGAAATACTTCGCACCCACGCCGGGCAGGACTTGGACGGCCGGCACCTTCGGCTGCGTGCGCTCCGACGGTCATCAACTCCACGAAGGCATAGACATCCTCTGGACGCGGCGAGACAAAAAGGGTGAGCCGACCGACCCCGTGACCGCCGCCGCCGAGGGCACAGTGGCTTACGTAAACCGCAAGTCCAGCCTCTCAAACTACGGCAACTACATCATCCTCCGGCATCGCATAGACGGGCTGAACCTCTGCACCCTATACGCGCATTTGGCCAGCATCCAAGATGGCCTGAACAAAGGCGATAAGGTAAGGGCCGGCGAGGCGCTTGGCGTTTTGGGTCGCAGCACAAACACTAAAACCCGCATCGCGGCCGAGCGCGCACACCTGCACTTTGAGATCGCGCTGGTCGCCAGCGAAAATTATGCGACGTGGCACGAGTCCAACCTGAAAGGTCTGCGCAACGACCACGGCAACTGGAATGGCCGCAACCTTCTCGGCCTTGACCCGCGCGCGGTGCTGCTGCGCCAACGCGCCGACGGTGAAAAGTTCAGCCTGCCACACTACTTGCAGAAGCAGACGGAGCTGTGCCGAGTTCTGGTGAAAGCGGCGGACTTTCCCTTCGCGCGAGCGCACCGAGCGCTGGTCAGCACGAATCCGGCGGTGGAGCGGGAAGGTGTCGCCGCCCACGAAATCATGCTGAATTTCAACGGAGTGCCCTGCCAGATTATTCCGCGCGCGCCATCCGAGGTGAAGGACTATACCGCCAAAGTTCACTTGCTCACCGTTAATGAAGCAGAGCAACGCGCACATGGTTGCCGTAAATTTCTCACCACCAAGGGTGGAAAGTGGGAGCTGACCGCCGAGGCCCGACAACATCTCGACCTTTTGTTCCACTGATGAGCCCAGCCCGGCGCGACTTCGGTCACGCAAGGTCACGCGCTTACGCCTTGCCTGAAGGCCATGGTTTTGATACGCGTTTGATGCTTTCTCCTCCATGACGCCCGCGTTAAATGACGTTAAGCTCCGACTTGCCTCCGCCCTCGAGCGCAAGGATTTGCCCGACGGCACGCGGCTGCTCAAGCAGACCAACCGGGGTGAATACCTTGCCCTAAACGCCCAGCAGGAGGCCATCCTCGCCGAATTCGATGGCCAACACACTGGGCAAGAGGTGCTCCAACGCCTGCTAAACGGCGAAAAACGCCCTAAAATCCGCGCATTCTATGATCTAGTGTTAGCGGCGCAAGCGAAGGGCTTTCTTTACGAAGGCGACACCGAGCCGTTGACCGTGACCAGTGGCCGTCGCTGGAATGTCCGCTGCTCGCCGGCTAGCGCATTAGCACTGGCGCTGTGCCTCATTGGGGCGGGCGCGGCGTCCATGGCAGCGGCAAATCTCCCGCTCATTCCCGAACCAAGAGGATGGTTACTTGCGCTGTTCGCTGTATCGGCGGGATTGAGTCTCGCCAACGTTCTGGCTGGCGCCGTTCTCAGCGGGCTGGGTCGTGAGGTGTATCGGGCCGAAGTGCGACTGGACTTGGCGCTGCCGTTCTTCAGCGTGGACACGCGCGACGCGCTCATGGGCGGCCGGCGCGTGGAGGTGCTGGTTGCGCTGCAAATGCTCGCCGTGCCCTTCGGCATGGCGCTGCTGGGCTGGACGCTAGGTTCCACGCCCATCTTTCTGGCCAGCTGGGTCACGGCGTTGCTGCTGACCGCTCCGTTCGGTGGCTCACCCGCGCATACGCTGATGCACGCGCTGTTCCGCAAGCAGCACGAATTACCCCGTTGCGCGGACACGTTCCTCAACCAGAAGTTCCTCACTAACCTCATCAACTGGCGGGAGGAAGTTTCCGAAGCCTCCTATTTTTACGGACTATCTACCTGGGCCCTGCTGTGGCTGGGCGCCGTGTTCCGGTTCGCCTCCGAGCTGATTAAACAACAGGCCAGCACAGGCGACAACGTCCTCTTCCAACCCGGCGCACAGACAATCATCTTCTTGCTCGTGCTGGTAGTTGCCGCCCCGCTGGTTTATCTGCTCTGGCTGGTCGGCAAAACAGGCTACCGCCTGCTCACGCCAAAGCTGTCTTCCGCCGAATCCCGCCTGCAAAGGAGTTTCGCGGGCCTGCAACGACCCGACGCCGACGCTTCAGTCAAGTTCCTTTCCGGCACCCTGCTCTTCTCGCAGCTCACCGAGCCGGAGGTTCGGGCGGTGGCAGCGGCGATGGAGTTCTTCGCCGTCAAGCGCGGCACGCGCATCATTCGTGAGCGCGACCAAGGCGACCTGATGTTCGTCATCCACAGCGGCCGCGTGGAGGTGCAGAAGGAGGACGAGGCCGGCGCGCTCCGGCCCGTGGCGCAGCTCACGTGCGGAGACGTGTTCGGCGAGATCGCGCTACTCCAACAGGTGCCGCGCACCAGTTCAGTCATCGCGCTCGAGACTACGGAGCTGTATGCGCTAAAGAAGCGAGATTTTGACCGGCTGCTGCTCTCAACGCTCGGCGCGAAGAAAATTCAGGAGACGGTGCAGGTCTGTGCGTTCCTGCGGCGGAACCCGATGTTCGCCGACTGGCCACCGCACGCGCTCATGAAGATTGCGGGCGAGTTTACCTTCCACGACTGTGTGGCCGGCGTGGAAATCTTGCGTGAAGGTCGACAGAACGAAAAGTTCTACATCGTGTACGAAGGCGAATTTGGCGTGCTGAAGGCGGGCCAGCGGGTCGCCACGCTCGGGCCAGGCGATTTCTGCGGCGAAATCAGCCTGCTTCAAGGCTCCGCCGCCTCCGCGAACGTTACCGCATTGCGCAACGGCCGCTGCCTCAAACTTGACCGCGCGAGCTTTCTCCAACTTGTGAGCCACGACTTCCTAACCGGCCTCACCATCGAACGTGCCTCGGACAACCGCAGCGTGACGCTCCGCAAGAAGGCGGCGACCAAATGAGCGCGCTGCTTAAAATCCTCCCGCTCGCCGCCGCCGCCGGCGTCGCCGCCGCGAATAGCGACGCGCTCAAGAAGAGCCTGGACATTT
>Ga0194127_10003281_pt1 | contig 20939 bp, 19 predicted proteins | sample TA2KigC100mmetaG_FD_148624 | JGI IMG/M metagenome (GOLD analysis project Ga0194127, IMG submission 148624) | Freshwater microbial communities from Lake Tanganyika, Tanzania - TA2015036 Kigoma Deep Cast 100m | ecosystem: Environmental > Aquatic > Freshwater > Lake | place: Tanzania: Lake...
TTTTTCGCCGATCACCGTTGCATATTTCCCCGGCAGGGATTCGATGAAATCTCCCAGGCGGGCGGATATTGCCGCCTGCGCCACATCCTCTTGTGTTGCATCTGCCCTGCCCAGGCGGATGTTTGCTGCGATCGTATCGTGAAAGAGGTGGGGTCTTTGCGGAACCCACGCAATCGAATCGATGGAGGGGGAGTGATCCGTTACCAAGTGTTCATAGCTGGTGATCACCCTGCCCGATTTCGGATGGATGAAACCCAGGAGCAGGTTGATAAGCGTGGATTTCCCCGCGCCGGTTTTGCCCACCAGCGCAATGTGACGGCCGCACGGAAATGAGCAATTGATGTCCTGGAGGGCAGGTGTGGATTCTTGCGGGTATGTAAATGAGACCTTTTCGAGCCGGAGTTCGAGAATGCCCGATCGAGTGTCTTCTGCCGGTGGGGTACGTCTTATCCCGCGGCTGGGGACGGGAATATCTAGAATTTCAAAGATTCTCCTTGCTGCAGTCGCACCAGCCATCCCGGCGTGGAACCTGGCAGCCAAGGCACGCAGGGGCATGTAAAATTCCCCCGCCAGCACCAGCAGGAAGAGGGCAGGTTGAAAATCCATCCTGCCGTAGAGCAGGCGGAAGCCGATTTCCACCGCGATGATTGCCGTGCTCAGTGTGGCAAGCAGTTCGAGCGTGAGCGCGGAAAGGAAGGTGACGCGCAGGACACCGAGCGTGGCATCGCGGTACTGCTCGCTGGTTTGCGCGATCGATGACGCCTGCGCTTTTGACTGGCCGAACAGCTTGAGGGTGGTCAATCCCTGCAGGCTGTCCAGGAAGTGTGCGCTCAACAGTCTCAGAGCCTCATATTGGCGCCGGGTGACGATCTCCGCGCCCCTGCCGATCATGATCATAAAGAACGGGATGAGCGGCGCGGTGACGAGGAAAATGGTCCCGGAAAGCAGGTCGAGGGGAAAGGCGACCATCAGAATGGACAGTGGAACGAGGGCGGTGATGACCAGTTGCGGAAGGTACTGGCTGTAATATGCGTCGAGCGCCTCGATGCCCTCCACCGCGGCTGTGGTCAATTCGCCGGTGCGCTGCCCTCGCGAGTAGGCGGGGCCGAGTTTGAGAATATGTGCGAATAGCCGCTCGCGCAGGTTGGTTTTGATACGCACCGCGACCGCGTTGGCAGAGATTTCATTGAGCCATGTCAACAGGGCGCGGCCGGCGATCGCAGCCAGCATCAGGAGCATCAGTTTCCAGACCTGTTGCAGGGTGTGCTGATCCAAATACACCTGCTGGATTGTGGTGCTGAGAAGCCAGGCCTGCCAGATGGTAAGCAGTCCGGCTAACACCCCGGTAAGGATCGTGGAGAACAGTGGTAGACGTGTGTCGCGGGTGAGGGCGAGAAGTCTGCGGTGCATGGAGAATATGAAGAGACCAGCAGCTGCCAAAAAAAGGAAGGTCGAAGGGAGTATATCCTTCAACCTTCCATCCTTCAATCCGGCGTGGGTTTAATAGACGAGACTCTTTTTATCCGTGCTGATGCGCTTGCGGAACATGTAGTAGGACCAGCCCTGATAGGCCAGTACGACCGGCACGAAGATCAACGCCACGATGCTCATGACCGTCAGGGTGTATTGCGAGGAGGAGGCATTGGAGATCGTCAGGCTCCATTCCGGGTTGGTGCTGGAAATCATCACCCGCGGGAACATCAGGGTGAAAAATGCCACCTGGGTCAGGACGAAACGCACGCCGGTCGAGATGAACGCCCAGCCCTCCATTTTGCGGTTGATGAAGAGGATGGTCGAGAGCAGAATCACCACGGATGCAATCGGAATGATGCCGGGATCGATCCCGATCTTGGTGGTGATGTCGGTGTACACGTACGTGGTGGCAGCCAGCAGGACCACCATGACCGCCGCGGCGATGTACAGCTTTTTCGAGGCTTCACGAACCCGATCGCGTAATTTACCTTCCAGTTTCAAGGTCAGGAAATTGGCGCCGTGCAGCAGGAAGACGCTCACCATGGTCATGCCGCCGATCAAACCGTAGGGATTGAGCAGGGTGAACAGGTTGCCGGTGTACATCATGTCCTGGTTGATGGGCACCCCGCGTGCCAGATTGGCAAAGGCTGCACCCAGCAGCAGCGATGGCAGGAAGGACCCGACCGCGATCATCCAATCGAATGTGCGCCGCCATTTGGGATTGGAATCCTTGGAGCGGTACTCGAAGGCTATGCCGCGCAGGATCAGTCCGATCAGCACTAGGAACAGTGCCAGATAGAAGCCGCTGAACATTGTGGCATACCAGTGCGGGAAGGCGGCAAAGGTCGCGCCTCCGGCGGTCAGCAGCCAGACCTCATTGCCGTCCCATACCGAGCCGATCGTGTTGATGACCGCCCGGCGTTCCTCGTCCTTCCTTCCCATGAAAGGAAGCAGCATCCCCACCCCGAAGTCAAAGCCCTCCAGGAAGAAGAAACCGATCCAGAGCACGGCAATCAGGATAAACCAAAGGGTTTGCAGGAATTCGTAAGACATGGTTTTTCTCCGCGACTAGTCTTGAGCGCCGACGCGCCCAGGAGCCGCGTCAACGGATTCATGCAGGGCGGCATCCGGGCCTGCGATGGCGTACTTCTTCATCAGGTACACCATCGCCGCGGCCAGGGAGCCGTATACTGCTGTGTAGCCGATCAGGGAGATGAGCAGATCGACCGTGGTGAGATTCGGCGAGACGGCATCCTCCACCTTGAGCAGGCCGAAGACGATCCATGGCTGGCGACCCATCTCCGTCAGGATCCAACCACTGGCATTGGCCAGGTAGGGCAGGGTCAGCGCGCCGATGGGAACGTACTTCATCCACTTGGCTTTTTCGTAATTTTTCTTACGCGTTGCGTACAGGAACCAGGCGGATGCACCCATCATAATAAACCCGAAGGCCATCATAATGCGGAAAGTCCAGTAGGTGACCACCATCAGGGGAATGTAATCCCCCGGCCCGTACTGCTGCTCGTACTGCATCTGGATTTCGTGCACACCCCTCACTTCGCAGCTGAAATCGTTGCACGCCAGGGAACTCATGACATACGGGATGCGGATCGACCACACTTCCCTTTTACCACTGAGATCCCCGATGGTGAGCAGGGAGAAGGAGGCGGGTTGCTCGGTTTCCCAAATGGCTTCCAATGCCGCCAGTTTCATCGGTTGGGATTCGTACATGAACTGGCCCATGGTATGACCGCCCAGGAAGACCAGGGTGGAGGCGATCAAACCGGCCAGGGCGCCCATCTGAAAGGACCGTTTGAAGAAGGCCATATTTTGCTTGCGGACGAGGTGGTAGGCGCTAATTGCCAGGATCAGGAAGGAAGCCATGGCAAGTCCGTCAGCCAGAGTATGCCAGACGAAGACCCAGGCTTTCTCGTTCGTGATCAGTGCCAAAAAGTCCACCAGCTCGGCTCGGCCCGTGGATTCATTGATGATATATCCGACGGGATGCTGCATCCAGCCGTTGGCGATTAGAATCCACACAGCCGACAGGTTGGAACCGATCGCGACCAGCCAGATCGATGCCAGGTGCACCTTCTCGGGGATCCTCCCCTCCCCAAAGATCCAGACGCCCAGGAATGTGGATTCCATGAAGAAAGCCAGCAGGGCTTCGATGGCAAGCGGGGCGCCGAAAATATCCCCCACGTAGCGGCTGTATTCGCTCCAATTCATGCCGAACTGGAACTCCTGCACGATGCCGGTCACCACGCCGATGGCAAAATTGATCAGGAATAACTTGCCCCAGAATTTGGTCATCTTGCGCCAGGTCTCATCCCGGGTCTGGTAGAAGCGGGTCTGCATGAAGGCCACAAACCAGCCCAGTCCCAGGGTGAGGGGGACAAACAACCAGTGATAGATGGTCGTCAACGCGAATTGCAGTCTTGAAAGTAAGATAGGATCCATTTTTGGTGCTCCACAATTGGTCTCGAATAATTGGATAAGGTGATGAACGAAAATGATGATATCCGGATGATGCTCCTTTTCAATTCTGGTATAGAACCAGAGGCTGGATGAATTCCAGTTGGTGCAGGATTAAGGATTGCACTCTTGCCCAATGGCAGCGGTCAGGCAACAGCGAGCCCTCCATCCCTGCCGGCATCGGTATGGATGGATCCGCCGGTGCAAGGTCGGCAACGATTCGCTGATCCAGCCCGGGGAATGAGCGTCTCGGGTACGGTCCGGGAAGTGGGAACGCGTTTCGATTCCGGTTGCTTGGAGAGCGCGAGCTCCACGGGAACGGCGCAGTCTGGCTGGGGATCAATTCGCAGCATTGAATAGCGTCCATACATTCTTGGGTGCATCGGTCAACGTTTACTTGTATTGTAAGTAATTCCTCTCAGAATCGGTTGTGAAATTCATCATGTGTATACAAGTCAAACATCAATCGTTCCCAGTCCGGCCGGGGGATTGGCCGGGTTGGTTTGATGGCCGGCCGGGAGTCGTGTGTTTCGCGAGCGCAGTATTCCATAGCCGTACAACGGCAGCCGGGGATAGTGGATCGATGATTGTGGGATATAATCCCAACAATATTTTCTTGATGAGGTAGCTCAATGATCGATCCGGTAATCTTCACATTCAAATTATTCAATATTCAGGTCGCCTTGCGATGGTACGGCGTGCTGGTCATGCTGGGCGCGATCGTCGGTGCGTGGTATGCCGAACGGGAGATTCGACACCGCGGAGAAAACGGTGATTCGATCTGGGACGCCATGGTCTGGGTGTTGCCCATCGGCATCATCGGCGCCCGCGTATGGTTTGTCATGAACAGTATTCTGGGCGGCAATACGTACTATCTCGATAATCCCGGAAAGATCGCCTACATCTGGGAGGGAGGCCTGCATTTCTTTGGCGGCCTGCTCTTTGGTGCGATCGCCCTGTACTTCTTCCTGAAGAAAAATGGCATGGACTTGTGGCTGTTCCTGGATGCGATTGCTCCGGCTACCCTGTTGGGTCAGGCCCTGGCGCGCCCGGCGAATTACATCAACCAGGAATTGTATGGCCAGCCGACTCTTCTCCCCTGGGGGATTCCCATTGAGGCGCCCTATCGTCTGCCGCAATACTCAGACTTGTCCCAGTATCCAATGGATTCCACCCGCTTCCATCCGACGTTTGCCTATGAGATCATCCTAAACATCCTGATCGTGCTGTTCTTGTGGTGGATTTCGCGACAGTATGCGAAGTTGATGAAGCCCGGCACAATCTTCAGCGCCTGGTTGATGCTTGCCGGAGCTTCCCGAACCTTCATTGAATTCTTCCGACCGGATCAGCCCAAAATCGGGGATTCATTTGTCAGCTACACCATGGTGGTTTCGATATTGATGTTCCTGGTGGGGCTGATCATGCTGCTCCTGCGGTATGAAAAATTGAAATGGGCTGTTGCCGAAGGCTGGGAAACGCGGTATCAGATCAGGAAGACGGAGCGGAAGGTCCGCCGGAGGATTTCCCCTGACCCCGCAGGCGAACCGGCACAGGCATCGCCAAAGACCCAGACGAAATTGCCCGCGAAGAAACCAAGGAAAAAACCGTCCACTGCTAGAAGGTAATAAAATGCCCGGTCACCACCGGGCATTTCTTATCTATGGGCGCGGCACTTCCACGCGGGATGCCGGAAGCGGGGCGCGCTGGTCGAATTCGAACCTCGTGAAAATATCCGCATACCTCTCGACGATCTGCTCACGGGTGAAGCCCATCTCCTCGTACGAGTACACGTGGTCGCTGTTGTACGCCAGCGTATCCTTCACGGCCTGATCTACGATGGTCTCCAGGCCGGGCTTATCCGGGTAGCCAAACTGCTCATAGAAGGCGCGAATGACCGCCTCCGGCCGCTGGATCAGATCATCGTATTTCAGGATCAGGTGCCGCCGGGAGGGATGTGTGTCCAGATACTCCAGGGGGTGCCTGTACCAGAAGCGGGTCAAGTCCGTGATCTCGTCGATGTAGAAAAATCCCTCGCCCGGATCGGTGAATTGGCGGCGCGCGTAATTGATCCACGAGATCGTAGACGGAAGCATATCCAAGGGATTGCGGACCAGGTAAATGATGCGCGCATCGGGGAAGAACTCGGCGAGAGTTTCGATCTTGGGGCAGAAAGCAGGATTCTTGGCGACGAAATAGCGCTTTCCGGTGGCATACATGTGCCGCTGCAGCATGGATCGGTAAAAAGTCATGATGCGCCGTTTGTGCTCCGGCGCCAGGGCACGATCGAAATGCTGATAATCCGGCATTTCATCCATGAAGGGGAAGAGAAAGGTGACGAAGTAACCATCCCAGATGTGCAAATGGATGTTTTCGTCCTCTTCCGGCTGGAAGAATGAAATGGGGTGGATCTTGATCTTTCCCAGTGTGGCCCGGTCGAACGCGAATAAAAGGCGATGCAAAATCCCATTGAGGAAGCGCCGGTCGAACCGCGAGACCAGCTGGGTGACCTTCTTTTGAGTCACCGAAGGTGTCAGATAGATATCCCAGGTGGTCAGGCTGGTGAACGTCTCCACATCCCGCGAAAGCAGCCGGTGCAGGAAGGTTGATCCGCTGCGCAGGTTGCCGAGGATGAACAGGGGCTTTTCGATCGGTTGATTCCTGTAAGCGGGGAACAGCAAATCATCAAGGGCGAAACACAACCAATGGATCAACGATCCCAAAGGCCAGACCAGGTAGAAAAGCACTAGAAAGATGAATCTCTTTCGGGTGAGGCGGGCCGGGGTGTTCTTCGAAGCGAAGAAGGACCGGTAGAACGATCGCCAAAAAAGGCGGAAGTTATATTTCATTTGGTCGGGATATCCTGGCATGGGATGCTTACAGTCAGAAAGGCCGATCCGGCCTCTCTGCGGCTATTCTATCACCAATCCACTTCTTTGAGATTCACGACAAGGCAGGCGTGTTTTTTCTGTCTCAAGACAGGCGCGCCCAGGATTTGTTCCATCAGATTGCCGAATAAGAGAGGGTAAAATACATTCTGTGACTTTTATTGAATGAGGAGAGAAAATGGCTGACCGATTGACTTATAAAGCGACACAGGAATATTTATCCACGCTCGTGCCGGAGAGAGAACCGGAATTGAAGAAAATGGAAGCTTATGCGGAGGAGCACGGCTTCCCGATCATCGGACCCGTCTGTGGATATTATTGCTACCAACTGGCATGGATGATCAATGCGAAGTCCGTTTTTGAACTTGGATCCGGTTTTGGCTACTCGACGGCATGGTTCGCGAAGGCTCTCAAAGAAAACGGAGGCGGGCTGGTGCATCATACCGTCTGGGATGAAAAGCTGTCGGCGATGGCTCGCGAGCACCTCGCGAATTTGGGTCTGGTAAATCTCGTAAAATTTTACAATGCCGAGGCGGTCGAATCGTTGAAAGGTGCGGCCGGCCCATTCGATATCATCTTCAACGATATCAATAAGGAGGCGTATCCCGCTTCCTACCTGGTGATCAAGGAGAAACTCCGCAGCGGTGGATTGTTGATCATCGATAACATGCTGTGGAGTGGACGGATCTTCGATAAGAAGAATGTTACCGAAGCGACGAATGGGGTGCGGGAAATCACCCGCCTGGTCACCCGCGATCCGGATTGGATCGTGAGCCTCGCTCCGCTGCGCGATTTTATGATCGTCGCGTATAAGAGGTGACATGCCCTATCAATTCGATTCACTGCCTTCCCGCAGAATCCCCTACACGACCAATAAATGGTCCCTCTATCCGAAGGATGTAATCCCGATGTGGATCGCGGATATGGATATCCCGACCGCGCCGCAAATCATCGCCGCCTTACGCAAACAGGTGGAGCAAGGGGTGCTGGGATACGAACTGCTTTCGAAGCATCTGTTGGAGACCATTACCGCGCGGATGAAGAAACTGTACGGCTGGGAAGTCGACCCGCAATCGATCGTTTACACGGCGGGGGTCAGCAATGGATACAACATTGCCGCGCGTGTATTATGTTCCAGCGAGCGCGGGTATTTAATCCAGACCCCGGTTTATAACGAATTCCATGAAACGCATGAAAAGACCGGGCTTCCGCAGCTTGTTTCACCACTCGTGATGCGCACCGAGGGCCGGCGCATCCGTTATGAGGTTGATTTCGACGACTTCCGGATCCAAACTCAAAAGGCGGCGATGTTCCTGTTATGCCATCCGCACAATCCGGTGGGACATATTTTCAATGAGGCCGAACTAAGGAGAATGGCGGAGATCTGCCTCGAAAATAATGTGACGATCGTCGCCGATCAGATCCATGGCGAATTGCTGCTCGGTGACGCAAAGTTCACGCCGCTGGCGATTCTTTCTCCGGAAATCGAAAAGCAAACCATCACTTTGATCTCGGCTTCGAAAGCGTTCAATGTGCCGGGTCTCTCGTGCGCCTTCGCCATCATCCCGAATGTGGACTTAAGAAAGCGATTCTTCGACACTGCGAACGGGATGTCTTTCGAAATTTCCTCCACCGGTCTGACGGCCGCCTACGTCGCTTATGCAGGCCGTGCGGACGCGTGGCTGCGTGCGTTGCGGCGTCACCTCACCGACAATCGTGATTACCTGCTGAAGTTCGTGGATGAAAACCTGCCCGGAATTCGTATCACCCGGCCGGATGCCACGTATTTGGCCTGGCTGGATTGTTCCGAATTGAATCTCAAACCAACGCCTCAGCAATTCTTCCACAAACAGGCCGGGGTTGTATTCAGCGCAGGCGAGAAGTTTGGAAAAGAAGCCGGCAGTTTCGTCCGTCTCAACTTTGGCACTTCGCGGTCGATCCTCGTGAAAGGCTTGAAACGGATGCGCAAGGCTCTGGCCTCAGAATAAAATGACGGATGGGAGTTTACCCATCCGTCAAACAGGTATTTCCAGGAAAGCGCCTTTCGCCGCCTTCATATCGTTTGGGGAACGTCTGGTCTCAAAGCAGAGACTTTGACCAGGTCAGGGCGTTTCAGCCTTTCCCTTGATGTCCCTTTCAGGGGGTAAATCGATAGCAACCTCCTTTCTCTAAACCTGGAATCAGCATACACCAAATTGCCGCTCTTTACATTAAAAACACTTGATAAAACTGTAATGAGCTACCTGACAGTTTGGTGAAGCCCGATGGTCGAGCAGCCGCGAATGCACCGAGACCAACGAGCACTTTGAAGAAATTAGTGTCAGGTGGCCTGAACTGTAATTGTGATTTGGAATCACGTCATTCGCGTATCCTTAGCGCTTGTTCCTTTCGGAACTAAAATTAAGCGTGCAGAGTCGGATAATATGATACCTGCGAAGGCTGTGTTTCTGTTGTGATGCCAATCGATAGACCGGAAGAAGAGGGTAGATTAGAATTGGATTGATGAGAAAAATCGGTATTCTGGGAATCGGCCAGACACGCATTGAGGAACAATGGGATAAATCCCTGCGGGAGATCGGGGGGGAAGCTGCGCTCTATGCACTTCAGGATGCTGGCCTCGAAAAAGTGGACGCGTTGTTCGTTGGAAATATGATCGCGCCCATTGCGGATGGACAGAATCTGCTCGGGGTGTATTTTGCCGATTGGCTGGGTCTGTGGAAGAAGGAGGCGATCCATATCGAGGCGGCATGTGGTTCCGGCGCGGCGGCATTTCGTGCGGCGTTGATGGCGGTGGCCTCCGGGGAGGTGGATTCAGCCCTGGTGGTGGGCGTGGAGAAGATGACCGACCGGGCTGGCATGGACGTCACCGCCTCACTGGCTACTGCCGCGGATGCGGATTACGAGGTGGAGCAGGGAATTTCCTTTGTGGGCATCAACGCGCTGATCATGCGGCGCTATATGCATGAATTCGGCTGGAAGCACGCGGATTTTGCCCCTTTCTCGATCAACGCGCATGCCAACGCGATGGGGAATCCCTTCGCGCGCCTGCATCAGCGAATCACAACCGAAACCTTTGAAAAATCCTCGATGGTTGCGACTCCCATTAATCTGTTCGACGCCTCCCCGATCGGTGACGGCGCAGCCGCGGCGGTAATAGTCCCGGCGGAAAGGATAACGAAGCACCCAAAGATCGTCGTCTCCGCCTCGAGCGCCGCGACCGATACCATCGCCGTGCACTCGCGCAAGGACCCTTTGCACCTTCAAGGTGTCTATCAATCCGCCAAAAGGGCTTACCAGACGGCCGGTGTGGACCCGGATGAAATCGATGTCTTTGAACTGCACGATGCCTTTACCATCATGGCCGCTCTTTCCCTTGAAGCGAGCGGGTTTGCTGAGCGCGGGCAGGGTGTGAGATTGGGGCTTGAGGGAGAGATCCTTCCGAATGGGCGGGTGCCCATATGCACGCGCGGCGGTCTGAAAGCCAGAGGACATCCGGTCGGCGCAACGGGCATGTATCAGATCGTGGAAATTGTACAGCAGTTGCGCGGCGAATGCGGATCCACACAGGTGGATGGGGCTGCGATTGGCCTGGCGCAGAACATCGGGGGATCGGGCGCGACGGTGCTGACTCACATCTTGCAGAAGGAAACTTGAGCTGGTAGGAGCCTCTGATTTATGACAAGATTTCTACGGTGGTTGATCCATGCGGTTCTGTGGATGATCACGCGGATCGAAGCCCGGGGGTATGAAAACCTGCCGCAGGGCGGCGGGTTTGTGATCGCAGTCAATCACCTGGGTATTCTGGATGCGGCTATGGCCTATTACGCCCTTGATGACTGGAATCTCTTCATCCCTGTGGCTGAAAAATGGGAGAAGAATCCCCTGCTGAAGTGGCTGGGAAAACACCTGAATTTCATCTTCATCGAACGCTTCAACCCGGACCTCAAAGCCATGCGCGAGATGATACGGCGCATGGAAGCCGGACAGACCCTGGTCATCTCGCCTGAAGGCACCCGTGCGCGCGATGAGAAAATGGCCCAGGGGAAGCCCGGTGTTGCCTACCTTGCCGCGAAGTTGGGTTGGCAGATCGTGCCTGTTGCCATCAGCGGTTCCGAGGACAGGATCGTAAAGGGAAATTTGAAAAGATTGAGGCGGACTACGATCAAATTAACCGCCGGGAAGTCGTTCACCCTGCCACCCTTTCCAAGGGAGGACCGGGAGGCGAAGCTCCAGGAATATACCGACGAGATCATGTGCCGCATTGCGGTCATGCTTCCAGAACGCAATCGCGGCTTCTATGCGGAACATCCCCGCCTGAAGGAACTGCAGGGACTGGGATAGTCCAGCAACTTGTGTATCTTGCCTGATGTGTTGGCAGCCGCAGGAAATCATCCGTGAGTGCATCCCTCCGGTTTATTGCAAGAAAAATCCTCCCCTTGATCGCGGATATCGAAGTCCGCGGTGATATGAGCAGACTGCCCAAGGGCGGCTATATGTTTGCCTCAAACCATCTCGGAAGGCTTGACTCGCTCGTGGTCTATTACGTGCTCGATAACGATGACCTCATCCATCCGTTGACGGATAAATACAAGAAATACTGGTTTGGAAGGTTGGCCGGCCGGATCTTCAACGTGACCTGGCTTTCGCGCGGCCAGGCGGACATGCGCGCGATCAGAGAATTTATCGCCCGCTTGAAACAGGGGGCGGTGATGATCATCGCCCCGGAAGGTACGCGCTCGAAGAAGGTCAGCCTGCTCAAAGCCGAACCGGGGGCGATTTACGTTGCGAGTTCGGCGAACGTGGGCATCATCCCGGTGGCGTTGACCGGGACGGAGGATGCCGACGTGGTGGCTCGCATAAAAAAGCTCAAGAAATTGAAAATCACCATCACCGCGGGTGACGAGATGTACTACCCGCCGGACATCAAATCCTTAAAAGGCGCGAAACGTGAGGCGCTACTGCAATCTTCCATTGACGAAGTGATGTGCAGGATCGCTGCGATGCTGCCCGAAAAGTATAGAGGCTATTATGGGGATTTCCCGTTGACGAAGGAGTTGCTGATCAAACAAGCGCGGGCGTCGATAGCGCTCCAGAGTTTTAATGCCAGGTTTGACGGTTAACCCTTAAGATCCCGCCCAGAAGCCGTCATACACATCTACCACCCGCCGTCCATCACGGCGCGGATGCCATGATCATAGGAGAAAAGCTCCCAACCAACAATTGACATTGGATGCAAGCGGTTAATCAAGCACTGCACAACAGTAAGTTCGACATTGAGGGTTCCCGGGAAGTTCCTATGTCAAGATATTGGTTCGAAATCCCCATCCAGATGCAGGAAAAACGTATCCACTCTTAAATTCGGGAACAAGATTCTGATCTTTTGCTGTACGTCCTGCAAGTCGTTTTTGTGACGTTTGTAGGTCCCCGCGTGGCCATACGCGCGGCAGTCCTCGTGGTTGATCAGGCATACTGTCTTGATGGAGTGGATTTGTACCGCCAGTTGGACATATTTCAGGACCATTTCGTAATCATGGACAGCGCCGGCAAGAGAGATGATGTCGAAATTATCCCTTCCAAATCGGCGCATGATCCAGGGATGAAGGAATTTCTGCAGGCGATAGTCCATGCAGTGAACGACGAGCGCCTCGCAATGGATAATAGGTTTTTTGGAGGGCATGGTTACAGGATTTCACCCCTGCCGCGTTTGATGAACCTCCCCCCGCCGCGCGAACCCTTCCATTCACTGCCATCCACGATCAACTTTCCACGCAGGAAAACCTTATCGGGATAGCCGGTCAATTCCCAGCCTTCATACAGGTTGTAATCGGTGCGTTGATGCGAATGTGCCACGCCGTATCGCACTTTCTTCTGCGGATCCCAGATCACGATATCCGCCTCCGCGCCGGGTACGAGTGCGCCCTTGCGCGGATACATACCGAAGATCTTTGCCGGATTCGTGCTCATATACGCGACAAATTGATTCGGCGTGATGCGGCCAGCGCCGACTCCATATGTCCACAGAACAGGCATGCGGTCCTGAATGCCGGGCAGCCCGTTTGGGATCTTGGTGAAATCATCCTTTCCCAGTTCTTTGCCGGGGATGGTGATCTCACTGCCTTCGTACACAATTGGTTTTGTGCCATCGAAAAAGAAGGGACAATGGTCTGTGCCGACAGTTTGCACAATGCCTTCGCTTAACCCTTCCCATAATCGCGAATTATCCTTTTCTGTTCGCATCGGTGGGGAGCAAATCCACTTCGCACCGTCAGGGCGACGAAGATGACCGATGGTGAAGAATAGATATTGCGGACAAGTCTCCCCCATCACTTTCACTCCGCGCTCGCGCATGTACTTCAACATGTCCACTTCGCCGCCCGCGTTCATGTGCACAATATAGACGGGCGCATCCGCCTCCTCAGCCATTGCCGCGAGACGCAGCGTTGCTTCCACCGCGCCCGGTGCGGGACGCGTCAGCGCATGATGCTCGGGAGAGGTATTTCCGGCAGCCAAGGCTTCAGGGATCAGCGCCTCGATCACATCTCCGTTCTCGCAATGTGCCATGACCAACATCCCGTTGTCTCTTGCGATTCTCAAGGCTTTGAAGATGCTGCCGTCGTCGATTCTCAACCGCCCATTGTAGGCCGTGAAGACCTTTAGCGTCGTGATCCCCATGTCCATCAGGAAAGGGATCTCTCTGGCAATCTTCTCGTTGAAGTCCGTCAAATTCATATGGAAGGAATAATCAATTGCAGCCTTCTCTGCTTTTTTCATCCATTGATCCACGGAATATTGAAAATCGCCCTGACCCCTTTGCCCCTCTCCTCGCGAAGCACCCCCGAATGGGGCAGGGAGGGGGGAATCAAGCGGAACAAAATCCATCACTGTGGTGGTCCCGCCGAAGGCCGCGGCCTTGTGGCCGGTGTAATGATCGTCGGAGGAGACCGTTCCGAACATGGGAAGATCGAAATGCGTGTGTGGATCGATGCCACCCGGCATGATGAGCTTGCCCTTCGCATCGATCACTTCAGCGTTAGGGTGGGAAAGGTCTTTGCCTATCTGACGAATTGTTTCGCCCTCGATGAGAATATCCGCCTGGAAGGTATCGGAGGCGGTGATGAGCGTGCCGTTCTTGAGCAGTGTTGCCATTGGAATGGGTTCCTGAGGTTACTGAGGGTTCTGTAGGATTAAGGTTTCTTATGTGTGTTGCGCTCAATCGATTCTTTCAGACGGGAAAGAAGATATCCAATTTCGCGCGCTTTGTCGGTTAGTTTTTCGTAGTTTGTATCAGTCAGGTATTGCAGGTCGTGGGCGATTTCAACATGGCTTTCAGTCTCTGCCAGTGAGCCGACAGAGATATTCAAATGCCTTAAGTAATTTGGTGCGGTTCCGAGGGCATATCCCTCTGCGATATTCGCTTCCACGGATACAACCGCCCTACGCATTTGGCTGGTTAATCCGAAGACTTCATGCTTGGGGAATTTTTCACTGGTTTTATATATCATTAAAGTCAGTTCGTGTGCTCTCTGCCACACGATCAACTTCCGAAAGGCTTTTAACTCCTTCTCCATCAATATCCACCATCAGAAACATTGGGTTCTTCAAGGACTTTTGAACCATCAGGACCCTCATGCCCTATTCCAAGCAATGCCATCAAGACCTCAGGTGGTATATCAGCCTCGGGGAGATCGGCTGTGTAAAGTTGATCCTTCTCGGCGCGTTCTCTAAGATTCCGCCACAGGGTCTGTCTTTCTTCGGAATGGAGGACGAGATCGTTGAGCGTCTTGGCCTTCAGCAGATATTCCCCTGTGGAGTAAAGGAAAGTGAAGCGTTTCCATCGATCTGCCCGGATCGGCTGCGGCAATTTCTCCAAAGCGCCGATTTGAATCTTGAAGTATTCCTCGCGGGCGCGGGGATGGTCCGGCTCGTCCTTCAATAATTCGGCGCGGGTCGTGAGTTCGTGCCCCTTTACCTGGGCAATGTATTCGATCTGCCCACCGCGATCCCCAAAGGATGCAGGCTGGTAGAAGGCAAGGTAATCCACTGTGACCACCTTGGGTGCGGTACGAAACGGAATACGGTACCATCCCAGCAGGCGGGCGATTTCGAGATCGCGAGGGGAGGGAAGCAGGCAGATCAGGATCAATGAACTCGGCTGGAACATGAGGCAATTATACGTCAGGCGCATTCTGGATAGGCCTTTTGATTGATTTTTTTGTTCCTTTCCCGTATATTAAGATCGTAAGACCATTAAAGTGAGTGGGAGGTGTGCCAATTGGACAAAATGGATGGAAAAGCGAGCGAAAAAATCCGTGTGCTGATCGTCGACGATCATGCCATGGTGCGCCAGGGATTGCGGACCTTTCTGGAACTGCAGGATACTGCCGCGCTGCCCATCGAAGTTGTTGGCGAGGCAGCTAACGGCCTGGAGGCGGTCAAGGCCGCGCACGCTATTCAGCCGGATATCGTCCTGCTGGATCTGGTCATGCCGGAGATGGATGGAATTCAAGCCACTTCTCGAATTCTTGAGGCGAGTCCGCGCACGCGTGTCGTCATCCTGACCAGTTTCGGGGAGGAGGACAAGGTGATGCCCGCCATACGCGCCGGCGCGCAGGGATATCTGCTCAAGGATATACCGCCGGATGAATTGGTGCAGGCGGTGCGGGAGGTTTATCAAGGCCGGGTACAACTGCATCCCGAGATTGCGCGGAAATTGATGGCGGCGGTGGCGGCGGAACAGGATCCACCTGCGAATCAGGCTGCGGTCCCATCCGAAAATGGATTGACGGAGCGGGAACGTGAGGTCCTGCAGCTGATCGCGGATGGGCGGAACAACCGAGAAATCGCCGAGACACTGGTGATCAGCGAGAAGACCGTCAAGACGCATGTCAGCAGCATCCTTGGCAAGTTGCATCTGGATGACCGCACGCAAGCCGCCATCTATGCCTTGCGGCACGGATTCTCTTCAAACAAAACCTGATGCGTACGATCGGTGTGTATCTGATCTTCGCCGCGACCGCGTTGCGCGGGGCGGTGGTCACTATGGATGCGCCGTATTTGACCACTGTGCTTGGTCTGCTCGCCATGTATGGCGGGCTCTTGTTTTTCGAATCGTGGGATTCCAATAACAGGCCGTTCGGCTTGTTCCAATCCGAAACAGCCCGGGCGCTCTACCTTTTCCTGCAAGCCGGCCTGGTGTTTGCTTTGCTGGCCGTCTCCAACCTGGAGGATCTATTTGCCCTCCTGTTCATCCCGCTCAGCCTGGATGCAGTAACTTTTTTCGGGAGGCGCGTGGGGTACCTGAGTATTGCAGCTTTTTCATTGGTGATGATGGTGATGTTCCTGTTCTCGGACGAAGGCAGACTCTTCGGTCTGGCAATGGGCGGTTTGTACAGCGGGATGAATTTCCTTTTCGGTGGATACGCCAGTCAGGTTCTGGATGCTGAAGCGGCACACAATCACAACCGTCGAACATACGACGATCTGCAGAGCGCGCATCGTCAGCTTCAAGGCTACACCGATCAAATGGCAAATCTGGCCATCGAGCATGAACGCAACCGCCTGGCGCGGGATCTCCACGATTCGGTCACGCAGACTGTCTTCAGCATGAACTTGACCGCTCAATCCGCGCGCCTGCTGCTGGGAAAGGACCCCTCCAAAGTCCCCGCACAGCTGCTGCACATCGAGGAACTGGCTTCCAGTGCCTTGAGGGAGATTCAAACATTGGTGATGCAATTGAAGCCGCGTTCGCTCGTTGAGGAAGGACTTCCCGCCGCACTGCGCCGCCTGGTCGACGAGCGCCGGGCGCGGGATGATCTGCAGGTCTCGCTGGAGGTACATGGAGATGGGAGCCTATCCGCATCCGTTGCGACAGGATTGATGTCCATCGCACAAGAGGCGTTGATCAACGTGGCCAAACATAGTGGTGTGCGTGAAGCCACCCTGCGGCTCCAATTGGACGAAAACAGACCCTTCCTTGAAATCGAAGATAACGGACGCGGTTTTGATCCTCAGACGGTTTCCAATCCACGCGGGCATCTGGGATTGACGGGGATGACTGAGCGGGCATGGGAGATGGGCTGGAGGTTGGCGATCTTCTCGAAGCCCGGGCAGGGGACGCGCATCCGAATCACGAAGGATTCGGATGGAGATCCCGCATGAGGCGTGCGCGCGGATACCAGGCCGGTTATATGATCGGCTTCATCATCATCGGCGTGGTCATGATGCGTGATTTCCTTTTCTTTCATTCGAATTCTGCAGTTGTCCTCCTGCATCTGGTTCCCTACACCCTCTTCTACATTCTCGAACCATGGCTTTCAAGCACCACCCAATGGCATAAGTATGTTTATTTTCCGCTGCAAACCGGGATCGTAATCTCCCTGACCAACCTGCGCCCCTTCACGGACATCTCCTCCCTTTTGTATGTACCTCTCAGCATTCAAGTGGTTCGAACACTTTCACAACGATTCACGGTGATCTGGCTGGCTTTATACATAGGATTGCTCAGCCTCACCCTTATCCTGGGCATCGGCTGGTTGGAAGGGCTGGCGCTGGTCATGACATACCTCGCTGTGGGCGCCTTCCTCATTTCCTATGATTTCCTTTATTCCCGGTCCCAGGCTGATCGTGCCGAAAGCCAGCGTTTGCTTGCTGATCTTCAAGATGCACATCAAGAACTGCAGCTGCATGCCGACCGGACGGAAGAATTGGCAGCCGCGCGGGAACGAAACCGACTGGCTCGGGAATTGCACGATTCAGTCAACCAGGCGGTGTTCAGCATTACCTTGACCGCCCAATCGGCCCGGCTGCTCATGGAACGCGAACCTGCGCGCGTTCCGACGCAGCTTGATCTCCTTCAGGCGATGACCGAAGAGGCCCTCAGCCGTCTGCGAACCATGATAGAAATGTTGCGTCCCCCGCAAAATCCCTGAATAAGACCTTACTGGTCGTTTCTCAATCTCCGACTTGGGATGTAGCCCTACATCCCGGGTAGGAGAACCGAAATCCGCCTCGGTCCCCGGGGCGATTTCGTTCTCTTGCCCGATGCAAATTTGGTTGGGTGCGCGTATAGTGGGGATGTGCTTTCAAGCCGAAAGGAAATACCCATGAACACCCAAATCCAGACAAAGCCCGCAACCCTCTGCACCTTTGTGTTCATGCTGCCCCAGGAAGATCAATTGCCCGAACCGCAAATTCGCATTTCCTCCGAAGATTATGGTTTTGACTGTAATGAAGAGGAAATGGCCCGGGACCTGCTTGCCCAACTTCCCGAGTGTCTCACCTCCCAGACGAAATACGATCTGGATGCGGACGAATTCGAAAAACAACACCTCTGGTTCCTTTCCTGAGTGGACCGAGAATGAAAAATCCCCGTGTGTTGATCGTGGATGACAAGGAACAGGTGCGCAGGGATTTGCGCGCTGCACTGACCTTGAGCGGCGGTCTCGAGGTCGTGGGCGAAGCCACCGATGGAAAGGAAGCCGTATCGCTTGCCGAAAGCCTCGCACCGGATGTGATCCTGATGGATTTGGAAATGCCGGTGATGGATGGTTACGAATCCACTCGGATGATCAAGGCAAGTCGCCCTTCGTGCAAGGTGATCGCGCTTACCGTGCATGATTATGAGGCAGCGCGCGCAAAGGCACATCAGGCGGGGGTGGATGCCTTCATCGTCAAGGGTGTGCCTGTGGAAAAGATCATTCGAATCATTTCAAATCGAAAGGAGTAATCAGTGGAGCCAAAACCCGTTCAACGACGATACGACCTCGACTGGCTGAGAGTGCTGGGCATTCTGCTCGTGTTTGCCTTTCACTCCAGCCGCTTTTACAACGTGGAGGAATGGAACGTCAAGAACAATATCTGGTATCCCTCGGTGGAGGCGTGGGTCGTATTCTCCTCCTCCTTCATGATGCCGCTGATGTTTGTCATTTCGGGGGCGAGTCTGTTCTACGCGCTGGGTAGGGGTGGATTCGGAAAATTCGTCAAAGACAAAGTCCTGCGCCTGTTGGTCCCGCTGCTCGTGGGCGCACTGACTCACCTTTCCCTGCAATCCTACCTGTGGGACAAAACACACGGACTGTTTAGCGGAAACTATTTCCAGTACCTGCCGCAGTACTACCCCAATTCGATTAATTGGTTCGGCGGGCATCTGTGGTACCTGTGGTATCTGTTCCTGTTTATCATCATTCTCTATCCCCTCCTGCGCTGGTTCAAAGGCAAAGGCTCAGGCTTCGTATCGAAATTGGATGGCTGGCTCAGCAGGAATAGTGCTGTGTATCTTCTAGGGCTGCCGATCCTGTTGTTGATGTTACTGCCCTCGGACTTCCCATTGATGACTATGAATGGAGGCTGGCCCTACCTGACGTATTTGTTCTTCCTGCTTTGGGGTTTCCTGCTCGTCGCGGACGAGCGCCTGCAGGAAAACATTCGGCGGCTGCGTTGGGTTTCGCTATCAGTCGGATTGGTCCTGGCCACCGGTTTTGTCATCGTTTATACCCAGATAGCAAACCCGGGTGTTATGTCGCTGACCCTGATCCTGGCGGGCGCGATGCGTGTCTTTGGCGGTTGGATCAGCGTTTTGGGGTTTATGGGTCTGGCTGCGCAATACCTGACCGCGCCATCTCCCAAACTGGAGTATGCCAATGAAGCCGTCCTGCCTTTCTACATCTTCCATCAAACGATATTGCTGGCGGTGGGATATTTCGTCCTGCAATGGGGCTTGCCCGACGCGCTCGAATGGGCGGCCATCGTAGCGATTTCGTTCCTTGTCATCATGGCGCTGTACGAGTTCACAGTGCGGCGATTCAACGTGATGCGCATCCTGTTCGGGATGAAGCCGCTGGCAGGGACTCCCGCCGCCCGAATGATGAAACCGCAAATCAAAGAAACCATTTGACAAAGAATATTAAACAAGAAAGGAATAAATAAGTGGAAACCAAAACTGTTCAACGAAGACACGATCTCGACTGGGTGAGAGTGCTTGCCATAATGAGCGTCTTCGTATTTCACTCGACACGCTTTTTCCCCATCGAGGACTGGCACGTCAAGAATGCCGTTACCTACATTTGGGTGGATATCTTTGAACAATTCATGACGACCTGGATGATGCCCTTTGTGTTTCTGATTTCCGGCGCCAGCATTTTCTACGCCATGAACAAGGGCGGAGCGGGTACATTCTTCAAGGATAAAGTCCTGCGCTTGCTCCTTCCCCTCGTGGTGGCGGTGTTCACCTACGCCCCGTTGCAGGTCTATCTGGAGCGTTTCACTCACGGCCAATTCGGCGGATCGTTCTTTGACTTTCTGCCGCATTATTTCGAGGGCGTATATCTTGAAACAGGCCAACCGGGAAATTTCGCCTTTCATGGGATGCACATGTGGTATGTGATGATCCTGTTCCTGTACTGCGTTATCTTCTATCCACTCTTCCGCTGGTGGAAGGGGAGCGGACGGGGTGTGCTGGAAAAACTCGGAAACCTGTTCGCCTTTCGCTGGACACTGTGGCTGGTGATGGCTCTCCCGATCCTGATTCTGCACAATTGGGTCAGTGATACGGATTGGGAATTCGGGTCGGGTGGCTGGCCTTTCCTGTATTACATCCTCTACTTGCTCTACGGCTTCGTGATCGCCTCACACGAACGCGTCCAGGCAAACATCAGGCATGCGCGCGGGTTCAACCTGTCCCTGGGTGTGATCTTCTCCACCATTTTCGTAGTTCTTCTCTCAGTTCCGGCTCTCGTAGAATTGGAGGACGCGGTCGGAGACATGCTTTGGATCCTGAGTGCGTGCAGTCTGCTGCCGGCCATGCTTGGTTTTGGAATGCAATATCTAACCTTCAGCACACGTTTCCTCCAATATACGAATGAGGCTGTTTTACCCTTCTATATCCTGCATCAGACCGTGTTGTTGAGCGTCGGCTATTTCGTTGTGCAATGGGCGATTCCCGATCTGGCGAAATGGGCGATCATCTTCATCAGTTCGTTCATCGTCATCATGGCGGTTTACGAGTATGTTGTACGCCGTTTCAACGTGATGCGCTTCCTGTTCGGGATGAAGCCTCTCGCAAGAACAATCCTTGTAGAGACCAGGCAGCCTGCCATTGCAGGAGAGAAA